>Ga0209550_10006826_pt1 | contig 10611 bp, 10 predicted proteins | sample LauGreSuBDMM15SN_2_FD_187567 | JGI IMG/M metagenome (GOLD analysis project Ga0209550, IMG submission 187567) | Freshwater lake microbial communities from Lake Michigan, USA - Su13.BD.MM15.SN (SPAdes) (version 5) | ecosystem: Environmental > Aquatic > Freshwater > Lake | place: Lake Michigan... | reverse complement strand
CAAATAGCACATGAACAATCATCGTATCCATTTGAAGGAAAATTTATTTTTTTACCATTATAATTCCATTCTTGTTTCCACCTCTTTTCAGCAAAATCTACAATGTCTTCCGCAGAATAAGTTTTAAGTTTTTCTATATCAGTTTCCATATGTAATATATCGCCTACACCATCGCTTAATATAATAACTTTCACATCATCATCCGTGCTACATTCAATAGTTTCTTTTTGCGTTTCAATACCAGTAATACGATAATGACCAAGTGAACGAGTGACAGCCATTATAGTTCCATTATTAAATAAAACATACTTACCTGGTATACTCTCAATTGTGTCTTTGTTCAATACTTTAAACCCTGTTTTAGAAGTTTTTACTTCGGATAAAACACCTTTTTCTTTTAGACGTTCAGTCTCCAATATATTAGATGCATGATGAATCTCCGATTGGAAAACTAATTCGCCATTGATAAATACAATAATTAGTGAATCACCTAACCATTCTGCAACTATTTTTATTTTCTTTGTAGTCGTGTTTCTATATATTTTTGCAAAAGATAATGTCGCACCAGAAGTTTTAATATCATAATAAGCAATACGATTTCTCAAAAAATCACGATAACTTGTTCCATTAACATATTTAATTCTATTCTTTTCTTCCATTTTAATCTGAATTTTTATATCTAATGCCTGTTGTAGACTCTCTGCTGGATCTGATGCTGCGAAATGTTGATGTAAATTTTCTTCTCTAATAATTTCAAATGACACGTTATGACCATGACCATCCATCACAGCGATAACATCAACAGGTTGGTCTCCATCTTCTTTTGTAGTTATATCTTCTTCAAGAGTAAGTACTGCTGCTATGTCTTGTTTAGATCCAATCTGTCTTTCTGAACATTCAGAAGTAACATATATAATAGGTAGTTCGTTTGCAATAAATTTGTTGCTCATTATGTTGATTTTGCTTGAAATTGTATATGTATTTTATAATAAAAAGTATTTTCAATTTTTTTATAAAAAAATAATTATTAATTTATATTACTTAACTACTTAACTAATTAATTACTTAACTACTTAGCTATTGATTTATTCTTATTCTAGCATATTTTATTAAATAATAGGCGGCAAATGATTTTTAGGAAATTCCAAAGGATTTTCTTCCATAAAATCTATAGTCTCTGGTCTTCTCTCCCTGTGACCAGGTTTACGCTTTAATCTTCTGAGAGGAGTACGCGAAGGCTTAATAGCTAACACAATATCTTCAACATTTTCTACAGGCTTTTCATCGTTCAAAACAAAATTACGGCGTGCTTCTTGCTTCTTTGCATTCTTTCCTAGACGATTTGATGGAACTCTATTTCTTCTCTCCATTTCTTTTTCTAATTGTTTTATTTTGAGAATCTTCTTATTCTCTATCTCAGCAAAAGTTTGATACTTTCTAGCGGATGTAATATTATCGTAGTTTGACATGATTGTTGATTGGATATTGTACATTTCTTTTTTACTTTAAAAAGCATTTCAATTTTTTTATAAAAAATTAGTTAAAAAAAAATGTCTCAATTTTTTAGTCAATGTTTAAAAAAATTGAAAACTAATTATTTAATACAACTAAATACACAATTATAAGATACAACAATTAAAGATGTCTGAAACATTTGATCAAGCAACACTTTCTACTTATTTTAGCCTTTGCGTGAAAGGCTATCACATGCTCAATACTGATCCAATTAAGGAGGCAGTATGGGAGAGCATTAACTCACTCGTGTTTAAATACTCAGGAATTCAGGTAGTAACCCAAGCATGCGGCTCACATAGCCCAGGATGCGACATAGAGACAGATAAAGGTAAGTTTTCAAACAAGTCCGCAAAGTATGAGGCAAAAGGGAGTGCATTCTCAATCAGCTCTTACAGACTAACGTCAGTAACGAACGCAGAGAATCCAGGAACTCTACAGGATATTTTCCAGGAGATCAACAAGCGCAAGAATTTTGACTATTACTCCGTCATTTTGAGAGAAGAGACTGCTAGTGGAGGATTTAAATATGACTGGTATTTAATTCCTAGCGACTACGGAGCTTTTAATCCGCTGAACTTCAACTGGATCCCTACGATTGGAAAGCGAGGAAAGAATGCGGGAAAACAGGTTGGATGGAACACTGACAGCAGCATTAATGGTGCTGATGGATCTATGAGCATAACATTCAGTATGTCATCGCAGTTATGGATTCATTTAAATATTATAGAAGATATGAAACAATTTATAGTTGCAAGCGCGGCTTATGATGGAAAAGTTCCAGAAATTGACTACATTACCTTAGCACAAAAAATATAGATAGTTTAGTTAAAATAGTTTACTATAGTTAGATGTAATATTTATATAATTATTTTTTTTTCAGTCTCACGCTTTAGAAAGAAAAAAAAATAAAAAAAAAAATTAAAAAAAGGATGGGTCATAGGGCTGGCATAGCTGAAGACCTTGGTTCCAATAAAAAAATATAAATTTTTAGTAAAAAGTTTGGCTCCACCTTTTCAAAGGTGGAAAAAAAAAAATTGAAAAAGTATTATAAAAAAAGAAGAAAGTATATAGAATAAGAATCAAGTATTAAAAATGCAAGTAAGAATGAACATGTCACAAGTGATGAACAATATGATGGTAGGTATGTCGCGTTCGTTATCACAACAAGTGGTAGAAGCGTGTGCGTGCAAGTATGGTTTTTCAGCAGAAGAAGCGATGCGTGAGCTCGGAATCGTAGTCGTAGTGTCTGCGAAAAAAGAAGGCGAGAAGTTAGTAAAACCAAAGAAAGTATCAGCAGCATTCCCACTGCCTTTCAATGGTGAACACTCTGATGTGTTATGCCAAGCTCTTCGCCAGAACAACGGGCTCTACACGCAATGCCAAGGCGCTAAAAAAGAGGGAGACTTCTGCAAATCGTGTCATCAACTAGCCTCAAAGAGTGAGGATGGAATCCCTGAATACGGCACGATCAGCCAGCGCATGGCTTGCGATACGTTTGATTATACCGATCCAAAGGGTCGTAAGCCAACAGCATATACCAAGGTAATGAAAAAATATAAATTAACAAAAGAACAGGTTCAAGAAGAAGCAGCAAAATTCGGTATCCAGATCATTGAAGCGCACTTTGTCGCTCCTGAGGAACCCAAACGGGGGCGCAAAGCTGCAACCCCAAAGGAACCAAAGGAAGCAAAAGGCATAAAAGGTCGTCCAAAGAAGACAACGAAAGTCATTCAGATAGCTGATGATGATGACGACCTCTTTGCCAGCTTAGTCGCGTCTGCAAATGAAGCCGATGAAGAAGATACCGAAATAAAGATAGCAGCTAAGGAGCAGGAAAAATCCGAGAAGAAGCTCGCACTAGAACAAGAGAAGCTCGCCAAGGCAGAGAAACTCGCAGCTGAAAAAGCTGATAAGGCAGCTAAACTCGCAGCTGAAAAAGCTGATAAGGCAGCTAAACTCGCAGCTGAAAAAGCTGAGAAGGAAGCTAAACTCGCAGCTGCCAAGGCTGAGAAGGAAGCTAAACTCGCAGCTGCCAAGGAGGCAAAGCTTGTCAAAGCCGAGCAAGAGAAAGTTGAGAAGGCAGCTAAACTCGCAGCTGAAAAAGCTGAGAAGGCAGCTAAACTCGCAGCTGCAAATGAAGCCAAGAAGTCAAAGAAAGAGCCAGAGGAAGATGAAGAACAAGAGGTCTGCAAGAAATTCACCTTCAACGGCAAAAAATACCTGCGAAGTCTAAAGTCGGAGATAGTATATGATCTTGAAAAATATTTGGAGGATCCAGATAACATGGTCGTCCTTGGCAAATGGGTAAACGATACAATCATCTTTGACAAGGTAGGCGCTGATGATGAGCTCTCCGAAGACGAAGTGGATGAAGAATAAATCCCAAATAGTAGTTAGATAGATTAGTATTAAATTAGTATTAAATTAGTTAGATAGCTAGGTAGTTAAATTTAGGTTAATATTAAACATTATTTTTTTTCCTGCTGCCTGCTGCTGTTTCTCTCTATTTCTTTAAATAAAAAAAATTTTTACATCAAAGATAGTTAAATATTAAACTTTTTACTATACTTTTTCAAAGGTATTAGAGTGCAATAGAGAGATTATATAGTTGACATTCTGTTCTGTAAATAGTTGACATTCTGTTCTGTAAATAGTTGACATTCTGTTCTGTAAATAGTTGACATTCTGTTCTGTAAATAGTTGCTGCCTGCTGCTGCCTGATAGAGGTTATTATAACTCTTCACAATTATTATATATTTATTATAATATTTTGGATTTATCTTTTAAAAATATAGAATTACTGCTGATAAAAGAGAGAATTATATAGTGCACTATATATTGTTTGGCTGCACCTTTTCAATTAAACGTTATTGTTATTGCCTTTGAAATATGAAATCAATTTAGCGAGACTTATAGGTCTCCCAATAGAAATCCAATTTGCAGATTCAATATCAAAGTCTTTACATTTCTCTCTATCATTTGTACTGGAAGTAGGTAAAACATCTTCTGCTTCTGCAAAATTTTTAACAAAGAAAGAGAGAATAGTTTCAAAATAAGTAACATATGTTGACATGGTTCTTCTTTTAATGTGTATGTTCAATAATATACATTAAAAGAATTTCAATTTTATTCCACCTTTGGAAAAGGTGGAGCCAAACCAGCTATTTTTACTGATTAATTCCACCTTTTCTAAAGGTGGATTAAAGGTGGATTTTATTAACAAATACTTCCTTGGCAACCCTTTTAATAATTTTCTCTTCTTTTTCAAAATCATTATCTCCTGCCCCTCCCATAGATTCAATAACAATTTTATTGAATTGGTCAGATACTCTTGAGTTAATTTTCTTCCATTCTGGATGTAACAATTTAAAATCTGAAATTAAATCAATGTTTTTGTTAGACACCCTTCTGACCATTTTATGTAATTTAGTCTTATTATCATCTTCCTTTTGCCACTTATCTTCATCTTTAATATACATGGTTTCTCTCTTTTTATCTGTACAATGAATAGGTCTATCAGTAACATCTAATGCATTCAAGTTCTTTATAATGATATTAGAAATGCCTTCGATATAACCAAGATCGCCAACCTTTTCCAAGTCACTAAGTTGCAATTGGAGAGAATCAACAAAGTCAGTAATATTCATAGCATTTTTACAAGTTTCATTTAAAAAGAATTGCAAATTGAAGGATTTATTATGAGAATTTGTGTGGTTGTGTGTGCCATTTTCCAACACCTTCATCATCATATTTTTGAATTCACTATTATCTTTAATTAACATCATAATGATTTCTTTATCTGAAGGTCCATTGTCTTCAGATTGAACTTCAACTTTAACTTCAAATTTGCACGTCTTTTTATGTCGCCATAATCCTTGTCTATGTTGATATTCTTTTCCACAAGAACATATAAATTTTTCTTTTGCTGATTGTGGGGTAATTTTTGACTGAATTTCGGCTATATTTTGTCCCATATTGTAATCATTTGTAACCTTTTTATGTTTTGCAGTTGCAACATGTGTATCATAACCACTTTTTTTACACGTACTATAGTGACACTTTTCGCAATAAAATTTAAAGCCAGTTTTCGCCTGTTTTTTGTCCCCTAAAGTCTCCATAAATAGACATTAGAAAATACTTTTAAGTATTTATAAAAAAAATTTATCATAACAAAATGAAAATTATTTTTTTGGTAACCACACCATAAAAATGAATTATGGTCACAACGGCCAGCTTTTTGAGCAAAGTATTTTGGGTTTCCGGATTTTGGACATTTATTTTTGTCCATTTTTTGAAATCTGAAAAAACTTTCCCAACAAAAAATTGGAGAGAAAATATAATAAATTGTAAATCAAACTTAAAGAAACCAAATTTGAATTATATATTAAAAAACGACTTAAAGCCGCCAAAACCCCGGCACAATGAGCCGCCAAATTAAAAAATTATTGTTTATAATTAATTCTCTACCTAACTACCTACTATTTAATATAATTTCCTGCTACTTCTCTCTTAGAATTCTGAGTCAATGTAGTATATTTTTCTATATTTAAAGGTTCAACATCTTCTTTCTGATCCTCACTTGGCTCAAATCCACACATCTCAAATCTCTCTACATGCACAACCTTTGTCTGTCCAATTCGGTGACATCTGGCAATAGCTTGGTCTTCAACTGCAGGATTCCAGTGCGGACTAATGAAATAAATTTCGCTATAATGCTCCTGCAAGTTGAGCCCCTCACAACCGGTCTGAATTTGCAGGACCAGCGCCTCATGTCCTTCCTCAAGAATTATTTTACGTTTTGAATCAATGAGTCGGCCGTCAAATGTTGCAACACTAGTCATCCCTCCAGCTCTCAATCGGGTCGCAATTTCGTCAATTTCCTCGCGAAAATGGCAGAAGATTAGCTTGCCACATCCATTACCCTTGCGCTCCAACATTTTGCCTACCGCATTGTCCATCTTACTACTGGATTTAAATGTATCTTTGTATTCAGAAAAACCAGCAGTGTTAGAGAGAAGTCGCGGCAAGATACAGGATTGCTTGGCCTTCAATAATGCCGACAATATGCCTTTAAATGGCAAACCCTTACCCCGACCTTGAACGCCCATACATTCTATTACCGAATGCAGCTCTTGTGACAGCTCCTTCTCTCTTTCATTTGTCCAATTAACCATATTTTTGCCTTGAACTACGTCAGGAAGTATAATGCCAACTTGCTTCTTGGTTCGCTTCATGATGAATGCGCGTGTCAGTTCAATCAGATTGTCTTGTTCAGTATAATAGCTGGCTGGCAGACGAAGCATTGAGCATAAACTATAAAAGTCTTGCTTTCTGTTCTGTATCGGGGTGCCAGAGACGAGCCAGCGAACAGAAGATCTCAATAATTTAGCACCGAAATACAAAGAAGTTTCGCTATTCCTCAAATGGTGCGCTTCGTCAAAGATGATCCTGGACCACACAAGTTTATGTAAAGGTGATAGTTTTTTTTTCCGTTGTGTGGTACAGATCGCACCATAAGTACTGATTACGATTTTGGCTGCAGCCAATTTTTCCTTAGTAATCTGCTTCTTTGTATCACCATGAAAGATCAGAGCCTTGTGTCCGGTGGTGCGCGCGATCTGAACATACCATTGGTCAATCAATACTGGAGGCACAATAATCAGGGTTCTCTCTAGAAAATTGCACAACATAGTGCCTATCATCATAATAGTCTTTCCTAGACCCATCTCGTCAGCAATAAAGCCGCCCCTCACATTTGACACAGGATCCTTCCTCAGTTCATTGGTCAGAATCCAGCGGACTCCATCTTTCTGATAATGATGAGAAGTCAATTTTCCTCTCTCTAAATACCTGTCAAATAATAACATACGCTCATCTATTAGTTCTTGGGTCATTTTGAAATGCTTTTACTTTATATATATTTGTACCACTCATTGAAAATAAAAAAAAGTTTTTCAATTTTTTCCACCTTTACTAAATGTTCTGCGTAGCTAAGAGCCAAAATAACTATTATATTTGACTCCACCTTTTTAAAAGGTGGATTTACTAAAAATTTATAAATACAAACTAAGAATTCACTTGAAAATCATGCATTGAATTTAATTTTATTTATTTACCTGCCTTCTAGAATAAATAAAATTAAATGCAGAATAAGAATTCACTTGAAAATCTTGCCTTGAATTTAATTTATAGATTTTTAGTTAAAAGGAGAATTTGGCTCCAACTTTTCATAAAGGTGGAAAAAATTGAAATACTTTTACTCGTATAGTTAAATATACACTTCTCAAAGTAATCATCAAGTTTTAAAACAATGTCACGCAATCAGTTTAACACCAGCAATGCGCTCAAATCCTGTTCGCAAACTGCTAAGTTCCTTATTCGTCAAGCACCTGCAAAAAAACCTTATTGCAAGGTCTGTCATGACGCTGGAAAGCCAGAGAGTGACTATACCAGTCACCATGTTCGGTCTCTACCAGACAAACAAGGTAATAGTAAAATAACATGTCCTACTCTTTTAAATACAGAATGCCGCTTTTGCTACGATCTTGGACATACCGCCAAGTTCTGTCCTGTTCTTGCTAACAAGAAGAAAGCCGAAGAACGCTTGCAGAGAGAGGAACAATATCGCACAAAGAAGCCAGTTGAACAGCAGCCAAAACAGAACCTCAGAGGCGGATTCAGTGCTCTACTTGAGATTGAGGATGATGACAATTGGATGACAACTACGAAAAAGGCTGTATCATCTTTGGCTCAACCTTTCTCAAAGGAGGAATGGCCAACACTCGGACAGCCATCACAACGTATAGCTAGCGTTCCTAGCTATGCCTCAGCTATAGCCAAGCAAGTACCGATTACTGCCTCCATAAAACAGCAAACTCCTATAGGCTTCCAAGTGCTAGAGAAGGGTGCGGTATACGAGAAGGCTGAGATTCAGAAGCCGATGTATGTGCCACGTAAACTCGTAAACTGGGCAACAAATTACAGCTCAGATGAAGAAGACGATGAGTCAGAATACGTGGACAACAGTGCTTGGTAGATAATAAGGTCAGCGCACAGGTAAACTAAGGTAAGTATTCAAATAAAAAGCAAATAAAAAGCAAAAATCGGGGGAAACCCCTTTTTTTGTTGCTGCCTGCTGCTGTAATAAATCAATATCAGATGATTTCTAATATTGATTTATTTTTTCTCTATTATTAAGCCAAAATAGACGAGATATGTTCTACATTTAAATTAGACATAATAAAATAGTAGACTATCATTCCTTAAATTGTTAAAAAATTATTATAATTATTATTTAACGTCTTTGTCTTCTTTGTCTTTTTTGTGTTCTTTGTCTTTTTAGTCTTTTTTGTGTTCTTTGTCTTTGTCTTCTTGTTCTCTTTTTACCACCTCTATTAGATACTGATCCAAATCCCCATGGATTACCACGTCTCCACCAAGCTTCTGTTTCATGTTCTAATGTAGGACGGTACATATCAGCCTCATAATTTTTGAATTTACAAACCTTATTATCAACAGCATCACACACAAATTTAGTTGGTTCTGTATTATCATCAACTTTTTCTGAACCTACTAAATAAGGATCTGTATTTGCTAAAGGATCATCACTGTTTCTTTTTTTTATAAATATGTAGTACCAACGATCTTTAACAAATTTTTCATTTGGATTTTTTTTATTGTAATTTTTATTTAATTTATCAATAGCGTTATCTCTACGCATGGATTTTGAAGGCACCTGGGAAGGTGAATACCCATTATATTTGGAAACTGAATACATACTATATTATATAAAAATAAAATAATTTTACGCAACAAAAAATATTTCATTTCTAAATTATTTTATCTATAGAGTATTAATTTTTTTATGGATGCAGGATTTATAGAAGGTGAAATCAATCTTGAATTCAATTATTCCCGAGTATACTCTGTATACTATACTAGATTATACTATACTAGATTACCTGCTGCCTGCTGCTCCTAGTAGGCCAGTTAGTAGCCGATATAGCCAGGAACCGAGGAATATATATACCGGCACAAATAGCCGGCAAAATTGACATGGAATAGGGCAAGCGAGGAAGGATGCCACAGGCCAACAAACTCGCCAACAAACTCGCCAACAAACTCGCCAACAAACTCGCCAACAATTTTACACCTTTTCTCATTAAACACCCATTTATGAAATAAAATTGATATTATTTTATCATTTGTAAATTATATAATATAATATTATAATGATACCTTATGTTATTGAACAATCAAACCCAAGTGATGATATAAGATATAATAATATAGACACTAGTTATTATTCAAGTGAAAAAGATAAATTAAATGAAAATATTATTAATAATATAATAGACATTATGTATGAATTTTGTAGTGAAGAATATGGACACGGTATAAAAATATCATCTTATCATGATTTTTGTGATAAATATTGGAGAATAAAAGAAATTTACTTGGAGAATTGTTATGTATTTTATATTAAATATTTTGAAAATGATTGGAAAGAATGGAATGTGGAAGATTATAAAGAAGAGATTTATATTTCGTATGTTAGTAAATTCGGCATGTAATTTATTTATAAAATCTATAAACAAAACGGGCGTTTTTAATGAGAATAGGTCTAAGAAAATAGGTGTAAGAAAATAGGTCTAAGAAAATAGGTTTAAATTTATAAAATAATTTTTTATATATTTTATAAATGTCAGATATTAGTTTAACAACTGAATTTTTACAAGCTAGTATAAATATTAAAAATCTCTCTTATCTACCAGATAATGACACATTATTATTATTATATAGTTACTATAAACAAGCAACTATTGGTGATTGTAATATACTTTCACCAAATTTTTGGGAGTTAAAAGAAATGGCAAAATATAATTCTTGGAAATTATTAACAGGATTTAGTAAAGATTATGCAATGAAGTTTTATATTAAAAAAGTAAATGAACTACTTTTACACCATTGCACATTTAAAACGCCCATCTAAAGATTGGCGTTCTTTGAATGTCCTTTGGTAACTGTTACTTTGCAACCGATAAATTACCTTTATATATAAATAATTCTGCCTTCAGGCAGAATTATCATATATAA
>Ga0209550_10006823_pt1 | contig 10613 bp, 7 predicted proteins | sample LauGreSuBDMM15SN_2_FD_187567 | JGI IMG/M metagenome (GOLD analysis project Ga0209550, IMG submission 187567) | Freshwater lake microbial communities from Lake Michigan, USA - Su13.BD.MM15.SN (SPAdes) (version 5) | ecosystem: Environmental > Aquatic > Freshwater > Lake | place: Lake Michigan, USA... | reverse complement strand
AGCGTTGAATAGCATTTAGTTCAATTCCAGAACTAAAAACACCTGTATCTGCTGATGAAACTGCTGCTCCACCCATCCCAATTCTATAATTATCGCCACCTAAAATCACGATTTTATCACCTGCTTTTGGCTTTTTCTTGATAGCTTGATCTAATTTTCCATAGCCAATTCCACCCGCTTGCATAATGACTTTATCGTATCCTAATTTGCGGTTATTTTCATCGTGTTCAAATGTTAAAATAGAACCTGTAATTAAAGGTTGCCCGAATTTATTTCCAAAATCAGAAGCTCCATTTGACGCTTTTATCAAAATATCCATTGGGGTTTGATATAACCATTTTCTTTCTGCCATTGCATTTTCCCAAGGTTTATTTTCAGATAAACGAGAATAAGAAGTCATGTAAACTGCCGTTCCTGCCAATGGTAAAGAACCTTGTCCACCCGCTAATCGGTCACGAATTTCTCCACCAGAACCTGTTGCTGCTCCATTAAAAGGTTCAACAGTTGTTGGAAAATTATGAGTTTCTGCTTTTAATGAAATAACAGAATCGAAATCTTTGGTTTCATAGAAATCAGGTTTTTCAGCACTTTTTGGAGCAAATTGTTGCACTCGTGGTCCTTTTACAAACGCCACATTATCTTTGTAAGCGGAAACAATATCGTTTGGATTTTCAGCAGCTGTTTTCTTAATTAATTTGAATAGGGAAGAAGGCATTTCTTCGCCATCGATTACAAAAGTTCCATTGAAAATTTTATGACGGCAATGTTCTGAATTGGCTTGTGAAAAACCAAAAACTTCAGAATCGGTTAGTTTCCTTCCGATTTTAGTTGCTAAAGCATCTAAATAATCAACTTCCTCTTGACTTAAAGCTAAACCTTCCGATTTGTTATAACTCGCAATATCGTCAATTTCAAGAATGGCTTCTGGTTGACTATTTATAGTAAAAATCTCTTGTGGTAATTCAATATATTTTTGGGAAAGCATTGGATCAAAATCTGTAAAATCTGCTGTTACTTTTTGGAATTCTTCAATTCTGATGATTCCAGAAACCCCCATATTTTGAGTAATTTCTACAGCATTCGTGCTCCAAGGAGTTATCATTGTAGCTCGTGGGCCAACAAAAAAATCCGTTCCAATAGTATTTAGAACGGATTTTTCTATTTTATTTGAATTGCCAAAAAGCCAGTTTAATTTTGAAATGTCTTGAGCAGAAAGTTCATTTTGCGATTGAACAGCAAAAACCGTATTGGTCTGGTTTCCGAAGAAGTGAATCATTTTTTGTAGTTATTGTTGTGTTGTGCAAAATTACTTTAAAAAACTGCAATGTCCAAAATTTACGATTATAAGTTTTATACATTGCTTTACTATTTTGATTTAAAAATGCCCCAAATTATCGGGGCATTTTAATTTATTATCTCAAACTCGATAAACTTTGCTCGATTGTTTCAATTTTTGCTAAAGCATCGGCTTCTTTTTGTTTTTCATTTGCCAATACTTTTTCAGGAGCTCCAACAACGAATTTTTCATTGGATAATTTTGCTTGAACCGATTTCAAAAATCCTTGAATGTATTTCAGTTCTTCCGATAATTTCGAAATTTCGTCTTCTAAATTTATACTACCCGTAATTGGAATGAAATATTCATCAGATTTCACCCGGAATGACATGGCACCATCTACTTTTTCGGTTACATAGTTTAATGTGGATATGTTTCCTAATTTGGTTACAACCGAATCAAAATAAGTAGAAACGACGTCGTTATTAATAATTTTTAATTCAATACTATCTTTGAAAGGAATGTTTTTGTCTTTTCTGACGGTTCTAATACCAGAAATCACTTCCATTGTAGTTTCGAAATCGACAATTAAACTTTCGTTAAAAGGTTTTAGTACAGGCCAAGTTGAAACAATTAAAGCTTCTTCAGGAGTTCTTTCTGCGATGTAATGCCAGATTTCTTCTGTTAGAAATGGCATAAATGGATGCAATAATTTCAAGTTACTTTCTAGCATTTCAATAGCTTTATCAAAAGTAATTTTGTCAATTGGCGCTTGATATGCAGGTTTTATCATTTCTAGAAACCAAGAACAGAAATCGTCCCAAACTAATTTGTAAATTCCCATTAAAGCATCAGAAATTCTGTATTTTTCAAAATTATCTTCAATTTCCAAAAGGGTTTGTTGCAATTTTGCTTCGTACCATTCAATGGCAACTTTGGATGCCTCTGGTTGAGCAATAGTAGCGTTAACTTCCCAACCCCGAATTAATTTGAAGGCATTCCAAATCTTATTGGTAAATCCTTTTCCTTGGTTGCACAATTCTTCGTCAAACATAATGTCGTTTCCAGCAGAAGCGCTCAAAAGCAATCCTACACGAACGCCATCGGCACCAAATTTTTCTATTAAGTTTAACGGATCAGGAGAATTTCCTAATGATTTAGACATTTTTTGGCGTTGCTTGTCGCGTACTAAACCTGTTAAATATACATTTGTAAATGGTTTTTTATCTGTGTATTCGTAACCTGCAATTATCATTCGGGCTACCCAGAAAAACAAAATATCTGGACCTGTAACCAAGTCATTTGTTGGATAATAATATTTGAAATCTTCGTTTTCAGGATCTATAATTCCACCAAAAACCGACATTGGCCACAACCAAGAAGAAAACCAAGTGTCTAACGCATCAACGTCTTGGCGAAGGTTGCTGGTTGTTAGTTGTTGGTTGTTGGTTTTGGTTTTCGCTAGAACTAAAGCTTCTTCAATATTTTCGGCAACTACGAAATCTTCTTTTCCATCTCCGTAAAAGTACGCGGGAATTTGTTGTCCCCACCATAATTGACGCGAAATATTCCAATCACGAATGTTATTCAACCAATGTGCGTAAGTATTATTAAAGCGAGCTGGATGCAATTTTATTTCTCCATCAACCAACACCGATTTTATCGCTGGTTTTACCAAATCTTCCATTTTCAAGAACCATTGGTCTGACAAACGAGGTTCGATTACGGCTTTGGTTCTTTCTGAAGTTCCTACTTTATTTAAGTGGATTTCTGTTTTTACCAAACTACCATTTGCTTCCAATTCTTTTGCTATTTCTTCCCTAACTACAAAACGGTCTTTTCCTTGATATTGCAATCCAAAACTATTAAGCGATGCATCTTCATTGAAGATGTCGATAATTTCTAAATTATGTTTTTCTCCAAGGGTTTTATCGTTCATATCGTGAGCAGGTGTAACTTTTAGACAGCCTGTTCCAAATTCGATATCAACATAATCATCTTCGATAATTGGAATTATTCTTCCGCAAATTGGCACAATGGCGCTTTTTCCTTTTAAATGTGAAAAGCGTTCATCGTTAGGATTGATACAAATAGCAGTATCACCAAAGATTGTTTCTGGTCGTGTTGTTGCAACTGTAACAAAGTCCGTAGTTCCTTCTATTGAGTATTTTATATAATATAATTTTCCTTGTTGTTCTTCAAAAATCACTTCTTCGTCAGAAAGTGTTGTTTTGGCTTCGGGATCCCAATTTACCATTCTGAATCCACGATAAATTAGTCCTTTTTTGTGCAAATCAACGAAAGAACGGATTACAGATGCAGACATATCTGGATCCATGGTGAATTTTGTGCGTTCCCAATCGCAAGAAGCTCCTAATTTTTTTAGTTGTTCCAAGATTACGCCGCCGTATTTATCGGTCCATTCCCAAGCGTGAGCGAGGAATTCTTGGCGCGTTAAATCGTCTTTATTGATTCCTTCGGCTTTTAGTTTTGCTACTACTTTTGCTTCTGTTGCTATAGATGCGTGATCGGTTCCTGGAACCCAACAGGCGTTGAATCCTTTTAGTCGTGCACGACGAATTAATACGTCTTGAATGGTGTTGTTTAGCATGTGTCCCATATGGAGTACGCCTGTAACATTAGGTGGTGGAATGACAATGGTATAAGGCGTTCTATGGTCGGGTGTGGAATGAAAATAGTTATTTTTCATCCAGTATTCGTACCATTTATCTTCTATATTTTTAGCGTCAAATTGCGATGGAACTGTCATTTTATTGTTTGTTCGTTATTTCTAAGTATTCAAATGAAAAAAATTATAGCCCTGATGGCAGTGAAAATCCCTCGCTTTTTAGCGTGGATTGTAACGAACAGCAGGAATATGAATTACTGAAAATGCCAAAAATTTCGCTCCTAAAAAAAAGAGATTGTGAATTGGTACGTTTTTTGTAATTGCTACAAAAGTAAATAATTATGCACAGTATAAAAAGGGAAATATAAATTTGTGCAATTAATTAAAAGAAAGTAAATTTACATAAACTAATAAAATTTTGATTCGATGAAAAAAGTACTCTTGTTATTTGCCTTTATTGCCGTAAATGCAGTTGGTTTTGCTCAAAGTGGTGCAAAAATTGAATTTTTGAATAACGACAATACTATAGATTATGGAACGGTTACAAAAGATACGGACAGTGGGATTCGAACTTTTGAGTTTAAAAATACAGGTGATGCACCGTTGATTATTATGAATGTGCAATCAACATGCGGCTGTACGGTTCCTACAAAACCTACCGAACCGATATTGCCGGGTAAAATGGGTAAAATTGAAGTGAAATACAACATGAATCCGGGACCAATTAGAAAAACGATTACAGTTGAATCGAATGCTGTTAATGTTGAAAGCGGGAGAATTGCTTTGAAAATAAAAGGGGAAGTGATTGTAAAGCCAGAAGTCAACTTGTTGGAAAAGAAAAAAGCATTGCCGAGTCAATAAAGTTTTTATAAATACTAAAGCGCTTCAAATGAGGCGTTTTTTTTTGTGGAATAAAGATTGCTACATTCTCTGTTTTTTCAAAATAAATATTGCAAATTTGCATTTCAAAACGAATCATTATGCCTAAAATTTCAAATAAAGGTAAACAAATGCCGGAATCGCCAATTCGTAAATTGGTTCCTTATGCTGATATTGCAAAAAAGAAAGGGAATAAAGTATACCATTTAAATATTGGTCAGCCAGATATTAAAACTCCAGAAGTGGCGATGAATTCTATAAAAAATCTTGACATTAAGGTTTTAGAATACAGTCATTCTGCTGGTTTTGAAAGCTATAGAACGAAGTTATCCAATTATTATAAAAAGATAGGTTTGCCGATTGATGTTGCCGATATAATCATTACTACTGGTGGTTCTGAAGCGTTGCTATTTGCTATGGGAAGTACAATGGATTACTGTGATGAGATAATTATTCCTGAGCCATTTTATGCCAATTACAATGGTTTTTCAACTGCATCTGGGGTGAAAGTAGTACCTGTTATTTCAACTATAGAAACAGGATTTGCGTTGCCTCCAATTGCAGATTTTGAGAAATTAATTACGCCAAGAACCAAAGCGATTTTGATTTGTAATCCAGGAAATCCAACTGGTTATTTGTATTCAAAAGAGGAAATAATGCAACTTGCCGAATTGGTAAAAAAGCACGATTTGTTTTTGATTGCTGATGAAGTATATCGAGAATTTACGTATGATGGTGATGTGCATTATTCGGTTATGAATATTCCTGGATTGGAAGAAAATGCTATTATGATTGATTCTGTTTCCAAAAGATACAGCATGTGTGGCGCAAGAATTGGTTGTATTGTGTCAAAAAATAAGGAATTGATGGCTACTGCGATGAAATTTGCGCAAGCGAGATTGAGTCCACCAACGTTTGCACAAATTGCTAGTGAAGCGGCTTTGGACACGCCACAAAGTTATTTTGACGAGGTAATTACAGAATATAGAGATCGAAGAGATACGTTAGTTGAAGAATTAAATAAGATTGAGGGCGTAATAGTCAGTAAACCAAAAGGTGCTTTTTATTGTATTGCACAATTGCCAATTGACAATGCAGATACTTTTGCGCAATGGATGTTGGAATCATACGATTTAAATAAAGAAACAGTAATGGTTGCGCCTGCTGCAGGATTCTATTCTACACCTGGGGTTGGCTTGAACGAGGTTCGAATTGCTTATGTTTTGAAGAAATCGGATTTAATTCGTTCGGTAGAAATATTGAAAGATGCTATTTTGGTTTATAATTCAAAGTAATATTTGGTTGACTATGACATAGCGTCTAATTGCTTAAAACTTCGTTAATGTATTAATTAGCGAAGTTTTTTTATTTACATTTATCAAAAATTATAGATTTGACACCTTTTTAAGTTTATGAAATTTATTTTATCATTAATTAGTACACTTTTATTTGTTGCCACTGGATATTCTCAGTTTGATAACGGAAATAATTCTATTGAGGTTTCCCCAATAAAGAAAAACCCCATATCTAAATCGAAGAGTACACCTTCAAAATTTAGTTCATTGCCTTCCATTAAACCAAATTTTAATGATGTTCCTTTGAAAAAAGAGGATGAAATAATTTTTAAAAAAATTGGTGGTTCCAAGCCAATTGATTTAACATTAAAAAATGATTTTATCAAACCAGGACTTTTTTATCAAGACAAATTGAATAAAGTAGGTGATGGTGAAGTTTCACAAGCTTTTAGAAAAAATCAAAATCTGGGTGACTTTAAAACCAAAGCTATTTTCTTGAAAATACTTTGCCGAGACAACCAATTTGTAGATGGCGACCGAGTTCGAATTTACATAAATGACTTGATTATTCAAGAAAATGTATTGCTAGATTCTGAGTTTCAAGAATTTGAAATGACTTTAAAAAAGGGTTTCAATAAAATTGATATTGAAGCGCTAAATCAAGGATCTTCTGGGCCAAACACAGCTGAATTTCAAGTTTATGATGATAAGGGTAAGCAAATTTCTGCAAACCAATGGAACCTTTCCTCAGGATTTAAGGCTACAATAATTGTTGTAAAAGAGTAAGTTTTCTATTAAATAATTTATAACAGAGAACATAAAAACAGTTATCTTCTTTCTAAAAGTACTACGTTTTCAACGTGATGTGTTTGAGGAAACATATCAACAGGACGAACACGAGTTACTTTGTATTTTTCATCCATTAGTGCTAAATCACGCGCTTGTGTAGCGGAATTACAACTCACATAAACTACTTTTTCAGGAGCAATTTTCATGATTTGTTCAATTACATCTTTGTGCATTCCGTCTCTTGGTGGATCGGTAATAATTACATCTGGTTTTCCGTGTTGTGCAATGAAATCCTCATTAAAAACGACTTTCATATCACCAACATAAAACTCACAATTAGTAATATTATTTCTTTCGGCATTTGCTTTAGCGTCGAGAATTGCTTCAGGAACACTTTCTACGCCGATAACTTTTTTGGCATTTTTTGATACAAATTGCGCAATAGTTCCAGTTCCAGTGTATAAATCGTAAACAATTTCATTGCCTGTAAGTCCTGCGAAATCTCTTGTAATTTTATATAATTCGTAGGCTTGGTCGGAATTGGTTTGGTAGAATGATTTGGCATTTATACTAAATTTCAAACCTTCCATTTCTTCCAAAATATAATCACGGCCTTTGTATAATTTTATATTTGTATCATATAAAGTATCATTTGCTTTTGAATTAATTACATATTGTAAGGAAGTAATTTGCGGGAATTTTTCGTAAAGATGGTCTAAAAGCAATTCTCGATTTGGTTTGTCTTCTTCAAAAAATTGAATTAAAACCATTATTTCTCCAGTTGATGCTGTTCGAAGCATCAATGTCCTTAGGAATCCTTCATGACTTCTTGGATTGAAGAAAGTTAGATTATGTTCGTTTGCAAATTCTCGTACTTCATTACGAATTGCATTGGAAGGGTCTTCTTGAAGATGGCATTTTGTAATGTCTAAAATTTTGTCCCACATTTTTGGAATATGAAATCCAAGTGCATTTCTATTTCCTAAATCTACGGTACTTCCAATTTCATCTTCAGTTAACCAACGGCTGTTAGAAAAGCCAAATTCCATTTTGTTTCTATAGAAAAACTGTTTTTCAGAACCTAAAATTGGTTCAAATTCGGGAAGTTCTATTTTTCCAATACGTTGAAGGTGATTTTTTACTTCGTTTTGTTTGTAATATAATTGTTGGTTGTAGTTCATGTTTTGCCACTTACAACCGCCACAAACCCCAAAGTGCTCGCAAATTGGTTCTATTCTATGTTTTGAAAATTCGTGAAATCTCACAGCTTTTCCTTCATAATACGCTTTGCGTTTTTTGAAAGTTTGAACATCTACAACATCTCCAGGAACAACATTAGGAATAAATATTATTTTTCCATCGGGTGCTTTTGCCACTGAAACGCCTTTTGCTCCAGCATCAAGGACTTTTATATGATCGAATACGATTTTGTCAGTAATTTTTCTAGCCATAGCGCAAAAATAAGTTTTTATAAATCCAAAAGTGAACTATTTTTATAAATTTATGTTATTTGCTTTAAAATCCTTCAAAAACACCCAATCCAAACAAGGCAAAGTCATATTTTACGGGGTCATTATTGTCAAATTCTCTAAGAAAACAATCCAATTCGGTTACTGCTTTTCCGTCATTTTGTTTTCGATTTAAAATCCCCAATTTACGAGCCACATTTCCAGAATGAACATCCAAAGGGCAAGAAAGTGAAGCGGGAGAAATAGATTTCCAAATCCCTAAATCCACGCCCTTATTGTCTTTACGAACCATCCAGCGAAGGAACATGTTGATTCTCTTTGCTGCAGAATTACTCATTGGGTCGGAAACATGTTTTTCTGTTCTGTGAAGATGTTCCATTTCAAAAAAGGTTTTTTTGAATTCAGATATACCAGATTGCATTGAATTCAATTCACTATTTTTAAGTTCTCCTTTATGAAAAACAGCTTCTAAGCCGTTATGATTTGTATAAATATTTTGTAAACTTTTTATAAAAAAATGAAAATCCTGACTGTTAAATGTTCTATGTACAAAAGTTTCAAATCGCTCTAAATCATTTTCAGTGTGAGACATTACAAAATCATAAGGAGCATTTCCCATTAAATCCATCATTCTATGCGAATTTTTGATAATCATTTTACGATTTCCCCAAGCTATTGTAGCACTTAAAAAACCAGCGATTTCAACATCTTCTTTTTGAGAATATAAATGTGGAATTTGAACCGGATCACTTTCGATAAAATTTGGGTTATTGTACAATTCTACTTTTTCGTCGAGAAATGATTTTAATTCTGAATTATTCATACTTTTAAACAAGCTACTTTAGATAGGAACTAATTTGTCCATCAACCATAACCAACTTTCTATCGGCCATATTAGCCAATTCTTCGTTATGGGTTACAATTACAAATGTTTGTCCTAATTCATCCCGTAATTTAAAAAATAGCTGATGCAAATTTTCTGCCGATGCAGTATCTAAATTTCCCGAAGGTTCATCTGCAAAAATTATTGCGGGATTGTTAATTAAGGCTCTTGCAACTGCCACACGTTGTTGTTCTCCACCAGAAAGTTCATTGGGTTTGTGATTAATTCGATGAGAAAGACCTAAATAATCCAATAATTTTTTTGCTGCAATTTCTGTTTCGTGTTTTGATTTGTTTGCAATAAAAGCAGGAATGCATACGTTTTCCAATGCAGTAAATTCAGGTAATAATTGATGAAATTGAAAGATAAAACCCAAATTCAGATTTCTAAATTTAGATAAAGCCCTGTCATTCATCGTTAGAACGTCTTCGCCATTTATAGTAAGTTTTGAAAGATTATCCGTAATAATTCCATCTTTAGAAGTTGAATTACTAGGTTTGTCTAACGTTCCTAATATTTGCAAAAGTGTTGTTTTTCCTGCACCTGATGCGCCAACAATGGATACGATTTCACCTTTTTGAATGTGTAAATCAACACCTTTCAATACTTGTAGCTTGTCGTAAAATTTGTATATATTTTTTGCTTGAATCATTTTGGAACAGTTTTCACAAAGAAACAAAGATTTTAACGATTTATGAATGGAACAGAAAAGAAAGTTTATTCACAAATTATAATTTTTAGTTAATTAGAAAGAGACCAACCGTGAAACTTGATAAATTTGCTGTAAATTAATAGTTTATGAAAAAGAAAATTGGAATCCTTTTGGCAATGTTACCTTTTTCTTGTCAATCAAAAGAAAAAGATATTATTTTACCGCAAATTAAACAACCTATAAAAATGGAAATGCAAGAGAAAATTGAAGTTGCAACTTTTGCTGGAGGTTGTTTTTGGTGTACAGAGGCTGTTTTTTTAGAACTAAATGGTGTTCAATCTGTAGTTTCCGGTTACATAGGTGGAAAAACAATAAATCCAACCTATAAAGACATTTGCAATGGCGATACTGGGCATGCTGAAGCCATCCAAATTACATTTGATTCAAGCAAAATTACCTTTCAAGAGTTATTAGAAATATTCTTTGCAACGCATGATCCAACCACATTAAATCGGCAAGGAAATGATTCTGGGACACAATATCGAAGTGAAATTTTTTATCACAATGAAAATCAAAAGAAAATTTCAGAAAGTTATATTACTTTATTAACCAAAGAAAATACTTTTGGGAAGCCTATAGTAACGATAATTTCTCCGGCTACAAAATTCTATGAAGCTGAGGATTATCATCAAAATTATTACAATCAAAATAAATCGCAAGGATATTGTAGTTATGTAATTA
>Ga0209550_10006822_pt1 | contig 10615 bp, 7 predicted proteins | sample LauGreSuBDMM15SN_2_FD_187567 | JGI IMG/M metagenome (GOLD analysis project Ga0209550, IMG submission 187567) | Freshwater lake microbial communities from Lake Michigan, USA - Su13.BD.MM15.SN (SPAdes) (version 5) | ecosystem: Environmental > Aquatic > Freshwater > Lake | place: Lake Michigan, USA... | reverse complement strand
AAATTACAGATTTTATACCTGAAAAGATCTTAACTGAGCGGGGATATCCAACTCTGCAACAAGCGATAGCGCAGATTCATAATCCCGTTGATCTAGATAGCGCTGAAAAGTCACGCGAGCGAATCACCTTCGATGAAGCGCTCTTGATGCAGTTACTTCTTTTGGAAAGGCGTGCACAATTGCGCGCACTTAAGGCAACATCTAGAAAGGCCAAGAGTTCTGGAATTCTCAGTGCATTTGATGCTGCGCTGCCTTGGCAGTTAACTGCTGGGCAGGTACAAGTAAGCCGAGAGATCGAAGAAGATTTAGCTGCGCCTTATCCGATGCATCGCTTGCTACAAGGTGAAGTTGGTTCTGGTAAAACGGTGGTTGCGCTACGCGCAATGTTGGCAGTTATTGATAGCGGGGGACAGGCTGCACTTCTTGCACCAACTGAAGTATTGGCGGCGCAGCACCTGCGAACTATTGAAAAATTATTGGGACCGCTGGCACAGGGTGGAATGCTCGGTGGAGTTGAAAACGCAACGCAAGTAACTCTGTTAACCGGCTCGCAAAGCTTTGCATCACGCAAGGATGCACTGGCACTTGCCGCATCTGGCCAAGCCGGCATCGTAATTGGCACGCATGCATTACTAAGTGAATCCGTCGCCTTTGCTGATCTGGGGCTGATTGTTGTTGATGAGCAACATAGATTCGGTGTGGAACAAAGAGATGCGCTAAAGACCAAGGCTGTTAACCCACCACACCTCTTGGTAATGACTGCAACTCCGATTCCACGAACTGTGGCAATGACCATCTTTGGTGATTTAGATATTTCAACTCTGCGCGAACTACCTTTAGGTCGTCAGGCAATTACAACTCATCTCGTTCCAACTCTAGAAAAGCCAGCTTTTTTGGATCGCACTTGGGAGCGAATTAGGGAGGAAGTTGCACAAGGACACCAGGCTTATATTGTCGCTCCACGAATTTCTGCGGGAACATCAGAGGATGCTGATCTTGATTTCTTATATGGAGAAAGTTCATCAGATATTGCATCGGTTGAAGAATTAGGGCCAAAGCTACAATCTGGTCCGTTAAAAGGGTTACGGATTGCCCCTTTGCACGGCAGGCAGAGCGGTGAGGTAAAGAGCGCAACGATGCAGGCATTTGCCGCAGGCGATATAGATGTCTTGATCTCTACTACTGTAATTGAAGTCGGTGTAGACGTGCCAAATGCCACGGTGATGGTCATTATGGATGCTGACCGATTTGGAGTATCGCAACTGCATCAACTACGCGGTCGCGTTGGGCGTGGGACATCACCTGGACTCTGTCTATTGGTTACTTCAGCTCCAAGTGAAAGCACGGCGCGAGAACGATTAGATGCGGTGAGTAAAACTCAAGATGGCTTTGAACTCTCGCGTATTGATTTAGAGCAACGTCGTGAAGGCGATGTACTTGGTGCAACCCAATCAGGATCTCGCTCGCATCTTCGTTTATTGCGTGTATTGCGCGATGAGACTTTAATTGAGAGTGCTCGCCAAATTGCAGCAGAGCTTTTAGCAGAAGATCCAGATTTAACTAGGTACCCTTTGCTCAGGGAAGAGTTAAATAAATTACAGGCAGATACCGCTTCAGAATTTATAGATAAAGGATGATTTCATGCGCATAATCGCCGGTAGCGCAAAAGGCAGAAACATTCCTTCGGTTGCATCATCTACTCGACCAACATCAGATAGGGCGCGCGAAGCGCTCTTTTCGACTTTAGCTTCTGAATTCGGTGACTTTGAAGGGTTAAATGTTTTGGATTTATATGCGGGAACAGGCGCAATCGCACTCGAATCACTTTCGAGAGGAGCGGCTATTGTGCATGCAGTGGAAAAAGATGAGCAAGCCCAGAAAAGTATTACTGCAAATTATGACGGAATAAAATCGGCACAATTCACCGGGATTTTTCACTTATATGGAATGAGCGTCCATAGATTCTTGCAAGATCCACCAGCGGCTAAGTACCACTTTATTTACATTGATCCACCATATGAAGCCGAAGATTTAGATGTCATTGAAACGTTAATACAATTAAACGAGGGCGGCTTCTTGGATGCGCAGGCGTTGATTGCAGTTGAAAGAAATTCTCGAGTTAAGGAAATTTCATGGCCAATTGGTTATATTGCGGTCCGTGAAAAAAATTATGGCCAAGCGACCATTTTCTATGGCGCTCCAGCCGAAATTGAGCCTGAGAATGGATAAGGCTTCAAATCGTTGCTAGCGTTTGCTCTATGAAGCGCGCCGTATGCCCTGGATCTTTTGATCCGATCACCTTTGGCCACATAGATATCATTGAACGCGCCAGTGAACAATTTGATGAGGTGGTGGTGGCAGTTCTAGCTAACCGGACTAAAGCATCGCTTTTCACTGCAGAAGAACGCATGGAAATGATTCGCCAAACCACCGCTCAATTCAAGAACGTAAAAGTCGATTCTTGGCACGGCTTATTGGTGGATTACTGCAAGTCAAATTCAATCCAAGCAATTGTAAAAGGCTTGCGCGCAGTCACTGATTTTGATTATGAGTTGCAAATGGCGCAAGTTAATTTACAAGGCTCAGGAGTTGAAACTATGTTTATGGCTACGGCACCTGCTCATTCATTTCTTTCATCATCAATCGTTAAGGAGCTCGCGCACTTCGGTGGCGATGTCTCATCAATGGTTCCAAGCATCGTCAATGATGCGCTAAAAGCTCGAGTAGCAGGGAAGTAAAATGGACTCAATCGAAAAACTAAATACCGCAATCACTCTCGTTGAAGAAGCGCGCGGTGTTCCACTCTCTGCATCTTGCGTCGTGCACCGCAGCGAGATGTTGGAAATATTAGATGGCGCCCGGGAATCTCTGCCACAAGACCTTTTCCAAGCGACAGATATTCTGGCTAAGCGTGATTCTTTAATGGATGAAGGTCGTTCCAGCTCAGAGCAGTTGATCGCTACTGCGCGAGAGGAAGTAGCGCGCATGATTGAACAGACTGCAATTGTGCAAGCAGCGCGCGATGAAGCCCAAAGAATTCTCGATGATGCTCGGGTGCGAGCCGCTGATGAGCGCGCAGAGGTAGAGAGTTACATCGATGGCCGACTTGCTACCCTTGAAGTGATTCTCAACAAGACAATGGACGCTGTGGCACGTGGGCGCGATCGCTTAGATGGAGCCAATGATAAAGATGTACTCTCGCAATTAGCCGACGATAAATAATTCTGCGCAAAGCCAACCCAAAGAGTCAAAATGAACCGCGCATCTCAAGTATTTCAATTTAGCACCCATGAACTCCCTCGTCGGGCCGGTGAGATGAAGGAGTATCAGCTAGACCTTGAAATCCTTGAACCGGTTGGAGTGCCCTTAGTTGCTGTTCCAGCGGGTGATCTAATTGAAGTAGATATGCGCCTGGAATCCGTTGCTGAGGGAGTTTTGTTAAGCGCTGATATATATGCGGTGGCGAAGGGCGAATGTATTCGCTGTTTAGATCCAGTTGAAATTACTGTTGAGCGTAAGATTCAAGAGCTCTATCGCTACGAACCCACCAATGAAAAAGGTGGGAAGCGAAAGAAGCACTCACTGCGCACGGATACTTCCGATGAAATTGACCTGGATGCAGTTGATGAACTTTGGCTTGATGGAAATGAGATGAATTTAGAGATCCCCATCCGTGATGCAGTAGTTCTAGATCTACCCATAAATCCGCTCTGCTCAGAAAGTTGTCTTGGGCTATGTCCGGATTGCGGCGAGAAGTGGGAGAAGTTGCCAGATGGCCATACCCACGAGGTGATCGACGCTCGCTGGGCTGGGTTGGCAGGCTTGGATTTTAAGAATTCGGATGAATAAGGGATACTTCACCCAGTAGGCCTTGAGCACACTTTGCCCGAGGTAAGTTGAGATTAAGGACGATTACCGTGCCAGTACCAAAGCGAAAGATGTCGCGTTCAAAGACGCGCTCACGCCGCAGCATGTGGAAGACAACTGCAGCATCACTTGCCGCATGCCCACAGTGCCAACAGCCAAAGTTGACCCATACAGCTTGCCCAACGTGCGGAACATATAACCGCCGTCAGGTACTAGAGGTCTGATCTGTATTCACCGTTAACTTCACAACTCGGGATTTCAATTTCCCCCGAATTGCTCGAGTTAGCTTTTACACACCGCTCTTTCGCATATGAAAGTGGTGCCAAAGAGACAAACGAACGACTGGAATTTCTAGGCGACTCGGTCTTAGGTTTAATCGTTACAGAAGAACTTTATATACGTTATCCCGATTTAGATGAATCTCGTTTATCTCCACTTCGCTCTGGCATTGTAAATATGCGTGCGCTCGCAGATATTGCGCGCACCCTAGATCTTGGTAAATATATTCGCCTTGGAAAAGGTGAAGAAGTTACCGGTGGTCGCGATAAGAATTCACTTCTTGCAGATGCCCTAGAAGCCTTGATTGGCGCTATCTATTTAGAACTCGGTTTTGCAAGCACTTCGGATGTAGTTCGCTCATTAATTAAAGCGACTTTAGAAAGTGCAATGGCAAAGGGTGCGGGACTTGATGGAAAGACTGCGTTACAAGAGTTGGTCTCATCCCTTGGCAAAGGAACTCTGGAGTATCAAGTTACGGAAACTGGACCAGATCACGATAAGAGTTTTACCGCAGTAGCAATGGTTTCTGGCGAGGCAATCGCAGAAGGTGTTGGTAAGAGCAAACGCGAAGCCGAACAATCTGCTGCTCGCTTGGCATATGAAATTCTCGCAACCCTCAAGTAGTACTTCACTTGCGCCTTGTATATAAAGGCGCCACCTAAACGGTAGGTTTACGCCGTGTATTTAAAGAGCATAACGCTAAAGGGCTTTAAGTCCTTTGCTTCGGCGACCACGCTCCGCCTAGAGCCAGGCATCACCTGCGTAGTCGGCCCTAACGGCTCGGGTAAATCAAATGTCGTAGATGCGCTCACTTGGGTTATGGGAGAGCAAGGCGCAAAATCGCTGCGCGGCGGAAAGATGGAAGATGTCATCTTCGCTGGCACCAGCGCAAGAGCGCCGCTAGGTCGCGCTGAAGTTTCGCTCACAATTGATAATACAGATGGCGCACTTCCCATTGATTACACAGAAGTAACTATCTCCCGCATCCTCTTCCGTAATGGCCAGAGCGAATATCAGATAAATGGTGAAGCATCGCGTTTGCTAGATATTCAAGAGTTGCTCAGTGATTCGGGTATCGGGCGAGAAATGCATGTAATTGTTGGCCAAGGTCAGATCGATGCAATTTTAATGGCCACGCCTGAAGAACGCCGTGGATTTATTGAAGAAGCTGCTGGAGTTTTAAAGCACCGCAAACGAAAAGAGAAGGCGCTTCGTAAATTAGATTCAATGCAGGCAAATTTAGCGCGCGTACAAGATTTAACCGTAGAACTACGTCGCCAACTCCGTCCACTCGGTAAGCAAGCTGAAGTTGCAAAGAAAGCGGCGACTATCCAGGCTGATCTCCGCGATGCAAAATTGCGCTTGCTGGCAGATGATTACATTTCACTTTCTAAGACTTTGGATGCTGAGGTCGCAGATGAAACTGCCTTACGCGAACGTCGCTCACTTGTTGAAGCAGAAAATGAGAAAGTGCGTTTACGCGAAGAGGTCCTCGATGCGCAAGCCGCATTTGAAAGCCCACAATTAATTGCTGCGCAAGAGAATTTCTATTCCTTAAGTGCGCTGCGCGAAAAATTCCGTGGCACACAATCTCTGGCACAAGAGCGCTCTCGATTCTTAGCCGAAGAAGCCGAAGAAGCGCGTAGCGCTGGCCGTGACCCAGAAGCCCTTGATCACGAAGCGGCTGCACTGCGTTTAGAAGAAGCACAACTACGTGCCGGCGTAGAAAGCTCTAGAAATTCTCTGGCTGCAACCACTCAAGAGTTGGCAAAGGCGGAAGCGCTATTAAAAGATGAGGAGGATAAGATCGCTGCAGCGATGCGCGCTATCGCTGATCAACGTGAAGGAACCGCCCGCCAAGAAGGCCATATCAAATCTCTGGCAGCGCGATTAGATGCGATCGCCGAAGAAATCGCACGCTTAGTTAAGGCGCGCGATGAAGCGCAATCTCGTGCTGAAAGTGCCCAACGTGAGTATTCAACTTACGAGATGGATATTGCAGGAGCTGATTCAGGAGAACTCGGTTTAGATTCTCAATTTGAAGCGGCAAAAGATGGCCTAGGTAAAGCAAAGGTTGATTTAACAATATTGATTGATGCAGAACGCGCTGCCGATCGTGAACGCAATGCTACTGAATCAAAGTTGGAGGCGATGCACTTAACAACGCAATCTCGCGATGGGGGAGCAGCCCTGATGCGCGATTCACGGGGTCTGTCGCTGCTAGGCAGTGTGGCTTCGCTAATTAATATTGAAAATGGTTGGGAAGCGGCAACTGCTGCAGCGCTGGGAACTCTCTCAGATGCGGTAGTCGTTCGGGATTTAAATTCAGCGGTAAGTGCACTAACAACTCTGCGCAGTGAAAATTTGGGACAAGCCGATGTCTTAGTTTATCAACCTGGATCCCAAAACTCCGGCAATATTCCAGCCGGACTTACGCCTCTTACAAACTATGTTCGCTCCTCAGAAATTGGCGATTTATTATCTTCACTCCTTGCTTCCACCGTTGTGGTTAATACCGCGCGTGAGGCTGAAAGTATCTTGCGTTCTAATCCAGGCCTAACTGTCGTAACGCGCGATGGTGATGTGATTACCGCCAAACGCGCCCGTGGTGGATCAGCATCATCCACATCTTTAATTGAGATTAATGCGCTGATACAGGATTTAATGAAGAAATTGGAGACACTGACTCATAACTGTGATCGCCTTAAATTTGAGATAGTCGCCTCTCAGAGTGAAGTTGATTCCAAGCAAGGTGCATTTGATATCGCACTCTCAAAATTAAACGAATCTGATGCCCAAATTGCAGCGCTTACCGAACAATTAGTAGTCTCTGGACAGAACATGAAATCTGCTAGCGCTGAAGTGGAACGGCTAAATCTGGTGATCGCTGAGGCAACTGGTGCAAAGGGTCGCGATGAGAATGAACTTTCAATTGCATCTGCACAATTGCATCAACGTGGTACTACTGCAGAACCTGATCACAGAACCGCTGAAAACTTACGTAACCAAGTCTCACTCGCTCGAACCTCAGAAGTTGAAGCGCGTCTTGCGGTGCGCACAAGCGAAGAGAGAGTTGACTCTCTTTCAGCGCGCGCAAAAGCGCTAGAAGGTTCTGCCAAAGCCGAGCGCGAGGCATCCGCCCGTGCAGTCTCACGCCGTGGTGCCCGTGCGCGTGGTGCACTTATTTCATCAGCGATCGCTGAAGCAGCCTATGAAGCGCTAATTCATATTGAACGATCAATTGCCAAAGCAGCGACCGAGCGTGCACGATTAGAAGCATCACGTTCTGATCGTGAAGGTGAAACGCTCTCCGTTCGTGCCCGTAGTCGTGAGCTCGCAACCGAGCTTGAACAACTTACCTCATCGGTTCATAAAGATGAGATTGCCAGAGCAGAGCAACGTATGCGCATTGAAGCACTTGAAAGTAAGTGCGTAGAAGAATTAGGTGTTGATACAACCACCTTGGTAAATGAATACGGTCCACAAAATGATGTTCCAACATTTATCGAAACCGATGACGGCGAGATAATCGCCACTGAATTGATTCCTTATCGCCGTGACCAGCAAGAGAAACGACTCGCAGCAACCGAGCGATCCCTCACTCTTCTTGGAAAGATTAATCCACTTGCACTAGAGGAATACAGCGCGCTGGAAGAGCGCTTGAAATTCCTCGCTGAGCAGTTGGAAGATTTGAAACGTACCAAAAAGGATCTGCTAGATATCATCAAAGAAGTTGAAGATCGCGTGCAGAGTATCTTCATTGAAGCATTTGAAGAGACAGCGAAACATTTTGAAGATATCTTTGCGCGTCTCTTCCCAGGTGGTGACGGTCGCCTAATCCTCACAAACCCAGATGATCTGTTAAATACCGGCGTAGATGTGGAAGCCCGTCCTCCCGGAACAAGAATCAAACGTCTCTCTCTACTCTCTGGGGGCCAGAAATCACTTACCGCTGTTTCGATGTTGGTAGCGATATTTAAGGCGCGACCAAGTCCGTTCTATGTGCTCGATGAAGTTGAAGCGGCCTTAGATGATGTAAACCTTGGTCGATTGCTCGTAATTCTGGAAGAACTCCGGGAAAGTTCACAGTTGATCATCATTACCCACCAAAAGCGCACCATGGAGATTGCAGATGCGCTCTACGGCGTGACTATGCGTGGAGACGGCGTAACAGAAGTTATTTCACAGCGCTTGCGCGATTCTGAATCCGCTTAACTTTTAGGTTTTCGCGTGGGAATTTTTAGCAAATTTGTCGCCAAGTTAAAGGGCCAATCAACTGCTGATCCGCTCGATTGGAAAGTTCTTGAAGAAGAGTTACTTGCCGCAGATTTAGGGCCGAAGTTAACTGCGGAAATCCTAAAGAGTGCACAGGGGTTAAAGGGTGATGATGCGCTATCTTCACTAACTCAAATTCTTAACTCGCATCTATCAGCTAAGCCGCGCGCGTTATCAGATGCGAACACAGTGGGTGTGGTTCTCGTAGTCGGAGTAAATGGAACTGGAAAGACAACTTCGGCTGCGAAGTTAGCCAATTTATTAAAGTCATCTGGTTATTCTGTGATGCTAGCGGCTGGCGATACATTTCGCGCAGCTGCGGTAGATCAACTACAAACTTGGGGAGCACGAATTGGAGTTTCTGTAATTTCGGGTAAAAATGGCGCAGAACCGGCAGCGGTGGCCTTTGATGCTGCCGTTGCAGCTAAAGAATCTAAATGTAATTTTTTAATTATTGATACCGCGGGACGACTTCACAATAAAAGTGACCTAATGGCTGAACTCGGCAAGGTAAGGCGTGTGGTTGAGAAGACTCTGCCAATTAGTGAGGTGCTTCTTGTAATCGATGCAACAACTGGCCAGAACGGCATTGCGCAGGCGAAGATCTTTGCCGAAGCCGTTGATGTCACAGGGTTGATCGTTACCAAATTAGATGGCAGCGCCCGCGGCGGGGTTGCCCTAGCGATCGAGAGTGCGTTGGATATTCCAATTAAATTTATCGGAAATGGCGAAGGCGAGCGGGACTTTGCTCCATTTGAGCCAGGTCAATACTTATCGGGATTAATAAACGATTAATTTCAGAACCGCTGTAACAAAGTTGTAACACAAGGCGTGCTTTTGTGACCCGGTCTTAACCTAGAAAACGAGCCGCCGTAACCCGTAATGGGCATCTTTGCCCCATCTCAAAGGCGAGGTATTACGCAGTTGGTTCTAATGTAAGAAGCCAACGTATATCGAAAGAAGAAACTAATGGAAGAGATAGTTTTAAATTCAGGTGATACCAGTTGGGTATTGGCAAGCACCGCTCTTGTTCTCTTAATGACTCCAGGCCTTGCATTTTTTTACGGAGGAATGGTTCGCGCAAAGAGCGTTTTAAATATGATAATGATGTCAATGATAACTATCGGAATCGTAAGCGTTCTGTGGGTAATTTATGGTTTCGAGCTCGCCTTTGGGTATAAAGCAAATTCACCTTGGTATGGAAATATTTCATTTTCTGGCTTAGGTGGAATGGTAAATGATTTCACAAATAATGGCGGAATTTATCCTATTCCTGTTTTAGTCTTTGCAGCATTTCAATTGATGTTTGCAATTATTACTCCTGCCCTTATTTCAGGTGCAATTGCCGATCGCACTAAGTTCACTGCGTGGGCAGTTTTTGTTGCCGTTTGGTCAACTATTGTTTACTTCCCAGTTGCACACTGGGTATTCGCTTTTGGTAATAAAGTTGGCGATACTGTTACGGGTACGGGATTCCTTGCCGGCAAAGGACTAGAAGACTTTGCAGGAGGAACTGCTGTTCACATTAATGCTGGTGCGGCAGGTCTTGCACTTGCAATAATTTTAGGAAAACGTGTGGGATGGCGCAAAGAAGCGATGCGCCCACACTCACTGCCATTGGTAATGCTCGGCGCCGGTCTGCTCTGGTTCGGTTGGTTTGGCTTTAACGCGGGATCTGCGCTGGCTGCTAATGGAATCGCAGGGCTCGCCTTTATAAATACTCAAGTTGCAGCTGCTGGTGCAGTTCTCGGTTGGTTGCTAGTTGAGAAGGTTCGCAACGGTCATGCAACTTCACTTGGCGCTGCATCAGGCGCAGTCGCCGGTTTGGTAGCAATCACTCCAGCGTGCGCATTTGTTGCCCCTTGGGCAGCTGTTGTTATCGGTCTTATCGCCGGAATCCTCTGCGCGCTTGCAGTGGGAATTAAATATGCACTTGGCTTCGATGACTCACTTGATGTGGTTGCAGTTCACCTCGTCGGTGGAATCTGGGGCTCGCTTTCCATAGGTCTCTTCGGCGCACAGGCTGTAAATAGTCTCGGACTCGACGGAATCTTCTACGGAGGCGGTACATCTCTACTTGTGAAGCAAGCACTTGGAGTTGGACTAGTAATGGCCTATTCATTCGTCGCAACGCTCATTATCGGATTTATTATCGAGAAGACAATTGGATTCCGAGTAAAGAAGGATGCCGAAG
>Ga0209550_10006820_pt1 | contig 10619 bp, 13 predicted proteins | sample LauGreSuBDMM15SN_2_FD_187567 | JGI IMG/M metagenome (GOLD analysis project Ga0209550, IMG submission 187567) | Freshwater lake microbial communities from Lake Michigan, USA - Su13.BD.MM15.SN (SPAdes) (version 5) | ecosystem: Environmental > Aquatic > Freshwater > Lake | place: Lake Michigan... | reverse complement strand
AGGAATATTATATACGAATTGCGAATATATCATACCGTTTGTCATTTGGGTGGCAACCAATGCTTCAATTGAAGTATAGTAAAATGCTTTGGTGGTCTCAAAAAATAAAAACGTAGGAGATTTATCATATGTGTTACCAATAGTTCGTTTCGCCAACCAATTGATAATTTTCATTGGACTCCACATCGGCGACACAAAACTTATCTTAGATTTATGTGGACTATCTGCAACATACAATGCTGTGTGCGTTTCTGATCCTGTAGATTCTTTTTCTGCCGCAGGGTCAGCGGTTGTGCCTTCACTTGAATCTAACGCAGTTTTGGAATTAAAAATCCTAGGCAACTTAAAATATTCTTCAAAAATTTTCAAAACGATATCGTCAGTATTACCTTCAAATTTTCTAGAAACTTTCGCAACATTATCTAGCGATGCTTCCAGCGAACAAAAATGTATTGTATAAAACTGCTCTCTATCTGAATTTAACGTGCGATCTTTAATTGAATATACAGAGAAAGACTTTTGAATTTTGTTAATTCTATCTGCTTTTATCGGTGTACTGAATGATGGTGTGTGTGCATCAATAGTGATAACTTCGTCACCAACTAGCGGCAATTTACCAATCAAGTTGACCGCATCTCTTATGACAACATTGCCTGTCAATGCTGGAGAGTACATATCCTCGTAAATGTTTATTTCTACTATGAACGGTCTTAAATCTAAAGTTTCTCCAGTCAACAAAGTCATTTCAACTTTGTTAATAATGACATCTCCAGCGGTAATAAGAGTGTCAGTATCTCTGGGTTTTGATGAATCGGTATTCGCTGCCATTTACTTAACTAAATTAGTATATAATGATACAAATTCATACAAGTATTCTGGACGCAGAACTTGTATTTCTCGTTTTTTATTATTCATTTCTTCTTCATACTGCATATTTGTCACTTCCTCAATGCTACCCAATGCAAGTTCTGTTGCATCAAAGTCCACAATTAACTTATCAACATCTGTAGTTCTGTAATGATGTGTTTCGTAAATTTGCACAGAACCATATTTCAGTTTTGCATACTCTATCAAATCTCTATCATACATTGGCCATTCTTGTCTGACATCAATAATTTCATTTAAGATTAAAATAATCCAATGATAATCAGGTCTACCGTAATACTTATCTGCTACTTGCTCGACGGTAAAACCATCTGGAACCGTAATCTCTTGCAAAACCGCAAAATTGTTAGCAAACTTATTAGCAGACACTCTTCTGAAAATATCTGTAATTGTTTTAGTTGAACCATCTGGAAAATTTACCAGTAGTGCTGGGTGTAAAGAAAAGAACATTAGAATCCATCCTCAATTCTATCTGCAGTAAGAGTTTCTAGTTCTGAGAACTCTAATCGAATTGTTGCTTCTGATGGTATACCACCTTTGAATGTCGTAAATCCTTCTGCGCCATAATCGATAGACATGTTGACTAACGCACAATTAGATATTTTTCTGACATAGTTGTTCTCTGCACCATTATAATAGTAAACGATTAGAAATTCTGATGGGTATCCCAAAAACAATCCAGACTTACTTTTCGTCGGATGCATGTGTCGGAGAAAAGTTGGTATTATTCCTTCAATGCTCTCTTCCTTGGTTCGTTTTGGTTTACCAAATACTTGTAATGCTTCTTCCTCGGTTCTTGGTGAAAATTTATAATCAAAAACAAATTTCCTGAACCCCATGGAACGGAAAAGTTGTTCTTTATATGGGTTCTCAACTTTCTTTGATGATGCCTCAATGACGTTTGATAGTTGATCAAATCCTGTTAACCCTGCAAGTTTCGTTGCCTTTCTTGCTAGGTAATCCATTTTTTCACCACCCATGATATCAAATTGCCCTGCTGCAACAGCGCCGACCGCACCACCAAGATCTCCGACATCCCAGTTAGCACCATATGATGCAGAAACTCTCTCTGACACATGCAGGATTATTTCACTATCACCGAATACTGATCTTTGTTGTCCAGCACGATTCGCCGCAGCAAATCCAAAGAGACCACCTAAACCACCGCCAGCAAAAACAGTACCTGCCCCCTTAATAAAACTTTGGACAGCTCCGATTTCTTCTGCGCCATCACCAGCAGAAGATTTTCTTCCACCAGCATCGCTCAGTGCTTTACCCAAACCAATAGCAGCACCAGCAAGTCCACCAGCGACCACTGCGGCACCAAGTGGACCGCCAACCTTTTCTGGGTCTACCATATTTTGACCAGAAGAATTATAAACGATTCCAGTATTGCTTAAATCTTGACCATATTTTGAATTTTCTCTCACCATTGGATAAAATGCAACATAATGCGGATATTCTGCTGATCCCACATTTTGAGGATATTTGTAACTTTTCAATGTTTTAGTGGTTGTTAGAGGATTGTTAATCTCTTGCAGCAGATCATCTCTTTTACTAAATCTACCGCCAAATTTTTCTGTCGGAGCAGGTGCTGCAGGCGCAGTCACTCCACCATTTGTTGGTTGACTTTGTTTTGGTGCTTCGGTTGCCATCTAGAATAAATATCCTATTAAGTATAGAGTTTGGAATATTTATATGAGTTATGGTAAGGAATCTTTGAAAGGACTGTATAAAATACAGGATCCAAAGAAATACATTGGGAATCCAAACAATATTGTTTATCGCTCCAGTTGGGAACTAAAGTTTATGAAGTGGTGTGATAATAACGACAACATATTGGAATGGGGATCTGAAGAGTTGCCCATACCATATATCTCTCCTTTAGATAATCGAGTACATAGATATTTCGTGGATTTTTATATCAAGGTTCAAGAAAAAAGTGGTGTTACAAAGAAGTATCTGGTTGAGGTAAAACCGCAGAAGTTTACAAAAGAACCCAAAGTGCCTGCAAGAAAAACAAAAAAGTTTCTACAGGAAGTTATGCAATGGGGTGTAAACCAAGCAAAGTGGAAATTTGCTACTGAATTTTGTGAAGATAGAGGATGGAAATTTATCATTCTAACTGAGAAAGAGTTGGGAATCCGTAATAAATAAGAAGGAGAATATCTATGGCAAAGGCAAGTAGCGGAAATAACAAGATTTCCTTTACGAATCAGAAAAAAGGCAAGACATCAATTGGTGGTAGTGTCTCTTCGATTAAGTTTTCGACCATGAATAAACGTAAACGTGCTAACTATAAAGCATACAGAGGACAAGGTAGGTAATTGGCAAATCCGTTTCAGAGACTTCGTGCCAAGGCAGGTGATGGACAAAAGTCCATGGATTGGTATATGCGAAATGTGAAAAATCTCGTTGGCGCGAGGTTGTCTCAGAGCAGCGTAATGAAATCTGATATTGGAGAATTAAACTCCAGTATCGAGATTGGTTCGATGTATCTGTATTTCTACGATCCAAAGTTGAAGGAAGAACTTCCTTTCTATGATACCTTTCCGCTGGTACTACCATTTGGTCCAGCAAAAGGTGGATTCTATGGAATCAATTTACATTACCTGCCTTACTTGCTACGGGCACAAGTTCTTGGTGAGTTGTTAGATTACAAGACAACCAAGACATATTCTGAAACAACCAAGTTACGTATGTCATATAATCTATTAAATAACTTGAAGAATGCGAATGAAGTCAAACCATGTATCAAACATTATCTGACCAATCATGTTAATTCGCGATTCTTGAAAGTCAATCCTGAAGATTGGCAAGCAGCAATATTCTTACCAATCGAGAACTTTGTGGGTGCCACAAAGGAACAAGTATTCAGAGATTCTAGGAGTAAATTCTAATGGCGTGGCATAGTATTAACGATTTTATTACACAAGTAAAATCGAAAGATCTAGCGAGAGCAAATAGATACGAAGTATTCTTCACACCACCAAACATCATGCTAGGACACAGTACTACTTCGGGTGAAAGTCCGCGACTGTTGTCAATGTTTGTTGAGGATGTGATGTTTCCTGGACTGTTAATTGGTACCAGAGCATATAGATTGAACAATTTAAATCAACAAAGAGCAACTTCTATCGATTTCATGGGCGATTCTATTGCATTTACTATTCTGGTAGACACATCGTGGACAGTAAAAGATTTCATCGGTGACTGGATGAGAAAAATAGTGGATCCTGTTTCTAGAGAAATTGAATATCCAGGCGAGTATTATGGTGAAATAAATTTATTCGCGTTGAACAACAAAGACGATGTAGTAGCTGAGTGGCGATTAGAAGACGTTTTCCCTAGATCCATGGCACCATTAACTGCATCTGCATCCAGCGCCCAAGTTCTAAGATTGCCCGTTTCTTTTGCATATACAAGATGGAGAGTAATCGGTGGTTACGATCCAGAAGGTAATCCGCTAAGTTCTAGTACTGATCCACAGTTCGAGTTAAACGACGATCTTCTTAACGAGGTTGAAGATATTGCAGATATTGAAGCAAGCATTGCTTCAACATAATTAAATTATTAGGAGAATATAATGATACCTGTGTTAGACACACCAACGTTTGATGTTGATGTTTACTCATTGAATAAAAAAGTTCAGATGAGACCATTTTTGGTCAAAGAAGAAAAAATCCTTATCATGGCGCAAGAGTCTGGTAAGAAAGAAGATATGATGAAAGCGATGCAAGATATCGTTTCTGTTTGTAGTCAGGGTGCGTTAGTTGGTAAAGATCTACCATTTTTCGATCTACAAAATATCTTTCTGAGATTACGCTCGCAGTCTATTGGCGGGACGTCAGAATTTAATCTTATTTGCGGCGAATGTCAGCATAGAACACCATTTGAGATGGATCTAGAATCGATTCAACTTGTGACAAACGAAGAACATACCAATAAAATTCAATTGACTGACGATATCGGTGTGATCATGAGATATCCATCAGGCGAAGAACTTGGTAATGAAGAAAGTAAAGTATTTGACATTGTGGTTTCTTGTATCGATTCGATCTATACAAAAGAGGAAATTCACTCTACAAAAGATGAAACAAAAGAAGAAGTTGAAGCATGGGTAGAAAATCTGACATCAGACCAATTTGAGAAAATCGCGAAGTTTTTTGAAACCTCGCCTCGCCTAGAAAAAGTAATTGAGTATACATGTTCAAAGTGCGAAACTGAGAATGTTGTGGTGATGGATGGTCTGGAAAGTTTTTTCGGATAGCCCTTTCTCACGATAACTTGATGAATTTCTATAAAGTTAATTTTATTTTGATGCATGAGCATAAATATAGTTTATCTGAATTAGAGAATATGATACCGTGGGAAAGGGAAGTATATATTGGGATGTTGTTCGCTCATCTCAAGAGTAAAGAAGAGCAACAAACTCAGGGATAAAAGGTTTTAACAATGCTGCCACAAATGCCGCCAGTAAATGATAGTGTCGATAGTAAAGCATCTGAAGAAAAAAGAAATGAAATCTTCAATAAGATTGCAGTTGCACTGGAAACATCTACTGTTAAACCAATCTCAGATAAAATTGTTACTAAAATTATAACTGATTTTACATCTTCTCTTCAAGAAACAAATAAAGATTTACTAGAAACATTACTAGATGAAGATAAAAAACTTCTAAAAGAAACTGTCGATGCAATCAGTAAACTTCAAGGTAAAAATTCAAAAGAATTAGATAGATTATTGCTCTTAGCAGAAAAATTAATCCTCTCAGGACAAACTAATAAAAATGAAAAGATGCAGGGTATTGGCGAACGATTAAAGGAATCTGTTCTTAAGGGAAAACCAGAAACAGATTCTTCAGGAAGAACGTTGTTATCTGGTGACCAAGATACCATGAAGAATCGTTTCATACGTTCTATGACGGGCATAACCCCAGAGCAAGCAAAGGTACAGGGAACATCTGTGCTTGGTTACCTTGGAAAAACATCAAGTAGAGCATTCAGAGAAGGAATGGGATCTCTTTTTGTTTCCGATAAAGAGAGAAGCGGCGACGTCGCAAGAAAATCTGAACAAGAAAATAAACAAATCTCTCTGGCACAACAAACTGCTAGTGAATTATATAAGATTTTAGATTCTTCTGGACCTCCTAAGAATAACACAAATTCTCCAGACAATTCAGCAACTGAATCCAATGGTGAAGAAGTAACAACTAATCTGTCCAATCCTGCCGCAAGTATTGATACTGTCGCGAGAAGCGATGCACAAGAACTTGCTGCTGGTATACGAGACACGGATTCAACTTTCAGCAGAAGTTCAACTGTAACGAACGACCCATGGGAGCAGAAGTGGAAGGATCTTCTCGATCTTCTTAATAAAATTAAAGATTGTGTGTGCTCGTGTCAGTGCACAGATCAACAAGGACCAATGGACGTAGATCTTCCTGATCCTAGAAGAAAACCTGGACAACCCAGACGAATGCGTGGTAGAGGTAGAATTGGCACAGCAATCAAAGTTGGTGTGGGAGCGCTGGCAGCAGGTGCTGCTGGTGCTGTAGCATATGGTTCTGGTGTTCTCTCGGGCGCATACGACTACGTAAAAGAAAAGGTAGGATTTGGTTCTAAAAAACCATCAACTGCAACTCCAGAGACTATGCCCGCAAGAACAAATCCCAATGCACCTGCTACAGAGGTAACAAAAGCAAGACCTGGAACAGTTGACACCAGAGCACCTCGTAGTTTGCCGACTCCTGCGAATGATGTTGGAGTAAAAATTCCACAACCTGCAAATGATACTGACCCGTTTGTTGAAGAAGAAAAGAAAAGAGTAAACCAAAGACAGCAACCACAAGGTCCAGCAGAAGAACCTGCTCCAAGAAAGCAAGGAACTGTTGAACCAAAAGATAGAACAAGAATTTCTCCTGCATCACCTGCTAATGATGTAGTATCTCCAAAAAAACAAGGAGGTTTCTTCAGTAAATTAACGGATGGTGCCAAAAATTTAATGGGTAAGATAGAGATACCCGAATCTGTTCGTAACGCTGGTAGTAAAGTTTCTAAATTTTTCAGTAGTCCTGCTGCTAAAGTTACAGGTAAAGTTGCGAGTAGAGCAGCAGCACCAATTGGTGTTGGTCTTGACGTCTATGGCAGAAAAAAACAAGGTCAATCCAATAGTAAAATCGCATCTGGTGTCGGAGGTGGACTTGCAGGTGCAGCATTGGGTACCAAGGCTGGTATGGCAGCTGGCGGAGCAATCGGTGCTCTTGCTTTTGGTGCGGGTGCAATACCTGGAGCAGCAATCGGCGGTTTCATAGGAGGAGTTGGCGGTTATTTCGCGGGTAGTGGTCTTGGTGATTTCGTATATGATAAAATTACTGGTAAAAAGAAACCTGCATCTGAAGCAAAACCTGGAGATAAAAAACCTGGAACAGTTGCTCCCGCTACAGCGCCTAGACAAAATCTAATGGCAAGAGATGGAGTAATGTCTCCTGCTACAATATCTTCAATGACGCCCAGAGTTACACCAACTACACAAACTACTGCTGGTTTAGAGTCAGGAAGAAATCTAGATTCTACATATATCGAAAAAGGTACTGCGGCAACAAAAGATAAAATACAAATTAATGTTCCACCACCAACAGTAATTCAAGCACCAAGCAAAAATGCTGACGGTGGTCAACAAATAGTTTCAGGTGGAAACAGAGACCGAATGAACGCAAGATCAGCAGATAGTAGTTGGTTGAGGTTTCAAGAAAAAAGAGCAGTAGCATAATGAAATGGGGGAGCGAAACGCTCCCCCAAGTTTTTAGTCATCAGCGAGACTCGAGAAGTAATTCATCGTGTCATCGTCACTGTCTTCTTTCCAAGGTGCCGAGTCATCCGTTGCCTTGGCAGCAGGTGCATTCCGCATCTTGGTTTCAACAAACAGTTCATCTTCAGCATCAAGTGGATTAACTTTCTCAGCAGTTGCCATACGAGCACCACCTGATAGAACAGTGTTCATCTTCGCCTTCAGTTCATCATATGATTTAAAGTTCGACGGATCGAGGAAAGTGGCAAGCGAATGCGCATTCTTCCAGACCTGCTCCAACTTATCCTCGTCTTCATCAAGAGGAGTTGGACCATCGAATTCTGACTTATCGTAGTTACGATAACCTTCAACCTGACGAATGCGCAACTTGAAGTTAGCACCTTCCCAAAGGTCAAATGGGTTGACTGGTTTCTCATCTTCAAAAGTTGGTTGCATTACATCCTTGATCTTGTCAAAGATTTTCTTACCATACTTGTAGAGGAATACCTTGCCTTCATTCTCAGGATTCGCAGGATCGCGAAGCACAAGAACGTTGGAGATGTAGGAAAGACGACGCTTTTGCTTACGAGCGATTTCCTTATTCGCTTCGATACCTGAGTTCCAAAGTTCGGAATTCAGTTCGCCGACTGGATCTGGTTTGTTGATTGTGGTCAACGAGTTTTCGATATACCACTTTCCAGTTGGACCCTGGAAACCATGATCAAAGACGCGAACCCAAGGAAGTTCTTCACCTGCAGGAGCAGGGAGGAAACGAAGCACTGCTTGACCATTACCTGCCTTATCGACAGTTGGTTTCCAGAAGCGATCGTCGTCGCCACGCTTTTCATTTGATGGGTTTGCGATTGACTCAACTGCCTTCATGAGTGAGTCGAAGTTTCCGCGATTCTTGCGGAGTTCTGATAGTGAATTAATTGACATATGTATTGTCCTTATATTTGCGTTGTATGTTTAGTATTTGCGGTTTGTATTGTAATCATCGTAGTCATCATACTCTTCAGCATCATTACTACCTGAGTATTTATACAGGTTCTTACGGTGCTTATTTGATTTATCAACACCCTTGCGTACTTCTTTTACTCGGGGTTCAGACCCGTAGTAGTCTTTACTTCTTGAGTTACTCATCTAACAGACCACTTGGCCTTTCTCCTTATTCCATAGTTCAAAGAATTTTGTTCGATCTATACGAACGAACGGACGGTACTTAATTATCAAAAGATTTAAATCATTCCAGATAAAATCATTCAATAATTCAGTAGTTACATTATACCTGAAATCTAGTAGTTTGTCAAGTATAATAACTGTTTCTAGTGAAATTTTTTTACCAAGTAACATCTTAATTAATATTGGATGTTGATTGTTAACAGATACAAAAGGATCTTGCTCTGACTTCTCTGCTTCTAATAGCAACCGACTAATATCATCTGTGAACATGTAAGACAATCTATCTTGTCTACCTTTCCACTTTTCATAGATGTCATCAGAATCTGCACTAAAGATGCCGCCGTTCTTATCTCCTGCTGCAAAGTTTGCAACAAAGTAGTTGATAATTTCTTGACGAGCGACGAACTTCTTCGCCAGTTTCCTAAATAGGAAAACATCTCTTCGTTTTAAGAAGGCAGATTCTGATGACTTGACAGCACCTTTAGTTACGGTGATGTCATATGACTCAGTAGTGAAGTGTAGTTTAAGTGCCATGTAGAGGCGATAAACTTCATATGCTTGCATTAAAGAGGTAATTTCCCACCAGATTTGCGCTTCAACATATTTAGTTCTTCTGCTTCTGCTCGAATCTTCTCTTTCAAAGAAGTGGTGAGTAATACAGCAACAGATTCCATCTCAATATCTTTTTTGATACAATAATCAAGAAGAATATCCAAACAAGGAATACCATTCTCGAATGATTGTTTCTCTACGAATTGAGAGAACTCTATTGCTGTATTATACTCTTTTGTAATTAAAAATTCATTGGTTACTTCAGAACCATCCATTACCATATTCAATGTTATTATCCTGCATAAAAAATGTGATCACCGATTTTTGTAACACGCTTCAAATTCCATCTCGGATTAACATAATCCGCATGGTAGAATAAAACGTTACGTCCAAGTATACCCTGATTTGCCCCAGAAAGCAATACTTTTTCAGCAACTTTTTTAGATTCTGAATATTGCTGGGCACTGCGCACGCTCTTCTTGCCTTCGCATACCCACGAGAACTGGCAAACACGCTTTGTTCTCTGATACACGACTGCGCATACAGACTTCGGGAACTTGGGACTTTTTACGCGATTGATAGTTACTGCAGCAACCGCCAACTTTCCTTGAGTTGACTGGTTTCCTGCCTCGTAGTAAATATTGTCTGCTAGACATTTCAATTCGCGATTATTTGCTAAATGTATGTTTTGGGTTTCAATTTTTCTTAATACGGTTTTCTTTTTTTCTTCTGCCGCATCTTCTTTAATCTCTTGGATTACTTCTACAAAGCCAAGGGAGTATTCCCTTGTATCTCTCTCGATAGCATCTTCAGCATATGAATTGATTCCATATAAACTATATACTAATACTGTAAAAATCGAAAGAAACTTGAAAAACTTCTTGTTAAAGGAAGTCATCTTATTTCCTAGTACTTGTTAAACTTGAGAGGGTATTATCCAGTGACTCCCCACACTGGTGCCCGAAGACAAAAAAACCTACTAGGCGTGCTTTTTCAAGTAGAGGCATAGTAGGTTATGCAAATATTTATAAGTATGGAACCGCAGTGAGACTCGGTTCAACCGTTTAATCGAACGGTTGATAGTTTTATTCTGTTTCGAGGAAAAACTATCAAAAACCCAATGCTAGCTTAAGCAGCTAGAGCAAAGGCAACGTTATCGTTTGCATTTACAGTTTGTGGCGCTTTGCCAGTCAATCAGTCTCGGTATTCCT
>Ga0209550_10006819_pt1 | contig 10619 bp, 7 predicted proteins | sample LauGreSuBDMM15SN_2_FD_187567 | JGI IMG/M metagenome (GOLD analysis project Ga0209550, IMG submission 187567) | Freshwater lake microbial communities from Lake Michigan, USA - Su13.BD.MM15.SN (SPAdes) (version 5) | ecosystem: Environmental > Aquatic > Freshwater > Lake | place: Lake Michigan, USA... | reverse complement strand
TTGAAATAGTCGTCGCAGAGGTGGTGGATAACAATGAGTGATATCGATCCTCTGATTAAGCGCGAGATTCAATGGATGTCTCTTGGACCTCTTGAAAATGTAGATCTAGCACCGATGATTATCGCCCGTGTTCGTCGCCAGCGAATCATGCGCGCACTCACCGCCGTAGTTGGTGTTGTTGTTATTGGTTTTGCAAGTATCGGAATTTACGAACTGGTGCGACCAAATCCTGTTGTCCAAAGCTCTGGAACAACCACTGATCCTGGCTCAAATGCTGGAACGCGTCCAGAGATTCTGGGATTGCAATCTGATTACCCTGTTGCTTGGGAGCCATCTGTTGGTGACCTGGGTGCAATCAGTGGCGCTGGTGGACTCGGCGACACACTCGGCGGATTAACCGCAGTGGGCTTAAAGATTTCATGGGAACGTTGCGGAAAATTCCAATGCCCAATCACCTGGCAGATCTCATTTGAAAATAGAACTGCAGATTTGATCTCGACCTCACCATCACTTGCGATTTTCGCCGACCACTCACCACTTGTCAGCGATACCCGTCCAACGACGGTTCTGCCCGGCGGTTATGCCGAACTGGTCTACACCTTCGATGAATTCCAGGAATCTCTGCTCCCTGAGGTCACCGCTGATTGGCAGTGGAATTGGTACCTCTCCAATACCCGATAGGGCTAATTATTTGACCTGAAATGACCACCCTCAAGCGTGGTCTAGGGGCAAAGCCTCTCCCGATCTGCATAAAAAGCCCCGAGAATAGCGGTTGGATAGATAACCGCCAGTGCATTACTGGCAACCGTCTCAATGGGGGAAAAGTGAAAAGAACACTCACCGCCGGGGTTAGCGCCCTGGCACTAGTAGCCGGTCTTCTGACATTTGGGTTAACACCTGCAAATGCAGAGACGATCCGTCTACCAAAGACAAATATGGCCGCATGCGTAGTCCAAAATGGAATCTACTGCGTTGAGTCTGTAACACTGACAACATCATCAGGAACAAAAATTCCGTTGGTCTATGTGGCATCTGGAACAGCAGTTCCAGCAGAGAAGCCACCAACAGATTTTTTTGCGCCAATAGCACGCATTAAGGGTGGAAAAGTCGTCGACAACAACTGGTGGACTTCACAGTACCAGCGCGATGTCTTTACAAATGCAAAGATGGAGATGCGAGATCTATCTCCACTTCTAGGTACAGCTAATTTCCCAGAGCAGGGTGCTAAGTACGATCCAGCAACCAAGCTCTATGACATTAACAAGCCATTAGATACATATGCATACCCACAAATGTGTTGGGATCCAGCGACTAAGACAAGCGTTAAGAAGACTTTCGGCGAGTGCTTTAAGGGCGCTGTCGGATTCATCGTTGATAACGAAGTCAAGTTCTACTGGTTGCAATCAACTGCAGCAGATGCAGTGCGCACAATCAAAGATTGGGCTTCTTTCACATATGTTGATCTTGCAGAATTATCTGCATTGCAGCAACGTCCAGTCTTTAACACAACATACGATGCAGCAACAAAGACATTCGGTGCCACAGAAGGTTTGGTAATCCCAATCTGGGTTTCACAGAATGCTTTGGTCAACGGCTGGGCAGTTGCAGGTTCAGTTGCAGCAGCACCACAAGCTGATGCAACAGCACCTTCTACAACAACTGCGCCAACAACTGAGACAGCGACTGCTGAAGCAACAGAGCTTGCTCAGACTGCTCCTGGAGCACCAGAGCCAGGTATCGCAGTAAGCACACCAGCAGAAGCAGGCCGTGCTCTTACAGGACGTTGGACACACCCACGTTGGCATGAACTCAACCTCGGCGCACTCGGATATGACGGCGTAGCAGTTGAAGCGCGTGCAGCAAACGAGTTCGTAACGAGCATTCTCTTCACAGATGTGCTTCCAACACTTACCGATAAGGATAAGAAAATTAACCTTGCCGGCCAGGTTGGTAATAAGAACTATGCAATTGGTCTTGATCCAGATCTAGTGATCTCAGTTAAGGTCCGCGTCGGAAACATGCAGACTGGCGTCACAATCGGCGTCGGTACTGACGTCACAGTCGATCAGCAATCACAGGGCGAGTACAACTCGATCACAATTACAGGTTCACCTGTAACTGTCCCTCTTGCTGCAAAGACAGCTGATTGCACCGGCGAGTCAGGCATTGCTAAGGCAAACGTTCGCCAGTTCCAGATGATTGCTTACGCTCAGAATGATGACAAGACCGGCTTCGGTGTTGAAGGAACTTCTGGCGACATGTACATCGGTTCAAACGGTGTCTGTGCGCTTTCATCACCAGTATGGAATAACGAGACCAAGGAATTCTCATGGTCTGCCGCAGCTCCTCACTTTGCTCCTGATGGAGTAACTGTGAACCGCGGCTTCTACAAGGCGATCATTCCTACAAACGATGCGAAGTTGCTCTGGGGCTTGGAGAATCCAAACGATGCTGCCACAGCACTTCAAATCACATTAACCACAGAAGCAGGTGGAACAGCTGCAGCGTTGAAGAACGTTTCAGTCAAGAACGGCAAGATCATTATCGATGTATCAGGCTTTGAGTACTCACGTCCAAAGCTCAAGATCGGTATCAAGGCTGGCTACAAGCCATCAAAGACCATGTTGAACAAGACATCAATCACATGCGTCAAGGGCAAGTCAGTTAAGAAGATCACTGCTGTAAAGCCAACCTGCCCAGCAGGTTATAAGAAGAAGTAAAAGCTTCTTCCTTCAAGGAAACGGGTGAGAGGTCCCGGTCGCAGCTAAAAACTGCGGCCGGGACCAATCCAAATCACTTCAATCAATTTCATTTTAAGATTTCAACTCCGGGGAGTCTCTACGCAAATGAAAAGAATGAGAGTTCTATCTCTTCTTAGCGCAGTAGTTGTGGCACTCCCTGTTTTGGCAGTAGCTGCCGAAGTCCCCGAAGAGAACTTCTATCCTTCCGTCAAGCAAGAAGCGGGATGGATGGGATACAACTCTGATAACTCAATTGAATATGCTAGTCCAAGTTATTTGACTGCCGCAGTTAGTGGAGAACGTGGAAAAATGCCCACGAAAATGTATTTATGCGATTCCCTTGAAACCAAAGAATGCAAAGGTTCAGAGATAGATTTTGTTGCTTTCAACTCTATTTTTACAAAGTGCCTTAGCGATTCCGATACAGACTGCATCGAATCATTCGGGGTTAAGAATGAAGAAGGCTCGATTACTTCCGCAACTTTTCAGCGAAACTGGGTTCCCGGTCCGGTCTATAAAGGTGATAAATCGAAATTACTTCCCACTGGATATGGACCTAACACGTGGACACTGACCGATAGCAAAGGCCTAACAGAAACGTACGCGTTGAGCATTGGTATTCGTGGCAACTTGGATCTTCGTAATGGCACAAACAAATCAAACTTTGAGTCATTTGTGGCTGCAATTCAACCGATTAAAGAAGTTATCGGATCAGAATACAACGCCCCAGTAACAAATATTTCGAAGCGTGCAGATGGTTATGGACATGGCTGGAATACGAATTTTATTGAAAAAGGTTGCCAAATTGCCGAAAAGGGTATTTGCGGATATCGCCTTCCTTTCGATCTAGAGAAAAATTTTGTCTTAAAAGTTCGCCTAAGCCAGCCAGTACAGGGTTGGCTGCATGGACGAATGAAAGATGCAAACGTTGTAATGACAACCGCCGCTAACAACTCCCAGGTGGTTGAAATCTCTGCAAAGCCACTGAGTATTCCCTCTGTCTACGGTTGGGTGAAGTGGGGAGATTTGCCCCAGCAACTTAAAGACCTCTATCCAGCCGGTTCTGGTGGCACAATTTCAACGACTGATGGGTTTGTAACTGCTGATGTAGCTTCGCGTACCTTGCTCACCAAGTCAGAAGTTTCAGGTGACTACGCAATTAAGGAAATGAATCTTTGGTTGCCACTACTCAATGACAAGGCAGCTGCCATGCGAACCTTCTGGGTTGCTCAAACTATTCGTGGCGAGCTTCCTTTTGAGTCACAAAACTGCGTGCGCGGCAAAGGTTTCACAGGAGTGATCGGAACCAATGCAGTTGTCTACAGCGATGGTCCACCGAAATTTGATAAAGAAGAGCAGTCTCTGAACTACACAGTTGGTGCATCTCACCTAGATTCAAAGGGAGATCTCTTCAAAGGTTACTACCAGCTCAATCTGCGTTCTGATGTTGCTCGCTGTCTTTATGGTTTCGGATCAGCACCAATTCAGGCAAAGATCGAAGTTTCTAGCTCAGATGGAACACCGTCGGTTGCTACTACAGTGATCAATGAGAAAGACGGCTGGCTGAAAATGACTGCTAGTGGATTTACTTTCTCCACACCAAGTATCAAAGTTAGATTTAGCCAGGCAGTGGAACCAGTTGTAACGCCAGCACCAACTCCTTCACCAACTGCTACTGCAAAATTAGCGGCTAAGAAGATCACTATTACGTGCGTTAAGGGAAAGACCAGCAAGAAAGTAACCGCCATCAAGCCAACCTGCCCGACGGGATATAAGAAAAAATGAAATCATCGTTAACTTCTAGTGCGGGCAATAAAAAGATATTTACACTCATCGTAATTGCTGTATGCACGACGCTACTTACGATCAGTCCAAGCTCGACAGCAGCAGACTCCAGCTTTACGCCAAACTATTCACCAATAGAGATCGATTACCCAGGTACTAACGTTGTTTTCCATGTAGGAGAGGCGAATCCACAATTCAAATCTGATCTCATTACATATTCAAACGGCAGGGGTAGACAAATTTGGTGTCGATCAATGGAAGATGCCGACTGCTCATTCGATGGACAATCATCCAGCGTAGCAGCAACATTATTGCCCCCTTGCGAGAATGATTCGTCAACAAATTGCATCGCCGGATTACAAGTCACTCCACAGAATTCTCAGAGCAAAGCAGCCTCACTGGTCAAAGAAATTGGGGGATACACAATCCCAGCCAATCCTTCTAAGGGTTACATTGGAGGTCGTAGTGCAAGTGTTTGGTCAGTTGAAGGTTCTGCTACCGCAGCAACTCCCCAAGTTAAGTATCTAGTTGCAGCGCAGTATGGTGAATCGTGGAATACGCGTAATCAAGCTTTTGAAGTTGTGAAACTCTCTGTATCTGTCTATCCAATCGTTGAGAAGGCAGGTGATTTCTTCGCGGATCGGTGGGCAACTGACACAGAACGAACCAGCGCTGCGAATACACAGTTTGCAGGAACTCCACTTCAGTTTATTCCTAAAGTGAAACAGGGTATGAGTGCGAACGATCTAAGAGAGTGCCTCGTTTTTGATGACAAGTACTGTGCCCAGCACAGCGTTTTTGACGAAGGCACGCGAATTAAAGTTGACCTTCGTGTGACCAATGAACTCGGTGGGTGGTTCCACGGGCGAATTAAGGATCCGCTGATCACAATCCAACAGAGCACTCCAACAAGCAATCTAGTTTCGGTTGATGCCGAGGCAATCATGATTCCTCGACTCACCCATGTAGTCGAACACAATTCCCTAGATGAAATTGAAGGCAACCTTTTCAGTCAAACATTCTGGGGTGGCGCTGCCCCTCGAGAGCTCTATGCAGGTCCCCTCGCCGATACCGGTGCGAAAGGATTTGCTTTCGTCAATGCCCTTAGAGAGAAAGTAGGCGATGCGTCTGCAGGTTCAACTTCTACTTGGAACTTTAATTCCATAAGTGCTGGAGGTGGATCCGATTGCTTAAATCAAACTGGGAAAGTTCTCGGAATCGTCTCGACCAATGCAACCGTTTTCGAAAGCACAGCACCGAAATTCGACGATGGCCAACTTGCCTATAAAGTCTCAGGGCTCCACTACCAAAAGGATAAGAAGACTGAGAACTTGGGAACGTACGACTTAGTTATTAATAGTGATGTCGCTCGTTGTCTTTATGGATTTACCAAAGCTCCGATTTCTGCCTCAGTTTCAATTACAGGTGGTTCAGATCAAAAGATAGCCACAACAGTTGTTAATGAGAAGAATGGATGGCTCAAATTAGCCGCCTACGGGTTTACGTATAGTGAGAAAGTTTTACAGGTAAAGCTTTCTCAGGCCGCTGAGGTTAAGCCCACACCAACACCATCCGCATCTGCACCACCAAAAGTTGTTACGAAAAAGACATCCATCACTTGTGTGAAAGGGAAGACAATTAAGAAAGTTACAGCCGCGAAGCCAATCTGTCCAAGTGGATTTAAGGTGAAGAAGTGATGAAAAAACTTGCCCTTGGGTTAATGGTTTTTAGTCTTGCGATTACATCAGTAATACCAACAGTTGCTGCCGGTGAATCAACGACTTATTTTCCTGAACTAACGAGACTTGGCGCTGACCAATATCTAATCTCAGTGATAGAGCCAGGAACTTCTGGCAACACAAATCGTCTGGGGATCCAACCCGGCGCAGTTGCAGATGGAGATAAGCGGGGAAGTTGGGTAACCTGCAAAGACACGAAAGACCCAAACTGCGATTTCACGAAGGAGTTTAAGGACGGAATCGTTGGCAATGTGGTGCTGCCCATTTGCGAATCTACCCTGCAGGACCATTGCGTCGATTCGGTCTCGTTCGCGGTGGGCGATGGCCCGTTTCTAAAAGCTAATTACCTGAAAAGTTCAGATGAAACTACGTTGATGAAACCCGATCCATCACTTAATTTTCCGGGTGGTGGGGCAAACTCCCTGTGGCGTTCTGAAAATGCACCTCACGAAGTGGGAACCGACTATGTGGTTTCAGTTCGCACGGGAATTGGTTTCTGGAAAATTGCCAAAGGCTTTGAGTATTTCTTCTTGGATGCTGTTGTAACACCATATCGCCCGATTTCTACTGCAGATATCACAAATGGGACTAACGAATGTACATTTAGAGAACCTGGTCTGTGCGGTGTTGTCCAGAATATCCCAACGAATGTAAAGATTAAGTTGAATTTTAGAGTATCGAATCAATTGGGTGGTTGGTTTCAAGGCAGGCTTAAGGATCCTGAAATCAGTGTTGAAAAATTTAATGACAGAACCGTGACAATGTCAGTTTCTGCTGAGCCTGCGACCGTTTCAAGGTTCGCATTTCCGAGAACAAGGGCGGAATTTGGCCTGAAAGAACAAGGTTGGAATGAAAATCAAGGAAGCACTGCTATCCCAGGTGGTCAGATGACAGGTGTCGCCGCTGGTGACAAAGAGATTTTCAATTTCATTTCGTACCACAGAGATTTCTTGAAAGATACTGCAACGGGCGGAAATACATATTGGTCACTCAGGTCTACAAATTGGGGTAGTGGAAGCCCGTGTCTTGCCGACAAGACTAGGGTGTTAGGAATCGTCTCAACAAATGCCATGGGCTATGACGGAGATGCGCCATCATTTAATGATGGGTCTCTCGACTACAAAGTGACGGGCCTACATTATCTGCCAGATGGAAAGTCCGAATCGCTCGGCACCTATGACTTGGTTATGCGCAGCGATGTTGCTCGCTGTCTATATAAATTTTCCACGGCACCGATTTCAGCTTCAGTGTCGATCGTTGGTGGAAGTGATGCCAAGATTGCAACGACGGTGGTAAACGAGCGAAATGGCTGGCTTAAACTTGCGGCCTACGGATTTACGTTTAGCGAAAAGACTCTACAAGTTAAGCTCTCTCAGGAAGTTGTAGTTGAACCAACTCCAACAGCAACAGCAACAGCAAAGCCTGTGGTCGCGAAGAAGACAACGATCTCGTGCGTGAAGGGTAAGACTGTAAAGAAAGTTACTGCCATTAAGCCTAAGTGCCCAACCGGTTACAAGAAAAAGGCATAAATATGAAACGGATCTTGCAAGCAGTAATTTTAATTGCAGCATTATTGTCTACCTCATTTGTGGCAACTGCAGCTGACATTAGCGCTGAAACGTTTAAGCCAACGCCTGAACCAGGTCTTGGGTACATGGGCTATACGGCATATCCGGTGAGTGCTGCAGTTGGCAATCTTTCTGGACTCTTGGGAATGGAAACAACAGGCGATCAGGTTAACTCGGTTAAGTTCTGTAAAAGCCTTTCAGATCCAGACTGTTCAAAGTCCGACTATTTTCAATATTCTGCTTATTATCCAATGTGTGTATCTTCTGTAGATCTGGATTGCATTGAAGAGATCACCGCTACATCTTCAGCGGGCCAAAAACTTCAAGTCACCACTGTCAAAGCCTTTAGCTCGGTAGTGAGAAATCAATATCAAGGTAAACCAACAATTGGACTGCCTTCTGGCGCATCGCCCACACTTTTCACAGTGAGCGATGCTCCGCATAGCCTTGGTACCCAGTACATGGCAGCAGTTACCAGTTATGGATACATCGACACAAGAGTCTCGCCTTCAACTGTCATGGAGAACGGTTCTCTTTCGTTTTTTGCTATTTCAACTGCAGAAGGAACTTTCCAAACTCATGACATGGCCAGCACCGTCGCTTCGTATGCAGGCAAACGTTGGCGTTCATCGGGCGGTGGAGATTATTCCTGTAGTTACACAGATGGAAGCACTTGTGCAAAGGCAGGTCCAATTCCCCTGGACGTAACCTTTGGCGTCAAAGTTAGATATAGCACTCCGATTAAGGGCTGGTTCCATGGTCGAGTTCAAGACCCAACGATTGTTTATCAATCAGGAGCCGATGACTCTAAGGTTTTGAATGTGACTGCCAGAGCAGTTCAAGTTCCAGCAATTACCACCTGGAAGAAAAAAGAAGAGTTGTCGCAAGATCTTAAAAACTTCTACGCCAGAGCAAGTAAACCACTTGGTGGCTCTGGCTCTGGAGCGGGTAAAACTGAATTGCAACAAGGCCCGGAATCTGGGTGGTCTTTAATGCGACTCAATAATGCGGGATACTCGCAAGACGACTTCAATGAGTTTCTAGCCTGGCTACCCATGATGGGCGATAAGGCAAATCTAGCTCCAATTGTTTGGACCATGAATCTCATGACAAATTACAGCTCAGGAGTTTTGGGAAGTACTTGTAAGACAAGTGATGATGAACTCACTGGCATGGTTTCAACTAACTCGACACAGTATTTAGCTGGTCCGCCTTCGTTTAATGCCGGTACTGGTGAGCTTGAGTACAAAGTTGCGGGGCCTCACCTCATGCCGAACGGTGAACTTTCTCGTGGCACATATGACCTATCCCTGAAGGCAGACTTTGCCCGATGCCTCTATGGAATTTCAGGAACAGCTGTGCGAGCAACAGTCTCAATCATCTCTGAAAGTGGAACGGCGGTAAATGCTGTCACTGTAGTGAACGAGAAAAATGGCTGGCTGAATTTCGCAGCGCGAGGGTTTACCTACTCCTCGCCAACGATCAAGGTAAAACTCACTGATGCAAACGAGAGCAAGCCAGCAGCAACACCGACTCCAACTCCGAGTGCGAAACCAGTTGCTGCAAAGAAGACATCAATTACCTGCGTGAAAGGCAAGACTGTAAAGAAAGTTACAGCCGTGGCCCCGAAATGTCCGTCCGGATTCAAAAAGAAGAGTTAACCTATGGCTCTTATGAGAAATCGCTTCTTTCAGTCGATCGTAGCGATTACAGTCGTTTATCTTGCGATTGTCTTTTTCATCTCTCAAAGTCCAGCGGGGGATAGCAAGGCGATCTCTGAAAAATTGATTGAGATGAGTCCAGATAATCGACTTGATCTCTTAATTCAGATCACAGGCGTAAATCCTTTAGAAGGAACAGCGCAAGCTCGTGTATTGCCTTGGCCACAGGCGGATGAGATTGGATTTCAATTTAAGAGTGGTTGGATTCCAACTCAGGATGTAAGCATTCATGTGGATTCAGTTATTGGTGGCAGCAATGGCGGGACAAATATTTATGACTTTAAGAAAGATGTTCCTACTGGCGGATTTAACGTTCAGATTGATGAACAGCCTGGAGCGGGAGTCCGTTCTAAAGTAGGTTGGTACCCACTCGATCTTTATAATTTTGAAGTTCCAATCAGTGTGATTGGTGAGGAATCTTCGCTCAATATTCTTCCTCAGGATTACACCAAAAATATTGATACCTTTGATATCAAGATGACTCATGGGCTTTGGTCTGATCCAGATAAGACGGTGACGATGGCTGATGAGAAATCATTCGATCTTGCGGTGAGTGAATTTACCGATGGTCGATCTTCAACGGTATTTACGGCAACGCGATCAAATTCAACGAAGTTGCTCGTTGCAATCATCTTGCTCTTGATGGTTACCGCTATGACTTCAGTTGCGATCTTGACTCATATGGTTGTTGATGGAAAACGTCCGCCATCACTTTCATCGTTGACGTGGACCGCAGCTCTTACCTATTCATTGATCTCACTGCGCGGACTTATGCCAGGTGATCCTCCGATTGGTATCTTCGTCGACAAGATCTTCTATTTCCCATCCTTGATCCTGACTCTGATCTGCTCACTCTGGGTTCTTATGACCTGGGTCCGCAGAGATGATTTCCAGGCTTAATCAGGGGATACCCCCAAGAATTTCTGCGTGTTGAGACGGCTCAATATGGTTCCCGGGTCAGATTCGGGGTTATAAGAGGCCGATTTCCCTTATATGGGGGCTCTGCCTTAGACTCACCCTTCGGTCCAGACGAGAATCCACAGGATTTAAGGCTGGTCCAACCAT
>Ga0209550_10006817_pt1 | contig 10622 bp, 9 predicted proteins | sample LauGreSuBDMM15SN_2_FD_187567 | JGI IMG/M metagenome (GOLD analysis project Ga0209550, IMG submission 187567) | Freshwater lake microbial communities from Lake Michigan, USA - Su13.BD.MM15.SN (SPAdes) (version 5) | ecosystem: Environmental > Aquatic > Freshwater > Lake | place: Lake Michigan, USA... | reverse complement strand
CCGTGTTAACGCCGTGAAAGGGCGACGTCCTAGGCCACTAGACGATGGGGACAGTGGAGAGGTAAGGGTATCGGGTCATTTAAGTTGAGCAAAACTAATAAGACTTGAGCGGAGCTTTTAGGTTATACAAAGTGCGACAATTACCTATATGAGCATGATTTCAAACTGCACTGCATCTGCCATAAAGGATGCTGCCTCATCATTGATTAATGGAAATTTAGTGGCATTTCCAACTGAGACTGTATATGGGTTAGGGGCAGATGCAACAAATAAAGAAGCTGTAGCAAGAATTTATAAGGTTAAGGGCAGGCCAACCGGGCACCCATTAATTGTTCATATCTCATCATTAGGGCTCTTAGATAAGTGGGCAAGGGATATCCCAGAGTATGCATTAAGGCTTGCTAGAGCCTTCTGGCCAGGCCCAATGACATTGATCCTGCTAAGAACAGATTTAGCAAAAGATTTTATTACTGGCAGCCAAGATAATATTGGAATTAGAGTTCCATCACATACAGTCGCATTTTCATTACTAAAAGAATTTGAAGCACAAGGCGGCACTGGAGTAGCTGCCCCCAGCGCAAATAAATTTGGTGCTGTTTCTCCCACTACTGCTATTGATGTTGAGATTGAACTAGGTGATTATTTATCTAGTGAAGATTTAATCTTAGATGGAGGACCATCATTAGTTGGCGTTGAATCAACAATCATAGATTGTACTCAAAGCATCCCAAGAATTTTAAGACCAGGCGGAATTACTAAAGGAATGATAGAACAGATTTTAGTAGACAACACTATTAGCGATGATAATAATTTATTTATAAATAAAGTTAAGGCGCCTGGCTTAATGGAATCACACTATGCTCCGAGAGCTAATGTATTTCTTTCTGGAGAACCAAATAGAGGCGATGGGTTAATTGCGCTGTCTAACATCAACACGCCCGAAGGTGTACATAGGCTCGCTTCACCAATTAATAATGAACAATTCGCTCAGCAACTATATGGAGCACTTAGATCTGCAGATGAAAAGAGTCTACAGAATGTTTATGTAGTACCACCATCTGGCAACGACATTGCAGTTGCTATAAATGATCGGCTAATGAAAGCGAGTCAAAAGTAGAAACTCATAATTTAAGTAGATGTCCAAATATTAAATTGGAAAATGAAGACGCAGAGCGCTTATGCTGAATTTTGATATTTTCCGACGACTCGCTATGTAATCACGCTTTTCTAAAAGAAATTCGAAAAAATCAAGGTAGTTATTAACCATCACATCTGATGTATTTGGGTAGCTACTCATGATATTTACATAGTCGCTATAAGTGTTATGAAATTCAATTAACTTAGCCTCAAAATTATTTTCATCAAACAACACGCCATACCCCTTGCAATATTCTGGTAAGCAACCACTTCTTCTATATAAAAGTGGCAGACCACATGCAGCGCCCTCATTTTGATGATTTCCGCCGGGTTCATTTATTGAAGCAGTTACGTAACCATGGTGTTCTTTAATTTTCATAGCTAGTAATTCACCATGAAGCGGTTGAACATGTACAGAGTTCTTAAATACAAAGTTTTTTGGGAGATTACCAATATATGTGAAAGAAAATTTAGCTCTAAATTCCTTTTGCCCCAACAGCGAATCAAGTCGCTCGTAAATATCAAACCCTTTCATTCGGTTACCACTCCAATGGTGAGTAACAAGCTTCAAAGGACCATCACCAATCCAGGGCTTAAAATTATTATTATTATAAATAGATTTATCAGCACCATTCCTGATTACAATATCTAAATCATGAAAACTAAATTCATTTGTAACCTTAAGATCTAACAACCATTTCCCAACAAAAACTGATGCATCTGCAAGATAATTTATTTGTCTAAGCTTCTTATTCATAAAACGAGTATTTTTCCTCTCGTCACACTCATTAATTCTGTGAACAACTATTACATTTGAATTTATTGAATTTATGTATCTCAATATATTTTTAGAATTAAAGGCACTATTTGAGTGCTTCCACCGGGGGTCAAGTATCATTATTATGTCTATCTCTTTGCTATCGAGATCGAAAAAAACTTTATGCCCTTTCAATTCTAATCCGAAAATTAAGCTATTAAGAAAGGAGATACCGCCACCGGTAGGACCGCTAGAAGTTTTAAGACTTAGTGCAATATTCATATATCTATCCTGCAGATTTGATTCGAAAGTTTACATCAATAAACATATTAGTAATATTACCTTATATTTTGGCTATAAGTGCTGCGTATATAGATTCATAAATATGACATATTTTGATTATTAAAATTCACTCACTTATATGAAGTTTGACATATTCTAGATCCCTGTATATTTCCCCAAAGAAATTAGAGATTTTAGGTATCGTACTAAAACAATAAAAGATCAACTGAATAAATAAAGGATGGTTAACCATTTCATCCTTGCTTATTCACCTGCTTTTATTGGTACAATCGTATATGCCCGATTTATTACAGTTAAATAATAGAATAAAAAATCGATTAAAGATTTTTTTTCGAAAAATTCAACTTGCGGGTGTTGATTTTGGTTTAATTAAGAAAAATCACACACCGATAATGTATATCAGCGAAAAAAAGCATTGGGCAATTTATTGGGACGGAGTTGGAATTGCAAACGAGCTCAACAAGAAACTTTTAAAGCCAATAATAGCAGTGACTCATAAAGTACATTCAGTACGAAGCCCAATAATACACTTTGGATCTCAGTATATGTGGGAGATTTGGAGAGATGTTATTCCCAGAAATTCCAAAGTAGTTGTTAATTTTTTTCATGGGAAACATGAGGACGGACCTGAGGCTTCGAAGCATATTGAAGACTTTATTAGTAACCATCTACTGATTGACATTATTGTAGTATCAAATTCGATAACTCAAAGCCGACTAATTTCTTGGGGAATACCCGAAGATAAGATAGTAAAGATTTATATAGGTATAAATTCGAAAATTTTTAAACCATCCACAGAAACAGGAAAATTAATAAATAGAAAATATTTAGGATTCGGCTTAGATGAATTTGTTGTAGGTTCTTTTCAAAAAGATGGAATTGGATGGGGAACTGGAGCCAAGCCTAAGTTAATCAAAGGGCCTGATATATTTATTAATACTGTCCAGGAGCTCGCAAAATATATTAATATTTCCGTCTTACTTACTGGGCCATCTAGGGGCTACTTAATTTCAGCGCTTAAAAAAGCGGATATAAAATTTAAGCATTTCGAAGTAGACAATTATCTAGATATACCCTTTTATTACCATGCACTAGATTTGTATTTAATCACTTCTCGAGAAGAAGGTGGCCCAAAAGGTTTAATTGAAGCGTTGGCATGCGCAGTTCCAGTAGTTTCCACACCTGTTGGTATGAGTGTTGATTTATTACCCGAACTAGAAAACTGCAGTTTAACAGAAAGTTTTGAGGTCAAAGAACTAGTAGCAACCGTATTAAAAATAAGAAAAAATATAGATAATCTATCCGTAGAATTAGATATAAATAAAATAGTTAATCAAATCGATATCAAAGTTATAGCAAATCAATATTTAGAAAAAGTCTATAAACCATTACAGAAGAGTTTTTAAAATGAATATTATAAAAAATACAGGGAAAAAACTTTGGATATTACTTAATTTGGCATCAGTTTTTTTTGTTAAAAATAATTCAAATGTAAATAACTCTGGTATTAAAATTTATTATGGTGGTGCCTATAAGGGAGACGTAGGTGGCCCCTTAGTGAAAGTGAAAAGATTGGCTGAAAATTTTCCCGAACACCGTTTTAATTTTAACTTATTATACTGCTTATCAAATTCCCCATATTTATCTGAGCGATCTTTAAAAAAATTTAAACATAAGAATATACCTGTAATACTAAATCAAAATGGGGTTTATTTTTCAGGATGGTACGGGAATGGCTGGCAAGATCAAAATAAAAAGTTGAAACCAGCGTACCATTTAGCCGATTATGTTTTTTGGCAATCCGAATTTTGTAAAGAGTCAGCTAATAAGTTTTTGGGGAAAAGGAAAAGTTCGGGTGAGATTCTTTATAATGCGGTTGACATTGCAAAATTTTCGCCAATAGACAAAGTTGATAAAGAATTTACATTCTTAACAACTGGTGTATTTACAGATTCAATGCTATATAGACTGGTAGCAACTATTGAGGCTTTTTACTTGTTTCAAAAAAAACAAAGAGATACAAGATTAACGATTGCTGGCCACATAAGTAAGAAATCTAAAATTCAGATAAATAATTTGATTTCTACTAGAGAATTAGAAAAAAAAATTACAGTATTAGGTAGTTATTCACAAGTTAATGCGCCAAGCATCTATGCTAATTCAGATGCATACATTATGCTTAAGCACATGGATGCATCGCCAAATGTAGTAATCGAGGCAATGGCGTGTGGTTTACCCATTATTTATTCGGCAAGTGGTGGAGTGCCTGAATTAGTCGGGCAAAAGGCAGGAATTGGATTATTTGTTGAAAATAGCTGGGAGTCCAAACCACATGCGCCTGAGCCTCAATTGATATCACAAGCCATGAGTCGCATTATGGAAAATCAAAAAACTTTTTCTATGCACGCTAGATCACGCGCTGTAGGAAAGTTCGACTTAAAAAAATGGATAATTAAACACGAAGAAGTGTTCTTAAAGTATGCTAATTAAAAAATTAAAAATTAGTGGAAAAAAATTAGTTTTATTGTTACTATCTAATATTAATAAGTTAACCATTTTCATTCCAGATTTTTTAATTATTTTTCTCTCGAAAGCTATAATTTTACTTAGAGTTTATAGTAATAACCCAAAAAAAGATTTAATTTTACTCTTTAAAATCAAAGATGAATTTGAGCAAATCATAAATAATAGGGCACTTTCATACGGTAATGGTGAGCACCCTAAACACTATTTAATAATGTATCACCAATTTTTTGTAAATAATATTTTTGATGGTGAAAGTGTAATTGATATTGGCTGTGGCTATGGTTCAGTTTCACGGAGTATTGCCATAGCTAAACCAAATTCAAAAATATTAGGAATTGATAATGATAAAATTCGCTTACAGCAAGCACTAGATAGTGATAATCCAACAAATTTGAGTTTTATTTATGGTGACATAATCCAACACCAATTTAAAGAAAACTGGGATGTTGTGGTGCTCTCCAACGTTTTAGAGCATATAGAAAATAGAATTGAATTCTTATTATTAGTCAACTCAAATATTAAAGCTAAGAGATTTCTAATCAGAGTCCCCTGCTATGAACGCGATTGGCAAGTACCTATGAGAGATAAATTTGGAATTAAATACTTTACAGATAGCGATCATAAAATTGAGCATAAGTTAATTGAATTTCATAGCGAGATTCACCAATCCAATTTAGAAATAACTGAAATAATTACAAATTGGGGTGAGATTTGGGCAGTTTGTTTACCAGTGAATAAATGAATAATCAACCACTTGTATCAGTCATAATTCCATGTTACAACTCTGGTAAAACAATATCTAGGGCAATTGAATCAATCCTAATACAAACATGGAAAAATTTAGAGCTAATTATAGTGAATGATGGTTCAACAGATAAATCAACAATTGATTTATTGAATTCTTTTTCAGCCAACCCAGATATCAAATTATATTCGCAAAATAATCGTGGTCTAGCTGCTGCTCGTAACAGTGGCATAAGGATTTCGAATGGCTATTTTATTTTACCTTTAGATTCAGATGATTGGTTAGATCCTAATGCAATAAAAATTATGGTAGATATTTATGGTAAAAGTATTCCTAATAGTATAGTATTTTCAGATATTAAATTGGAAGGTAGTAGAAACCAAATAAAAACTACATTTAGTAACCCGTTCGAGCAGATGTTTTCAAATCAATTACCGTATTGCATGTTGTTTCCAAAGGAAGTCCTAGTCAGCGCTAACGGTTATGATGAAAATTTATTATATGGTTTAGAAGATTGGGATTTAAATATTAGATTACTAATCAATGGATTTAATTTTGTCAAAATAAATGAGCCAGTTTTTCACTACTGGGTTGATTCAAAAGGGATGTTTCAATCTTTAACTATAAAGAGTTTCGGAAACATATTTACGCAGATTAGGATGAAATATAGTAACAGCTATAAAATTCCTTGTTTAATAAAAAATATGGTTAATTCAAAAGGTATACCTTCTAATCGAAAATTGTTTTTTTATATCATTCAGAATGGTATTTATAAAATGCTTCCTAAGCGATTATTTAATTCATTTTTTTATTTATGTATTCGCTTAATTAGTCTAAATAGGAATTCTAATTCTAAGTTAAATGTTAAGAATCATGGGGTTTAAATACCTATTACTAGATAGGAGATATTAGTATGATTTCTATTTTTATTGGGACTCTATACAGTGGAGAAGCCGAATTCGAGCAGCATACTTTAGCTTTAAGAAACCAAGTTGGGGTTAAAATTTATCACCATGTAATTAAAGATCTTTCAGAGTATCAAGCTCATAAAAAACTTTGGAATGATTGGGAAAAATTATCAAAAAATTTTCAATTATTTATTAAAATAGATTCTGACACAGTGCTAATCAGGGAAACTGCGCTACTAGAAATTTCAAAATTATTTGAGAACCCAAACGTTACAGGTTGTCAGATTAAATTACTAGATTATTTTTCTAATTCATTTATCGCAGGGATAAATGCCTATAGCCCCAAAGTGGAATTCACAAAGAAACCAAAAAGATTATTTCCAGATCGAGCAGATTTTAATAATAATTTAGTCTTAAAAGGTTCAGACACGGAACATCTAGAACCTATTGCATACCACTGCATCAATCCAGATATGCGGCAATCATTTACCTATGGCTACCATAGAATGCTTAAGAAGCAGAATGATGTTATAAAGTTAGTGGCTGAAAATTGGCTAATTCACAATGATGACGCAAGAATGTGGGCTTTATCAGGGGCACAGTTAGCAGAAAAACATCGTTTACGAAAACGGTTTTATAGAAGTGAGTATGTAAATAAAATTTTTAGTAAACAACAAAGCGTGGAGATTGAGTCTATCAAGAAATTTGCCGAAAAGTTTCTTAATAATTGATTTTTGTGCATTTCAAATATAGTGCTTGCATATTTGCAATTTAAGAGCCGACGAGAGTTCTCATTTTGATCATAAATTAAAATGGATTTGCACCAGTGAAATAATTAGGGAATGATATGATATGTAAGATGATAGTGGAGCCCGTAGCTCAGTTGGTAGAGCAAAAGACTTTTAATCTTTGGGTCCTCGGTTCGAGCCCGAGCGGGCTCACATAATTTCAAAGTTAATAAGTACATACAAAGATGTTATCTCCATTTAGTCAGCACTATATTGATGCAGGCAAGAATTAGTTTAAATAATCACGTTTACCTAAATTAGATCTTACCAAAATTTTGCGCTTAATGGAATTATGGTTTAAATAACTTTAAATTCTACTGCCACTGGTTAGATTCTGACGTGAATGTACTAAACTTTTTTGAAATATTTAATAAAATTATCATAATTTAGACTTTCGATAATTAATTCACGCAAAAAATGATAAACTTAAGGGTGAGAATTTTATTAACTGGCGCTGCAGGAAGCATAGGAGCACCAACTCTAAATTCTTTAAACTCTAGTCATGAATTATTGGGTATTGATAATTATAGTAGTAATTACTCTAAGACCTATAAAAACGAAAGGGTTAAGTATTATAATTTAAGTTCACTAATACGAATTGTTGATATTTGTGAATTTGAAAGTTTGAAAAAAGTTTTTAATGAATTTAAACCCGAAGTAGTTATTCATCTAGCAGCAAGACCTGGAGTACGAACAAATTTTAACAACTTAAACGAGTATATAGACAGTAATATTTTTGGTTTTAATAATCTTACTAAGCTTTCAAAAGAATTTAAAGTATCTAAATTTATTTTTGCAAGTAGTAGTAGTGTTTATACTTCAAAAAACAAAACTCCATTTACTGAAAATGATATTTTATATTATCCAAAGAGTTTTTATGCATTAACAAAACAATCTAATGAAATGATTGCAACATACTTTGCATCAGAATCTACTAAATTTTTAGGTATGAGATTTTTTACCGTATACGGGCCATGGGGAAGGCCTGACATGGCAGTGTTACAGTTTTTAGGAAAAAGCATTAAGGGAATTAAACCCAAGTTTACTTCTGAACTAACAATTCAGAGAGATTTTACATTTATAGATGACGTAACAAGAATTATTGGGGAGTCAATAAATATTGATTTTCCAAATAACTACGAAGTGATCAATGTAGGAGGTAGCTCTCCAAGAAGCATGTCTGATTTAATTAAGATATTAGAGAATTTAGGATTAAATTTAGAATTTGATACCCACCCAGCCTCAAATGAGGATATAAAATTTACGCATGCTTCGACTAATAAATTAAAAGATATGGGATTCACTTTGCCAGAGACTACTCTGGAAGAGGGTGTGCGCAAAACCTACGAGTGGCTAGTTGCGCAGAACTCACCCATTGCATTAAATGCGATATTAGAGTTAAATAATTAAATTATTCTAAACTAGGATAGGGCCATGAAAGTTTTAGTAACTGGTGGAGCAGGTTTTATTGGCTCTCACCTAACCGATGCTCTGTGTATTAGCAATGAGGATGTAACAGTTATTGATAATTTTACAACTGGAAGCTTAGATAATTTAGCTAAATTTAAATCTAAAATTAAAATTATTGAGGGTGATATTAGAGATGAAAAACTTATCAATGATTTAGTCAGTAAAGTTGATCTAGTTTTTCATATGGCAGCAGCGTTAGGAGTTGATAATATTTTAAACTCAACGCTAGATTCAATTTCAGTAAATATAACTGGAAGTGATGTTGTGTTAAAGGCCGCCGCTGAATACGATAAAAGAATTGTCATTGCAAGCACTTCAGAGATTTATGGTAAAAATCAAAATCAGCCCTTGACTGAAACAGATGATCGAGTTATCGGTTCACCACAAAAAATAAGGTGGTCATATAGTGATTCCAAAGCTATTGAAGAGGCCACTGCAACTGTGCTTTATCAAACAAAAGGTCTTAGAGTTACAACCGTCCGCTTATTTAATACAGTTGGACCAAGGCAAAAAGGGCAATACGGAATGGTATTACCAAGGTTTGTTCAAAATGCAATTACAAACAAACCACTTAGCATTTACGGAGACGGAAAACAAACGAGAGTTTTTTGCCACATATCAGATGTTGTGGACGGCCTACTAAAAATAGCTAAAACTGATACATCAATTGGTGAAGTATACAATTTAGGCGGTGTCGGTGAAACCAGCATTACAGAACTTGCTTATAGAGTTATTCAAATTACTAACTCAACCTCCAAAATTGAATATATTCCTTATGACAAAGCTTACCCATTTGGGTTTGAAGACATGCAGCGTCGGGTGCCAGATATAACTAAACTTAAATCAATAATTGATTGGGAGCCAAGGAAAGACCTAAATCAGATTATTGAAGATATTATGAATTTTTTCCAACAATAAATTTATAATTTTTTTGCCCAATCAAGCTTATTTGTGCAATCAAAGACATACTTAATTTTTTTTAGTTTTTCTATGTTAATTGCTTTATGAAGCGTAAGAACTACTGCAATATCCTGATCTTTAATTTCTTGTGACTCTTGATTATTAAATTTATCCACCAAAGGATCATGCCAAATCACTTGTGCTTTTTCATTTATTAGCAAGTTAATAACTTCTAAAGCGGGAGTCTCTCTAGTATCAGATACATTTGCTTTGTAAGCAACTCCTATGACGATTATTTTTTTATTTGCTAGGTTATTGTTGTTATCTCTAAGTATTCTAGAAACAATATACGCAGGCATTGCTTGGTTTACTTCATTTGCGCGTTCGATAAAAGTAGAATTAACTCCTAAGCGTTTTGCTTCAAAAGATAAATATGTTGGGTCAACCGGAATGCAGTGTCCGCCAACGCCGGCACCGGGAGTAAATCTCATATATCCATATGGTTTTGTATCAGCAGCTGATAGAACCTCATTGATACTAACTCCAAATATATTTGCTATTTGTGCTAACTCATTTACAAATGCAATGTTTACTTGGCGAAATGAGTTTTCTACTAGCTTTGACATCTCAGCTACCTCTGGAGTTGACAAAGTTATAACTGACTTTGTAAAAGTTAAGTAAAACTCCTCAGTTTCTTTTGTTGTCGGAGTATTTAAACCTGAAATAATTCTTGGAGTATTACTTATATCCCAAGAATTATTTCCTGGATCAATTCTTTCAGGTGCAGCCGCATATCTGTGTTTAATTCCAGTGGTTGAATAAATTTTTTCAGCAATAACTTTTCTTAAAGTTCCTGGGTAAGATGTTGACTCATTTATAATTAATATTTCACTTTTAATTACACTAGCAATAGTTTCTATAGCTGCTTCTACGAATTTTAAGTCCGGCTGGCGATCTATAGTTAAGGGTGTAGGAACAGCAATAACGATCATGTCACAGTTAATTAACTTAGATGAGTCATCTGTGGGTAGGTATTGATTTGATTTTATTAATCTCTCCAAAGTTTCACTTTTAACATCTTCTATGTG
>Ga0209550_10006816_pt1 | contig 10623 bp, 7 predicted proteins | sample LauGreSuBDMM15SN_2_FD_187567 | JGI IMG/M metagenome (GOLD analysis project Ga0209550, IMG submission 187567) | Freshwater lake microbial communities from Lake Michigan, USA - Su13.BD.MM15.SN (SPAdes) (version 5) | ecosystem: Environmental > Aquatic > Freshwater > Lake | place: Lake Michigan, USA... | reverse complement strand
ATCGTAGCGACAATACCGGAACCCGGTAGAATCTAGTAATGAAGAATCTCGACGTGCGACGGTAACGTAACGCCCGGCGCGGGCCGCGGCGCGGGGCGCAGAATCACGCTGACCTGACTTGCGTGGCGTTTTCCCGGCAAATTACGGCACATACCGTACCGGTTCTTTGGATGTCGTTCACTATTCGGCAGTGCGCCGCGTCAAGAAGTGCCCTGAATCCGCGCACATGTGAGGCTTCAAAAGAGACCGATGACCCTCTTTGGCGGCGGTGGAGGAGGCAGTGGCGGCGGCGGCGGCGGCGGGGAGAGCAGGGCGTCGAGACCCGCCACCGTTTCCGGGTATGTCTCCCACTGGAGCTTGGCCGCGTTGAACATAGCAAACGTGAAGAGCAGTGACGTGAGCGCCACGCGGCCGATGCCGCCCTCCACTGACCAGGCTGCACAGCGTTCACGCTCCGCCAGGTCCTGCGGCGTGGCCTGATCGTCCTCGCCATAGATAAGAGTAGCGACGCCCCGAGCCCCAGTCACCGTAGCTCCCACCTTTGTTTTCCCCTCAGAAATTCCCCCGCTGCTGCTGCCGCCTCCGCCTCCGCTGCTGCTGCCGCTGCCGCTGCCGCTGCTGCTGCGGCTGCCGCCACTCGCGCCCGCTGCGTCGCTCGCAGCGGTCGTGGGCGTGGCGAGCGAGGCGAGCAGCCGTTCGATTGGGTTATCGCTGTCGGCGCCGGGCAGCGGCGGCGCCTCCTTCTTCTTCCGGCGGGCAGCGAGGGCTCGCGCCGCCGCGGGCTCCCACTGGTAGGTGGCGAAGGCGTTGAGGGTGTCCCACACCTGTGCGATCTCGTCCTTGGTGCTCGAGGGCACGCGCTCGAGCGCCCACGATTGTGCTGCCGTTGAGTTGAATGGGCCGAGCACCCAAGCGCCGTCCCGGGCACCCGCACCCCCGAGCTCCTCGCCAGCCTCCCTACGCCTACGCTCGTCTGCGGCCACCTCCTCCTGCACGCGTTCCCACGAATCGCCAGCGAGCTCTGTGGCGAAGACGCCGATGAGCACGAGCACGCCGATTCCGACCAGCAGGATCGTGTCCTTGGCGCTGTCCATCGAGTCGCCGTCGAGGAGCTGCTTCGAGAAGCATCCCACGTACGAGTCGATCAGATACGGCTTGAGGCCGCCCAGAAAGGTGCCCGCCGCAAACGGGAGAGCAGTCAGGTTGGATGCGCCGTAGATGTACGGGTATGCGCCCAGCGGCAGTGCAGGGATGATCGGCGCGAGCCGGAGCACAAACACGGTCTTGAACCCGTCGTCGTTGACCACTTTCGCGAGCCCGCGCGCGATCGGCTGCTTCGCGATGGCACCCTCGACGCGCTCCTGGAGTAGCCCACGACTCAGCGTGAAGCCCACGAGCGAGCCTGCGGTCGCGCACGCGCTCGAGAGCAAGGCGCCCTGTATCACACCGCCAAAGAGCACGCCCGACGAGAGGGCGAGCCCTATCGAGATGAAGTCGAGCAGGAACACCTTGGCTACAATCCACGCACCGAGGAATCCCAGCACTGTCAGTGGACCGAGGGAGTTGGCGTAAGCGACGAAGTCGTCCACCTTGTCGTCGATCCCCAAGTCCGCCATCATATCCAGCCCCAAGATGGACACGAGTGCTGCGCGGCCTCCGAATCGCAGCACGATCGTGCCCAGGATGACAGCAGTTGCAGAGGCGACAAACGCTGCTTTGCTCGGGCTCTCGGTGGTGTCCTTGCGCGCGGCCTCCTCCCGCCCGTCCTCCTTCCAATTGACGAGGACTCCGAACAATCCTCGGATCATTCCCTCTCGCAGCTTCCATACATCAAGCTCCTGCTCAATTTGCCGCTCCGTTTGAGCATTGAGGCAAAGCGGTGGCAGAGCACGCGACGGTGAGACGCGATTCAAAGGCATCGGACGCGGCGCAGGCGAAAAAGTCATCAATTGCAACACGATCAGTGTCGCCGACATGAGATTTCGGTCGGTGCAGTTTTGATGCACGCTCACTGTCACTGACGACGACTTGGACGGCGACGAAGGCACAGCGCGCCATCGCCGAAGGATTTAGCTCGCATCGGGGAGATCCTTTCATCAAATCTAGTTTTCAAATCACGAAAAAAACCTGACACAGCTCGCAAACACACTGGGTGGCGCGACGGCCCGCACCTATCCGACGAGCTCAGCTGACGTCGCAGTCGCCACTGTTTCCCTTTCCGTCTCCTGCGACGGCGGGCGTCTTGGCTTCGGTCAGCACGGCCATGTCCTGGTCGTTGAGGGTCCAGCCGAAGAGATCGAGGTTCTGGGCGATGTGCGTCGGGTTGTCCGACTTGGGGATGACGGGGATACCTTGCTGCACCAGCCACTTGAGCGCCACCTGGGCACCCGTTTTATTGTACCTCGCGCCGATCGAGGTGACGAGTGGGCCAGTGATGAGCTCCATATTGTCTGGGGGGTCGCACGGGCCGCACAGTGGGCTGAAGGACTGGTACGTGACGCCCTTGGCCTTCATGTAGTCCTTGTCGTCGGTCCCGTTCGGCCCTGCGGTACCCATGCCCACATGGTACTGCACCTGATTCACGGCAGGCGTGATCGTGGCGATCTCGAGGATGTCGTCGAGATGCTTCCGGCAGTAATGCGAAACACCAATAGACTTGGCCTTGCCCGCCTTGGCAAAGGCCTCCAAGGCTTTCCACTCGGCCTGACGCAGCACCTTGCCGCCGAGACCCCCCCACGTCGCCGGGAAGTGGATGAGCATGAGGTCGATGTACGCACTGGGCTCACCGGGGAAGAGCTGCTCAAGCGCCGTGTTCAGGTCGGCGGTGGCTTGCGCCGTTGTCTCGCCGCCCGGAATCTTGGAGACGAGGAAGTAGTCGGAGCGCGCGACGCCGGACGCCTTGAGCGCGCGGCCAACGCCGTCCTGGTTCTCGTAGTCCAGCGCAGTGTCAATGTGGCGGCAGCCGAGGTCCATCGCCATTTTCACTGTGGTCTCAGCCTTCGACGAGTTGTACTGCCACGTGCCGAAGCCCGCGAGCGGCATGTAAACGCCTGGGGCAATTGGAATCGACGGAATGATATTCGGATTGATGGCAGCGGTAGATGCGACGAAGAGAAGAAGTGACAGCATCGTCTGAAGAACCTTCTTGTACCCCATCGATTTCCACACAAAATGAAGTGTGAAACTTCACCATATCGTGGGTCGGCACGAGACTCGGCTCTCCCGGTGTTTTTGATGAACCACGCAATCTTTCATTCACATGCTCGCACCCGCATGCGGATCACCCAAGCGTCTTTGTCGCTACTATGTCGCTGGCTTGGCCGAGGCCTGCTGCCTGAAGTCACGAGCAACTTACGTTTGCCAGTGCGCGGAGAGCTCTTCGATCACCGCGTATGCCAATCACCCGCGCTTGGCACGCTCGCAGTTGTCACGGGTGCCACAGGAGGCATAGGCGAGGCCACCTGTCGCGGTCTCGCACAAGTAGGATTTGAAGTGATCGTAGCGGCCCGCAACGAGACTCGTGGTGAGGAAGTCGCGGCTAGTATCCGTAGTTCCGGCGGCGCGGCTCGTTTCGTGCGCTTCGATGCAAGTGTGTTGGGAGCTCTGCGCCTCGCCGAGAGCATCCTCCGTGACAAGGCTCCTCTCGGATTACTCGTCAACAACGCTGGCCTCATGGGCGGTACAGAGGCCGAGGTGATGACAGTGAACTTGGTCGCGCCGGCCGTGCTGTGTGCTGCTCTGCTCGACAAATTGCGCTCGTGCCCTTATGATTTGTTCACACCGCGAGTCGTCAATGTTGCCTCCAGCGCTCACCTACGAGCTCATCGAGTGGACGTGACAAGAGCCGGATCGGCACGAGTTGATCGGACACTCGTGGCGTACGGCGAGTCCAAGCTCGGACTGCTGCAAGTGTCGACGCTCTTGCGCGCCCATTGCGTGGTGCACGACGTTCATCCCGGCCTCGTTTGGACGCCCATGCTCCAGCGCGCCTACAGGCCTATTGCAGGCGCGCTGGATTGGGCGGGTGTACGCTTGCCGCCGTGGACTCGGACCCCCGCGCAAGGGGCCGCAACCGTCCTCGCCGCGTGCCTTGGTCCGCCGCAAGTCGAGCCCCATCTCACCTATTACGCCGACGCGCGGCCCAAGCCGGGATCGTATGCGTCTGAAGCGCACGACGCGGCGGCCGCAGCGGGGCTCTGGAAGTCCCTAATTGAGCCCCAGCTCCTCGAGCATGCGGGCGTCGCACTGGCAGACGACGGATTTGCCGCTGCTGCCACGTGTGCTAGGCGGTGGGCTGGCCAGCTGGTTGCCGGCAGCACAGTGCATTCACCGGAGCGGGAACGTTCATGATAATCCGATCCCGCGATCGTATTTAAAAGGATGATGCAATCTAAGCCTTAATCACGCCTGTCCGCTGTGGGTCGAAGGTCGTGGGTCGCCGAGATAACGCCCGTTTAAAAACGCAATTTCAACGCAAAACCGGGCGCGTATGGCCCAACAGCAAAACGTGGGGGGCGGGGCGCGTGGCGCGGAGAGCGCCGGGCGGTCCCGCCGCCGTATCGCGTGGAACCCGGGGCGTTCGTAACGCGCACGACGCTCGACCGGGCCTGTCTCGAGTACCGCGCACGGTACCCGCCTAAGTACCTGGGGGTCGAGACGACTGGGGGTCTAACCCCGCGACGTGCCCGGCGAGGGCGGTCCGGGGCAGGCGTGGCCGCCGCGGCGCCGCGTGCGTGCCACTGTGCGCGCACCGGCGAAGCGGGCGGGGGCGGGGCACAAGGCCGTACACCGTCGACACTTCACACGGCACTCACGAGGCGATCTCGCTCGCATCACGAGGCGATCTCGCTCGCATCACGAGGCGATCTCGCTCGCATCACGAGGCGATCTCGCTCGCATCACGAGGCGATCTCGCTCGCATCGAACGTGGTGGGGGCCTTCATGCGAGCCGTAGCGGGCCGAAGCACGAGAAGCCACATCATGGCCACAGCGTCGAGGGTGAGCAACACATGCAACGCCCGTGCCGTCCATACGACCGTTGAGGATTCAGCGGACAGCGCCGCCTCTGTGCTCACCTCGGGGCTCCAGTACAGCATCAGGTTGAGCTGTCTGACCGTCGCGGCCGCATCCTCGTCCAAGGAGGCGCCAGCTCGTAGCCACACCAGCAGCCAGAATGCATGCAAGAAGACCCATGAGACGACGGCGAGCGCTGCGGCGGGCGCAGCAGCAGCAGCCTCCAAAGGGATTGCCCAGCGGCTTGGCGTCACGCACATGGCCGTGAGCGTCGCCGTGAGCACGCGGGTGAGCGGCCGGCTGCCCGCTACGACGCTCCCGCCGGAAAGGCCACCGCTGCTGCTATGACTGGCCACACGGCTGCCGCTTGCCGAGGCGCCAAGGGCGGCGGCGCCTGTGGTGTGGTGGCCATGGCCATACGAAGCTCCGTTACCATTCGGGGCTGAGGCCCGTGATCGCAGCCCAGGCAAGCCACCTGAGTAGATCGTCTCTGAGCCCGCCGAGTCAGTCTCATCCATGTGCACGCTACCGGAGAGTTGCGGCAGAGAAGCTGCACGTGAGAGCTCGGGGCGGAGAGCGGGCGGCGGCTGCGGTCCCGTGCGAACCATCAGCCGATGAAGACGCAGCGGAGGCTCCTTGGCCATATGCAGCTCGATGATGCGCTCCATCTCCTCGCCACCATTGATCACGCGGCGCGTGTCGTAGATCGAGCCCATGGCATCGGGCAGCGTGTACTCGACCCGTACTGCTCCAGTACGCCGGAGCTCGACAGCGCGCACCACTGCCTCCCGTGTACCCATCCACATCGGATGCCGACGGCCGTCAAGCTCATAGGTGGTCGGCCGGCCCTCGCCCAGGGCAGAGAGGGTGACCTCGACGAGCTTGACGCCCGGCATGTGCATTATGCGCGAAACTACGCGATCGCCGCGCAGTGCCTTGCGCACCGACTGCGGTGTGCCCATCGCCCGAAGCAGCGGCTCGATGCTGTCACGGCAGCGCGCTTCGTCCGCGGCCCAGGAGCCGCTGAGGAGCCACACAGACCCCACCTCGGCGATGCCGGAGCCCGACGCGTGCCCAGCTGACGCGGGCAGCGGCGTCACGTCGCCGCCCTCGCCCGCCTCCGCCTCGTGATCCCAATCGTCCTCGACGATAGCCGCCGGGTCGACATCGCCCAAGATGGGCGACCACGCAGCATCAGCGCCCAGGAACGAGCGCAGGCGCGCATGCCCGGCCGCGAGTGGCATCGAGAGCAGCGAACGGAGGAACGCGTCCAGCTCCAAGTATCGGTTGGCGAGCCCTTCTGGGGTGTTAACGACGAGCTTTGGCGGCAGTACGGGCATCGTGCCGACTGTGCGTGAGAGGGCAGCGGCCAGGTCGACAAACTCGGAGTATCTGCGGAGCACGCACCAGCTCCGCGCGCCGCTGGAAAATTGCCGGACATGGATACGGTATAGTGTTACCGTCGGCCGCACGGCAAACAGCTCCTGCGCTGGACGGTTGGTCGTCGCCACCACCCTCGCAACCAGTGCTACTGAATTGGAGGTCCCGCTAAGCGTGTTCCGCTCGCTGATGGCGCTGGGACGGCCGTGCATGCTCGGAGGCGTCATTGATGAAAGCTCGAGTTTCGTGCGCTTTCACCTTGCAACTTTCATACAAGTATGAGAGCTCCCGGGGCGCGTTCTGATTGAAGCGTCAACCACTGCACTCCTTGTTGCACTCGAGTTCCAGCATGCAAAATTGTATTCGGCTTCGATGTTTTTCAGTGGGACACGATATCTGCAAAATGGATGCTTTGAGGTTGGTGGACAGCTTGATCTCCGCTGTCGGGGACGGTTTATGCGACGAAGAAGCAAGCAAGCTCATTGCTCGTACTGAGGTGCTCCTCACCGGTCTGCGCGTGCGCCAGCGGATGCACATTCAGCTGCAGGAACTAAAGCAAGATGACCGGGAACGAAACGAACGATTGAGCCGCTTTTCAAACTCAAGGTGTCAAGGTACAAGGAGCTGGTTGCCATACCCGCCTCCATCGGGCTTGCCCCAACAAGCTGGCATTCCCCCCGCGATCTTCGGGCCTGCAACCCTCCACGATATGGGTGCTGCAGCATCCTTTACAGCAAGATCCTCGCAAGATGTAGCATCATCCGAACATCTTGCAATAATTGGTGTCGTCGAGGATCTACAAATGCCCCCTGCGAGTGCACACAGGTGCTCACACCTTCCATTCCCACTCCCTGCGACCCTGCCTGCGAAGCGGCCGCTCACGCTATCGCCATCGCGTACGACCAGTACACCCGTAACCACACCCGGATGTTCGCCGTGCCCTTCGCCGTGCGTGCACACGACCTCGAACTCATGTTCGCCAACCAGCTTCAGCGAACGTGGCCGTGCATACGTACAGAGCCGTGCCCTATCGCCGGGCCCTTCAGTCGGCTTAGCGCTGCAGCCCATGACGTTGACGCTTCGTTCCGTCACGCCGACTTCAAGGTTATCTCCAGTCACCAGTACCACCATTGGCATCGCGGAAGAGTGGAGCTATGTACGCACCCACGAGCTGCGCTCGACATCGTCTGCCGTTTGCAGCTTGTCGGGCAAGCAGAAGCCGAAAGCTCTGCAGAGAATCGGAGCACGAATGGAAAGAGCCTGAAGCGCGAAATGGCGGACTGTGGGGCGTCTCTTCAACTGGGGCGTGTACTAACGGCCTAACCGCGGACGCGCGGACGGACGACGCTCTCCTCACGAGCCAGCTCATTCTTACTTATCTTCGTCCACTTACATGTAACAGTCTAAGAGATGCCTGAAAAATAAGTGCGTTCGAGTTGTGACGCGAGGACGCCATGGAGGACGCAGCTCTGCACTGTGGGGTGAACGAGAAGGCGGCGGCGCTCGCTTATCGCTCGCCGCGGCGCCTTTTTATGTAATAAACAGCTCTGGTGTGAAACGGCTGTGAGCCGGGCTTGCGGCAAAAGGTTTGCGATTCCCTATAAATTCCCGAGAAGGCAGGCACATGTTCGCTCGCCTCAGCACACGCTCATCAGTGCTGAGGGCGATACCGCTCCGCAATGCGGCGGTGTGCACTGCACGCGCGTTCGCTACCGCCGCTCGTAAGGCGCTCACGCTTGAGCAGGCACTCACGTCAAGCCATCTCATCATAGGCCAGCTGGAGTCGGCCACAGCCACGCAGCAGCTGAATGCGGTGCGCGCCGGCGGCGACATCCTCACTAAATGGGGGCAGGCTAACGCTGTGCTCGTGCAAGCCACGCTGCAAGCGCTGCCACAGATGGGCTTCTCGGCTGACGGCCAAGGCCTGCATAAATACACAGACGCGTTCGCTGATTGCGTTCGGAACGGGTCACCGGAAGAACGGCGGATGCTGCAGCAAGTGAACGAGGCAAAGTGGCGTGTGCTCCTCGAGAATGCCTTTGGCTGTAGCCCGGCGCCGGCCATCACGCTCGCAAAGGCTCGCGAAATTGCCATCGACATGGTCGATGCACTGCAGGACCCGGCGCTCCTCCGGCAGGTGGAGGAGAGCCGCACGGGCTTGGCTGCACGGCTGTCCGAGAATGAGCGCCAACATATGGTCGCACGCGCCATGGTGGGCGTGCAGTCTGAGGTGGTGGCGCGCCACGGCTACAAGGGCGATGCCGGGTACGCGCAGGCGCAGGTGTGTCTTATGGAACATGCCGGCGATGCCGTTGTGACCGCTTCCATCGCAGCTGCTACCACCAACCTGTACGCGCGAGCCGGGTTCAACCTGCACGAGGCGCTCCGCCAAATGGGCGGCGGTGGCGGCTGAGTATTTTTCTATGGGTTTAGATGGACTCCTTTGTTTTGGTCCTTGGCGTGGATACTATCGACCTGTTCGTCGCATCGTCGGGACAATTATAATCTTGGGGCGAAGTACCGACGACACCGTTTACTCCACAATGGGTTTTTTGGAACCTTGGACATCGACCTTGGACAATTGTAATCTTGGCGAAGTACCGTAGAGTACTCCGTACCGTGTTCCACTGCGAGAAGAAAAATATTCGCTTCAGCCGCCGCGCCCGGCGCCCGGCGCGGTCCTCTGCGCCCGCCCCGTTTGGCGTGCGACCCGGGGAGCCGCCTGCCTACTGCGCGCGAGAGAGTCGGTGGAGCAGTGTCTAGTGAGCGCGGGATGGGACCACGAGACGTACCGGTAAAAGTCCCGATCGAATGACCGAAGCGCTCGAATGACGAAGCGCTCTCTCCTGGCTCTTGCGCCGCGCGCATCCGTATGATAAACGTCAGCCATGCTGTCGCTATCGGTCGTGCAGTCGCATCCGCTGTTACTCCGACCACGATTGCACCCGACCCGTCCCCATCGTCCCCATCGCGGACGCGCACACTCGTTGAGGCTGCCCGTCGCTTGTTCAACGCGGTCATGAGCGAGAGCATCGGGCACAACTCGATTGGCTCCGATCACGAGGAGCTTGGCGCGGAACCGGTCAAGGCCAGTTCTGGCGATGCAGCATGTGAGCCGTGCGAGCCGCGCGAGGACGACTGTCCCATCTGCCTCGCGGCTCTGAGTGCATCGTGCGTCAGGACACCGTGCTCGCATTACTTCCATCAAGCATGTCTCGACCAATACTTTCTCGTCGCGTGCGAGCCCGGCACCAAAGCGCGCTGTCCGCTCTGCCGGAGCAGTGTGCATGCGCCGCTACCTGTCGAAGCTGAGGCGACGAGTGGCCGAGCCATCGAGGTGGTAGCCGTGCCACCGCCGGGTGCTCGCTGCCACTTCGACCGTCCGTACTACTTTGAGTCGCTGGGCGGCTTCAGCCGGCCCGGCATGCTCTTCGTGATGGCCTCGAATGAGGACCGGAAGACGCCCGCGTCGCGCACGATGTGGACGATTGTCACGCAGCACCCGACGACCGTGCATCTCAACTTCCGGTCAGAGCAGCACGTGCACAACGGCGGCTCGCAATCCTGGCTCGCCGCGCACGGCTGGCGCCTGGACACCACCATTGAGAGCACCGTCTCGTCGGGCGTCCCCAACGGCCCGTACTCGGGTCCCGTGTTCACTAAGTCCTTCCCGGCCGGGCGCATCCTGCTGAGAGGGTCTGATAACTGGGAGGGCACGTACTTCGTCTTCCTCGAGCTCCACCCTCCCGCCCCGCCGGCCGCCAATCATGTGAGATAAAAATGCACACTGCGGCGTTAGGGGAGAAGGTTCGCCAGCTCGCCACTCCGGCGCCCTTTTTTGGCGGGTCCCAACTTATAAATTTGCGAGCGGAAAAGCGCAACTGTAACGGAATGAAACAACTTCTGAAACAGAAACTGGGAAGGGTCCTCTCTCGTGCTCCCATCATCGTCGGCATCAATCGCCCGCCCCGCCGCCAGGATAGCTTCCTCGAGGCAGATGCTTGCGGAATGCAAATAAGAATGCAAACATCCTCCATTATGAAGTTCTCCTGCTTGATTCTAACCATCGCCCAAGCGACCGCCCAATCGCGACCACCACCACCATCGCCGGAACCCTATCCGCCGCCACCACCGGCTCCGTTCTCTCCGCCTCCATTTCCGCCTCCGTCACCCCCACCGCCCTCACCGCCGCCACGGCCGCCATCGCCTCCGGTTCCGCCGGGGTTGCCA
>Ga0209550_10006815_pt1 | contig 10625 bp, 18 predicted proteins | sample LauGreSuBDMM15SN_2_FD_187567 | JGI IMG/M metagenome (GOLD analysis project Ga0209550, IMG submission 187567) | Freshwater lake microbial communities from Lake Michigan, USA - Su13.BD.MM15.SN (SPAdes) (version 5) | ecosystem: Environmental > Aquatic > Freshwater > Lake | place: Lake Michigan... | reverse complement strand
AACAGATACCACTGCCCAATCGGATGGTCGTCCAGCAGATAGTCCAAGAACAAGGAAAAAGCTGCACTGATCAGAGCAATCAGAGTCAATGTCAGCAGGCTGAGAATCATGTGGGAGTTCAATAATGCAGCAGCCTCTTCGCTTGCCACCACAGGAAGCAGTAAGTTCATCATACATAATATGGGTCAGGGATTAGATCGTTGAATATGTTTAGGACTACCTCATTGATGCCCTCATCATTTCGATAGGTTGGCGCAAAGGAGAAGCAGATGCTTGAGTAAGTTAAGCCATCAACAGCAGTAAACTCATAGACCTTCTGATTGGTGGGATTTATGAACATTAACTCATATTGTCCGCCATAAGGATTGAAAAATCCATCAGGACAGCCTGCCAAATCAATCTCAATGTAGCCGAGGTAATCAATGTCTAACTGCTGGCTTATGCGAGCATTCACACCAGGCTTATTGATGTTAATGATAATTGAATCCTCCGGATAAGATGGTGGCACAAGAATTAACAAAGCATCAGGACAACTGTTGAGAGGCTCACAGGCCTTAAAACAATTATTGCAACATTGTGCCATACTTTTCGAGATTGAAGTTACTGGTGATCTCTGCAAAATTAGAGAAAATAAAATAACGGAAGGCATCTAATGCGTGTGACTTGTCAGGATTCTTGTTCTTCCAAGGGTCAAGGCTTCCCTGCCTGCTCACCTTGGCTTCCTTGAGGTCAATCACTAACTCATCACACCTTTTCCCACTAATCTGCACCTTGGCCTTCTGAAGAGTCAGGATGGTGACCAGCCTGCTTGCTATGTGACTTGGGTTTGACCTTGGGACTTGTATCTGCATGTCACCTATGCCGAGATAGTTTTTGATCAGAGCATAAGCTGAGATGTTGTCTTGAGTAAATGCGTTTCTGCTTGCTCCTGATGCATCACCGTTGATAATGTAAGTCATATCAGGGAACTCTTGCTTGATTGTTTGGCAAAGAGCAGCAAGATCACCAACACGATAAACCTTGATGACATTGATGGTGGCATAAAACAAGCCCTCTGATGAGTTCTTGATGTATTGGCTCACTACGCATGTGTTAGTGACATTGAAGTCAAAGGCTAAGTAAAGATTGTGAATCGGAGAGGCCTTGATGTAGCCCTGGTACACATGCTTGCTGAAGTCAAATGAGGTCGCAAAAAGCGACTCCCTATCCCAAATGCCCCACTGCCCCAAGGCATAAACCTCATAGTAAGTCTGAGATACTTCTTTAAGAGCCTCCATCCTGACAGGGTATTGGTCATCAAGAAAATCTAAGGCATCAAGGTAAGTCCCGTGAAGCCTAAGCACTTCATTGGCCTCTTTTGCTGGCACATCATCAAAGAACCTCTTTTTAATCCAGTGACTGTCTGACACAGGATTGAAAGTCAAAAAGAATCTCTTAGGATGTTCTGACTTGCCCCGAAGTCTTAAGGTTATTTGCGTGAAGTCTTCAAGTGTCAGCTCAGTAGCCTCTTCAATCCAAATGTATTTAGCCTGGCTAAGTGACTTTAGCTTTTCGGGGTCATCACAACCAAGAAAGATAATCTTGTTGCCACCGGATTGAATCTCTAAGTATCCAGTCTTAACTCTGCAAAGCTTATTCAAGCCCCACTGAGTTATTTTGTTTTGAAAGTCAGCAAAGACTGAGTTTCTCAGAGTGCTGGCTACCTTCCTGATGACAAAGTAAGTCTGAAACTCATTGTTTCTATGATCGCATATCTCAGCCAGTAGCATCTGAATCATTGTCTGACTCTTGCCACTTCCTGCACCGCCCCAAAGGATGTTATAAGTCTTAGGGTCAGTTACTGCACTCAAGTACTTTTCCTGCCAAAGGTTAGGACTTGATAGGTCAATCTTTGCCAACTTACTCTGATGCTTTGGCCTCCTTTGGACTTGTAGGTCTGATAACCTCTGTCATCTGCATGGTGACCTGCTCATGGTTCATGAGGCCCAAGTCCCTTGCGATAATGTTGTGATTGAAGAGACCACTTGCAGCCCCTTCCAGCTTGCTTGTATAGATGGCCTGCTCTATGCGTGTAAAGACACTACCGAAATCTTTTGATTTGGTTTTGTACTCTGATAGCTTAGTCCAGCATGAGAACCCACAAGCAAGAGCAAAACCTTCTTTTGTAAGCAATCTTTTTTTAGGCAATCTCACCTCTGTTGCATCCTTCCCTCTAAAGTCTACCTCAATCAGAGGAGTCTCTTCTGCCCATTGAACATACTGTTCAAAGTTCTCAAGGATTTCTTCAGGTGTTTTAAATTTCCCATCAAGGCCATGTTTCAGCCTTAACATCCAACATTGATTTCCCTTAGGTGCTGCCATAATTTGTACCGGGCTAATGCCCCTTAGTTTTTAGATTGATTATTTTTTCTTTTTAGATGCTTTCTTGGCCTTCTTAGCCACTGACAAAGCAATGGCAACGGCCTGCTTTTGAGGCTTGCCTGCTTTCATCTCTGTCTTGATGTTTGAGCTAACTGTCTTAGCTGAATATCCCTTTTTCAATGGCATAGCTTTATTTATTTATTGCAAAGGTAAGTGTTTTAAGATTGACTCATAGAGGTCAAGTTGATTTTGCCATCTTGATTGGTAGCCAGGAGTAAGGTTGGTTTCCAGTTTGGCTCTAAGTTGCTTGCACTTGCGATTCAGAAAGAATCTAATGTCTTGGACTGTCATTTCTTGTTTGGGTTGGAAATAAAATAAATCATTCTCATAGGTGGCAGTGCCTTCCCACATAGAAGGCACTTGGCTAATGTTTATGTTATTCATAGTTTCTTAGTCGCATTAAAGGCCCATCAAATTTTAAAGGTTTGATTCCGGTTGAACCTGATCGCATCTTGACTTGGTCAATGATACACAAATTTTCATTTGGGTATTCTCTGTCTCCTATTTTGGTGGTGCTGGAAGCTTCATAATAAAATTCAGGCCTAAGCATCATCCAAATGACATCAGCATCTTGTTCAATGCTTCCTGATTCCCGAAGGTCTGACATCATCGGCATCTTATCCTGTCTCTCATCAACTCGCCTGCTTAATTGGCTTAAGGCAATGACTGGTATTTGTAATTCTTTGGCAAGGAGTTTCAGCCCTCTTGAAATTTCTCCGATTATGTTTACTCGGTTTGTTTCTTTAGGATTGACCGATTCCATAAGTTGGAGATAGTCAAGGAATATGATTTTAATTCCAAACTTATTCTTCCACATGGTGGCCTTGGTTCTTAGCTTTCTTATGTTTAGGTATCCATCCTCACTTATTTTCAAGTTCCAGTCAGCCATCCTATCAACAGCCCTTTTTAGTGAATCCTTGTCTAATTTATTTAGTTCATTCTGCTTGATTTTGTAAGCATAAACTTCGGACTCTTGGCTGGCAAGCCTTTGGATTAGTTCAGACTTAGTCATCTCCAAGCTGAATAAGCCACATGGAATGTTTTGCTTTGCTAAGTTTCTCATTATGCTGACAACAAGTGCAGTTTTACCCTGCCCTGGTCTTGCTCCTATGATGGTCAATTCTCCAGCATTAAAACCTCCGCATAATTTGTCAAGTGATTCAATTCCGGTTGAATAACCTCCGACTGTTCCAGCAGGCCTATTGAACCAATTGTTAGAAGTTTCAAATAAGGCTTTTTGAAAGTTCTCTTCTGTTTGGTTTATGGTTGAGGCAAGAAGGTTATCAGATTGCAACTGAATTTTTGCAAGGTGTTCAAAAATATCAATGGCATCAGAAGTTGATCCAGCAAGCAAGTCCTGAGCAATAAAATAGGTTTTCATTTTCAGGTACTGTTCAACAAGTATCCGGCAATGAATTTCAATGTGACCAGGATGCTTGAGGCTTGTAAATATGCTTGTCAAATATCTAACACCTCCAGCTTCATTAATCAGATTTGATTTTTTTAGAGTAACTGCAAGAGTTTCCAAATTGATTGACTCTCCGGCATCATGGTGGGCTTGGATGGCTTTAGCTATTACCTTGTTTTTATCAACCTGAAAAACCTCTACTGATGGAAGGATGTTAAAGGCTTCTAATCTTTCATCATCAAAAAGCATCATGGCAGAAAGCACTTGCTTTTCTATTTCTTCGTTTTGGAATTCCATTATTGTTTGGTTTTAGGGATACAGTTTGAAAAATCAACTCCTTTCTGATGTGGAGGCTTGTAAGGTGCATTTTCCTGCGGAACATCTGTGCTTGCCTCTTTTTTGTTTTTATGGAAATCAGTAGAATTTCGTTTCCAAGTTGCTAACCTTTTTTTAATGTCAAAGAATTTTTGAGCCTGAAATCTCATTTTACCTTTTTGGTCAGTTTCTGTCCAATATGCTTTAAAATCTTCAAGCATGTTTTTGCCATATTTAGATTCATACTCTGATAAATCTGATAAATCTATTTTAACTTTTACATCAACATTTACATCCTCATTTTCATCTACATCTACATCTACATCTACATTAGCTTCGGTTTCGCTTACTTCTTGCTTCGGTTTTGCTTCGGTTTTGCTTCTGCTTTGCTTCTTTTTAGCTTTACATCCGCTTTCCCACTTAGTCCTGTTTGCTTCTAAATTTGGCTTAATAAGAATCCAAATAGTCTTAGAAATACCAGTCAATTCAGACTCAATTCCATCAAGTCCAAACTCAAAAATTTGCTTTAAAATCTCTAATTGATTTTTCTCAGGCAGTTCCTTTATGGCATCATAAAAGCTGCGATAGATCACCATTGAATCTCTTGTAATCTTCATTTTAAAAAAGTCTTAATTGGGTGTAAAATCCATTGATTCTTTTCTCTGCTATTTTGAAATATTCTTGGTCTATTTCAATTCCTATAAAATTTCTTTTATGGGTGATGCAAGCCAATGCAGTAGTTCCACTTCCCAAAAATGGGTCAATGATTGTAAAATCATCAGGAAGAATGCCTATGATGTTTTCCATTACTTTTAATGGCATTTGGCAAGGATGAGCAGTCTTTTCTTTACTTACATTTTTTACTTGATTAATCTGCCACCAATCATAAAGCTTGGCACTTTTTCCTTCTGCAATTCTTTTAGCTATTCTTTTATCAGATGGATTTTTGTAAGGTTGAGATACTTTTTTAAAATCAGGCTTAATTCCAAAAAAAGCAATGTCTCTATGTTGCTTTCCAGTATTAGAATTATAAACCCATGAAACAACCTTTTCAGGATACATGCCTATTTTAAAAGCATGTTTATAAAGGCTTTCGGGATAATGAACTATAACTTGTTTGTGATTACTAAAAATATCAAAAAGCCAATTATAGTAGTCATCATCCTTCATTTTATCTTTATAAAGACCATAGTGATAGCCTATGTTAAAAGGAGGGTCGCTTACAAAGATTACTTTACTAAAATCAATTTTGAGATTTTTTAGGATGCTGATGTTATCTCCTAAATGTATGTCAATCATAAAAAGAAAAACCCCATCCGGCTTTCCCTGTTGCGAACAGCCAAGAGTAAGGCTGACAGGTACTGACCGAATGAGGCTTTTAATTTCTTCATGACTCTTTATTTGTACCGGGTTCGCAATCCGGGTCTTTCGACATGCAAATCTAATTACTTTTATTTCATATCTTTTAAGACATTATCAATATTTTTAATTGATTCATCAAGGTAGCCTTGTGCCTGGATTAATATTTCTTTATAATCTTCTCTCTCCTCCAGGATAATCCGAGCAAGTTCGTTAATTATCTCTGATAGGTCACTGACATAGTCAAATGGAGCAAGATCACCACACTGGATGTATTCTTCGAGAACAGTATCAGTTTCATTGCCTCTAATTAAATCACGCAAAGTCTCTTTTACCATAGCATTGTAAATCTCACTACCCTGAGGACTTACTAAATTACCATTAGCAAGTTCTTTTAAATATTCTGTTGTGTATTTCATGACTTTAAATTTCTTTTTTCAAATGGTCATCAAAATTATTGATATACTCAATGAACTTATTGACCTCATCTTCTTCCATGTCAAAGATCTGCCACACAAGGCCAATGATTGAACTATTGATTGTATCCTCAGCCTCTGCCATGTCTGTGCCTAATTGCTGGTGCAAAAACTTCTCAAACTCAACAGAGTGATGGAGAAGCCTATTGAAGTGAAGTTTCACATCATGCCTTAGAGCCTTATCTGAATGCTTGATTACAAAGCCTGTTTCAATAATGCCCCGAACAAAGCAGGTGAATTTGCTAAAATCGTTTTTCATAAGATTGTTTAATTATTGGTGTCCATTGTGATGCCATAGCAAGTGCAATGCCTGGAAAAGTCTTTGATCTAACCTTGCCTCTTTCATCTTTCTTTAATTTAAAGGCATCTGCATACCATTTAGGCTGTCTTTTAGTTTTGCCATTCTTGTCTATCCATTCAAACATTTCTCCAGGATTAACATGAGTTACATGTTCATCAAATAGATTAGGTTTTGCATTATGATACAGACAAGGTAAATTTTTGAGCCATAAACAAGTTGTTTTTTGAGCTTCATCTCCAAAGTAATAAGGCTGAATTTTTTGGCTTGGTGGCTTATAGATTTTACTCATTATGCCCATTGGATTTTCAATTGCAATCATATCAATTGGAGCATTTACCATAGCCATAAAAAAATCTATGCCTTGCTGTTGCCTTCCATCTGCTCTCTTCTTTTCAAAATGTGGCGCACCACTAAGAGCAAGATGAGTGCATGGTGGAAATGCTATCATAGCATCCCAGCCCATTTTAATAACCTCAAGAACATCTGCCTTAATATGCCATTCAGGATGGCCTCCTGAGCATTCTTGAATATCACAACTAAATGCATCAATGCCTAAGTTTCTAAATTGAATTGTTACTGCTTGACTTTCTTCACATGCAATCAAGACTTTTGGACTTTTCATTTCCTCAGGCAGTGAAAGAATAGAACAGTCATAGCAAGAGCAAAAATGGTAATGGCAAAGGTTACTGATCTCCAGTAGTAATACTCTTTCTGAAGCTTGAGGTAATCTTGGTTAGAATTGTTCAACTTCAGCAGATTGTCCTCAATCGATTGCTTAAGATTAGCACACTTTTCCTTGTGGTAGTCCCTTGCTCTCCGGTGGTTGTCGGAGATGCGCTTACATTCAGCAAGCTTGTCAATTAGTTCCTGGCTCATGAGTTATGTTTGATTATTATTTTTGCAAATAAAAAACCAATTAAGCCAAGAATCAAAATTTATTATCTGAAAACCATAATGGTGTTTTTAAACCACCACAGGGTTGATGAGTTGCGGAGTGCCTTAGTAGCTACCTTATCAAGTGTGTAGGCTCTTAGATGCATTTGGTCAATGATGTATTCATTGGTTTGGCAATTGACATGACCATCTCCCTTTTGCCCAGGAACAGCCCAAGAAAGAATAATTAAACCTTTTGCATGCTTGGCAACATTATCAAGGTAAATGCTTTCAAATTCAGCAGGAATATGCTCACCTACCTCAAGAGATAGGACACAATCAAACTTCTCCTGAAGGTCAAACTCCACCGATAGATCTTGAGTCCTTGCAGTGCCTAAAGTAAGCAAAGGAGTATTTGGATTGCCATCATAAGCTTGGCAATTAATTCCAGCAAGCCTGAACAGCTCAGGATAGTAACCGATGCCACAGCCAAAGTCCACAAGAGTCTTTAACTCTTCCTTCTTCAGCATTGCAGCAATTGCCAAGGAAAGCCTGCGATCATGCATGTGACCCTCTGATGTCTTGTTTTCCCAAAAACCTTTTTCGTTAATTTTCATTTTTTTGAAATGTTAAAATACCAATCTATAACTGTTACTACTTCATCCAGTGACCAGCTCACAAGAACCAGCCAATTCTGAGCCACTAATTTATCCAAAAAAGCCAATTGTAACTCTGATGGTTTATTGTAGCCTACTTTAAGTTCAATGGCTAAACCTGAAAAGCCTTTTAGTTGGTCAAGAATTAAGCAGTCCGGCACTCCTGGTTTAACTCCCATGCCTTTTAATTTGCTTGCCTCTATGGCATTTCTGCTTCCTCCATTGGGGCAGTGAAACCAGGTAGCCTGTAGATTGTCTAAATACTTAGCAACTGACTTCTGAAAATCATCCTCTTTTCCCACATATTTCTTAAAGCCACCGGATAGGTCAATCACTGGCTTATTATGTAATAATTCAAAATAGAAACCTGCCATAAGTTACTTGCACATATATTTGCAAACCTAAGCCAATTAGAATTAAAAAATGATATCTTTAAAAATGAGTGACTTCTGTCGGGAGTTCAAAATACCTCAGCATCGTTTCAGTCGATATAAGTCAGCCTTTGCCTTGATTGCAATGGAGGGGTTTCAAAAGCCTTGGGTGCTGGTGAATGAGTATAACAAGGCAATGGTCAAAGAGATTCTATCCATCAAAGGCACAAGGCCCAAGAAGGATAGGCTGACCTATGATGCTTACAAAGAGAAGTATGGGATTACAGTGGATCACTTCCAAAAGGTATGGCACAGGCTGCACCTGGAAGACCAGGATGGTAAGATGATGATTGTAGATAGTAAGCAGAATTATGCCCTTCTGAAGTATGGGAGAATCTACCGAAAAAAAACTTAGATTATTTTTGCAGATATATTTGCAGATAAAAAAACAAGTATTACATTTGTATCACTGCAACAAAGCAGCACAAGTTCAAAACATAACCAAACAAAAAAATGACAACTGATCAATGGATTAATAATTGCAAACAAGTAGCTTATCACAATTCAGCTATTAATCGCAAAACTGAAGAATCTCCTAAAGAATTTTATCGTAAAGCCTTGGAGGTGATTAAATATTATCGAATTGCTAATAGTCACAATGTACCTACAATACAGGCTTATTGCAATTTAATGGGTTATTCAACTTGGGAATAACACCTCCCATTTTTACCTCAAGTTCAAAACATAACCAAACAAAAAAATGACAACAGCAGAATTATCCCAGCGCATTATCGCAGACAGAACCTCATCTTATGGACACTATAAAGTGACCATTCAATACAGAGGCAAGATGTATAGTTGCACTACTACTGATTCAATGGCTTACGATCGTTATAATGATGAAGATTCTCAAAGAGGAGTTCAGAGAGATGCTCTTAAGTCTTTATGGAATGAGTGTAAGCGCAAAAACAATCTTTACTAATCATCATGCAACTTCCTGAAACACCTTTCAAAGAGAATCTTTATCACCTTTTAAGATTCTTTGCCTTCCTAATTTTCGCAATGGCAATAACAAGTTTTTAATTTTTATAAACAAACCAAACAGACAAATGGCAATAATAGCAAAGTCTTCAGGGGAAAGCTCTCAGAGAGAACTTATCCCAGCGGGTACATACCTCGCAAGATGTTACAGTATGGTTCACCTTGGCACTGTTAAGCAGTCCTACTTAGGTGAAGAGAAGTGGACAAATCTTGTCCGCATAACTTGGGAACTTCCCACAGAGCTTCGGTGTTTCAATGCCGACAAAGGCGAGCAGCCTTGTGTTATCTCTAAGGAGGTCACATTAAGCATGAATGAGAAATCAACCCTCAGAGCCTTACTCACAGGTTGGAGAGGCAAAGCATTCTCTGAGGAAGAAGCAAAGGAATTCGATGTTAGTAAATTGCTTGGCAAGCCATGCATGATTAGCATATTTCATCAGGCCAGCAAGAGCAATCCTGAGAAGTCTTATGAGAGGATTGCAAGCATTAGCCCGGTGATGAAAGGCATGGAATGCCCTCCTCAGGTTAATCCATCCTTTGAGTTTTCAGTTGCTGAATATAACCAGGATAAGTTTGACACTATGCCGGAGTTTCTCAAGGAGATGGTCAGAGGCTCTAAGGAGTTTCAGCAGTTGCTTCAGCCTAAGCCTGTGGCACAAGTGACACCTGTGGCACAACCTACAATTTCAGTTCAAGATTTTATTGATGAATTACCTTTCTAAGTCATGGCATCACTTTGGCAATTAACAATGGAAGAACTCTCCTTCATCAGCTTGATGGAGGAGAACGGTGGAGAGGTCTCTGATGAGCTTCTCGAAGAGTTGGCAATCCGTAGAGATAACTTCCAGCATAAGGCTGAAGCCTATGCTAAATTTATTTTAAAGCTTGAATCAGAATCTGAGCAAGCTGCGGATGAGATCAAGAGGATTCAGGCTATTAAGAAGAGCAAGGATAAGACAGTGGACAGGCTTAAAGAGACATTGCTTGCTGCGCTTATGTTATTCGGGCAGGAGGACTCTAAAGGTGTGCGGAGATATGAAACCCCACTGGCTAAGTTAAGCACTCGCAAAAGCGTTTCTGTGGAGATTCTTGAGGAGGGCAATCTACCTCCGGCTTTTTGGCTAATCAAGAAAGAGCCTTGGAAGTCTGAGATTAGCAAAGCAATTAAAGATGGCGAGCATGTACCAGGGGCGCAACTAAAGGAGAATCTAAGCCTTAGTATTCGATAGTGTTAAATTTGGTTAGTTTGAACGGTTTTCATACAAAAAAGGGAGGCTTTTGGCCTCCCTCTTTCTTTTCCTAAATATTAGGATTAGGCAGCAGTTTTAGGATTAACCAGCAACAAACTCAGCCTTGAAGACACCGTTTACTCCTTCGTTAGGATCACCGGCAGGGAACATAGCA
>Ga0209550_10006814_pt1 | contig 10625 bp, 8 predicted proteins | sample LauGreSuBDMM15SN_2_FD_187567 | JGI IMG/M metagenome (GOLD analysis project Ga0209550, IMG submission 187567) | Freshwater lake microbial communities from Lake Michigan, USA - Su13.BD.MM15.SN (SPAdes) (version 5) | ecosystem: Environmental > Aquatic > Freshwater > Lake | place: Lake Michigan, USA... | reverse complement strand
CAGCAACGTCACCACCACCAGCAGTGGATCGACCATCGCGGGCGCGGGCAACAGCTTGGCCGTGGTGGGCAATGCCAACATCGCCGGCGACGTGAGCAATGTGACCACCGTCAACGTGAGCGGTACCACCCGCTTGGCGGCAAATATCAGCTCCACCGCCAACCAAACCTATGTCGGTGCCATGACCTTGGCGTCAGATGCCACTTTGGCCACCAGCGCTGGTGATGCTGTCTTGCGCTTTGACAGCACGGTCAATGGCCTGGATCAAACCCGCACATTGACCATTCAAACCGTCGGCAGCAACAGCCAAGTCAAGGTGCAAGGGGCCCTCTCAGGCAATTTATTGGCACTGACCAAAGAAGGCGCTGGCACTTTGAGCTTGACCGCTGCCCATGGCTACGGCGGCACCACTGTGGTCAACAACGGCACATTGGCCATCAGCAATGCAGATGCCCTGGGCACTCAAAACAACATTTCTGTGGCCGCCACGGGAACACTGGAGTTGCAGTCCACCAGCTTGAACAAAACCCTGTCCCTGCAAGGCGGAACGCTGGTGTCCTCGGGTGGGAGCAGCAGTTTCTTGGGCAACATCAATTTGGCGGCCAACAGTTTGCTGCGTGTGAGTGGCACAGATTTCAACGCCAGCGGCGTGATCGATGGCAGCGCCGGTGGTTTGGTCCTGTCAGGCCCCGGCGAAGTGAACCTGAGCAACACTGGCAACCTTTTATCCGCCTTGGTCAGCCAGGGCACAGTCGGGGCCTTGGTTGTGAACAACAAAGCCAGCTTGACTGTGGGTGCCGTGGACGTGCGCGGCACCACTGCCACGGGGCTCAACAGCAGCGGCAATGTCCAAATCATCAACGCCGCGCCGATCACCATCGCCAAGGATTCAACCATCAGCAGCGCTGCCGGCAATTTGGTGCTGTCAACCAGCCAGTTCTCCAATATGGCCGGTGCCACGGGCCTGGCCGCGGGCGCTGGCAAGACTTGGCAAGTTTGGAGCACCAATGCCAACCCCTACAGCACCAGCAGCGGTGACACCGTGACGGGTTTGGCCAGCGACTTCGTTCAGTACAACGCTGTGCGCGGCAGCACGGCCCTTCAGGGCTCCGGCAATGGTTTGATGTATTCATTGGCCCCCGTGGTGTCCCCCACCCTCACGGGGTCCGTGACCAAGGTTTACGACGCGAACAACACAGCCACCTTGAGCACCGACAACTACGTTCTGACCGGCATTGGTCAGGTCAACAACGACAAGTTGACAGTGAGCAACTTCAGCAACGGCTTGTACACCAGTGTGGGCACCAGCCCCATCGTCGATGGACCCGACAAAAAGGTCAAGCAAGCCGACGATGCAGGCACCAACAAAACCGTGGCAGTCAGTGGCCTGGTGTTGACCGCCGCCAACAACGGCAAACCGGTTTATGGCTACACCGTAAAACTCAACGCCGGCACCACCTTGACCGGGGACGTCGGGGTGATTGAGAAAGCCCCACTGGGCATTTACGTGGAAGGCTCTGACACCGGCAAGAGCATCATCAAGGTCAGCAAGTTCAGTTTGGTGCTCGACGGCAAAACGTCCACCAACACCTTGGTTGCAGGCCAAACATTGACACCGCTCACCGTGAATTTGAACGCGAAAGAGATATCGCAAAACGGTACCAACTTCGTGAAAAACTTGGTCACCTACGTTGGAACAGCAGACCCCGACAACTATAAATTCATCCAAAAAGCCTCTGCCAACATGAGCAATGTCCAGAATGGTGTCAAGATCATTCCCCTGCCCAGCTTGGTGGTTTTGGCGCCTGCCGCCCCCACGGTCGCTGCACCCACTGCACCTGCACCTGCACCTGCACCTGCACCTGCACCAGCATCAGCATCAGCATCAGCTGCACCGACCACAGCTGCTCCCGCGCCTGCTGCACCGACCGCAGCGCCAGCAACTGCGTCAACGACTGCACCCACCACCGCAGCCCCGGCCACGGCGGCTACGGCAACGACCGCTCCAACCGCATCGGCAGCACCTGCCCCGGCAACCACCACAGCCGCAGCACCAGACACTGCTGCACCCACCACCGCAGCCCCAGCCACGGCGGTCTCGGCAACGGCCGCTCCAGCCACAGCGGCAGCACCCGCCCCGGCAACCACCACAGCCGCAGCACCAGCAGCAGACGCTGCTGCACCCTCCACCGCTGCCCCAGCCACGGCGGTCTCGGCAACGGCCGCTCCAGACACATCGGCTGCGCCCGCCCCGGCAACCACCACAGCCGCAGCACCAGCAGCAGACGCAGCTGCACCCTCCACCGCAGCCCCAGCCACGGCAGCTTCGACAACGACCTCCTCAGCTACCACCACAGCCGCAGCATCTGACGATGCCACCACCACAGGCGCAGCACCCGCCACAGCGGCAGCGACCACTTCAACCGCCAGCACCGCTGCAGGCACCACCGCAGCTCCAGCCACTTCGGCAGCGGCCGCACCTGCCACCACCACTGCAGCAGCACCCGCCGCAGCGACAACGACCACTTCAACCGCCACCACCGCTACAGGTACTGCCAACACAGCCACCACCTCTGGCATCCGGGTGACCACCCTGGCGACACCCACACGCCAGGCCAATGGCTTGGTCACGGTGATCGTGCCCTTGGGTTCAGCCAGCGCCGCCACCGGCTTAGTGGTTGGTCTGCCGCAAGCAGTGACCACCGCCGCGCAAAACACCAACACGCAAGTGCTGGCCACATTGCCCAATGGCCAACCCCTGCCAACGTGGATCAGATACGATGCTGGTCAAAAAGCCCTGATCACCGGTGCCGATGCCCGCGCAGCCTTCCCCATCACGGTGGTGCTCAATGTGGGTGACCAACGCACCCTGGTTGTTTTGTCAGAATCTCAGCAACGTTGAACCCGAAAGATTGATCTATGAGCGGTGCATTTGTACAAACCCAAGCGGGTTTGAAGATTTTGGCGGCCTGCTTGACCTTGGGATGCGCCTGGCTGCCATCGGCGCTAGCGCAGTCCTCATTCAAAGACGTGCGCACTGTGATTGCATCGGTCAATGGCACCAAAATTCACAGCGACATGCTCGAGCAAATGGTGGTTGAGGGCGTGGCCAGCGGCGCCAAAGACACCCCCGAGTTTCGAGCTGCACTGAAAAATGAATTGATCGCCCGCACGGTGTTGGCACAAGAAGCCACCAAGCAAGGTGTCGAACAAATGCCGGCCACCCAAAATCAGTTGTTGTTGGCGCGCGCCAGCATCTTGGCCAATCAGGTGATGACGCGGTATGTGGAAAAAAACCCAATCACCGATGAACAAATTCGCAACGAATACCAGCGCCAACTCGCGGGTTTGGGAGATGCCGAACAGTTTTTGGTGCGCCATGTCGTGCTGGAAACCGAAGCGCAAGCGCAGGATGCGCTGAAAAGCTTGCGCGCTGGCACTGACTTCGCCACCCTGGCCAAAGACAAGTCGCTGGACAATTCCAAGCAAAACGGTGGCAGCCTGGGCTGGTTGTTACCCAATCAACTCATCCCACCGCTGGCCAATGTGGTGGTCAATTTGAACAAGGGCGCAGTTTCCGCCGCTCCGATCGCCACTTCCGTGGGCTGGCAGTTGATCAAACTCGAAGACAAGCGCAAATTTCAGCCTCCCACTTTTGAAGAAAGCAAACCCTTGCTGCTGCGATCCTTGCAAGCCAACCAACAAAGCGAGTACGTGCAAAAGCTGGTGAAAGCTGCCAAGGTTGAGGACAAGTGATGGCCCCATGTCGCCCAGTCTTTGACCATCGCCGCTTGTATTGGCCTGCGGTATGTGTTGCCTTGGTGTCGAGCATGGGCGCGACGGTTGCATGGGCCCAAGCCAATGCGAGCCGCTTCACTGAAGTGAACGCTGGCAGCTTGCGCCAACAAATCGAGCGCGATCAAACCTTCAAGTTACCCAAAATTTCCGCCCCCACAGAGACCGAAAAACGCCCCCTCAAAGAGCAAGCCACCAAGGGGCCCAAAATTGCCGTCAAACAATTTGTCTTCAAGGGCAACACCCTGCTCAGTCTGGACAAGTTGGAAGCTGCCGTGGCATCCTTTCGCGGCGAGTCTTTGTCGTTTGCCCAACTCGAACAGGCTGTGGCCGAGGTGGCCCAGGCCTACCGCAATCGGGGATGGACGGTGCGCGCTTTTTTGCCCGAGCAAGACATCGTGGACGGCGTCGTCACCGTCAACATTGTGGAAGCGGTGTTTGGCAAGGTGGTCATCGAGGGGGCCATGCCACCGGGATTGGACCAAGCGCGATTGATCCAAATTGTGTTGTCCGAGCAAACCACGGGCACCTTTCTTCGAAGCACCGCGGTGGACCGTGCCTTGCTGATTGCCGACGATATTTCAGGTGCAGCGGTGACCGGTGGCTTGCAAGAGGGTCAACGCGACGGCGAGACCGATGTGGTGCTGAAAGCGCTGGAGAAACCTTGGCTCGAGACCAACTTCAGCCACGACAACACCGGCTCAGAGTCGACCGGTGTGGAGCGCACATCGCTGGGCTTCACCGGCAACAGCTGGCTCCTGCAAGGGGACGTATTCAGCACGCAATTGGTCGGCTCTGAGGGCACCCGCTATGTCCGCATCTCTGAGAGCATTCCCATTGGTTACACCGGTCTGCGTTTGGGCGTCAATGCGTCGCGCATGACCTACCGTGTCGGTTTGCTGGGGGCAGACGGGTTTGAAATTTCCGGTTTGTCGGAGAGTTTTGGATTGGAGACCAGCTACCCCCTGGTGCGATCCAGGCTGCGCAATTTGTACGCCAATTTGGCGGTTGACAACAAGATTTTTCGCAACTTCAGCTCGGACAAGCGCGACTCAGACTATGTGATCCGATCCACCTCTTTGGGCTTGTCGGGCAACTTGTTCGACAACTTCGGCGGGGGAGGGTTCAACAATGCCAGCCTGACCTTGACCCATGGCACGGTCAACATGGATGGTTCGGCAAACTTCATCACCAACCCTGACTCGTTTCCAGAAGGCAAAGTGGGTTTTTATCGCAAGATGCGCTATGCCTTGAGCCGCCAACAAACCCTGACCGATCAAGTGGCGTTTTACCTGGCTTTGTCAGGCCAATCGGCATTGAGCGACTTGGATTCGTCTGAAAAGTTTTACCTCGGTGGCAGCAGCGGGGTGCGGGCCTACCCCGGCAGTGAAGGCGGTGGCGTCAAAGGCTACATGGCCAATGCGGAGTTGCGCTGGCAAGTGGCTCCGGGTTACAGCGCCACCGCGTTTTATGACTATGGCCAAGTGCTGGCCGACCCCTTGTTTCACATCCGGGACAACCAAGAAGTCATCAACGAGTACAGCTTGAAAGGCGGCGGCTTGGCTTTCAGCCGCCAGCTTGACAATGGCTTGACCTTCAAGCTCACCTGGGCCCGCCGCTCCGAGGACAACCCCAATCCGCGCACCGACACCACCACCTTGCAAATCAAGGACCAAAGTGGTACTTTGGTGCGTGACCGCGTCTGGCTCAGCCTGAGCGCCTCGTTTTAATCCTCCATGCAAAACTTTGACACCCTGCGCCTGAGTGAACCCCTGCCCCATGTGATGCAAGTGCAATTGCACCGCCCACAGGCGCGCAATGCTTTGAACACGCAAATGGGACTCGATCTGCGCGCCTTGTTTGGGCCGTTGCAGTTCACACCGGGGTCGTTGCGTTGCATCGTCATCACCGGCGAGGGCGACAAGGCGTTTTGCGCCGGTGGCGACTTGAAAGAACGCCAGGGCATGAGCGACGCCGACTGGAAGCTGCAACACGCCATTTTTGAAGAGGCCTATTACGCCGTGCTCGACAGCAGCGTGCCGGTGATCGCTGCGGTCAACGGCGCGGCCTTTGGCGGCGGTTGCGAGTTGGCTTTGATGTGCGACTTCATCTACGCCGCAGACCATGCCCGCTTTGCCCTGCCCGAGGCGGGCCTGGGCATCATCCCTGGCTGCGGTGGCACCCAAACCCTGGCCCGCGCCGTGGGCGAGCGCCGTGCCAAAGAATTGGTGCTCACCGGCAAACCTTTTGATGCCCAGCAAGCCCAGCAGTGGGGCATGGTGAACCAAGTTTGTCCGGGTGCCGAATTGCTCAACACCGCCTTGGCCTGCGCCCAGCAGATGGCCGACAACGCCCCCTTGTCGGTGCGCCAAGCCAAGAAAGCCATTCACCAAGGCCTGCAAGGCGACTTGCGCAGTGGCTTGAACTTTGAGGTGGCCGCCTATATGCCTTTGATCCACACCCAAGACCGGCGCGAAGGCACCCTGGCCTTCAACGAGAAACGCAAACCGCGCTTCACGGGCGCCTGAACTGCCAAGGCGGCATCGGGTCGGTGTCTTGCCACAGGCCCAAGCGAGCTTGTCGGGCTTGCTGCTCGGCGTGGTCATAGCTGCTGCGGTCAGTCGGTATTTGGTCCCGCGCATAGTGCTTGAAGTGCCAGGCCATGCCGCGCTGGATTTGCACCAAGTTCACATCCACATTGCGCATCCAGAGCTTGCCCACCAAGCGGTCAAAGCGGTCTTTGTGCTTGCTCTCCACCGTCACCTCGTGGCCAAACACCTGCTCGCTGAGCGACTGTTTGGACTTTTGCCCAAAGGCCTGGTTTTGCTCCGGGGCATCGATGCCCAGCAAGCGAATGCGGTGGCGCCGCTGTTGCGCGTCCAGCACCGTGACGGTGTCGCCATCGGCCACCCCCACCACCTTGCCCACCCAGCGTTCGGCCCAGGCCGCGCTGGGCGACCACGCCATGCACAGCCCGAACAGACCCACCCAGGCCCAAGCCCCCAGCGCACCGCGCCACCCCCTGCTTTGCACGCCCGCCATATTTACAACTTTGTTTGAATTATTGATATTGTCATTTTTGCACGCGGCACAAAGTCAGCCTTGCTTCCCCCACAATCGGCGGTTTCCTTGCCCAAATGCCCGCCATGACCGCCCCCACCGAACTGCCCAGCGACACTGCCGCCATCGAACACATGGCCCAGCAACTCGAGCAGCATCCCGATTACCGGGTGCTGCGCCGCTTGCCGATGCGCAGCCATTTCCAACCTGCACCGGCCGGGGCCGCTTTGCGCCGGGGCGTGGTGCTCGACACCGAAACCACCGGCATGGACAGCGCCCAGGACCGGGTGATCGAGCTGGGGATGGTGGTGTTTGAGTTCGATCCGGTGAGCGGCACCGTGGTGCGCGTGGTCGATGTGTTTGACGAGTTGGAAGACCCCGGCTTTGCCATTCCACCGGCGACCATCGCCATCCACCACATCACCGACGAGATGGTGAGCGGTCGGCAGATTGACGACGCCGCCGTGGCCCAAATCCTCAAAGACGTGGCGGTAGTGATCGCCCACAACGCCGCCTTTGACCGGCCCTTTGTCGAGCAACGCTGGCCGGTGTTTGCCGACATGGATTGGGCCTGCTCGTTCAAAGACATCCCTTGGCGCGAAGAGGGCTTTGGCTCGGCCAAGCTGGAGTTTTTGCTGCACGCCAACGGGTTTTTTCACGAAGCCCACCGCGCCGAGGCCGACTGCCGTGCTTTGCTGGAGTTGCTCAGCCGCCACCTGCCCGAGCGCCAGCAACCGGCCTTGTTGCCGCTGCTCGAAACCCTGAACCAACCCCAGTACCGCGTGTACGCCACGGGCTCGCCGTTTGAAACCAAGGACATGCTCAAAGCGCGGGGTTACCGCTGGTCGGCCGAGATCCGCTGCTGGAGCCGCGTGGTCGCGGGCGAAGAAGCCCGCGCCGAAGAGCTGACCTGGCTCAAGCGCCGCGTCTACGCTGGCCGCCCCGCCCATGTGGAGGTCGAGCCCTTGGGCGCGCGGGTGCGCTACTCGCAGCGCAGCGGGCACAAAGAGGCCGTGGCCCTGTGAAAACCGAAATCATCCACGCCAACGGGCAAACCTTTGCGTGCCTGACCCAAGGCAGCGGCCCCCAGGTGCTGCTGTTGCACGGGTTCCCCGACATCGCCACCACCTGGTCGCACCAAATGGACGCTTTGGCCCAGGCCGGCTTTTGCGCCGTGGCACCCTACTTGCGCGGCTACCCGCCCAGCAGCGTGCCCAGTGGCGGCTTTTTTGACAAAGCCACCCTGGTGCAAGACCTGGCCGCGCTGATCGAGACCGTGGGCGGTGGCGAGCCCCTGCACTTCGTGGGCCAAGACTGGGGCGCCATCATTGGTTATGCGCTGTGCGCGGCGCGCCCGCAGTTGATCAACAAAGCGGTGTTGATGGCCGTGCCCCACCCCGAAGTGGTGGCCCAGCACCTGCTGGAGCCCAAACACATCCAGCGTTCTTTCCATTGGTGGTTTTTTCAGCAGCCGAACTTTCCCGAAGCCGCGCTGCGCGCCAACGACATGGCCTTCATTGATTTTTTGTGGCGCGACTGGTGCGCCCCCGGCCACCAAGACGCGGCCCACATCGCGCAGGTCAAAACCTGCTTGCAACAACCCGGTGCGTTGGAAGCCGCGTTAGGCTACTACCGGGCCATGTTTGACCCGCAACGCGCCGACCCGGCATTGGCCGCCTTGCGCGCCGACATGGCGCGCCCGATCGCCGTGCCCACCCTGGCCCTGTGCGGGGCCCAAGACCTGCGCGCCGAGCTGATGACCGACCAAGGCCGCTATTTTTCAGGGCGCTACGCATACAAAGAAGTGGACGGGGCTGGTCACTTTTTGCACCGCGAACAGCCGCAGGCGGTCAACCGCTTGGTGTTGGATTGGTTGGCTTGAGCGGGAACCAGGGGATGCCCGCTGGTTTTTATTTCCGGCCGTAGGTGCTGTCGTGGTCCGGGGCCACGGTCAACAAGCGCATGAAATCCCCTTCACGGTATGCCGTGCATCGGCGCGACTGTGTGATCCTCAGTGAATAAATAGCGTCAATGCCCGGCGGGGGTTTGACGCTGATGATTTTTTCCCACTTCAAGCCCTTGTCGCGGTAAAGCTGATCCCAGCTCAAAAGCCGAATTTTCCTCAGGGTGTCCATGGCCGCTTTGCGCTCTGGCTTTTGCAAGCCGAACAGCTGTTCCTGAAAAACCGGGTTGTTCAAGTCCAAGCGAACCGGGGTGTCGTTGGTGCCCATGGGCGTTACTCGCTGGGGGCCGTATTCGCCAGCAAGGCGTCCGTTTGAGCGTCAGAGGCTGGGTGCTGCGTTGACCATTCAAGGGCGCGGGCCAACTCAGCCGCCGATGGGGCCTCGTGCAACCAGCGTTCGTTGTCTGGAATGACCGTGGCCGTGCGGATCAGCCAAACGCCCGCTTCCTGCTCCTCGACCAACACTTGACGACCCGCAAATTGTTTGCCCAGCGAGATTTGTCCATTGGCACCGATGACCTTGACGGTGGGGGTGGGCGTGATCGCTTGCATGGGATTCTCCTGTGTGCACGGCTAAATTAGTGCGGCACTAATATTGTATAACTCGGAGTCACGCCGTCAAGTTGGGGCGACATGGCCATATGAATGGCTTTTCAGGGTGGCCTCAATAAATGAGGCAGGACCCAGCGATGCCCTCTTTGCTGGCCATTTGGCGGCAGCCCGTCAATGCGCTGTCTTCCACGCTTTTTTTGTTCGATCCGGCCACCGAGGTCCACACCCAGGTGCCCAGGTGCTGGGCATACGCCAAAGCTTGGTACCGCCCGATGGGTTTTTGGTTCATGGTTTCTACTGCGCTCAACAACTTGGGCGGGAACTTACCGGGTTGGCGCGGCACCTCCACCCGCCGCCACAGGGGTTTGGCATTCAACTCCCCAGTGAATTTGAGCTTGTAGCTGCAACCCGTTTCACACAATAGGGGGATTTTGATGGCGTAATCAAAACCATCCCGCTCCGGCACCAAGGCGCTGTCACTGATGGGGTGGCCACTGGACTCGATCCCCGCCGCCACCGAACCCACGTTCTTTCGGATGCGAAAAACCAGGGCCTCTTCGGGTTTGGCCACGACCACGTCGATGGGCTGGACCTGGAAGGGGTCGCTGGCCATTCGAAACGTCCAACTCGCTTCATGCAATCGCCCAGCCAAGCCATAGCTGATGGATGGGCGGTAGGCTTGCCCAAACTGGAGCGGCGCATAAGGCACCCAGTACGCCTCGTTTTTGCCCAAGCGCTTGTCGTTGCCGTGGGTCAGCAGGCGGCCCGCAACCGCTTGGCCCGCTTCATTGAGCAATTCAAACTTGCGGATGTCCAACACCTGCCCTTTCGCGGCATGGATGCTGATGGGCAAGCCCTTCCACTGGGCCGCGCGATCGGGCAAGGGGTCGGGCCTTTCGTTTTTAAAACCGATGGGCTCGATGACCGAATCCGGCGGCGGAAACACCACGGGCTGCACGGGGAGGTCGGTTGTTTTGCGCGACTCCCCCAACACCATGACGGGCTCTTTATCGATGACACCAAAGCCTGCCTCATCCCACTGGAAACCCAAAACGCCTGAGCGGTGGTAGACCGAGGCGATCATCTGGTGGATGAATTCAGCGCCACTCTTGCGCGAACCCGAGGTCGACACCTCGGTGGCATTGGCGGTGTAGCCCTCCAGGGTCACCCGGTCTTTCAAGGTTTTGCCCGTGAAGTACGGGTTGGGGATCATCTGAAAATGGCTGCCCGGCGTGCCATTGACATCAAAGTTTTC
>Ga0209550_10006813_pt1 | contig 10626 bp, 13 predicted proteins | sample LauGreSuBDMM15SN_2_FD_187567 | JGI IMG/M metagenome (GOLD analysis project Ga0209550, IMG submission 187567) | Freshwater lake microbial communities from Lake Michigan, USA - Su13.BD.MM15.SN (SPAdes) (version 5) | ecosystem: Environmental > Aquatic > Freshwater > Lake | place: Lake Michigan... | reverse complement strand
GGTTTTGTAGATGGCTTCGTTGTTGCTTTCTTACTTGGCTTTGTACTTGCAATTGAAGTTGTCGGAATCTTTTCAGGTATTACTTCTACAAACCCGATTGCAATTTTCAGTGCTTGAACTTCCTTCCTTAAGGACTCAAGTTCTGATGCATTTGCTCCAGCATTTCCAGCACTTAGAGCAGTTACGCCCCATCCTGCCAAGAACGAGAGCAATGACATGGCCAGCGAGATAGCAATTACCTGACCAAGTGAAACCCCACCCTTTGGCCGGGCTCCGCTAATAACCGTTTCTATATTTTCATCTCCATCAGTAGCGCTGATCCCGAGGCGCTCTTTAGTCGTATCAACCTCCTGGCCATAAGTAACAATCTTTTCATCTGAGCTATACCACCAGCCGCGTCGGCCTCTAATTGGATCAACAACAGCTGTTATCTGTCCATCAGATTTGAAGTAACTACTTTGAATAAATTGATCATGCTCTGATAAAAACACTCCAAAATTTGGATGCGAGTGATACCAGCCGATAATCACAGAATCGGTTTTCAGCGCATCAATATCTTTGTAAAGTTCAGACCAGGTATCGTGAGTAAAAGTTAAATTGGTTGATTTTCCAACAGTTTTCTTGGCGCGCAAAACATGAGTCACGGTTGTTACGTTGCCGACCATGGTGCCAACTAAAAATCCACCTACCTCAATTTGAGTTTCAGAGAAACAGTGATCCTCGATCTTATTTATGAGCAGATCGCTGCACTCGATCACCATATTGTTAACAGCCATTATTTGCTCCTCGTGATTTTTTTACGGATGGACTTTCCTTCTAGACTAAATTGAATATGACTCTTTAGGGGCCAAAATAATGGATCTATTTTGATGTCAGCAGTTTCGTCGTCTTGCTTAATCCGTGAATATAGATCTACTACTAGTTCGGTCGCGCATTTACTGCAAGTTCCTTGCTTCTTCATAACATCCTTAAATCCAACTTTTGGTTCGCCACCACACTGAGCACATGGCTGAATCAAAATGAAATCATCGTAAAAAGTTAGTACCGAACCATCTGGAGCACCTGTCGCCGACCAGAGATCCTTTAACTTTGCAGGTAACGGCACTGGATCTGAAGAAGGCATGAAGTCGTAGTGATAGGGACAGCTTTCATCAATATCTATCATTGAAGAAAATGTTGTCATTTGCTCGCCGAACATGCGCCAGATCTTATCTTCGAAGGCGTAAAGACTTTTTTCTTCTACTAAATATTTGATTGCCTCTTGAGCTTGGATACCGGCAATGATTGAAGAGGTAGTTGCGTTTGTTGGCGTGTGACCAGCCTCAATCTCTTCGTTTCCAAGTAGTTTGCAAGACCTACGATGAGCAACTTGCTTCCAATCGACATCGTTCATACTGCAGGCATAGCAAGGGCCGGTTGGCGTAAAAGTTTGAACCGAACCCATTAGGCCCTCAATAGCTGCATCAATCCAAACTTTTCCGACGCGCCGCACGGCTGAACCAAGCCAAACCCGTGCCTCTCTATTGTCTAACCCTGCGATTACTAAGGTGAAATCTTCGATAAAAGCATCGCCTAATTCCTGAACTGGACAAGTGAAAAATTGAGTGTCGATATCAGAATTGACACGCTTTACTTCTCTGGCCAGAACTTCTGCTTTGGCTAATCCTTCGTCACTTTCACGGAAGAAAATACATCGAGCTAAGTTGGACCTTTCGATGATATCCATATCAACAATAGTGATATGACCGACGCCGACTAATGCCAAATTCTTCACAATTTCATTTCCAAGCGCGCCAGCACCAACAACCAATACTTTGGCTGCTGTCAGCTTTGATTGATCCCACCAAGTAATTCGAGTTTGACGATCAAAACGATCATCGGCTTCGATAACTATTTTGGGATTAAGATCATTAGCGCTTTCGTTTTTCATGTATGAATTTAGCCCGCAATGATCTGTGGGATCAATTTCAAAGTATCTCCATTATTTACACCTGACTCGATTAATGTAGGTGTATCTGTAATTTGCTTACTACTTTCTTTATGGTGCAACTTGTAAGACATAGGTGTTCCATTGCCGTCTGTCAGTGGTAATTTCAAACTTCTTACTAGAGCGCCAACAACTCTCGCCGCTGGGATGTTTCCTGGAATCGAAACAGAATTTCGTTTCGATCCTGCCGCGTCCTCTACTACAACATCTAAAGTGCTCATTCTTTACTCCATTCGAATAGTTTAAAAGGTGGGGAATTAGGAAAGTCGACCAATACTGCCAACCGCGGTGTGCTTTGAATTTCTTTCACGGTAAGCGATTTTGGTTTTACCGATCGTGATTTCGGAACCGTCGTTAAGGGCTATCTTGGTTTCAACTCGGCCATCAACCGAACATGGCATTCCAGGATTTAAGCTTTCGATCCATGCGCGCCCAGCGTTTGAGTAGATCCTTGCGTGCAATGGAGCGATTGTTGCATCCTTGATAAGCGTGATGTCAGCTTGCTGAGATGAGCCTAGCGTTACGTCATTTTTATAAAGAATAAATTGCTTTCCAGCAAAGCCACCTTCGGTGATATCAATCCAGCGACTCTTGGCAGCTTGCTCAAGCAGACCCATTGAAAGTCCAATCAACATTCCAGTGATTGTAATTCCGATGATCTGAGATAAGAATTCAAGGTCTTGCGGGAAGAAGTCGAAGATAAATCCGCCAATGAATCCACCAATTAGTCCACCGATAACAGTAAGGCCGGTTCTCTTTAGCGATCTTGATGCCAGTCCAACTGTTAGACCTGCTGCAATACCAACCAGCATCCAAGCTAGCCCACGAGGTAAATGGGAGCTATTTCTATACCAAGCAAAGACTGCTTCTTCAGACTCGCCATTGCCTAGTCGAATTTGTAACTGGTTATAAATTCCGTTGACCATAGCGCTATACATCTTGTTCGCAATTGCACCGATTGCTAAACCGAATACCACTGAGGCTGGAATTCCTATTGCTGCGGCTATGCCGACTTTTGCAATACTGCGAGAGGATGCAGCATCGGCAATTGCAACCGTTAGCCCAATCACAAACGCTAAAGTAAATGTGAAGGCTAGGTTAGAAACTGTCGTGCTCGCATTGATAAGAAATATGTTGCTTGCTTTTATCCCACCGAAAGCAAGTACACCGCCAAGAATTCCAGCAAGAGTTAGCAGAAGGATTGCCAAGAAGCCTGAGGCGCCCTTCTTCTGAGGAGCGCCAACCCCTCTAACTCTGGTAATTTCTTCAGCTTCTTTTAGCCGCGTAACAATTTCAGTGTTCTCATAGGAATTCACATCGTCTTCGGTAATAACGATGCGATCTAGCTCATCATCTGGTGCCATTTTGGTCCTCTCGTATTACTGGAATTATTGTGCTTTCGATTTAGAAAAGTATTTTGGTTAAATCCATTAATTAATAACGATTTTTACCATTGCCCCTCCTATTGGGTGGTCTGAAAGCGGCAATTCGTGGGTGTGGCTCTGGCTCCATTCGGCAGCACTGGCATTAAGGGGGGAATTAATATTGTATTTCTGCCATTGCAGCATTTCGCCGATCTCCCTGATCAAATCAGGCAATTGAACGCCTGGGGCCCAATCATCCATGAGACAAATCTTGGTCGCGCTGAAGTTTGGGTGAAACACAACATCGCCTGCCAGGGTCCGAGCTATTGGCGGCACCCGGGGGTATCCATTAGGCAAAGTAATTTCAACATTAGTTGCCTCAACGCGCACCGGTTGACCATCTTTTCGAAGTCGAAGAGATGGAACTTTATAAACAATCTCATACTTATCAAATGGAGCAACGCCTATTTCACGTATTTCAACAAACGGATCTCCGTCATAGATCTCGCGAAGTGCGCGATGATCATTTTCAAGTCGGCGAAGAGTTCCTGAGTTCATTAGATTCCTACTTCGCCAACGGAATCTCTGATAAGTGGGTCTGACTCCACTCAGCTGCAATAGCATTTAGCGGAGAATTGATGTTGTATTTATTCCAGATCAACATCTCGCCAATTTCTTTAACAATATCAACCAAGCCAAGTGATGGTGACCAGTCATCAATAATGCATATTTTCTCTGCATTAAAATTTGGGTGAAAAATTACATCCCCTGGAAGAGTCCGGCAGATAGGTTGCTCGCGTGGATAACCTAACGGCAACATAATTTCTACGACTGTCTCGTTAACTGCCATCGGCTGACCTGTCGAATCCTGAATAAGAGCAGGGACTCGGTAAACAATCATGTAGTGATCTACGTGCGGAGCATCGCCAATGGCGCGAATATCAATAGTTGGGTCGTTACCAAATGTTGCGCTCAAATTATTAAACTCAGCTTCGAGCTTCCTCATTCGTGCTGGCGAAGACATGGTTTCTCCCTATTTTTTGCAGTTCTGCTGGGGGAATCCTCTCAGAAGAATCAGTGAAAAGACTAGTGACTCAGGCTTTTTTTGGCCCCGCGCCACAGCCCATTTGAGCGCAGCCGCCATTTTCATCCCAGCACTCCAGGTGGTGACTCGAAGAGCACGTAGGACATTTTGGGCAGCGCTTATCATCGAGTTCTCCGCTGCAATAAAGACAAAGTGCCATAGCTACCCCAAGCTCACATCAAAATGCCAACCGTTGTATTCCATCTCAGATTTATCGTTCTCAATAGTTCCTCTGAGCCCACTGGCCATTCTAAGTGAATAGAAGGTTCCATTGGTAGGGATATCGTAGAAATAAGCATCAAAGTCGCAGCCCGTTGATGTGTCTGTCCCGTAATAAGAGTAATTAGCGAATCCAGTTGCTACCCCATCGACTGAGAGAATTATTGCTCCCCCTGGAATATCGTCATAACCCCAAGAAAGGTCATCGCAATATTCGTCTTCAATAGACATGGTGACTGAGACTGTTGTGGTTGAGGGCGAAAATACACCACCAGAACTGGCACTTCTCAAGCTCGAACTTCCAAGTACCACAGACAAAATAATTACAAAAATAATGAGCCCAGCTACGCCGAGCCCAATAAACAACCCAATGTTATTTTTCTTATACGGCATCGGTGAGTTCACTGGCATGGAAGCGTAACTATTTGAATGTGGCAAAGCAGCGTAGCCAGCGCCTTGCTGTGGTGGTGCCGGTGGAAGATATGCTGAAACTCCGCTTATGGTTGCCCCACCCGATGAGTAACCGCTATCGCTTTGGGCTGCAAAGCCAGTCATGGTTGCCCCACAAGTTTCACAAAACTTCTTACTTGAAGAAGCCGCATGGCCATTAGGGCAATAATTTATGGAAGCCGTACTTTTTCTTATTGGTGCTTCTTCAATTCGCAATCCACACACGGTGCAAAAGCCACCAGGCATGATTGATGAATGATCCATGGAGCAAGGCATAGGCAAACCCTAAACTCGACCCCTTTTTGAATCAAGCAAGACGGCCAAGGAACCGCCGCCAGTTTCCTCGTGGCGGGATAGATTAACTACGTAAACCACCCCTTGAAAGTCACCTTCGAAGCTGCCCGCACCGCAGCCAAAGGCAACAGTGCCAGCCAAGTTTGAATCCTCTTCTAGGGATACAAAACACCCACCGTGATTTATCGATGGGTGTTTTATATTGTTTTGTTTTAAAATTTCAGAGACTAGCCCTGAAATTGAACCTGGTACCTAACTATAGATGCCTAATCTCATCAGCTCTTATAGGAGGCGGGAATAAGACTTGTACTTCTACCTCAAATCATTTTTACGCGATATTTTATTGTAGCTACTAATTTCCTCTTCTATTTCATGGAGAATCTCAGCAGTTGGCTCTTGGACTAGATAAGGAATCAACTTTTCGATTAGAAGATCCTCCTGCTCCCACCATTTTAACTCTAATAGTTTCAGCTTAATCTCCTCAGGGAAGCGATCTTTGATCTTCTTCGCAGGATTTCCACCCCAAATTTCGAATGGAGGAATATTGCGGGTTACGTGTGAGTTCATCGCAATAATTGCACCGTCATGAATTATTACACCACCCATTAAAGTTACATTGTTTGCAATCCAGACATCGTTTCCGATTTCAACTTTTCGACTTTCTTTTGGATGTCCTGGCACGGGCAAAGACTTGAATTTGCCATAGGGTAGGTGGCCAAAAGGATAAGTTGTAATCCAATTTGAGTTGTGATTTCCTCCAAGTTGAATAGTTATATTTCCCGCTATGCTACAAAATGCGCCAATTACGATTATTTCATTTTGCTGCCAAGCCACATTAATATTTTCAAAACCATAAGTATGCTTTCCGACAACCATCTGTGTGTTTTCTACCTTATTCATCTTAAATCTTGAGAATATTCTTATAATGAAGTTAAACACAATTCTCATACCCTACAGCCCCATTAATCTTGCTTGCCGATCAAAATCTGGAACACTGAGACGAACTTCTTCGAATGTTCCTCGTGCGATTATTTCACCATTGTCCATATATATAACCATGTCAGCCTCACGGACAGTGGATAGTCGATGCGCGATAAGAACTACCGTGGTTGAGCCTTTTAGATTTTGAATATCCGTAGAAATACTTTCTTCGGTGTCACCGTCCAATGCGCTTGTTGCTTCATCAAGAACCAAGAGCTTTGGCTTTGTGAAAAGTGCCCGAGCAATTCCAATTCGTTGACGTTGCCCACCACTAATTTTGGCCCCTCTCTCACCAAGGTTTGTGTCTAAGCCGTTGGGTAGCAGAGCAACAAAATCTGTTAAGGCTGCGATTCGTATTGCATCATTCACTAATTCGTCCGTGGCCGCCTCAATAGGATAACCAAGAGCTATATTCTCTCGGATTGTTGCATTCGTGACTAAGACATCTTGCGGAACATAAGCAATTGCACCGGGCCACCTAGAGATTGCAGCTAGAGGTGAAATATCGGAAATACGCACGGACCCTTCATCAGGTTCCAAAACTCCTAAAAGAACATCAACTAGTGTTGTTTTGCCAGCGCCTGATGGTCCTACAATCGCTAAAACTATTCCGGAATTGGCTTTCAAAGAAATATTTTTAAGGGCTTTTTCTTCTTTGCCAGGGTAAGTTAGTGAAACGTTTGAGATTTCTAATTTTGAGGTAAACCCAGCGTGTTCTGTGTGAACCAAGTCATCAAGATTTTCAAATAGAGGTTTATTTCCTAGGAAAGTAATCAAATCTAATGTTGGCTTTGACATGCCAAGTCCACTCTTCATCATCACTAGACCTTGCTGTATTCGCAGTACGGCTGGTGCAATTCGCGAACCTGCTGCTACAAATATTCCTAGTGTAGCTGCGGCATGTGCGGCATCTTGCATAATAAATTGTGCTGCGCCAATCAAAACGGCGCCAACAATCACGGTTGTCTCAATCACGTACTTACTTATATATGGCATAAATGAGATTTCTGCTTTTGTATCAGAAATCTCATATCTTGATTTTGCTATTTCTCGAGAATAAAAATCTCGTCGATTTCGAACTATTGATTCTCGATAGGAAGAGAAAACTTCTGCGATTTTTTCACTACTCTTAATACTTAAGGTTGCACTCTTTGAACCTATCATGCCAGCCCGTTCGTGCATTAGTTTATATAATGTTAGTGCTACAACACCAAATATAAGCACTGTTCCCACTGAAGTTAATGGATCCACTATCAGTAATCCTAAAACTAAAATAACTAACAACGCAATATCGGCTATCAAGACTACTGAAAGTGCTAGCACTTGAAGCGCTAGAATCTCTACACCATTTGTAACTGCAAAAAGTGATTCCTGTGTAGTCCACTTTTGCACAACAAGTAAAGGCTGTGATAAAAATCTACTTATAAGGTCTGAAGATATAACTGCACCACGGCGGCTCATAAAGTAAAGGATCCTGCGAGTGAAAATGATTGACAGAATAGTTCTGCCTACTAGCAAAAGAACTGAAGTAATTCCAATAGCGACTGCTTGGGTTTGGAAAGATGAATTAGCAAGTCCTAAGAATGATAGAACAGAATTAACTCGATCCCCCGGTGCTTTTGACTGAATACCTGTGATTGAAAGAGTTCCTAACAATCCAACAGCCAGAACTCCTAGCAAGTCCATCACTCCTAATAGGACTTGAATTATAGTAATAGCGGTTAACTTTCTTTTGTCATTTTTTGAAAGTATTCCTACTGCCCGCTTGAAAGTCGTGCCATTCGAATTATTTAAAATCACTTTTGAAAACCTCGGGATTTTTGATCTGAAAAACTTGGCGAGGTTCTATCTTTTTCAGAAACAACTGCTTCGATTGATTTCCAATTTATGGCCAAGTCTGAATCCAATGGGTCTATTCCAAATTCTAACTCGGGCTCATATTTCTTATCTAAAAGGTACGTTACGGCTACTTTATCGCTTAGGGCTTGAAATCCATGCCCAAGGCCCCTGGAGATATAAATTGAATGTCCTTCGTGAGAGCTAAGTTCGATCGTAATTGACTTTCCGAATGTATCTGAGTTTTCACGAAAGTCCACTATTGCATCCAAAATTAATCCAAACGTGCAAGTAACTAATTTGGTCTGTCCGTTAGATGGACTTGAGTAATGAATTCCACGAATGACACCTGCGGTGGATATAGAAGTGTTAGCTTGTTTTACTTCGAACTTAGGTATATCCAAATTATTGTCTAAATCATCTAGAAACCATTCACGGAATAGGCCACGGTCATCTGGAAAGGTTGGAGATTCAATGAACCAAGCGCCATCAATTCCAAGTGGAGTAACTTTCATGATTGAATCCTACTAACTAAACGTTTCATGAATGGCCTGAAAAGCGCGTGAGACTGATTCTTGCCAAGGATCAAGCAGCTTAACTCCAAAATCTAGCCACTTAGAATTATCGAGTACGGAGTATTCTGGTCTTGGGGCCTTGTTTCTCAAATCTTTGGAAGTTATCGCTCTAACTCGATCAGTATCCGCCCCCGCTAATTTAAAAATTTCAATTGCAAAATCATGCCAGCTTGTAAATCCTGAATTTGATCCGTGATAAAAACCAGCTGGAACTTTATCTTCTGCGGCTGTAATGGCGAGATTCGCAAGGTCAGTAGCATTTGTAGGTTGCCCTATCTGGTCAATCACAACATTTATTGGATTGTTACTACTCAAAGCAAGATTAAGAATTGTTTTATAAAAATTTTTTCCAAATGGGCTGTACAGCCAGGATGTTCTGATTACAATTGAATTATCCGCATACTCATGCATTATTGCTTTTTCGCCGGCTAGTTTACTTTTCCCGTAAATAGAGAGTGGATTGACTTCAGAGTCTACTTTCCAAGGTGATTTTCTAGATCCTGAAAATACATAATCGGTAGAAAAGTGGATAAATTTAGCATTATTCTCTCTAGCGGCAATAGCTAAATTACGAGCACCTGATTCGTTTATCAAAAAAGCTTTATCCATTTCAATTTCGGCTTGCTCAACATTTGTATATGCAGCCGCATTTATAATCAAATCGACTCTTGATTTAGCGCAAACTTCCATTACTCGCAAAAAATCAGTTACATCCAATTCCTTCCGTGAAAGAGGTAGAAATTCGATTTTCTTTGTTTTAAGAACTTCCTGAAGCGAAAGCCCTAGCTGACCATTGGCGCCTACAATCAAACAGTTCATTTTTTAAGTGGCCGCCACCAGGCTTCATTTTCCTGATACCAATTAATCGTTTCCTTTAAGCCATCTTCCCAATCAACCTTAGGTGCATAACCAAGCTCATTTGAAATCTTGGTGATGTCGACTGAATATCTAAGGTCATGACCTTTTCGATCTTCGACATACTCAATTGATTCTAGGCCTTTGCCCATTATATTAAGAATTTTTTCGGTGAGCTCAAGGTTGTTGAGCTCGGTACCTCCGCCTATATTGTAGATTTCGCCTGCTTTGCCTTTCGTAAGTGCTAAATGAATACCGCGACAGTGGTCATCAACATGCAACCAATCTCGCACATTCAAGCCTCTACCATACACAGGCACTTTCTTGTTATCAATCAAATTTGTAACGAATAGTGGAATTACTTTTTCAGGATATTGGTTGCGCCCATAGTTATTGCTACATCTTGTAACACGAATATCCATGCCATGAGTTTTGAAGTAAGAGCGACTAATTAGATCTGCTGAGGCTTTCGAGGCCGCATAAGGTGAATTCGGTAGTAAGGGATCGGTTTCAGGCCAGGATCCATCGGCAATTGATCCATAAACTTCATCGGTTGAAACTTGCAGGTACGTCTTGACGTCACTTTTACGAACTGCATCAAGTAGTGTTTGGGTACCTAAAACGTTTGTAACTACAAAGTCTTTCGCGCCATTAATTGAACGGTCAACGTGCGATTCAGCCGCGAAATTTACAACTAAATCATTTCCCAAGACTAGTTTGCTGACTAGTTCTCCGTCACAGATATCGCCTTCTATAAAATCATAATTGCCCGCTGAAACTTCAGAAAGATTAGTAAGGGTTCCAGCATAGGTAAGTTTGTCCAAGACGGTTATCTTGGAAATTCCACCAAGAGTGCCATCAGCAATTCTGCGGACATAGTTAGAACCGATAAATCCAGCCCCACCTGTAACCAAAATCCGCACTTAAGCCACTCCTCTTCAATGTGATTGACCAAACCTACAGGTCAAGTACCCTTATTCA
>Ga0209550_10006811_pt1 | contig 10628 bp, 6 predicted proteins | sample LauGreSuBDMM15SN_2_FD_187567 | JGI IMG/M metagenome (GOLD analysis project Ga0209550, IMG submission 187567) | Freshwater lake microbial communities from Lake Michigan, USA - Su13.BD.MM15.SN (SPAdes) (version 5) | ecosystem: Environmental > Aquatic > Freshwater > Lake | place: Lake Michigan, USA... | reverse complement strand
TAATGACCAAGCTCAGGAAGCAAAGGATGCATCTGAGTTGGCGACAAAATCAGCTGTTTCCTCTTCACTTCTTGCAAGTAACATTATGAATTCGGATAGTGTTACTCAAGCGATAGAGCAGGCAGCTGCAAAATCTGCTGATAGAGGAGTACATTTGTCTGACCCTAATATAATTAAAGCGATTGAGCAAGCTGATGCAAATTTGTCTGCTGCTAAAACTGATGCCCCTGCTGCTGTTGCCCCTGCTGCTGTTGCCCCTGCTGCTGTTGCTCCTACGGCTACTGCCCCTGCAAACCCTGGCCCAAGTCCTTTGGATCAACAGTCGCGTCAAGATAATGATTTATCAAATGCTATCAACACCATCATCAACACACTTGTAGACAAAGTGGCTGCACGGCTTGGTGGTCCAAACTCGCCTCAGAATGGATATGAAACAGTGAATCGAGATGCACGGGTGCTAGCAGAACAATCTGCTAGTGATAAAGCAAATATGAACGATTTGCTTTCACGTCTTTCTGAAAACATCAAGTCACAAGTTTCTTCCAAAATGAGCGACATTAAGTCACAAGTTGCAAATGGTGTTGAACCTGGTACAAATGGTGATGCAAATGCTGTAGCACCTGTTGAACCTGGTGTTCATGTTGTTCCTAATGCAAATGGTGATGTTGCAAATGGTGATGCTGTTGTTCCTGATGCTGTTGTTCCTGTTGTTCCTGGTGATGCTAGTGTTGAACCTAATGCACATGCTGATAATAAAATGACTGATCCATATAATTCTGTAGCACATGTTCCTCTTGGTGATGAAGCAAATGATGCTGCTAATGAAAATGTTGTTCTTAAACCTGAGGTAGGTGATGATAATTCTGTAGCACGTGGTGTTGCTACAAATGATGCTGCAAATGATCTAGCACATGTTGTTCCTGATGCAAATGCTGTTGTTCCTGATGCTGTGGATGCTCTTGTTGAACCTACACCAATGCAAAAATTGCTTCAAAATGAAATACTTAGACCATATTATACCCAAAGTACACAAATAAACAAAGATGATCGGTTTTTAAGTGATTTCAAAAAAGTCAACCCAAATAATGAAAAAATATTAGGTATGCTTAATTACCTGATTGCGCATGAGAGTGCCACTTTTCCATTTATAAACATGATGTCAATATCAATACGTGAGGTCGCTGATTCGTTAACAAAATATAATAATGAAAATGAAGACAACCCAATCTCATTACAAACCTTCATAATGAGGCAAGGGTTTATGTCCCAACCACTGTTTGATACACTTGACGGTTTACCATCGATATTTAAAGAACTACTACCTGGCGGTAAAGTTAGCGATATCACAGCGATACTAAAACAAATCTATAATAGCGTCGTTGACTACAACTACAAAGAAGTAAATAGTTTTACTGAAACATTTATTGCTTTGCCATATGTGAACATTTTTGAATTACATTCAGATAAAATAAGAGGAGAAATAGCAAACGCCGCTTATGAGAAAAAGAGAACCTTGTTTGAATTTTTAAGGGATAAACATTACTTTGACTTGCCTTCTTGTGAAATTGTGATAACGAAAACAAAACTAGATGAATACATGTCCCAACACAACTTGAATGAAGTAATAAAAGAAATAAAAGAAATAAAAGATATTATAGAAATTGCGTTTAGTAAATATGCTTACAAGGAGGAGGACATTTCCAAAATTCAAAAATGTAGGTTGATTAATGCCATTCTTAACAACGATACTTTTCCCAATATGAAAAACACAGCCTACATGAGGTCAGCAGCTTATATAATAATGAATTTGTTTCCTAATCAGCCTTCTGAAAAAATCAAGTCACCAGTTGCACCTTTTGTTCCTGTTGAACCTAATGATGCTGTTAATTCTGATGCTGCAAATGTTCTAGCACATGTTGTTCCTGGTGCAAATGCTGCTAATGAAAATGATGTTCTTGTTGCTCCTAACAATTTGATGGATAATAATGATGCTTATGCGGCTGGTGAACTTGATGATAAACTGCATGTTTCCGATCCAGCTGCTAATGCAGAAATTGACTTGGATGATAATCAAGTAAAAGAATTGTCTTCACCAATACAACAATTTGGTGAATCTAAAATAACAAATAATCAGGTCGATGATGATGACCATGAATTTCATGACACAAGAGAACTACAAGATGATAACAAAACAAACATACCATTTAGCTCTCAAAATAAACCAAACAAGGGCGGTCGTAACAAAAGAACACGTCGATTCAAAGTACATCGCAAGAAGGCAACACGTCGTTACAGAACCGGCAAGTAACGCATGGTGTCGCTGTCGTACACCGTGACACGGTACGCCTCATTGAGCCCTTCCACATACACCGTATCGCCACTGAATAGCTGGTCACATCCATACTCGTTGGTGCAACTTTTTCCGTTACGGGAAAGTGGCAACTTAACATTGTGGTTGTTTATGGAGTAATACTGCCATTTGTCGCGGTTCGTGAAGAGCGGACGACCCATTAACGGTACCACCTTGTTCTTGGTATTCGTCGGCGTCATGATGCCCACTTGACGATACGAAGCATCCACGGCACCCACGTTGGTGGACACATTGATGGGCATGCGCAACGGTGGTGCGTATGGGTTCAGCAAGGGGTCCGACGAGAACAGGTATGGATTGCCAGTCTGTATCACGATTTTGTCTGAGGTAGTGGAGGGTGACGAAGATGGATGATTGGAGGAAGCAAAAGAATAGTATGCCAAATACAACAAGATGGACACACAAATAATCATAAAAAACATCGAATAATTTTCAATGCAAACAACCCCTGGTGGACACTTTTTCATATTATATAAACTAACTACATAATATAAAATACAAAATACAAAATACAAAATACTAAATACAAAATACATATCAAAGAACAGAAGATGGAGAGAATAAATAATATGTATTTACTTCGAATTCGAAAACTTTTTGGCTAAATCCAAGATACCACCAAATCCATCCTTGCCGTCACCCATTTTACCCATCATACCCTTCAGGTTCTCCACCATCGGGCCCATCTGCTGGATGACCGGACCCATACCTTTCATGGCCTCCGCCAACTGCATCTGCTGTTTCATCAAGCCTTGTGTGTCAGCAGTAAGACGTTTGATGCCTTCTCCGCCAAGAATTTCGTTGAGCTGGTCATACGCGTCCTCAACCGTGGTGGCATAGTCGATTTCGTATCCACGGTTCTTGCGACGCCCAGCCTCGAATCCCTGTTGCTCGCCACCGGTGGTCTGTGCGGCATTGTCGTCAGAGACACCATCTTCGACGGGTTTCATGCCCAAACCCTGACCTGTTTTGGCGTCAGGTTTTGATTTATCTTTGTTGTTTCCGTTTCCGTTTCCGTTTTCTTTACTTTTCTTATCTGTATTGGCCTTGTTGTCTTGACTCTCTTCGCCGTCTTCCTGATTGTTTTCCATGCCCTCCAGTATGTTGCCCTTAAGCGCCAACACATTCACTAGAATAAGGGGTACACCCAAAACAAGGGTCATATTTTCGCTAAAATATCGCACAAGAACGGCAAATACGATGAAGTAGAGAACCGCACTGACATTGCCGAGGACCACGTACCCGATAACGTTGAGGAAGGCTACTAAAGCAACCAACTTGAGTACCCACTTATTGGTTAACACATTTGACACAGATGTACCGAGTTTTACTGTCATTTATATATATAATATAGTTAAAAAAATAAATTAAATGCAGATAGATAATTTTTGATGAAATTTATTTTCTATGTTTTGTGCAATGCTTCATCGTCTTCTTTCTATGCTTCTTTGTGTTCTTGGTGTTCCTCCTCTTTTTGCATGTCTTTGATTTGGAACGCTTCTGCTTTCTTCTTGTTGTTCGACCACCATATTTAACATTTGAGGTTCCTGTAAATATATTTTTTGCTTTAGTAAGGAATTTTTTTTCCTCTGTGGTTAAGGTGCCTTCTTGATTCAGCCTATCGACTGCTTTATCTATTTCGTCTTTGGTGTACGCGTTGTGATTTGGGTATAAAATATTGAGGTTTGTTTTTACTTGATCAACAAAAACAGGATAGGAACTTTGAAGCTTATTTAACCCTTTAAAATAAGATGTTTTGGCGATTCTGTTTACAACCCCTTGGCCTCTATTCAACCTTCTAGCAGAATTGTCATTGGACGTGGCAGCAGTCATGGTATCAAGGTTTGATGATATTGGTGTGTCTCCTTCAGTTTGAGGCAAAGGTGGTAAATAACCTTGGGCTATCAACGTTTCGAAGATTGATTTTCCCTGTTGAAAAGCAGTTTCAACAATTTGATTGGCAACTTCACGTGTCATATCTCGCAATCTGTCATAAAACTGAAAGTTTTTCTTCACTTCCAGGTTTAGATTTTCAAATTCCTCATAAACAGCATCTCGCTGACTTTCATTAAATCGTACAGCCAGTAGAGGTAGGTTTTCGCTAATATAATCTACCAAAGGTTGTTCCAATAGGTTTTTATCGTTAAGAAAGGCACCTAAGTTAAGAAAGGCACCTAAATCAGATTTTTTTTGGCTTTTAAATTCTTTCGCGAGGGCCCTTATATTACTATCAGTTAATCCTAAAAAGTTAGTGCAGTATGTAGAAAGAATCTCTTTCAGCTGTCTGATAGCTTTTACAATTTGCTCTTGAGATGTTGATGCATCAATATTATAACTAGATACTGCTTGGTTCATGTAATCAACAACTTCATTATAATACAATTCTGCATCATTCATTTCTTTAGATGAATCACCATTGTCAACAAAACCTGGCTCCATGTAAAATTGTGGGTTGTCGCCAACAATGTTTTCGAGTAAAGGGTATCCTTGGGTGTCGTCAATAATGTCTCTTGCGAAAGAGTTGCCATCATTCTTTCCTTCTGGAGGTGACACTTTTCGTTTCTTTATAGACATGTTAATAGCATCTATAGTTGTATCAATTTGGTTGACCGTAGCGTTTATGCTGTCGCGGTCTGCCTGACTTGTCACTGGTAGATCTGCTAATTCTTGTTGCGTTTGACGTAGCTGTCTTTGAGCCCCTTGAAGGCTGTGTTGCAACCGTGCGTTTTCAGCATTTAAGAATGCAGCTTGGTCTATACACTTATTATACTCTTTCGTTATATTTTGTAGTTCCTCGTTTAAATTGTTTCTCATTTCTTGTAGTCCAGCAATTTCCTCAAGATGTTGTTGAATGATATCATCTCGTTCTCTATTGGCTTGTGTTAAAATGTCAATGTCACGTTGATTTGTTCTTCTTTCGGTTTCTAATTCTATCATACGTTCTTTTAACACGTTAACCTCTTTAGCATTTTGTGCTGACATCTCTTGGGTATTTGTTAACAATGCAATGGTCGTCTCCACTTCTTCAATGTGCTCTTCTACCACGTTTTGAAGGTTCAATAATTTCTGTGAAATTCTGGTTAACCTTCTATTCACCTCTTGGATGAAGTTATTTTCATTGACACGTTTCTCTCTGGCACTCTCTATTGCCTGTTCCAAACCTTCAATTTGTGTCTGCATTGAATATATATAATATATTATATAATAAACCAATATAAAAATCACAAGCCATCTCTTAAAACTTTTTAAGGATGGAGTCCAACGTTTTGTTGATAGTCGCCAGCTCCCTTAATATCTTTTTCTGTTCCTGTTTCGCATCTTCTATGTTTTGAGGGGAAAGACCACCCGTTTCTATTAACTCTTTAATGTAGTTGTCAAGTGTATTCAGTGCTTTGATTTGGTCGCTCTTTTGTTCAACAATGTACGCGTTCAATTTGGCGTAGTCGTCTCGGACAGTTTGAAGCAGCTGGTTGTCCTTAGAGTTTGCTTTCAGCTGTCCCTGTTTTTCCAACAGCATATTCTCACGTGACTTGATAAGGAGCTGAATCTCGTCAAATTTATGTTGTTTTTCTCGAAGGGGGTTCTTCACTCTGGCAACGTCCATCTTTGCCAGAACGTCCTCCTCATCGTCCTCCTCATCGTCCTCATCTGATAACAAGAAAAATAAATCTGAGGAATCATTTGTTGAAGCCAGTTCGTCCTCATCTAATGACCAGTCTGAGGACTCGGGTTTATCTGCCAATCTTTTACGTGTATTTTGTCCTTTTTCCATCTCATTTTGTTTTTTCATCTCAATTGCTGCATGAATTTTCCTTTGTTCTCTAAGTCCTTCTTCTCCTAGTAATTTTTTAAGTCGTCGTTGTTCTTCTCCTGGTTCGGCATTTTTTTTCGTGTTGGGTTTTTGGCGGCTTTTAGCTATCTCTGTTTCTTGTCTCTTTATGGCTTTCAGGCGCGCTTCATTGGTTTGTTTCATTTCCTCGAGCAGGTCTCTGTCTCTGGTCGCCTTGGCCAATAGATTCGTCTTTGTTTTTCGGAGGTCCTTTATCTCTGCTTCCTCTTGCTTAACTTCAACCTTCAGCTGTTTCTTGGCACCCTTGATGGCTGTCAATTCTTCCAGTTGGTCTTTTGCCTCCTTGGACAGCTTTTCCTTCTCTTCTTGAATGGCAGCAAGTTCCTGTTGTGCTTTCGCCACACCAGCGAGTAATTTTTCTTGCAACCGTGCAGTGGTCTCATTCTCTCGTTCCTTCTTTTTGTTCTCTTTTATCAATTCCTCCTTGGCCTCTTTCATTTGCTTGATTTGGTCTCTCTGGTTCTGCAACTCTTTCTGCTTTTTCATACGAGCAGTCTCCAATTGCTCTTTGTCTCTTTCCAGTTTTTGAATTTGTTTCTGTTTGGCAGTTTGCGTCTCCTCCAAATCTCGCATCTCCATACGCACACGCCTTTTGGCCTCATTGTCAACCTGGTAGGGTTGTTCTTCCTCCATCTCATACAATTCACGCTCTTTGACACGATACTGTCGTGCAAATTTTCGGCTCTCCTTTTCAGCTTGGTTCAATTGCTGTTGTTTGGCTTCTTGCTCTAAAGACATCTCTTGCAATTGCTGCATCGAAAAGTTCAATTGCCCTTCTTTTTCCATTTGGCGCAGAATCAGTTGTTCCATTTTCTTCTTGGACGCCTCCAGTTGCTGCGCTTTGGCGGCTTGCTCTTGTGCACCTTGGGTCAATTGTTGCTGTGCCTTCAGCAGCTGCTGTTCTTTGGCCTTTTGTTGTTGTAGCATTTCACGCATGTCGTGTTCGGCTCGGTTCAGTTCCTGTTCTTTTGCCTTTTGTTGGCGCAACAGTTCCTTGGTCTCCTTTTCGTTGACGTCCAACTGTCGTTCTTTTGTGTGTTGCTGTCGTGCAAGTATCTCAGCCTGTTGACGTGTGCCATACAACTCTCTTTCGAGGACTTGCTGCCGTTGGAGAAGTGCCTGTGCTTCCTGTTGGACCTCTTGAAGCCGTCGTTCCGCCGCAGATTTGAACTCCCTCTCTCCTTGTTTCATGGAAAGCAATTCTTTTTCTTGTGCTGCTGCTGCGTGTCGAATGTTCTCTTCTGCTGCTGTCAATTCCTTTATCTTTGCGTTTTGTATCTCTATCTGTCGTTTGGCTTCTTGCTCTTTCTCCTCATACGACCTCGCCAGGTGGTGCATTTTTTCTTTTTGTCGAAGAATTTCTGCTTCTGCTTCTGCTTGTCCTTGTCCTTGTCCTTGTCCTTGTCCTTGTCCTGGTCCTTGTCCTTGTCCTGGTCCTTGTCCTTGTGAACGCATGCCGTCCAACGCACGTCGCTCTTCCAACTGGCGTATTTTTTTCTCTTGCTGCTCAATGATTTTCCGAGCCTTTCGTTCCATCTCTTGCACTTGTTGTTGTTTTTCAAACAACTCTCTACTCGCCGTCTCTGTCTTTCGCAGTTCTTCTAAGGTCTCCAGCTCCTTTGGCAAGGCGGGTCGTGGTTGGAGCGAAAATACCGGGAGGGATGGCGCGGGCGTAGGCTGAAACGTCTTGCCAATGTTTTTTTCTGAGGATTTTTTTATATTCCATAGTGGAAACTGAATCTCTTCTTCCTTGCCGGGAAGTGTTTCGTCTAGACGTTCTTTATTTCGTATATCTGTATCCTTTTCACGAATACGAAGAGCTATATTCATTGTTCTTTTTCTAAAATACCGCTTTATTTTATTCTTTTTCACTCAAACAAATTTAAAATCTTGGGTATATATTATTTAGAATGTCCAAGATAGCCACCGAACCTCTCCTCGCTCCTGACGATAATCGTTTCGTAATGTTTCCAATCCGTTACGAGGATATATGGGAAATGTACAAGAAGCAAGTGGATTGCTTCTGGCGTCCCGAAGAAATCGATTTGTCCAAGGATTTAACTCATTGGGAGACCTTACATGCAGACGAACAATTTTTCATTTCCATGATTCTCGCTTTTTTCGCAGCCAGTGACGGCATTGTATTGGAGAATTTGGCGTCACGTTTCATGAACGATGTGCAGGTATCGGAGGCAAGAGCATTCTATGGATTCCAAATTGCGATGGAGAATATCCATAGTGAGACCTATTCCATTTTGATAGAGTCGTACATTAAAGACACAGCACAAAAGGACCGCTTGTTCAATGCCATCACAAATTTTCCATGCATCAAGAAGAAGTCGGATTGGGCGCAAAAATGGATACACGATAACCGCAGTAGTTTCGCGACGCGGTTGGTGGCATTTGCGTGTGTAGAAGGCATCTTTTTCAGTGGGGCCTTTTGCAGTATTTACTGGTTGAAGAAGCGCGGGTTGATGCCCGGTTTGACCTTCTCGAACGAGTTGATATCGCGTGACGAGGCATTGCACTGCGAATTCGCCGTGTTATTGTACAGCAAGCTGCAGAAGAAAATGGACAAGGCCCGCATCAACGAAATCATCCGAGAGGCTGTCGAGATAGAATCCGAATTTATTTGCGAGGCATTGCCGTGTAGATTGATTGGTATGAACGCAGAACTCATGACTCAGTACATCAAGTTTGTAGCGGACCGATTGGCAGTGCAATTGGGCTACAAGAAGATATACAATGTGGAAAACCCGTTTCAGTTTATGGAATTGATTAGCTTAGAATCCAAAACTAATTTCTTCGAGCGTAAAATAGACGCTTATGCATTAGCAAATAAGCAGACGGATAATGCTTTCAGTTTCTCGGAGGACTTTTAACTTTTAGGTAACAAATAAAATACACAAATCATAAATATGTAAGCAATCCAAAGTGGTTATATATTTATTATTTTTCTATCACCACATTCTTGGAGATGTTGCGAATAATTTTGTCTTCTTTCTCGCTCTCGTTGTCGCCTGTCCCACCCATGGCTTCCACGACCATCTTGTTGTATTTGTCGGAATATTCAGAGTGGGCATACTGGCACCCAGGGTATTTCTCTCTATAAGCCGGAAGGAGCCGGTAGTTCTTGGACGCAATTTTCTTAATGGCTTTCCGTAACCGTGTCTTGTTGTCATCTTCTTTCTCCCATTTGTTCTGGTCCTTGATGTAGATGGTTTCCCTCTTCTTGTCGGTGCAATGTACTGGTCGCTCGGTCACTGCCAATGCTTTGAGGTTGCTCGTAATGATATTCGATAAATTCTCTACATAGCCCACTTCCCCGAATCTCTCTAGGTCACACAGTTGTACCTTGATAGATTCCACAAAGTCGGTGATGTTCATGGCATCCTTGCAGGTTTCATTGAGAAAGAATTGCAGGTTGAATGTTTGGTTGTTGTTCATGCAATTGGTGTTCGTGTTGGACACCGTAGTGTTGCCTAGACCGTTTTTCACCAGATGGTTGATGGTGTTGTGTTGTTCCAGGATGATTTGCTTCATTTCCTTGTTGTCCTTGATAAGTTCCATCACAAGTTCGGTGGTAATGTGCGTATTTTGCACAGCATCATTGGGTTCATTTATGTTTTCGACGATACACAATTGAGAATGTTTCCATAATCCAGCTTTGGACCGATACACTTTCTTGCATTTTGGACAAACATGGTCACGGCTTAATTTTAGCTTAGCCGGGTTTCCATGGGTTTCCTTGTGATGGCGAAGACTGTTAAAATGATGGTTGATATTGCTTTTTTTATCCGTAAAATAGTCACAACTTTTACAGCAGTATTTTCGGCTTAAGCCGGCGTTTCCATGGGTTTCCTCGTGACTGAGTGGTGTCAAATTGATTGCATCCATCGTCACATCTTCTGATACATTATCGTCAGTAGGTTGGTTGTCTAAAATCGGTACGAAAAATAGCTTAGCGAAGTTTCCTAAAGTTTCCATAAGGTTTCCTGAGAAAAACCCCTGGCCGTGTGGACCCCAAAATTTTATCGTCACAAAGTGAAAAATGTTTTGTTGGCCATGACACGCTAATTTTTCATTATGGTCACAACGTAGGTGAAAATCCATAAAATATTTTGGTTTTTCATTTTTGGACATTTATAAATGTCCATTTTTCAAAAGTCAAAATACTTTTCCCAAATGAAAACCTGGATTTTTCTTCTACACGTGTAGGGAAAAAAAGGTGGACCAAAAATTGGCAAACCCCCCTACATCATGTAGGGCCGTGGACCGTTCTTTAAGTTGTTTTTATAATATATTTTATGGAACATTCTTGGAACATTCTTGGAACATTCTTGGAACATTCTTGGAACATTCTTGGAACATTCTTGGAACATTCTTGGAACATTCTTGGAACATTCT
>Ga0209550_10006810_pt1 | contig 10629 bp, 9 predicted proteins | sample LauGreSuBDMM15SN_2_FD_187567 | JGI IMG/M metagenome (GOLD analysis project Ga0209550, IMG submission 187567) | Freshwater lake microbial communities from Lake Michigan, USA - Su13.BD.MM15.SN (SPAdes) (version 5) | ecosystem: Environmental > Aquatic > Freshwater > Lake | place: Lake Michigan, USA... | reverse complement strand
GCAACTGTATTTGCCTTAATTACTTCGGCAACTAAATAACATGGCTACACCAAAAACACCATCAGAATTTATACAAGAAGATGAAATTAGTTTAAAAGATATTATCGCTGAGATAGTTCTTTGGATTAATTTAGTGAAGAAAAATATTCTCTGGTTAATTTTTTTAGGGCTTTTAGGGGGAGCAACTGGCTTTGCGTATGCTTATTTCAGTAAACCTACATACAATGCTAAACTTAATTTTGTGCTTAAGAGTGATGCCAATCCCTTATCAAGTTCACTGAGTAGTTTAACTAGCCTCTTAGGTACAGGCTCTTCCTCCGCCGGTTCTTCTTTAGAGCGTATTGTAGAACTCATCAGCTCCGATCGTATTGTGGGCAATGCCTTATTAAAAACTCGTGAGGTTGATGGTAAAAGCGATCTATTAATCAACCATTATATCCACCTAGAAAAATTAAAAGAAGAATGGGCGGAGGATACGGTGTTAAATAAAGTGCAATTCAAAATTACCGATAATCAAATAGACCAATTGAATTTCTCTCAGCGCAAGGCTATCAAAATAATTAGTCGGCAGGTAATAGACGAAGAAGAGGCTAAGGGAATGGTTGAAAAATCATTCAACAAAAAAAGTGGGGTGGTAAAGCTAATGGTTACTTATAAGAACGAAAGGTTTGCCATTGAGTTATCAAAAGCAATTTACCAAGAATTGGTCACTTTTTACATCGATCAAACGCTCTACACGGCCAATAATAACGTAAGCATTCTTACTAAAAAGGTAGATAGTATCCGCAATGCACTTTCATCTGTTCAACGAAGTTATGCGCAACAGTCCGATCAATCTTTGGGTTTACTCTTGCAAGAAGATAAGGTAGACCTTAAAAGCCTAGCCGTTAAAGAACAATTGCTAACCATTATGTACGGTGAAGCCACCAAAAACTTAGAAACAGTCAAGTTCATGCAGGCCAGTGCCATGCCTTCGTTATTGGTCATCGATTCGCCTTATCCTCCCATTAAGCCGGTGTTAAAGAGTAAAATATTGTACACCCTTATTGGGCTTTTGTTCCCAACAGCATTGCTGCTATTCAGTTTACGTATACGCATGTATGTAGCTAATGCTTTAGCCTAGCTAACCCAAACTTATTTACTATTTTAACAATTTCTTAAATTTCCTATGGAAGCCGCTCATCGGGTAGCTAAGAATACCGGCATTTTATATGCCCGTATGGCTATTACGGTATTTATTTCGCTGTATTCTACCAGGCTAATATTAGCAGCATTAGGCGTATCAGACTTCGGATTATTTAATGTAGTAGGAGGAGCTATTGCCATGTTAGGCTTTTTAAATGGGTCTATGGCGGCAGCTACGCAACGCTTTATGTCTTTTGCGCAAGGTGCCGGCGATCTCGAAAAAGTAAAGCGCATTTTTAATATGAGTACCCTCCTGCATTGGGGTATAGCCATTTTTGTTTTTTTATTATTAGAAGGGGCAGGATATTTTTTGTTTAACGGCGTGCTCAACATAGCCCCAGACCGCATAGGTGTTGCCAAAATGATTTACCAGTTTATGGTAATTAGTACCTTGTTTTCGGTAATATCTGTTCCCTACGAGGCGGTAATAACTAGCCACGAAAATATGCTTGTATATGCCGTACTAGGAATTATTGAAGCGGTATTAAAACTGGGTATAGCCTTTTACATTACTCAAAGCCACCAAGACCACTTATTGGCTTACGGTTTTTTAATGGCGGCTCTTTCTATTTTTTTGTTGGTATTGCGCCGCATGTATTGTCACCGCTACTATGCCGAATGTGTATTACAACCTAAGCATTACTTCGACAAACCCCTTTTGAAAGAAATGAGTGGTTTTGCGGGTTGGTCTTTATTGGGGTCAGCAAGTAGTATGCTTGCTTTTTATGGACAAGGAATTCTAATTAATATGTTTTTTGGGACAATCGTAAATGCTGCACATAGCATAGCGGGACAAATAAGCGGGCAATTGGGGTCTTTTTCAGTTACACTCAGCAAGGTATTAAATCCATTAATTGATAAAAGTGAAGGTGCAGGAAATAGAGGAATGATGTTAAAGGCTACTTTGAGTGGAACTAAAATCGCGTTTTTTTTACTAAGTTTTTTATACATACCATTTTTAATTAAAATGCCTTTCATCTTAAATTTATGGCTTAAAAATGTACCTGAGTATACTGTGATTTTTTGTAGATTATTATTATTGAGAAATTTAATAGAACAATTTTATATTCCATTGACTAATGCTTTGGGTGCGGTTGGTAACATCAAAAAGTATCAAATAGTAAGTTCGCTTTTAAATATTGTTCCAATAATTGTTTCCTATATTTTTTTTAGCATAGGTTTCCCTCCCTTTACCCTTTATTTGTCTTTTATGTTGTTCTCATTAATTATGCTGTTTAATGTTATTTATTTTGCTAAAATTAATTGTGATTTATCAGTAGCTAAATTTCTAAGGGATATAGTTTTCAATTGTGGAGTCTCATTTGCACTTGCGATGTTGGTTTCAAGTATTCCAATTTTTGTGATTAACAATGAATTTATTCAGTTTGTGAGTGTGAGTGTAGTTGGAGTTGTATCCTACCTATCACTCATATGGTTATTTGCTTTATCAGAAGAAGAAAAAATATTAATGCTAAATTTAAAGAAGAAAATGGTATTTCAGACTAATAATTTATTGAGAAGAAATAATAAATTTAGAAAAGAATAATCAATTCTTATGTAAGCAATATTAATTATGTCGTTATTAAATTTGGCCATTATAATTGAAAAAATAAAAAAAAGATTACGTTCAGAAGTTGTAATTTTTTTTAGAGAAACATCTTTTTATCCAAAAATTTATAAATCGTATTGGCATTATCGTTTTTTAAATAGAAATAAGGTAGTTACATATAACAATTATTACACCGCGGTTCCCAACTCGGGTGCTGGTATCGGACACCAAATGGCGAACTGGATTGCAGTCTATTGGTTTGCAGAACAATTTAAATTAAAATTTGCCCACATCCCTTTTTCTAATTCAAAATGGGAATCGTTTTTAGGGTTTGGTGAAAGCGAGATTTATTTCAAAGATTTAATAAATAAAGGTTATAAAAAAGTGAGACTTCCTTTATTTGATGAATACAATGAGGTTGAAGTTACTCTAAATAAAAATATAATAGCTTCCTATTCCAATCAAAAAGTGGTTTTTATTGCTGAACAAGACCAGTTTTATCGCGACCAGTTTGGCGTTATGGAAGTCATTAAAGAAAAATTCCATACCGCTCCAGCTAGAAAAAATGACCAATTAATTTTTGATACAAAATTTTTCAATATAGCTATTCATGTAAGACGTGGTGATATTGTTATCGGGCAAGAAAATCAAAATGCGAATTTGTTAATGCGCTGGCAAGGAAATGACTATTTTAATAAAATACTGCAAGCAACAGTTGAAAACATTCATACTATTAAACCTATCGCAATCTATCTTTTTTCACAAGGCGATAAAAGCGATTTTCCAGAATTTGAACACTTTAATAATCTTCATTTTTGTTTGGATATGAATGCACAGGATTCATTTTTGCATATGGTACAAGCTGATTTATTGATTACCAGTAAAAGTTCATTTTCCTATAAACCTGCTTTGTTGTCTAATGGTATTAAGATTTGTCCAAAAGATTTTTGGCATAGATATCCAGACAAAGAAAAATTTATTTTGGCGAATAATAGGGGTGAATTTGATGTCAATCAATTAAATATGAAAAATTATGAATAAACTTTCTATTTATTCTCTTAAGTCATTACGCAAAATATATACTAAAGTTTTCGGAACAACCCTTTCAAAGCCAGAATGTGAGCAAGACCCTGACATTGCATCGCAAATCATTTATGATGTCTTAATGTCTGATAAACCTTGTATGATAGCACGCTTTGGTTCTAACGAGCTTAATACTTTACTCAATTATCAAGGTGTGAATAATAATACAAGATCAATCTTTAAATACATTAAAGGCGAGCAATTTGATTGGTGGTGGAATGATGGAATTATTAAGAATTTACACGAAGGTGCTGGTTTTTTTCCCACAACAACAAATAAATTAGAACAGTTTTGTGAGTTGATAGTGCAGGATATTCCAGAAGTGGATATTTTAGGTTCTTGGTTAGTTGATGAACAATTATTCATAAAGGAATTAAAAAAGGCTAAAAAAGTTCACCTTAGACTATTAGAACCTTATTGGACAGATAATCATTGGTCACGGGCTTTAGAAGGCAAAAAAGTATTAGTAGTACATCCTTTTGTTGAGGATATAGAGCAACAGTTTCAAATAAGAGAATTGTTGTTTAAGAGCAATGTACTGCCGAGTTTTCAATTGAAAACAATCAAAGCAGTAGTAAGTCTTGCAGATGAACAAACTAAATTTAGAGATTGGTTTGAAGCACTTGATTATATGAAAGCAGAAATCGATAAAGTGGATTATGATATTTGTCTTATTGGTTGTGGTGCTTATGGGTTTCATCTGGCAGCCCACGTAAAAAGAATGGGCAAAAAAGGGTTTCATTATGGCGGAGCTTTGCAATTGCTGTTTGGTATTCGAGGCAAACGATGGGAAGATCCTAATTATGGTGTTAAGGAATGGGGAATTCCTTACGGTTTTTATGCTGATTTAATGAATGAACATTGGATACGACCGGGCAATGCCGCCATGCCCAAAAAGGCACAATTAGTTGAAGGAGCTTGTTATTGGTAAAATAATATAGTATGAATAAATTAAAAAGAATTTTTTTATTGCCTTTTGGTTATATTAAAAAGGCATTAGAGTTAGCCAATGAAGGCGCTCGTGATATTGAAAATAAAATAAGATTTAAAAACACAATAATAGACAAAGGCTGTAGTTTTGATCAAAAATCAATAATTCATCCATTTGTGCATTTATTGGAAAATTGTACTATTAATAATTCAGAAATAAAGCCCTATACTTATTTAGGAAAGAATTGTGTGGTTCAAAACACAACCATTGGAAAATTTTGTTCTATTGCTAATGATGTATTGATTGGATTGGGAAATCATCCACTAGACTTATTGTCAACTTCACCTCTGTTTTATAGATTACATAATCCTTTACAAATTAGATTGATAAAAAAGGATTTGGATATTATAGAATACAAGCCAATTGATATAGGAAATGACGTATGGATTGGTACGCGTTCCATAATTATGGATGGTGTTTCCATTGGCCACGGAGCGGTGGTTGCAGCCAATTCGGTCGTAACTAAAGACATTCCTCCATATGCAATAGTTGGAGGGGTTCCTGCAAAAATTATTAAATACCGTTTTGAAGAAAAGAAAGTAGTGGAATTGATTGAGTCTAAATGGTGGGAAAAGCAATTGAAAGAAATTAATAAAAAATAAAAATTTATTTGAATGGCGTGATTAAATACTCCTATTACTACAGAAGTGCATATGTCATAATTATAAAAAAGATTATCCCAATTCTAATAACTACAAAACATCAAGTTGAAGTATAATAAACAAATTTTTTTCACACTAATATCATTAATCATTGTCGATTCTTTCCGATGGTTAAGTTATGCAGGGTTTTTGAATTTAGATTCTTCAACATATATTGCTATATTTTTAACTTACATATCTATTTATTTTTTACTTAAAATTGCATTAAATAGTGATTGGAAAACAAGTACTCCTATAACTACTCAAAATCTATTAAAATTTTGGATTGGTTTAAATGTTCTTAATATTGTTAGAGGTTTTTTTTTAGCTAAAGATTATTGGGATTACAAATTTATTTTTTTTAATGCAGTAACATTTTCTTTAATCTCTTTGGTTTTTTTTATTGGAAATAATTTACAAAAGGCAGTAATCGTATTTAAATTTGCTTTTAAATATTTATTTCCTTTTGGGTTTTTATTAATTCCTCTAACATTAACTACTAATGAGGAATTGTATTCCAGAATAATGATTCCAGTCAGTCTATTCATACTGTTTATTCCCTTTGTTAAATGGAAATGGAAACTATTAATTGTTTTGGTGGCTATTGTTTCGGTGTCAATAGTACTTGGTTTTCGAACAAATATTATTAAGATTACTTTCTCAGTAATGCTCTTGGCGCTTTTTTACTTAAGAGGTTTTTTAAATTTGAGGATACTTAAACTTCTTCATCTATTCACTTTCTTAGTTCCTATAATTCTACTTGTTTTAGCAATTTGGGGTAATTATAATTTTTTTGTAGAGTTTTCTGAGAACAGTTCTGGCTATACAGTTGAGGATAAAGATGGTAAGTCAGAGGACTTAGCTAGTGATTCCCGAACATTTCTTTACGTGGACATTTTTTCAACTCTAACTCGAACGGGTCATTTGTTAATAGGTGAGGGTGCTGCTGGTAAATACGATACCGTTTTGTTTGATTATTTAGGTGATGGAAGAGGGAGGTACAGCTCGGAAGTAGGTATCTTAAACATATTACTTTATAATGGGCTAATAGGCGTTATTATTTATACGCTATTACTATTTACGATTTCCAGAATAGCAATTACGCAATCCAACAATATGCTTTGCAAATTAATTGGCTTATTTATTGCTTTTCGGTGGCTAATTTCTTTTATTGAAGAGTTTACTGATTTTGATCTCAACTTTTATTTCTTTTGGATTGCACTAGGTTTAGTTTCCAATTATACTTTTAGAAAGTTGACTGATAAAGAAATAAAACTATTTTTCCAATCTATATGATGATTACAATAGCCGTTTTAATCACCTGCCACAACCGAAAAGACAAAACGCTTGCCTGTTTAGAAGCTTTATACGCACAGGAGAGATTAGAGTTAGATTTTAATGTAGAAGTTTTCTTGGTAGACGATGGTTCTAGCGACGGCACATCGGAAGCAATTAGAATACAATTCCCAGAGGTAAATATTATACAGGGAGATGGCAATTTATACTGGAACCGGGGCATGCATCTGGCTTGGAAAACTGCTGTATTCAATAGAAACTATGATTATTTTCTATGGTTAAATGATGACACAATTATTTTTAATACAGCCCTTCAAGGTATCATTGGTGCTTCGAATCAAAAAAATAATAAAGCAATTATTGTTGGCCCAACGACATCTTTAAATAGCCTCAAATGTACCTATAGCGGTCAAAAAAAAATTAAAAATACAGTTTTTCAAATATTAGAACCTAATGACAAATTACAAAAGTGTGAAAGATTTAATGGCAACTTTGTTTTAATTCCAAATGCTGTATTCAATTTTGTTGGTAATTTAGACCATCAATTTCATCATGCATTAGGTGATTATGATTATGGATTAAGGGCTACCAATTTAGGTGTTGATTCTTTTGTGTATAAAAAATTTATTGGAGTATGTGAAATAAATGAAGCCAATAATTACTTGCTCAAGAAAGGGTATTTATCTCGGTTAAAGTTTTTATACTCTCCTTTTGGTCCAACACCTTCTCAATTTTTTAGGTATAACTTTAGACACTTTGGTTTTTTTTGGGCTGTATTGATTTATTTAGGTGTACATTTAAAAATCTTATTTCACTTTAATAAATAACTTTTATTGTTGAAGGCCAGAAAAAAAATATTAATTTCCGCCTACGCAGTTTCTCCTTACAGAGGCTCTGAATGTGCCGTGGGTTGGGAAATTACTAAACGTTTGGGTAAATATTTTGATGTTACCGTAATTATGTGTTCTCAAACTCCATCTGGAGATATTTATTTTGAAGAAATCCAAAAGTATATTAAGGAAAATGGACCAATTGAAAATGTTGGGTTTGTAGGTATTCCTATGCCCGCTAGTTCGCGAATATTCACTTGGCTTCATGATATAGGTTTTTGGCCTGCTTACTATTGGGGTTATAATATCTGGCAAAGAGCAGCATTTAAACGGGCCAGAGAGTTACATATTCAATCGAACTTTGATTTGGCTTTTCAGCTTAATATGATTGGGTTTAGGGAACCTGGATATTTATGGAAATTAGATATACCTTTCATTTGGGGTCCGGTAGGAGGATTTCATTGTATCCCATTTCAATTTATAAGGCAATTTAAGGGTAAAGATTTTATTTTTCAGGTGTTAAAAAATGTGATTAATAAGCTACAAACCAAATTCCTATTAAGACCTAGGAAGGCGGCAAGAAAAGCAGAGCTGGTTTGGTGCGTTGACTATGCTTCTTTGAATATTGTGAGTAAATGGAATCCTAAGTCTGAATTACTTCAAGAAACAGGTTTAAATATATCAGCAAATAGTTACTCAAAAATTACTAAGAGTTTTAATGGTAAAAGATCTTTAAATTTAGTCTGGTCTGGTATGGTCACCCCGGGAAAAGCATTAGATATTCTTATTGATACTCTAATACTAATAAAAGAACTCGATTTTAAACTCGTTGTCTTGGGAGATGGTCAACTCCTGCCAAAACTGAAGGCTCGAGCCGAACAGATTAAGGAAAAGATCATTTGGAAAGGATGGCTTCCAAAAGAGAAGGCCATTCAGAATGTCAAAAATGCAGATTTGTTAATTCATACGAGTTTGAAAGATGCTACTTCAAACGTAATTTTAGAAGCAATAGGTCTGGGTATTCCAGTAGTATGCCACGATATCTGCGGAATGGGAATAGTGGTAAATGAATTAAATGGATTTAAAATACCCTATAAAAATCATGCTACTTCTGTTGAATATATTTCAGACTTATTGAAATCAATTCTTCATAATCCTAACATTCTGTCTGATCGTAACAAATCCATTATTGAGACCATAAATAGTCTTAGTTGGGATACCAAGGTTAATTATATCGCTCAAAAAATAAGTAGTATCATAAACAAAAAGTGAAAGATTATAATATAATGATTTTGTATAATCATTATTGTTAACTGTAATAGGTTTTGAAACCCGCCCCTATACTTCTTTTCTGCTACAAAAGGGTAGATACCCTTAAAAAGTGCATTGCATCTCTACAGAAATGTCCAGAAGCAATACATTCCGATTTGCTGATTATTTCAGATGGTTCAGCAAGCACTAAAGACGAAAAAAAAGTGTGGGAAGTACGTGAATTTTTAAAAGGTATCCGTGGTTTTAAAAGTATTCATATCATCAACAGAGATCAAAATTTAGGAGTAAAAGACAACATTATTTTAGGCATTAAAGAAATGGCCGCAAGCCACCATACATTTATAGTAGTGGAAGACGATTTGGAAGTTGCACCCGATTTTCTAAGATTTTTAAACGAAGCCCTAATTCGGTACGAAAATAATCCCAGCGTATTAAGTATCTCTGCCTTTTCCTATGTAAAATGTATTCCCTCTAAGTATCAATACGATGCCTATTTCGCCAAACGATTCAATCCTTGGGGTTGGGCAACTTGGTCAAAAAAAATTAATCTCGTCGATTGGGAGGTAAGTACTAAAGACGAATTCCTACAATCCAAAAAAATACAAACTCAATTCAATCGTTGGGGGAGCGATCGTTCCTACATGTTAAAAAGGCTACTTTCTAACAAAATGCAAACCTGGGATATACAGCTCGATTATTATTTATTCCGCGAAAATTTGACCTCCTTATATCCAGCCAAAACCTTAGTCAAAAACATTGGCTTTGGAACCGAAGACGCCACCCATACGAAAGGATATAATCGCTTTGAGCAAAAGTTAGAAAAAAACACTATGTTTTGTTTAAAATTCCCAGAACTAAATATTTATAATTCATCCATAACTAGGCAATTTAAATTAAAAAACAGTTTAAGGAGTAGACTTTTTACCCGATTCATGAAAATGGTCCATTTTACCAATTAAAAATTAGCGCAGCTAAACCCTCTCACTTATTCCAACTACGCTAAACACAATGAAACCTACTAATTTAGCACCTGTAGCACTCTTTACCTATAAACGATTACATACGCTAAAGAAGGTTGTAAGTGCTTTGTCAGCTAATTTTTTAGCCAATGAAACAGATTTGTTTATATTTTCAGATGGACCTCGGATGAAGTCAGATGAACAGGGTATAGCAGAGGTAAGGGCTTATTTGAAAACGATAACTGGGTTTAAATCTATTAAGATTAAAGAAAGTCCCAGCAATAAAGGATTAGCAAGTTCTATTATTGAAGGTGTTACCGAAGTTATTTCAATTAGCCAAAAGGTAATTGTGTTAGAAGATGATTTGATAACAACCAGAAATTTTATTGTTTATATGAATGAATGCTTAGAAAAATACCAATTAGAGCAAAGTGTATATTCAATTTCTGGATACACCTTTACTTTAAATATACCCGAATATGAACAAGAAGCGTATTTTTTAAATCGTGCTTGGCCATGGGGTTGGGCTATTTGGGAAGATCGTTGGAAAAACATAGACTGGACTATGAATACTTATATTGAATTCAAAAACAACACTTCTGAAAAAAAGCGTTTCGAAAAACTTGGTTCTGATGTAAATAGTATGTTAAGAAGTCAAATGAATGGGCTCTTGGATTCATGGTACATACGCTTTTTATTTCACCAATTTAAGAATGAAGGACTTACTATTTATCCAAAAATATCCAACGTTGATAATGCCGGCTTCGATAATTTAGCTACTAATAATAAAGGACTTAAAAACAGATATAAAACAGTACTAGAT
>Ga0209550_10006809_pt1 | contig 10629 bp, 9 predicted proteins | sample LauGreSuBDMM15SN_2_FD_187567 | JGI IMG/M metagenome (GOLD analysis project Ga0209550, IMG submission 187567) | Freshwater lake microbial communities from Lake Michigan, USA - Su13.BD.MM15.SN (SPAdes) (version 5) | ecosystem: Environmental > Aquatic > Freshwater > Lake | place: Lake Michigan, USA... | reverse complement strand
AAATCTAAATGTTTGCTTGTGGTTCGTCTGTGTCAGCATTTGTAAAACTTGTACGGCAAAGGTTTCAGCTTTTGAAACTCGTTTGAGAAGTACTCTCCCGGTTCGTTTTAGTTAATTTCTCAACTAGCCGTAATTCTCTCACTCTTTAATTAAAAAGCAACCCCGCCCCGCATTAGCGCAGGAAAAGTGCCCGTAAACGCCTAGAAGTTACGAATAAACCGGCCGCAACCATCACCACAAAGTATGCAATATGCACCAAAACACCCGAATTTATATCCCCAAACCAAAAAGCGCGGACCATTTCAATTCCGTGCCACAGCGGCATAGCCATGATCACTTTTTCTAACCAATCCGGGTAGACAGAGATTGGATAAAGAGAACCGGAGAAAAGTGTCATTGGAAGCAAAATAAAGTTGATAAAACCCATCTGTTGATATGTTTTAAAGTAGGAAGTCACAGCCATTCCAAATGAGGCAAAACCGAATGCAATCAGTGATGCCGCAGGTATAGCCAAGATAGCCCAAAAGCTAGGGGTCAATCCAAGTGCGGTAACAACTGTTAAAAACCCTAATGAGTAGACCAAGCCACGAATAAGAGCCCAACCGATTTCACCTAATGCAATATCTAGCGGCCCCAAGGGTGTTGAGAGCATCGTCTTATACAGTTTGGATTCATTGAGTTTAAAGAAAACATTCCAGGTTGAATCATAAATTGCACCATTCATGGCGCTATTTGCTAGCAAGCCTGGGGCTATGAACAAGGTGTAATCAATTGTTGTGCTTCCTGTTGTTACATCTCCAACAAGATTTCCCATTCCATATCCGAATGCTAAGAGGAAAAGAACTGGCTCAACAAAGCCAGTAACAACAGGAATCCAGGTTGATGATTTAAAAGCCATCCAACCTCTTTCTAGCAAAACATAAGGCCGGCCGGCATACATGGCACTGGAGTTGTTTTTCTCTGCAATATCAACAGCGGCGCTCACTTTGCCAACCTCCGATCAAATTGGCGCATGGAAAGAATCAGTCCAATAAATACCAAGGCCACCAGAACGCTAAAGTGAACTATGACCATCACGGTACTGATGCCGTAATCAAATGCTGCTTCTCGACCAAGCTCTGTCGCATGCCACAGAGGTGAAACCCATCCGATTGGCTGAAGATAGATAGGCATTGTTGAAAGGGGAAAGAAAGTGCCTGAAAACAAAAACATAGGCATGATGACAAGCCGGCCCAGAATATTAAAGAACTGATCATCCTTTTCTATCTTTGCTGCAGCGAACAAAATAACTGCGCCAAAAGCTCCCCCGCCCAAGAGTGCGATCGGGATAAGCAGCACGCTAACTCCAAAATCGACCACATTAAATGCGAGTAATAAAATGTAGTAAACGATCACACCAAAAATGGCGCGAACCAGAGCTGCCAAGAAAACTCCCACCGCAATTTGTGGCCCAGTTATTGGTGTGGCATTTTGAGCAAAGAAAAGCTTGCGCCACTTGAAGCCCTCGATAGTAGGAAAGACGCACTCATCCATTACCCCGGTAATTGCGGTATTTACTAGCAAAGCTGGTGCAATAAAAGCTATGTATTTAATGCCGTTTGTTCCGCTTGTTCCTGATCCTTGTTCAACCAGTACACCGATACCGATACCCACGGCGATTAGATAAAACAGTGGATTTCCGATGTCTATGGCGGCGATCATCGCTTTCCATTTAGACATGACCCGAATACGCGCTGAGGCTATATACAAAGCCCCAAAGCGTTGAATCTGAACAACATCAATGCCTTCGTTCATTCAATCAACGTTCTTCCGGTTAAGCGCAAGAACACATCTTCAAGAGAGCTTCTACGAACAAGTGAGGTGGTTGGATTTAATTGCGCAGCAGCAATTTGCTCCAACAGTTTTTCACCATCTTCGGTATACATCAACACACGATCTGGCAATGTTTCCATGCGTTCACACATTTGCGCTAACTTCGGCGCAACCTCTTTATTGCGATCACTGCCAAATCGAACTTCAAGAACTTCCTTACTTGAATATTGCTTAATCAATCCTTGCGGTGTTCCCTCAGCCATGATTGCGCCTTTGTCCATCACGACAAGTCGATCGCAAAGCTGCTCGGCCTCATCCATGAAGTGAGTTGTTAGCACAAGAGTTACACCTTGCTCCTTCAAACGAAATAGACGATCCCACAAAATATGACGTGCCTGTGGGTCAAGACCGGTTGTTGGTTCATCTAGCAACAAAATATCTGGTTCACTCACAAGGCCACGAGCAATTGTTAGACGACGCTTCATACCGCCACTAAGTGCCTCGACCTTTACATCACGCTTTTCTTCAAGCTGTGCGAATTCGAGTAACTCTTCAATCTTTGCCTTAATGAACTTCTTTGATAGACCAAAGTAGCGTCCATAGATATACAAGTTTTCGCTAACGGTAAGTTCGCTATCTAAGTTATCTTGCTGGGGAACAACACCTAAGTGAGCGCGTATGAGCGGACCAAACTGTTCAGGATCTTTTCCCAAGATCTCTACTGTGCCAGATGTGCGGGTCGATGTTGCAGCCAGGATGCGCATAGCAGTTGACTTACCGGCCCCATTGGGGCCAAGTAATCCGAAGGACTCACCCTTGGCAACATCAAAATCAATGCCATCCACAGCGGTTAAATCTCCGAATTTTTTGGTCAACCCACGCACAGAAATGAGTGGTTTGGACATTAGGCCACTCTACCTGAGTATTGTTATGCCACGTGCGATTCATAAATGAACCAACCCACGACCTCACCTATGACGATGTTTTCATGGTGCCCAGTAGATCAGAACTTTCATCCAGAATGGATGTGGATCTTTCATCGATAGATGGAACTGGAACAACAATTCCTTTAGTTGTTGCAAACATGACTGCTATTGCAGGCCGACGTATGGCCGAAACAATGGCACGTCGAGGTGGTTTAACTGTTATTCCGCAAGATATTCCACATGCGGTCGTTGATTCAGTCATCACATGGGTGAAGCAGCGTCACCCCTTCTTTGATACTCCAATTACTTTGTCACCCCAATCAACAGTTGCCGACGCTGTTAGCTTGTTACACAAGAGGGCGCATGGGGCAGTTGTAGTGGTCGAAGGTGGCAAGCCCATAGGAATAATTACTGAAGATGACTGTAAGAGCGTTGATCGCTTCACACAGTTGCATCAGGTAATGAGTAAAGACTTAACAACAATGCCAGACACACTAGATGCCCGGGCAGCCTTTGAATTTTTGAATCAACACCGACATAAATTGGCTCCAGTTGTTGCAAGCAACGGAGACTTGGTCGGAATCATGACCCGCATTGGTGCACTGCGTGGCACTTTGTACTCACCGGCACTTGATGCCACAGGAAAGTTGCGCATCGCGGCCGCAGTTGGAATTAATGGTGATGTGGTAGCAAAGGCAGCAGCACTCATTGAATCTGGTGCAGATGTATTAGTTGTTGACACCGCACACGGTCACCAAAAGAAGATGCTTGAAGCACTTGCCGTAATTCGCTCAGTAAATCCAACTATTCCAATCGTTGCTGGCAATGTTGTAACCGCACAAGGTGCACATGACTTGGTGCAAGCCGGTGCCAACATCATCAAAGTTGGCGTTGGCCCAGGTGCGATGTGCACAACACGTATGCAAACAGGTGTAGGACGCCCACAATTTTCAGCTGTGCTTGAGTGCGCAACAGAGACCAAGAAACTAGGCGCACATGTTTGGGCAGATGGTGGTGTTCGTCATCCTCGAGATGTCGCACTGGCGTTAGCAGCAGGTGCCTCCCAGGTAATGATTGGCTCTTGGTTTGCTGGAACATATGAGTCACCAGGAGATCTTCAAAGTGATACCAACGGGCGGTTGTTTAAAGAATCTTTTGGTATGGCATCTGCTCGCGCTGTTGCTGCTAGAACTTCTCAGGAAGATGCCTTTGATCGCGCTCGCAAAGCTCTGTTTGAAGAAGGAATCTCAACATCTCGCATGTATTTAAACCCAGCACGTCCTGGTGTTGAAGATTTGCTCGATGAAATCATCGCAGGAGTTCGTTCTGCCTTTACATATGCTGGTGCAAAGAACATTGAGGAGTTTGCAGAAAAAGCAACTGTTGGCGTTCAATCATCTGCAGGTTACGCCGAAGGACGACCACTACATTCTTCGTGGAGTAACTAACACGTTTTAAAGTTCGTACGCCTTATCTGCGATTTGATGACGGGCAGAGACATAATTTTGTGATGCGCCAACAATTAAATGTTCAAATCGTTGATTACCTTTAATATGTTCACGTAAGAATTCTGCAGAAATCTCTTGGCTAAAGAGCACCGACTTATCATTGAGGGTTGAGGTGTTTTTGTATGGTCGGATTAAACGATGCAGGTAGGTAACTTTATGAATTACTTGAGTGGCAATAAGTCGTATGAAACTTTTACTTGACTTCTTTGTTTCAGAGTTAGCTAAATCCAGCAAAATCTTTGCAATTTGCTCTCCACCCTGGGTGTTTGAAAGTTCTGCACACTTACTGCGCAACCTCTCACGCACCACGCGCTCGCTCAATGTTGCTACCGTTGCCGTGATCTCTGACAGATTAGTGTGGTCTGCACGCAGCGCGTAACCCTGATCATGGCACCAAGTGGCACGAGCTTCTTGATCATCTGTTCCGCGAATATTTGAGATAAAGACAGTTGGAATCTGTGCGGGCAACAGTTCATGAACGCTGTTATATCCGGTGGCAGCAATGGCACCATCAAAGGCTGCAAGAACATTGGCAAGCGGGAAGTAGCGCTGGACCTTGATATCTAGGCCTGCTGGGGCAAGAGAATTGCCATTCATATCTTCTGGATTCTTTGTTAATACAACTTGTAATCCCTGCCAGCCCAACAATCCACTAAGTGCAGCGCGCATTTTTTCATTCATATCACTCTCACCAGTGCCCAGTTGAACTAAAACCGCAGGGCGATCAGCATCTAGCCCTAAAATTTTGCGCGCCTCGATTCGTGAATTCGTACGAGCCTTTGAGTAAAGAGATACGGGTGAGGTCAATACCGCATCATTGCGATGCGACGTTGGTCCATGATCATATTGGCGTGCGATATCGCCCGGCTCGATAATTACATCAACTAAGTGAGATTGCAGAGGTAGAGCAAAGCGCAATATGTTTTTCTGCCAGAGGCCTCTTCGCACCCAAACAATCGTCAGATCTGGTCGTTTTAGTTTGGTTGCAATAAATCCTGAGTAAGGGACAACTCCATCGAATGAAATAACAGATGCACCAGTCTCGTCAGCGATTGCAATCAACCGATCACGTAAGTAGCGATCCCAACGATGTGCAGGCATCCAGCGCCGAGTTTTCCCAGGGATATATTCACACGGTACTCCAATAGCTGATGGGAGTTCTGCAATCCCTCCAGCTACCGAGACAATAATTGGTCGGGCAACGGTTTTAAGTTCTTCTGCAACTGCTGTAGCACGTGCCAAGTGGCCCATTCCGATTCCATTGTCTGTAGCAAGGATGATCGTTGGCTTAACCACGGCCTAGAACTTTTCGTAGAATAAGTGAGCTTACTTTTCGTATGAAAATTACCAGTTGCTTAAAAGAGTTGACCTTTTTACCTTCTTGCTTGAGATATTTGGCAAAGCGTCTGGCGCGATTATGTTTTCCTCGATTAACCGCAATAAAACGTTCATCACTCATCCAGTGAACGCCCCATTGTCGAGCAATTGAGCTATAGAGAGAACCATCCAGAGTTAAGGCACGGGCTAGGGCCGGGGCAAATACTGCAAAAGCTCTTCGGTCATTCTTATCTGCAACACCAACTAATCCGTTCTGGCTGGACAGAAGATAATTAACAAGACCTTTGAGATCAGTAGTTCCTGCGGCTTCAGCAAAGATGTAATACGGCGTAGGACCATGAGTAAACCTCTCAATGATCTCTTCAACCGTTAACTGTGCATTGATATCAATTTCCTCAAAGGAAAACTCGGTATCGCCCTGTAACCAGTTGCGTATCTCGCGTAGATCAGCATGGATATCACCGACAGGTGAGTACCTCGTAGTAAGAACTCGCCATGGCGCTAACAGGGTGAAGTGTGCATTGGTACCTTGCATCACTAATAGCTTGGCTCGAAGATCGAGTAGTTGTTCAAGATTTGAATCACGGACGTCTACAAAGAGTTGATAGGTCGGAACAGACCAACTCAAGGTGCTGTTAGCGCGCACGCTATGCATCTGTGGAATAACTTGTGCAAGGGAAGGATCGTTATGACGATGAATCAAAGCTTTGTTTGATTCAACAGTGCTATAGCCAAGATGCCACGATTGCGCTTTGCGGTCCACGACAGTGCGCAGGCCTTGAGTAAATATCCGCCAACCCAACTCGGTGTCTTCACCGGTAATAAGATTGCGGTCATAGCCACCAAGATCTTGCCATTGCTGATTACGTATTGAAAATGTTGCACCTACAAATGCACGGTATCCATCTAGTGCTGGTTTTTCTAAATCCTGTGTGCGAGTAACGCGATCCTCCCACAGCTCTTTACCCCAACTCTCTTGATGTAAAAGATCAAATGAACCAGCCTTTAACGCTGTCACAAGAGAATCAGGGGTGTAGTTCCAACTCTTAACAAAGCGTTTCCATCCTAGAACGGCATAATCATCATTGTCATGATGCCATTTCATGTGGTGAGCTAAATGATCTGGCTCAAAAATCATGTCGGCATCGATAAACCAAAGAACATCCTCACGAAGCTTTGCAACACAGTCATTGGTTGCTGCTGTCTTTCCCCACTTACCCGAGCCATTCTTATAGGAGATTAGCTTGGTCTTTGCTGGCCTTATTCTGGGAAGAACCAATGGCTTCGCACTGCCATCATCGATCACATATACCGAAGTTAATGAAGCTGGATAACTTTGTGCGGAGAGGGAAGCCAACACTAAATCAAGTTTTTCTTGGCCGTCACGACAGGCAATAACAACTGCTACAGAAAGTTTTGGCCGCGCTATGAGAGTGAGATCATGCGGACGGGCAAAACGATGCGGCTCGTATCTCATCGCATTTCACCAAAGACAGGATGATCCCAAACCCCGACAACTTGTTCATTCGCCCCGTTGAGGTACTTAGAGTAATTAGTGACATAGGTATGGAAGGTGAATGTTCGACGGTAGATGTATCCGGCCCCAAAGGTGCGCCAGATCTTTCCTCCATTATTTGTGATACCGCTCAACAAAAATCGATCAACAGCGGTATTGCCTTCACCAAACCATCCGGCAGCCTCTGCCACTTGGCGCTTAGCAAGAATTGTTCCCCCACACACCCAATCGCTCCAGAGCTCAACAGCTTGTGTTCCATGAGGAGCAAAGCGACGCACTGTGAGCTGAAGTGGCTCTAGGTAAACATAATTCATGGCCCTTCCTACAACATCTGCTCCTGTATCAAGTGCAGCATCTACTAAATCACGAAGATGCTCAGGACCGTAGTAATCATCGTCATCCATCTTTGCGATGTACTCACTACGTGATTGAGCAGCTAAGGAGGAAAGAATCATTCCTAGAGTTTTATCGTCACTGTATTTCTCAACAACCACATGTACTTTGCGACGTTTCAAGGCCGCAATCTGTTGGCTATGCGATTTTGATAACTCAATAGTGTGTAACCCGAGAAGCAATTCAAATGTGTCAAGAGTTTGATCCAGAAGCTGGTCAAGTAAATTGGAGAGATCATCTGTTCGTAGGGTAGAAACAAGAACGCTGACTGATGGATATTTTTTTATCGCAGATCGTCGAGATTTACGAAGGGCCTCTAACGCTTGTATTTCCTGTGAAAATGAAGTGGATCGATCCAATGTGTTATGTGGATTCGATGCCATGTGCCAAGACTACCAATAATCTAATACCCCACTGATAAGATCGGGAAATGTCCGATAAGCGCACAAGTGGCAAAAAGTCCACTAATTCTGGCGTTATTCGCATCCTTAAGAAGATTCTCTTTAACATTAAGGCCATTCCTTGGTATTACTACAAGCGCTATATACAAAAACCTCAACCTGTTAAATCTAAAATAGTCTTTGTTGTTTCATTTCCGCGCTCTGGGACCCATGCAATCGGTAGCTTGCTCTCAAATGAGGAAGTTGGCTTTAAATATTACGGAGAATTCTTCATATTCAACGCGTGGAATGTACTGATAGAGAGCATCAATTACTACTACCCATTCTTCTCTATACGATATTCGTTGAATCTGCGCCAACAACGAAAGTCTTGGAAGTATTACAAATTTGAAACAACTTCTCTAGATGCACACCGCACCATGTCTGCAATAGAAAAATTGCCGGGAGTTCATGTCATTAAGGTCTTTCCACAACATCTTTCTGATCCTCTGCTTCAGTCGATCATCGCAGAATTTAAGCCACACATTATTTTTCTGCGCAGAAATCATCTTGATCGCTTTGTCTCACACAAGAAGGCAAACGCATCAGGTAAGTGGCACACAGCCAGCACCACAGACCTTGTTATAGATTTAGATCCGCGCGAATTTGATAAATTTCTTGCTAACTTTACAAAGTTTTATACAGATTACTTCCACTTTGCAAAAGCGCAAGGTTGCCCAATTCTGGATGTTGATTTTGCCGATCTCCATAACCCTGAAAAGGTTCGTCAAATTCAAAAGTTTGCTCAATTTGATGATTTTACCGATTGGGATAAGTTGATTCTTGCTCCTACCACTGTGAAGCAAGATCGCTCCAGTACAGTGCAAGAGGATTTCTTGAAAAAGATTGGGAAGGTTCAGGCAGACTTTGATTTCAAGGCGGTGAGCTCGTGAGCAAGATCCCTGCAATTCTTAAAGAGCTTGAGAATGAATCCATAGAGATCCTGCGCGAGACAGCCTCTGGCTTTAAAAAGCCAGTAATGATGTACTCGATTGGGAAGGACTCATCAGTCCTATTACACCTTGCCCGCAAGGCTTTCTACCCGGCACCTATTCCATTTCCGCTGTTACACGTTGATACAACATGGAAATTTAAGGAGATGATTTCTTTCCGTGATCGAATCGTCGCCGAAACTAATTCACAGCTAATTGTTCATACCAATCAAGAAGGCGTTGATGCCAATATCAATCCTTTTACGACAAATGCCTCTGAGTACACACGCGTTATGAAAACAGTGGCCCTTCGCCAAGCACTTGATATGCATGGCTTTGATGCAGCTATTGGTGGGTCTCGTCGTGATGAAGAGAAGAGTCGGGCCAAAGAACGCATCTTTAGCGTGCGCGATCCTGGTCACCGCTGGAATCCGCGTGAGCAACGTCCTGAGTTATGGCGCACCTACAACACTCGGCTTGCACCAGAGCAAAGCATGCGCGTTTTTCCAATCTCTGATTGGACCGAAGCTGATATTTGGCATTACATCTTGCAAGAGCGCATTGAAGTTAATCCACTGTATTTTGCGCAAGAGCGCACAATGGTTCAACGTGGTGATCAGATGATTATGGTCGATGATGATCGCTTTGAACTTCGCAATGGTGAGCTCCCATTTATGAAAATGGTTCGCTTTCGCACACTTGGTTGCTACCCACTTACTGCAGCGGTTGAATCTACTGCTACAACAATAGAAGAAGTAGTTGAAGAGGTTCTTCAAGTCAAGCTCAGTGAACGCGCTACGCGATTAATTGATGGTGAAAATGAAGATTCGATGGAGAAGAAAAAGACTGAAGGATACTTTTAATGGCCGGCGCAATTGTCCGTCTGCTCACCTGTGGAAGCGTCGATGATGGAAAGAGCACTCTCATTGGACGATTACTTGTTGAAACCGACAGCATTCCTCATGACACTATCGGCGCTGCCCGAAAAGTAAGGCGCACAGGTTCAACTATTCCTGCTGGTGAGATTGATTTTAGTTTGCTCACCGATGGTCTTGAGGCTGAGCGTGAACAGGGCATCACTATTGATGTTGCTTATCGTTCGATGACGCTTCTAGATGGCAAGCGCCTAATTATTAGTGATGCCCCAGGACACGAGCAGTACACCCGAAACATGGTCGTTGCAGCATCTCGCGCAGACATTGGCTTGGTTCTCATCGATGCGATGAAGGGTGTGCGCACACAAACTTTGCGTCACCTAACTATCTGTTCTCTCATGGGAGTTTCTCGAGTCATCATTGCAATCAACAAGCTCGATGCTATGGAGTACAAGCAAGAGGTTTTTGATGCTATTTCTAATGACATCCAAGGCGCAGTTGAGCGCTTAGATGTTAAAGATATTCATATTATTCCAATTAGCGCACTTGTTGGAGATAACATCGTATTTCCTAGCCAAACGATGCCTTGGTACAAGGGCCAAACCTTACAAGATGCTATTCAGGGTTGGGAAAAGAGCAAGGATCTTTCGACCGGTGGTCTCATGCGCATTCAAATGATCGCTCGCGCAGAAAACTTCCGTGGCATTTCAGGAACTGTTCGTCGTGGCACCTTCACAGAGGGTGAAGAGGTCACGATCTTCCCAAGTAATCAGAAGGCGACGATCTCTTCTATCGTAACTTTTAACGGTGACATCACAAGAGCCGAAACTGATGATGCTGTAACACTCGTGCTTACCCCAGAAGTTGATGCAACTCGCGGCGATGTCAT
>Ga0209550_10006806_pt1 | contig 10634 bp, 7 predicted proteins | sample LauGreSuBDMM15SN_2_FD_187567 | JGI IMG/M metagenome (GOLD analysis project Ga0209550, IMG submission 187567) | Freshwater lake microbial communities from Lake Michigan, USA - Su13.BD.MM15.SN (SPAdes) (version 5) | ecosystem: Environmental > Aquatic > Freshwater > Lake | place: Lake Michigan, USA... | reverse complement strand
CCAATCAACTCCGCGCTCTTCAGCACTTACTCGTTCATAAATAGTGGAGTGATGTTTTAGTAATACAACTCTTGCCTTTCGATCTATCCACCATTGATTATCTGCTGTAGATCCAGGAAGGGATACGTGATAAATGATCCAATCACCGATTCTTACCTCAATTGCAATGGGTAGGCCTCTTTGGGTGCCAAATGATTTAGCAATCTCACCTATCTCCATAGCATCTGCCACATCTAATTTAGGCAGCGTAAGTAAGTGCTCCTCTTGTAAAAGTTGGCTAGAAGTAAGAATCATTTTGTTTTGGTTCATCCTAAATTATTTAATCATTATTGGGCAACGCTCCAGGAAGCAGGAGTTGAAAACTCAACTGCCTTGGATTTCTTAGCCTTAAATGCCATTTTGTTTTGCCCCTTGTTAACCGGTTTTGTATTACAGAGTAAGCCGTCGCTGCCTCTATTAAATGCTACGATGTTAGAAGTTATTTGTCGATCGAAAAGGATAATTTGGACATTTAATAGGAGTACTTTCGATAATGATGGCACTTGAAGAAGTTAAGTTGTGATAAAACTACCCCGCGGCAAGATTAAGTGGGCCCTGTCGGGATCGAACCGACGACCCACAGATTAAAAGTCTGTTGCTCTACCGACTGAGCTAAAGGCCCCATACATGAATTTAAGCTAAGTTCCCCAGTTAAGAAAACTATTAGATACATCCTACGCTATTTTCTCAACTTTAGTTTAATTTTTAGGCGACTATTTAGAATTTAAAGAAATAGTTAAATCCTATTTGTCTGAATCCTACAATAAATAGTCAGAATGTCAACTAGGCTAGTGGGGCTAGTACAAAATCCAAAACCTTGTGAATTTAATAAGTTACAGAAATTTAATATGTAAACAGATAGTCTTAAAAATATCTAAATCAAAAAACTGATCATTTATTTACATAGATAAAAAATCTTAGATATATTTTTTGTCTAATTGAATTATTCTAGCGTAAATAAATACTATAGGAATCATTATTACGCTTCTATGACGATAAGCAGTTCCGAAATTCACTTCTGTAATCGCACTAAAAAAAATAAAACCTAATATAAAAAAGACAATGGTTAGAACTACTGGCTCATTTAAAAGTCTAATTAAACCAAATTGAATCAACCTTAACAAAGTCAAGCCATATAAAACCCACCAAATTGGGCTTTCAATAGAAGCGACCAAAAACATAAAGTCACTACTAGTTAAAAATGGAATGGGTTCAAATAAAAATAAAAAAGATCTGTATAAAATTGAAAATGGTTCATCAATCTTGGGAGGTACAACAATCTGCGCATCACTTGAATATATGTTCTTTTCTAAACTATTCATGTTATCTTGGAGAGCTATTTTTCTTGATTCATTTATATAACCGTAGACCATTTGTTTAACACCGAGAAAAGATAGAAATCTACTTAGGCTAGAGTTTAAATTATCTTCAAAATACCAGTACATCTCAATAATTGTTGAATTTCCATGAAAAACGAGGGTTTGGGTTTGGGTTTGGGTTTGGGTTTGGGTTTGGGTTTGGGTTTGGGTTTGGGTTTGGTCAAACGAGAACGCAATGACGGAATCTCCAGGTCTTTCAGGAACACCTCCTTTGGCACTATTGATTACGTTATGTAAAGTATAAGTTGAGCTTGTGGCTAAGAAAAAAACACAAGGAATTAGAATTGTCCACCTAAAAAGCTTTGGTTGAAATTCACTTTTTTTTCTTAAATATAAACATAAAATTGTTAACATAATTGAAATGCATAGTACAACCCACAAATAGAATTTAACTGAGATTAATATATATGAACCTATCAATAACAATTTTGCAGAGTATTTTTGGTTCCCTGAAAAATAAATACTTAGTCCATAAAAAAATAAAGTTAACGAAAAGAAAATAAATATTTCCCTTAAACTTAATGAAGACCATAAGAAAAAAGATGGAGTAAAAAATACTAATAAAAGAAAAAAGAGGTTAAGTTTACTAGTAAACACTCTGGGAAATATTACAATTTTTATAATATAAAAGCAGTAGGTAATCATAAAAATTGATAATATTCTGAGTGCCATTAATTCTTGTACTCCCAATAAGTGTATAAATTTTGCGGGAGCATAAGCAATCCAAAGGAAAATTGTTGGCGTGTTTATCCATCCACTTTGACCTTTAGTCGCTGCTTCAGGGTCTAAAGAATAAATCTTTCTGAAAGTATCTACATATGCTTTTTCATCAGGACTAAAAGCTACAAAGTCTGATATCAAAATTAGAAGACTTAAATGAGCAACAAAAAAACCAATAGTTAGGTTAAGGTCTAAGCTCTTTATTTTTCCTCGCCGCAAAAATGCCAACATTTATTCATTGTATACTAAATTGTTTAAAAATTATATAAACTCAATTTTTTGACTTCTATGGCTTTGGAGAAAGATGGTTAATCCAAATTTAGTCTAATTAAAAGGATTTCTACTTTACTTCCCACGCTGCCAGATATTTATCTAAAATTAAATTGTTTCTGCATGAGTGTATAATTTTTTTCTTATAGTTTTGTGAAATTTTTGTTCTATTTGGCACACTTTCACCGTAAAATCTCTTGAGTAAAAGATACATTTCCTCCGAGGTTTTGTTACTTGAAATTCGAGATTTTGGTAAAAAATCTGAAGCTGCGCCAGCAGGATTTGCTAGAGCAGGAGTACCTATTGCTATGGCTTCTGCCAATGAATTTGGAAAGGCCTCAGTTGAACTTGCCATAAAATACAAATCAATATCTCGATACCAATCTTTAAGTTTAGCGCCGTCAATTAATCCAGAAAATTCTATACTTACACGCTTTTTTTTGATGAGTTCTTGCAAACTAAAATTTCCTAAAATATCACTAGACAGCTTCCCACCTGGTCCACAATTTTTACCTGCGAATTTAACAATCAGATTTACATTCAAGTGATTCTCTAAAAATTTTAAAACACAATCAATAAGAGCTAAATGTCCTTTACCTTCTTCATAGCGTGCTGCGATTCCAATTTTAAATGTATGTGGATTTTGTTTGGTTAAGAAAATTGAAGTTGAACTAACTTCATAAACCCAGCTAGATAAAAAATTCCAAATTACTTTAATTTTTTTTCTTGGGTACCCAATTTTTACATGAAAATCAAGAGCTTGATTACTGCAAGCAATAATAGTGTCTGGTATCAACCTTGCAAGCAGAACTGCAAAACCTTGGATCAAAAGCTTATGTAAATGTGTGCCCTTAGATAGTTTTGTTCCCCTTAGCGACCAAACTCTAAGTTTGATTCTTAACCCTAGTGAAGCAATTCCAGATATAATATCAGAAATATATAGAAAGGAATGAATTACATCAGGTTTTTCCTTTATGAAAATACTTCTAACTCGAATAATCGCTTTTAAAAATAGATACTTCTTTTCAATATCTAAGTAATACATCTTGAGATTTATTTTTTCAAACTTTCTATATAATCCCTCGCGCTTACCTATTACAATTACTCTTATAGTACATAGCTCTGATATTGATGAACAAAGCCTTAGTAAGAAAAGCTCTGTTCCTCCATGACGAACACTCGGAATGATGAAAATTATTTTTTTTTGCATTATATATACCAAATTCCATTTGCAATATCGTCAAATTGTGATTCATGAGTTATCATTAAAATGATTTTATGTTCAGACTCTTTTTTAACTATATTGCAAAGAAATTCCTTCGAACTGTAGTCTAAGGAATTTGTGGGTTCATCTAGCAGTAAAATTTTTGAATTTCGAACAAAAGTGCGAGCAAGTCCTATTTTTTGCTTTTCTCCTTCACTAAGAACCAAATTCAAATTCATACTTCTGTTAACGTCATACTTAACTAAATCAAAATTTAAAATATTAAGAATTTCCAAGCAATTTGCCACTAGTATTTTTTTAATTTCCCCATCAACCTCATCAATTAAAAAGCTATCTTCTATAGATTGCTCCATAAAAATTTGTTTTTGTGGTAAATATGACAAGAATTGGCCCCTGTACTCTGGTTTAGTGGCAATTAGATCTTGCTCATTCAGCATAATGCTGCCAGTTATGGGGTCGCGAAATCCGGATATGACTTCAAATAATGTTGACTTACCAATACCGTTTTGCCCTTTAATCAGGTACAAACCATTCTTAGAGATACTGTAACTAATATTTTCAAATAGTTTTTGACCATTAGGAAACTTATACGCTAAATTCTTTATAACTAATGAATTTATATCTACAGGAGACATTCGAATACTTGGCATGTCTATATCTAACCTATTTAATCCTATAGAGTAAAAATCGATAATATCTAACGCTAAAGTTGAAGATTCTCTATGCTGCAGAAAAATCTGAATTCCATTTTGAACTCTTAACAAAGCTGGTAAAACTCGGAAAGCTAAAATTAAAAAGCTAGATAGCACAATTAAACCTTCAGAAACACTTAATAGATACCAGGTTAATAATGCTGTGACAAGACCACCTACAACTATTGATCCTTCTAGAATTAATTTTGGAAACCCGAACTGAATTATCCTTGCGCTAATTAGTTTGGAGAAAATCAATCTTTGGTCAGTGTAATTAGTAAGATATTTATTTAATTGTCCTCGTAAAATTAAATCGGTTGATAAACTATCAATTTGTAAGAATTTTTCACTAAGTGATGTACTCAAGCTCGTATAGTCTTTAAGCATTAATTGTGATTTCTTAATGTGATAATTAAATGACACCAATGTTGCTACTAGTATTATCAATAATAAAATACCAGTTATTAAAGGCTTCCAAATAAATATTATTATCAAAATAGTCAATAAGCTAAATATTTCTGCTAAAATCAAAATAAAATTGCCGATAACGTAGTGAATTAAAGAGTTAAATGAGCCATGAATACTTTCTAGTAGTTTAACCTCACTTAATTGAATTCGTTTATCAAGAGGTAGACTGTAGTGATAACTTAAAATAGATCTGATAAGTCTGTTATTAATTGTGCACAATTTATTGGTGAAATGTCGCTCAATAAGCACACTTATAAATGATCTTGCCAACAGAAGCGACGACGCTGTTAAAGTGAGTAAAAATATAAACTCATATAATGAAATTTGTGAGTCAAAATACATATACATGTTTTGTACAATATCTGGGATATTATTTGGTTTACTTTGAATGATTGGTATAAATGTACTTACAACAGTTCCTGTTAGTACTATTGCACATAAATCTAAAACTACTGTGGCCATTTGCATGGATAACCAAAACAGAACTGTTTTCTTATCATTAAGAGTTGAAACATTTCGAAGTGTTTTAAAAAAATCAATTTTTATATTCATTTATCCCATAAAGTTTGATTGAAAGTATTATGCCAGATTATGAAGTTGCTAAGTGCTTCCTCGAAACTAACTATATCTCGATTTGGCAACATTCTATTCCTCTTCTCATTATCTGACCATGTTTTAAGGCTTTCTACATGCTGACGTGGATGGTTCAAAGTATTGATTTTTTTGCCATATTGCTTTGAGTATAAATCAATTATGTCTTGTACAGATTTAGGCTGGCCACTTCCTATATTTAAAATGGGCAAGGATTCTTTCGAGAGAAATTCTTTTTCTATAGCTATATTGTCATTTAAAAAAAATTCAGTTAAGTAATTTACATCTTTAGCTACATAATCAATTGGTGTATAGTCTCGGAAGTCATTTATACTTCCGTATATATTTAACGGCTCATTTCTGAGTATTTGATTCGCGAACTTGAAGTAAGCCATATCTTCACGTCCAAAAGATCCAAATACGCTAAAGAAACGTAATCCAATGCTTTCAAGTTGATTCTTATTTTTCAGCTTAAGTGCATACTGCTCATTTTCCCATTTTGAAAATGCATAATCACCTTTGCCAATAAATTTTTTTAAATCTATTTCTTTGCAAGGGCCTGAAATTCCTTGATCACCATAAACACTTGAGGATGATGCGTATATTAGTTTCGAGGATATTTCTCTTGCAAAATTGGCAATAATTTCAAAACTCTGAATATTATTTTTTAAAACGTCAACTTTTTGTACTTCTAAACTTCGAACTCCTGGAAAAGCTGCTAAGTGTAATACTAGATCTACTGAACCAAATATATTCTGTAAAGACTTAGGACTATGCTCTAGTAAATCTAAATTAAGAACTTTTATGTCCAGTTCTAACAGTTTCCGTGCCCTTAATTCTGTTAATTGTGTGGGGTGGGCAGGTTTGAAACTATCTAATGCTACAATTTCATAATTGGAACTCGTTGCTAACAAAGTTGCAACATGATAACCAATAAACCCAGCTGCTCCTGTGATAAGAATTTTGGACATGCGTAACTATATCGTTTTATGGTAATTTATTAGAAAACCCAGTTTAAGAATTGAGAAATCTTATGGCATCTGAACTAAATACATCGAAAACAAAATTATTATTTATTGTTCCGCGACTTCATACAAATCTTTTAGGTTGGTTGCTTGGGTTAAAATTACTAAACGTTAATTACAAAGTATTAGTACAAACTAAATCTTTGTCTGAAGATTACTCTTTAGGTGTCCCTGAAAAAATTGATCCAAGATCAAATTATTACAAGTTTTTAAATTTTAGTAAACTTTCCTTTTCTAACTACTGTCTTTTATATAAAAAAATTCGCTCGATTGAACCTTCGATAATTGTATTTCGATTGGAAATGAACTTTACATCTTTTTTAATGTTAGCCAATATAGTTTTTTCCAGGATACCATTTATAATTTATGATCAATGGCCTATAATTGGTATTAGTAAATTAAAAAAATTGATTAGATTTATACTGAATATATTTTTACAGACTCCAATTATTACTCCAGTTTATTCTTATAATGATGATTGGATTGGTAATCGTATTAGTGAAAGTTATGACTGTAAGAAGATAAATTTTTTACCATTTGGAATGCCAGTATTTGATAAAGCAATGTTAAAAAAGAAAGAATCTCATTCGGCTAAGCCAATACGCTTAGTCAGTATAGGTAAGTATCAGTTTCGAAAGAATCATTTAAAAGTTATTAATCACCTTAGTTTAAATAGTGACTTCATGAAATCAAACGTAGAAGTGGAAATAATAGGTGAGTCAACGCAATCAGAGCATATAGAAGTTTTAAATAAGTTGAATCAATTAATACTTAGTAGTAAATTAAAAAATAAAATCAAATTAACTTATAATTTAAGTCACCAAGAAGCATTAAATAAAATCAAAGAGTGTGACATTTTTCTGCTCCTCTCTGATTCGGAGCCTGCAAGTATTTCAAATATCGAGGCTATGGCTTTTGGAAAACCAATAATTATAAAATCAGGAAATGGAACTGCTAACTATTTAAATAAAAAACTAGGTGGATTTATTGTCTCTAATTTCGATGACTTTAGTGAAAAAATAAGCTATCTAATTCGAGAAGTAAAAGAAAGAGAAAGGTTTGGAACAAATAATATTAAATCTATAAAATTGATATCGGATCCCGTAGAAACAGCTACTCGCCTGTTAATGATTGCTGAAACAATAACAAAATAACAGCTTCGTATGTAAATTTTGTTATAGTATAGCAAGATGCAAAGAGTCATAGCCAGTTGTGTGTATGGAAATAAGCACACTCCATTTGTATTTACATTTCTCCATTCAGTCACTAAAACTTGTCCAGACGCTAGGATTATTATTGGATATTACGATTTTTCATTAGTTGAACTTAACTTACTAAAAATTTCCTATCCTTTTGTCGAATTCATTTCACTTGATAACACTAATTCAAAAGGTTTGTCGCATGCTGCCAATGCATCTCAAAAAATAAATACTTGGTTCCAATTGTTTGATTTACATACTAAAGAAAATGATCAAATTCTATTTCTTGATATTGACACACTCATGATTAAGTCTCCATTTGAGATATTTACTTCTGACATTGATTTAGTTTTAACTAGAAAAAAAGGAAGATGGCCTTTAAATTCTGGGGTTTTATTTGTCTGCAAAAATGCAAATACCCAAACTATATTTTACAATTGGCTTATACTTACTAATAAAATTATTTCGTCGATGCATTTGAATTCCCAAGCTGAAGCATCGTACGGAGGTGCAGATCAAGATGCTCTAATAAAAACCTTAGGCATCTCAAAATGTATAAATAATTTTGATTTAGACACATATATGTATGCATATTTAGAGAGTAATGTAAAAATCAAATTTGTGAACTGTGAAGAGTACAATCAGACTGAGAGTGCAAAAATTACACCTTTAACAAAAATTATTCATTACAAAGCAGGTTGGCATAATATTCTAATTAACGGAGCTAGATACACTAAAAATCGCCCCAAGAGTTCTTCCTTTGAATTCCACCAAATTTGGAAAAATTGCTATACGCAGGCAAAAAATCATTTATATGAATCAGTTTACAAAAAATCTTGGGAACAAGAGGATTTAATTAAAGAAATAAGTGAAATTAAATACCTACCACGAGGAATATATAACTCAGAAATGTTGTTAATGATATCGGTTTTAAAATTTCTAAATGTAGAAACAGTACTTGAGTCAAGGCGAGCTCGCGGTCATAGCACTCAGTTGATTAGTAAGCTATTGCAAAATGATGATTCACATAAGTCATTAATTTCTCTTGATTTCAAAAAAGATTCTGATTCTGAATATGCTGAAATCAATTTAGCGCAGTATCCAAAAACAAAATTGATATATGGAGATGCAAATTTTATATTAAAAAAAATTATCCGTAAAAAATTTTCACAATCAGATAGATATGCTGTTTTACTTGATGGGCCAAAATCTTTTAACGCTCTATATTTAACTGCAAAGTTAATTCGTTGCAAAATCCCGCCTGTAGTTTTATTCATTCATGATATGAGAAAATTTCAAAAAGATGGAAAATTTCCTTTGCAACGCTTCATGTGCAGCGTAATATTTGATCGTGTGTTTTTCAGTGATGAATTCCAAATTAAACCAATGGTAAGAATGTGTGATGAAAGTATTTTTCTACTCGATGATACTACTCAGTTAAATAATGTAAATTCACCAAACTTTTTATTTAGGGAAAGTTATGGGCCAACATTAGCAGTTATAATTCCTACCATGCTAGATCGCCATGTGCTTAAAAAATTTTTAATATGGCCGGTATTACAATTTTATAACATTTATAGCACTCTATCTAAATTTATTTTACGTAGTATCTTTAATCGCCTTAGGATGATAGTATTTCGCAACAAATGATGTTCAACTTTGTTCTAGGGTAATTTACTCAATCTCTTTACGTTTTCAATTTTATGAAGGCTTGCTTTTACTAGAGTTTTTAACTTTGTTTACTTTAATAAAATTAATGGAGATTACGTCGAGTTCGGTGTTGCAAGTGGAAATACATTAAAAATTGTTATGGTAAATGTCAAAATTCGAGGGCTTACAAATATGAAATTCTATGGGGTTGATACGAATGTGTCGTGTAACTATACCTAAAGGTATAATTGTGCTGCATATAAGTTTAAATGCTAAGACAGATGCTTTTGGTGTTACTGAAGTGGGCAACGTTAAAGAATAATTAGAATTTTTTGAAAACTGTTAAGTACTTTTTTCTAAAAAATGAGCTTTATGTTTGGTTCAAATTATGAAATAGTTTAAAAAAAATTATAATATATAGAATAACTTACGAAATCAACTAAGCAGTTTCTTAAAAATCTTACTGTATTCACTTATAGCGTTTTCAATATCGAAATGGGATTCAGCAAGTTTTCTGCAGCGGATAGAGGTTAATGGATCAGAGAGTAAATCGTTTAGTTCCCTTATTGAATTTGATGTGTTTGAGCGCAATATTATTCCTGTTCTAGTTGAAGTTAGTAGATCTTCAAGATCACCGATTCCTTCTGAAATAACTACTGGTCTACCAACAGCTAAAAATTCAGCCACTTTAGTTGGCATAACTCCTGTTAAAGAATCACCAATGCCTGACTTGCAAAGGGCAAGTCCAAAGCTAGAATTTTTTATTTCGTTTTGCATTTCATTTTGCTTTAATACTTTTATCTCATTTTCACCTACGCCGAGAGTGTCCCTGGTTGCCTCATGCCCATGGCACCAAGTAACTAAAAGCGGTTCGTTTTTCCTGTATTCAGCAATGAAAATTTTTGTAGCATCAATATCGTAGTAGTTGTTGAAAACTCCTGATAGTAATAGTTTTTTAGGTAGTGGTAGTTTGCTTTCAAATGAAAATTGTTTTAAGTCGGTACATGTCGGAATTACCCTATGAAAATCAGTTAATTTAGGGTTTCGATTTTTTAGGATTGGATACACGGCTTTAGATAAAGTTGAAACTGCCTTCGCATTTTTTGCACTTATTGATTCAAGTTTTCTAGCTATATTTATTATTATCTTATTTTTAGATATGCTTCCTATAACTAATTTTTGGTCAACCCATAAACCTCTAACATCCCATAGGAAATTTTTGCGTAGTCTTAAAACGCATGCTACTGCAGCCAAATCACCTCTACAGTGATACGCTTGGGCTTTAGGGAGATTAAATGCTAATCGAAATAGACGACTTGCGCCCCCAAGTGTTCCAGTTTTACCAAAATTGATTTTTTTCCAGTGAATTTTACTAG
>Ga0209550_10006805_pt1 | contig 10634 bp, 9 predicted proteins | sample LauGreSuBDMM15SN_2_FD_187567 | JGI IMG/M metagenome (GOLD analysis project Ga0209550, IMG submission 187567) | Freshwater lake microbial communities from Lake Michigan, USA - Su13.BD.MM15.SN (SPAdes) (version 5) | ecosystem: Environmental > Aquatic > Freshwater > Lake | place: Lake Michigan, USA... | reverse complement strand
GTGGGCCCAGACGGGCTCGAACCGTCGACCCACGGATTAAAAGTCCGTTGCTCTACCGACTGAGCTATAGGCCCCACTGCGAAACAGGCTCAAATGTTTTATTAGTTAAGCATCTGAGTTCTATTTGGTTGGCTCATCTTACGTCATATTGAGGGTAGTTATCCCACAGATATCCATCAGATGGTTTGTTTGAAAGGCAAAAGAGCCAGGGACTGGCAAGGCTGAAGCTCCCCTGTTCTCACTTGAATTTCAACATGAATATCTAGCGTTTTTTGCCTTCTTCAGATAAACAGGATGCACTTGGCTCATACTTGGTCTCTAGTGATCTCAAGTCAGGCTCATTTGCTGTTGCTTTAGAGGCTAGACCCTCGCAAGCCCCCTGAATAACCAAGAAGGTATTTCCATTTATCAATATCAACACAAGTTTCCTTTTAACCTAAACGCTCAACTAATTTTTCAATTTAGCTAATCAAGACTTCGAATAGAAAGCATATTAGGAAAACAGTCAATATCAGCTATGAGTTTCGCTTATCTAAATAGTTGTTGCTCATTATTATTTGCCTAGATGTGTCACACATTTTTAAGTTCTTGAGTAATTTTCAATTACTAGTAGTCTCGAATCTATGTTTCCCGTAAGGTGTTCGACTTTACGTTAATTTGCCTTGCCAAATCTTCCGAAATCTCAATGCAGTGATCTATTTTCCCCGACCAAACTTCAACTACTTCGTCACTTAACCACTTCACTTCAGTAACTCTCTTATCGGTTAATGAAACATTTGGTTGAATACTTCTTGTTGTGATGCGCCGCCCAACAATCTGGCCCAGATGAAAATCAGGCAACCACATTTTGACTCGATCTACTAGTAATTCATGAGCGGATGCGATTTCTTCATCAGAGTCTTTCCATTTTAACTTGGGTTGGCTTCCAATTGATCTGTCTAACACGCTTGCACTTGGGGCATAGACTAGAAACTTGTCTGTGAATCCTTTAGGTAGAATCGTGAGGAAGTCACCATCAATCACAGTTACCCCTGTGGGAGGGCATTCACTAGTAACTTCAAGAATTAGGGTTCTATGATACTCATAATCCGTCATCCTTAGATTGACATCTTCGCTCTCAATTCGATCATTGCCATAAGTCGCACGAATAATAAAGTCAAAATCTTTGTATTCTGATTTTATTTTATCTTGAAGTGACCACCGGTCAAATTTCTTGTACATTCTGCAGATCTCTGTACCATTCAATAATTGAATAGAAGACTCCAACAGTTTCTTTTCAAGACTAAATCGGAAGTCATCAATGTCTATAACCCCTTCCGTACATCGCCAAATGCCATCGATCATTTCACGCTTAATTCCAAAAGGACGTACGTTGAATTCCTCTATCAACTGGATTCCTGCCAAACGAGCGAAATCTTTGAATTCTTCTCTGTCAACCTTTGATTCTTCAGAGGCTATTGCATAGTAATTGGGAAAGTTGTCTCGAACCAATTCAGGGTAAACAGATTTAAATCTTTCAAAACCGATTCTTGATTGTATTGCTGTTTGTATATCTCTAGGGTAGTGCAGACCAATATGAAGCCTATTTTGGCTGTTAGCAGTCCCCTCCTGCAGAATTCTCTGGTTTTTCTCAAAGAGCGTTACCAAGTGGCCAAACTTGGATAATTCAAGCGCAGCTGTTACTCCAAAAACTCCTGCACCTATAACTGCGATTCTCGACAATTACCAATCCCTCCCAATGTAGGTCGTGCTTCCGCTCAAGAATTTATCGCGTTCAAAACTGATTTCAAGAATAGACTCCACTACTTCTTCTATAGTTAATAGACTATTGAACGTTCTTTCTCTATGCAGCTTGATATTTTCCTGCAACATGTCATTGAACATTTTTGTCTCCTCAATTAAGCTTGGTGCTAAAACAAGCAGTCTTCTTCCAGGGAATCTGTTTGCAATTGACATTATGAACGCCTCTGTGGAAGCTTTTATGGCGGAGTAATGAGCATCATAACTAGGCCTATGGGCGGCTCTGGAGCTTACAAAAATCATTGTCGCGGAATCGGAGAGATGAGTTTGAATTCTTCCAATTAGATAGTTCAGGGAGGCCCCATACGTTCTATAGTAATCTTGCGTTTCTTCTAGCGAAGAAGATGAAATATCCAGTTTAGATGCTGCTCCAGCAAGGATATAGACGTAATCAAAATGTGACTCTTGTAGATTTTGGAATAGATTCGATACTGAATCTATGTCTTCTAGGTTTAATGCAATGTAGTCTTCGGACTCAGAATCTATATCTTCAATTGGTAACCGAGATACCAATGTGATTTTGGACGTGTATGGTTTAATTCTTTGCACTAGGGCACGAGATATGAGGGAGTTAGCACCTATAATTAGGACCCGATCGGTTTCATAGAATGACACCCGGTAAGGATACCCACCTAATGCTCACGAAGCCCCTACAGAGAAGCCTAATTCGTTCACTGAGAATTAGATTTTTCCGACTGATTTTTAGGTATTCTACTAATTCACCATACATTTCTGGCGATTCCATCGCAAAGTGCTGCGACTACTATGCATTTGGACGATTTGAGAATAAAAAGATTAATCTTAAGAAACTGTGTAGGGCAAGTTCAATATTTGTTCCAGGTCATTTGCTATTTGACTTTTTAAACAAATATTCGCAGTATATAAACGCGCGAACAATTGTTTCAGGCAATAGTGATCAGAATTTTCCAGAATTACCAATTTTGCCGAAATCGGTGACTCTTTTCTTGTGTCAGAATTTAGTATTCATGGAATCAGAGCGAGCTCATACCTTGCCCATTGGATTAGAGAATCTTCGGTTAGGTCGATCTGGCCGGCCTGGATACCACAAATTTAAGAGCAAGACTCAAATTACGGATAAAATTTTAGTGCCACCGATGTCTCCAACGAATCTTGTACGGGCGAAAGTGCTTAAAGAAGTTAGATTAAAACCAGAATTATTTGATAGTCCAAAGCAATATTTGAATGAAAAAGATTATTTCACTTTAACAAAAAAGTATAAGTTTATTCTTACGCTCGAAGGTAATGGATATGAAAATCACAGAATTTGGGAGGCTTTATACCAAGGTTCGATTCCAGTAATGCTTAACACTAATTGGTCAAAATCCCTCATTGAATACGGACTGCCAATAATGTTTGTGGATTCAATCACCAAAATTTCATCTAAGGTAATTCTAGATTTTTACCATCGCTATGGTGATTTTTCCCCTGCGGACTTAAAAGTACTCTGGACCCCGTTCTGGTCAGCTGCAATTAGAAATGGTGAACTACCGCAAGACTTGGCAAGCCAAAATCGCTAATTCAAAGCACCTTAATGACTTTAAAAATTACTCAGCCATACCTTAGCAATGAAAATTCATTAAACATGAAATAGCTTATGGATTAATAATTATGTGTTAATTCTAGGTTTCTTTCTTCAATTTATTAACAAATCTTGGGAAAAGGTCCACAGTTTTATGAATTAATGACCAAAACCTCACTTTTTACCCCAATATGTTTCTGTTATTCCTTTACATACAGTACTTTCATCTTTGGGCGAGACTAACATGACGGTAAAGGATTAAAGAGATGAATACATCTACTTCTGTATTGATTATAGCTTACCGAAGAAGTGAGAATCTAAAGAAGATCTTGGCTATATGCGTCGAAAAGAAAATAGAAACAATTTACGTTAACTTAGATGGCCCGAGAGGGCACGACGAAAAACATGATGTTGATGAATGCCAGGATGTATTAAGTGACTTTAAAGTGAATTTCCCCGGCAAACTGCACATCCGTACATCCCCCGTAAATAAAGGGAGTGCGGTTTCAGTTCTTGAAAGCTGTGACTGGATATTCCAGAATGAGGAATTCGCAATTATTCTGGAAGATGATTGTATGCCTGAGCAAGACTTTTTTGATTTCATTGAGGATTCAAAGACCATATTATATTCGTTGAATGAAGTATTCTCGATTTCAGGAACACAATTTGCACCACCTAGAGTTACTAAAGGTGAATGGGCTCTCTCAAGGTATCCACTTTTCTGGGGTTGGGCAACCACTAAATCTAGGTGGGAAGTAGCAAGGCATCAGCTTTCTAAAATAGAGATCAAAGGTGGCAGAAAATTTTTCTTAAATTATTCGGAGTATTGTTTTTGGAAATCGGGTGCTATTCGTTCTTTAGATGGCTTTGTTGACGCATGGGATTTGCCTCTTTTGTATTCATTAGCTCTGGACCAAAAATTGCATATACAACCCGGAGAGAATTTGGTTAAAAATGTAGGTGTAGATCTAGTGGCGACACACACTACCAAACCTAATCAGTGGATCGGCAGGGAGTGTGTACGGTATACCAGAAGTAATATCAACCCAACTTTAAATTTAAACCTCGACAAATGGCTTTTTGAACACTTCTACAAGATTAAGATGAGACATATTTACAGCACGCGATTAACTTTCCTACTCGACTTAATAGGTATTAATAAGAGAGTCCGATCACCCCTTAAAAATCGGTGGAGTTAGTCTTAAACCCATTTAGCCTCTGAGTATTTTTCGATATCCGAAGCATTCTCTAAGAGTTTTTCCCCATTTAACCAATCGCTGTGGCTGACTTCATACTTCACATATGGAAATCCATTTTTTAACCAAGGGGATTTGTTATACCCATACTTTGTCCAAGTGAAACCTAGGCTTTCAGAATCTACAACAATAAAATATTTCAAAAGGGCTTCTAAGTGTGTTCTAAAATCAAGATCATTGGGGATACCTTCTCTTTGGAGGTAATTTCTTACCAAATATACCTCTGCTAGATTCATTGCCGACCAGTCTTTTGCTGATTCAGGTCTCGTAATTGGAAAATCACATTCTTTTCTTTGGTCTAGTGCTGTCTCCCAAAATGTAAGCAAAGTTTTTACACTCCCAAAATGTAGCATGTCCGAAAAACTGAAGAATCTAAACAGAAATGTATTTCGACTCCCAATCACAATTCTTTCAAGGGAGCCTTTGTCTTTATTGAATCTTGCCCAGTTAGACTTTAGAATTTGAACAGCATCATGCTTCAAAAGCCCTTGATCGGTTCGTGTTTTAACCACAAATTTCTTTCCTAGCTGATGGGCCATTCTTAAGCCTTCAAGCGTCGAAATTATTTGTAAATTGACATTTGCGATCCCTGCAAAATCTGGGAGCGGATTAGTGATAATTGTTACGCGCTCATTCTCAAGATTCGTCAATTTCGAAAGAACTTTTTTGGTATTGTAGCTGTCTTGCCCTTCCCATGTTGAAATTATTATCACCAAATTTTTGTGGTTGTTTAGATAGTTTTTGATAATCCAAAAAATCTTCTTATTGCTCTTGCGAACTTGCCCTTGCATGATCAACGCTGTATCAGAATGATCCTGAAGGTTTAATAGGGGTGATCCAATTAACATTTTGATGGAATAAGCCGAATACGATAGGAAATAGTTTCCCTTTTTATCAAAAATAGAAAAACATTTGTCTAAGATCTTTGTTAAGAGAATGTATGGAGTCAGTCTTTTCAAGATTCCTCTCCCCTAATCTTCATATACTCAACCTTTGTGGCGGAATTAAATTAGTTTGCCAGCTTGAGAAAACATGTCTGCGACTTCATATGGAAAATCCGTGCACACTCCATAAACGGTACTCGGGATTTGTAATTTACCATTCTGGTCACGATTGATCTCGGGTAATACATAAATGGAATTAATCGGAAGGTCACATCCTGGATATACCCAAATTTTACCGTTACTGGTGAGTGTATACGGGTCTATTTGATGATAAAAATAAGTGTAGCCTTCCGCTAATCCATCAAAATATTGGAGAGCGTTCGCATTCTTACAGTGAATCCAAAGATTCTCCTTCGATTTCCTAAGCCATTCCATTTGTATTTCTATCTGTGGCTCATCATGTCCTAAAAAAATTCTTTCATCGGACAAGACCCAAATATCTATTTCTGCATCAAACCCCTCACGCAATATCTCATCTACATTTGATGGATTATTCTCAACCAGTGAATTTGGGCCTTCGGAGTTTCCTCTGTGGGATATAATCTTCATTTATTCTCATCTCGTAAATAAACTTCTAGGTCTTCCGGTGTTCCTATACCCCACATTTTTTCGACGCTTATTGTTTTGACTTTCTTCCCATCTGCTATCGCGTAATTGAAGACAGGACAGACATAAAATTCTCCATTAACTCGATCATTTGATTCAATCATTTTTTCTGCATACTTTACATAGTCGGAGCCTCTTCGCCAATAATAGACACCGACCGTTGCTTGATCGCTAATCGGCTTCTTTTCTGCAACTTCTTGAACAAAGCCAGTATCGTCAGTTCTCGCGTAGGACCACTTAGGGTGGATTGATTTAAAGGTGAGAATTCCTCCGTCAATATCTGAAGATTCGAAATTGTACATAGTCCCGGCTGCATCCCAATTGATTATCTGATCAGAATTTGCGAGAAGGAGAGACTTTTCAGAATCAATAAAAGATTTGGCGAGCAAAGTTGTGCATGCTGCACCTTCCGTGAGGCCTTCAACTCTAACGATTTTACATTCAGGGGCAATTAAATTAAGGAGAAAAGCTAAATTATATTTTATATAATCCTTTTCCTGCACAATGAATATAAATTGGGCTTTAATATTTAAATTTTCAACAACCGCTTGAATCATTGGCATTCCCAAGACTTCAATCAATGGTTTCGGAAATGTGAATCCTGCCTCTGCAAAACGACTTCCAGCACCCGCCATGGGAATTAATATATTTAAATCACTCGATACCCATGTCTCATTTTTCAAGTTATTCTTCCCCTCTTCTATAAAACTGATAGCTGCTGACACTTTTGCCTGGTCAAAATCTACTCTATTTCTAATTGAGATTAAATGAGCTCCACTTTCAATTGCTCCTTGCCTCCCTATCCGACTATCTTCAAAAACAACGGTCCTGCTTGGCAAAGCATTAAATTCCACCATACATTTCCAATAGATTTCTGGGAATGGTTTTGGATTGGCTACATCCTCATTTCCAAGGTAAAGATCAACAAACTCCATAATTCCCAAATTGCACAAGAGTGCTTCCACTGTGGTCCTAATACTGTTGCTTGCTACTGCTATATGTATATTGCGCTCTTTAATGCCCTTAAAAAATCTAATCAATTCTAGGTCCGTGCCAATATCAGCCAATAGTTTTTCAGTGAACTCCTGCTTTTTCAACCAAATTATGTCATGCGTTTCACGCGGCAAACCGTGCTGTTTAGAAAGTAGATTTAGCTTATCTCGGGTATTCATCCCATCAAAAACTTTGACATGGTCTAAAATTGAGATCTGATACTTAATATCAATCGTGGCCAAGGCTTCGTTTAGTGCTTTAAAATGTATTTCTTTACTATCGATTAATACGCCATCTAAATCAAAAATAATCAGTCGGTTCATTCCGAATTGACTAGTTTTCACAATTCAACTTTACACCATACCCCACTCATCGATGGAGAGTCTTGGTCAGAAATCCCAATCAGTAATCAATTGATTCAATTCTGGGATAATTAAATGATGGGTGTCTTTAACTCTGCAATAAGAAACAAGCTAGGCAGGTTTAGTTTATTGGGCTCTCCAACTTTTTGTGTGATCTGGTTAAAAGAATAGCGATTTATAGAATAGGTCGGCGCCCTTGAACTCTAGAATTGCTCGAGGGGTATTTTTGGTTCTACCCAAATTCCTTTATCGGCCCCGAGAAGCTTTAGTGAGACGATCCTCTATCGCCACAGCAAGTCCTTGGCCTCTAGGGGCGATAACAATTAATGCAGTCAAATTTGCTCGATCTGCACTTCTAAAGATTGAGTACAAAATCCGCGCGAATTCTTCAACTGTTTTTGGAGATGCAAGTCTCAACATACCCCTTGGGGTTTCAATATCACTTAACGCTAAAAAGCCGGCACCTTCTACTTCAGGACCATTAACAAGGATTTTGCAATTAGGCGCATAATGCTTTTCAAATGACCCACTAAACTTGACGCCCGAATAGCTTGTGTTCCTAATTACAGATATTCCTAACTCACGATTAATGTCTTCCTCTGTTATAGCACCACTTCTAACAATGGCTGGCCGATCACCGGTGCAATCAATAATTGTCGATTCGATTCCAATGGTTGAACTTCCCCCCTCTAAAATTTGGTCAGTTACCTCTAAATACTCGCCCAATTCCTCCCGAACATCCGCACTGCAAGTTGGTGAAACCTGGCCAAATCGATTTGCGCTCGGTGCAGCAATAGCTGATTCTGAAATTTTCTCAAATTGAGTAATCAGTGCAAGCGCGGTTGCATCTCTAGGAACACGAAGTCCGACTGTATTTTGCCCGCCAGTAATAAAGTCTCCTGCAATTTCACTTCGCTCAAGTATTAAAGTCATTGGTCCTGGCCAAAATTTGTGAGCTAGTTCAATCGCGTAGTCAGGAATATCTATAGCCCACTTATCTAATTGATTTGTAGAGGAAATATGAACTATTAATGGATGATCTGTTGGGCGTCCTTTGACCTCATAAATTCTTTTGACTGCATCCGGATTTCTTGCATCTGCACCAAGACCGTAAACGGTCTCCGTTGGGAATGCGACCAAGTGACCAGCCTTCAATGCAAGGGCGGCGGCACGAATAATGTCTGCCGTGCAATTTGAAATAATTGGTAAGTTGCTCATATCTTGCCCAATTATCCATGGTTTTGGAGGAAGATATAGCCATGAACGCTACGGCTCCACTCAAGGTCATGCAGGTTATTGCACGCATGAATGTTGGTGGACCAGCAGTATTGGTTGCAGATTTGATGAGAAACTTTGATCCTAAAGTGGTGAATGCGGTCTTAGTCACGGGATACTGTGACGAAAATGAATCAGACTACTTAGATGAGATCGCCACGGATGTGCTTGCACTCCGAGTACCCGGATTAGGTCGATCTATTTCACCAATTAAGGATTTTAGTGCACTCTTTCTACTCGTTAAAGAAATTAGAAAATTCAAACCCGATGTCATCCACACCCACACCGCCAAAGCCGGAGTGCTTGGAAGAGTTGCTGGAGTACTAGCTGCTCCAACTGCAAAGCGAGTGCATACTTTTCACGGCCACTTGCTTCACGGATATTTCGGCAAAGGTAAAACAAGACTTGTAGTCCTGGTTGAGAAGATTCTGGCACTCATAACACATCGAATAATCGCTATCGGGAACAATGTAAAGAAAGACTTGCTCGATGCAGGAATCGGAGTAGATTCAAAGTATGAAGTTATCTACCCAGGTCTGCAGCCTCTGAAAGTTTCTTCCAAAGAAGAAGCCAGGAAATCTTTAGGTTTGTTGCCAAACAACACCTATTTGGTCTTTGTTGGTCGGCTCACACAAGTTAAACGTCCAGATCGATTGTTGGAAGTGGCAAGATACCTAAATACAAATTATCCTGATTCTCAATTGCTTATCGCCGGATCAGGCGAATTCTTAGCCACCATCAAGAGCGAATCTGAATCCGAAGGTCTTCCTATGACTTTTCTAGGGTGGCGAAATGACATTGGTTTAATTCTAAGTGCGGCCGACATTGCAATCTTATGCAGCGACAATGAGGGTATACCTCTAACTTTGATTCAAGCGTCGCAAGCTGGCTTACCCATAGTAAGCACCGATGTTGGCTCGGTTAGCGACATCGTAATTGACGGCGTTACGGGCTACTTAACTCAGGTTTCCTCCGAGGGTTTAATTCAAGGAATTGAGGCACTTCTAGAGAATCCAGAATTTCGCCATACCTTTGGAAAAGCTGGTCAACACAGGGCAAAGGAGTTTTTCTCTTCTCTATCAATGGTGGAGCGCCATCAGAAGTTATATTCACAATCCCTTTAAGTGCCATTCTCGGTCAATTCACAGTTAACAGTGGATACTTAAGCCATGAAACCAACAATTCTTCGCACGATCGCATCCCTATTCACAGTCACTGCCGTTGCGGGGGTTGTTGCCCTTGCCATCCCGGCCAATGGCGCTGGCACCACTGATAACCGCTACATCACTGTCACAGGTGTTGGCACGGTCTCAGTTGTCCCGGATGCAGTTCGCTTTAATGCCACAGTCTCTGCTCTTGCATCAACAAATGCAGCCGCACTCTCTACTGCAAGCAAATCAGCAGCAGCTGTGCGCGCAGCGCTGAAAGAAAAAGGAATTGCAGTAAAAGATATTCGTTCAGCCAACATCTCTGTTTATCCTGAATACAACTGGACACAAGAAGCTGGCACCAAGATCACTGGCTACCGTGCATCACAATCATTTGATGTTTTAGTAAGAAAAGCATCTACTGCTGGCACAATCATTGAAGCAGTTGTTAGTGCAGGTGGCGATAATGTGCAGTTAGGTGGAGTTATACCGACAACACTTAATCCAGCTGTGGCCACAGAAGAGGCCCGAGCAGCAGCAGTTGCTAATGCGAAATCAAAAGCTTCTTCCTATGCAAAACTTCTAGGAACAAGCATCGGTAAAGTCCTATCCCTTGAAGAGCAATCTTCTCCTATCTACTCATCACCATTTCCAATGGCCAAGGCAGGAGCAGCAGATGCTGCAGCTGTTGAGATTGATCTAGGTGAGCA
>Ga0209550_10006804_pt1 | contig 10634 bp, 12 predicted proteins | sample LauGreSuBDMM15SN_2_FD_187567 | JGI IMG/M metagenome (GOLD analysis project Ga0209550, IMG submission 187567) | Freshwater lake microbial communities from Lake Michigan, USA - Su13.BD.MM15.SN (SPAdes) (version 5) | ecosystem: Environmental > Aquatic > Freshwater > Lake | place: Lake Michigan... | reverse complement strand
TGGAGGTGGAGGTGGAGGTGGAGGTGGAGGTGGAGGTGGAGGTGGAGGTGGTGGAGGTAGCAGTGATGAAAAAGAAAAAGAAAAAGAAATGGAAATACAGAAAATATCTAAAGAAGCCTCTGATATTTGGTTATCTAATATGCCTAATAGTCTTTCAGAACCAGAAAAACTTAATATGTTATTACCAAAATATCAACAATTTGTACAACAGATAGATGCTATATTAAAAACATTTCCTCCAGGACACAGCATACATTTGTCTAACCGTGTTACGATTGTAAAAACTTATTTGGATAGATTAATTACTTTAGTTAAATCCAAACCTCCACTTCAACCACTTCAACCTCAACCTAAAAAACCTTCTAAAGCGCCTGTAATAAATCCAGGCTGGAGATCCCATGGGCCTCTTCGACCTACACCAGGTTGGCGTTCTCCGGCATATTAATTCTATGATGCATATAGGTATGCCATATGACCCACTACCCTATTCTGAAACTTTTCTAGAACCACAAGAAAGTGGTAGTGCGGGATGTGGAAGACATGCATTAAATAATATGTTAGGTAATAGATTTTTTATCAGAAGTAAAAGTACAGAAGCTTATAAGAAAGAAGAATTGAAACAAATAGGAGAAACTGGGCCTATTGATTTAAGAAAATTATGTCTATATTTGTCTACATTACAACTTGACAGTGATTATTGTCCAGAAAATGAAAATTATGATATTGAAGTCTTACAGTATGCATTAGGAATAGCAGGATATCATACTGACACAATACAACCATCAGCTCTTGTTGATTACGATACTAAGAATCCTGTTATAGGGTATATCGTTAATTTTGGAGGAGCACATTGGGTAGCTATAAGTAAAAAAAATAAATATATATATAAAAATTCTCTAGGAAATGATACCAAACTACTTGATTTAAATAAAACGGTTACTGAAGAACAACTAAAGGCCTTAAGTGAAGAAGAACAAATGAAAAAGGCTATTGAAGCTTCCATGGCAGAAACAGGAACAGGCCAAGGAACGATAAAAGAAATAACTTTGTTAGATTTTGTAAAAGATTATGGTAGAAATATACGTAATATATTAGCTGTTACAGAAAGAAGTTCTACAGTACCTGATACATACATAAATCAAGCTCCTATTCCTAGAGATGATGGCTCACCTACAATAAAAATAATGCAAGATACGTTAATTATTTATAAAAAGGGAGGTCCTGAAACTATCAACGTAAAAATAGGTGAGTGTATAGAATATGATTTTAATGGAACAAAAAATTCAGGAATTCTAGAATTAATTGTGCAGGAACCTACTCCAATTATTTTTAAGATTAAAACTAAAGATGGTATACAGGATATTACTCAAAGTTCCAAGAGCGGTACAGAATGGACATTAAATACTATAAAAAAATGTGTTTTAATTCCTAGTCCAAGTCCAAGTCCAAGTCCAATAAGTGATGTTGAAATAACCAATTGGTTTACAGGGAATAGAATTTCGAAGAGATTTTTAGAAGAATTGGCTAGTGGCAAAGTTTCACATTCAATAGAAACTAAATTCTTAGAACATCACGGTTATCCTAATTCATTAGCTATAACATCTCTTTATAGTCCTGGTGGATTATTTGCAAGACCTGATAAAAAATCTGTACATGCATATCTCAAGATGGTCAAAGATATAATAAAACTAACAGATGGGCCAGAAGCAGAGAAAACTTCTATTATTGCTATTATAGATTCTTTGGACTTAAGTCCCTAAGGAAACATATCCGATTAGTAGAATGTTAAATATTATGCTCAAAGCAAAGTATAGCTTTATTTCAGCTCTACTTTTCTTTATTGTAAGCAACCCAGAATTATACAAGGCCACTCAATGGCTATTTGGTTCTATGTTAGAAGATGGAATCCCGACTATCTATGGCCAAATTGTACATACCTTTATATTTTTTGCAGGAATGTTTGCTCTTATGACTATACCAGCATAAAGAGTTGACAAGAGTAAACAGAATAAGACATACATAATGTCTGTAGAATATCAGAAAGCCACTATTCCAAAGGCCCTTCGTGAGCAAGTCTGGATTTATTATACCGGTAAGAAATACGAGTCCCGTTGTCTAGTACCATGGTGCCGTAATACCATGACCGTCTTTGATTTCCATGTCGGCCATGATATACCAGAGAGTAAAGGTGGTTCTACTCAACTGAATAATTTACGTCCTATTTGTAGTCGTTGTAATTTGTCTATGGGTTCCCAACATAGTATCCAGTCGTGGGCGGCCTTGTCCCGACCCGTAGGTTGTTGGGATTGGATGTGTAGAACAACTAAAGTTTAATTAACCCTTATAGGGGAAGATGGCATCATTAGCATTAATCTCGGCAGAGTCTATCTTGGCTCTAACACCTGTAGCTATCAAAAAAACACCAGTGGACCATATTACTGCTATATGGTCCCGCATACTTACAGCCGGTGCAATCGGTTATGCAGTATCAACAGATAAAACAATTCGTTCTTCCGAAGTGGGTGCATACTCTATTCTAGGATACATAAATTTACTGCATATTTCTACAAGCTACGAGGCGTTTCGTCATCTTCCAGCAGGTCAAGCAATGAGTATTTTATATACCTATCCTCTGTGGAATTTAATTCTAAATGCCAAGTTTAACAAAGAAGCTATCGCATTAAAAGACTATGGTTTTATGGCCTTAGCTACTCTTGGTTCTGTCTTATTGAATTACAATCCCGGCGAAGCAGTGCAAGCAATATCTGATGATGGAAAACCAGTGGCAAGCTGGGGTATTTTAATGGCAATTGTAGCAGCCATTACGGAATCTTCTATGCACGTAATCCTAAAATATCTGGGTTGGCGAGATGCCGGTAAAAGTGTGTGGGTAGTCAGTAGTTCCGCATCTCTCTGGCTACTAACCGCTCTGGGTCTCTATAGTATGTTCTCGGGTCTAACATATCCTAAGTCGAAAGGAGCTGTGGAGGATGTTGCACTTCTAACAGTGTTCCATGGTCTATCTACGTTTGCCGGTTACTATCTTCGTTTTTTTGCAATTCCACGTTTATCTACGGTTACATATTCTATTCTAAGTTACAGTGGTCTTATTGCATCTTACATATATGGTATCAGTATGCTGGGTGAAAAACCGGGTTTCATTTCCTTGTGTGGTGCACTTCTTATCTTAGTCAGCGGAGTCTTTCTCACTTTATCTGGAGTCTAAATATAAATCATCACAGATGAAGGTAGAATGTCACAAATGAAACGTCTTGTAGACCTCGTTGACCGTGGTGTACTAGACGATGAATTCAGTCCTACAACAACAGATGAAACCGTTTTTCGCAGAGTCTGGCCTCATTATCACAATACTGTTTCAGAGACAACCGAGTTAACTTTCCAAGGCAATGCAGCCTGGGGACAACGTATCACTGTCCTCTTGACTCAGAGTAATGTACAGGCAGACATGTTACAATGGCTTTGTGTAAGATTTAAGCCTCTAACATGGTTGCCCGGTGATATATATTCCAAACTTTTTTCAGGTACATGGGGATACTATGATCCAGCCAGATCATGGATGTGGGCTAATTCGCTCGGTTCTATAGCAATACGACAAGTAGATTTTCTCGTGGGAGATACAACCATTGAGACGATTCCAGGTGAATTCTTGGATATATGGTCGCGTAAATGGATGGATGGTGGACGTGCCGGTATATGGGACCAGGATATTTATGCACATCTCAGTGAAAGCCAAATTAGAAACACGTCGAATGCTCCGTGGACAACTCTTCAACCGACAGAGGATGGGTATGTATATTCTTGGTTACCACTTGCATTTTTAAAGAGGCCTGGTTCCCCCTTTCCTGTGATAGCATGTGGGTCTCAGGAAATTCGTGTAAATATTACATTTCGTCCATTTACCGAAGTTATTCGGATGCGGGCCACTTCTCGTGCATCACCAACAGATTCTCCTCTTGGTCAAACACTTGCATTTGCGGATCTAACATCGAATCCCCCTATTCCGCATGATGTGGTAATGCCTACGGCAGTTCCTAGATTCGAAGATGCTACTGTATTTGCAGGTATCGCCCATATAGAAGATCCGCTTAGAAGCCGTTATATCCGTGATCCCTTTGAGATGCTATATGAACCGGTGAAATATATGACATTTGATATACCGGATTCTGTTGCCTCTTCTAGTAATACTGTGTTGATGCAACTCCGTTGCACAGACTTTGGCGGGCCTATTCGTGAAATCTGCTGGTTTATTCGGCGAAAAGGAGTATGGGGATATAATGAATGGACAAATTACGGAGCACTTCTAGAAGATGACTTGGCCGATTCGTATGTGTCGGCGGGTACTGGAATTGATAGTTATCAAGAACCACTTATGACAAATGCAATAGTCATGGTTGACAATGCGGTATTTAGTAACGAGGCAGAGGATAGATATAGGATTGATTATGGGCTGGCACATCGTGGTGGTGCCCGTGTTGGTAAAGGTATGGTATATGGATATGTCTTTGGTGGAGGTGAACCTGAGGCTTTACAGCCAGGTGGAACAATTAATGCAAGTAGAAGTACTATTCGATTAGATTTAACTATTCAGCCCCCTACTGGACACGTAATTACGACGGCAGAACAAGTACCTGGCTGGGTTGTTCACGTATTTGGTATTGGACTGAATTGGATGCGATTTGTGAATGGTCGTGTTGGTCCCTTGTTTAGTAACTAATACGATTTAAAGATAAAAGATGTAGATAGAGTATATAATGCAGATTTTTATTAAGACACTTACCGGAAAGACAATTACGCTAGATGTAGAGGGTTCTGATACGATTGAGGGTGTCAAGGCCAAGATTCAGGACAAGGAGGGCATTCCACCCGACCAACAGCGTCTTATCTTTGCCGGTAAGCAACTAGAGGATGGTAGAACTCTATCTGATTACAATATTCAGAAGGAGTCGACTCTGCACCTTGTCTTATGAATGTGCTTAAACTAATCAAGATAAGTAGATATATGCCTCTAAAACGTAGAACCAGAAAACAGCGAGGCGGTAATGTAGATACACGTTTTTTCACAAGTATTTTAAGTGAAGCTTCTATAAAGAATATTTTAAAACTGTGTACAAACCCTATATCTTCAGGAGAGTACGGCACTGTTCTACGGGCATGTGAAAAGATTGGTGACTCATGTAGCACTACTTGCCACTCAATTAAATATGTTCCATCTATGACTAATAATCTAACATCTAGACTTCAAAACAAAGTTCTGGCCCATGAATCGTATATGTTGTATTTACTCAATAATGCTATTAGTACTGATTCTGAACTTCCCCAACATCTTGAATTATTTACAGGTTCCATTATTCCTAAATCAGGTTCTCCGTGGCTTTTTGTAGAAAATATTAATGGTTTTACGCTGAAATCTGACATAACATCTGAGCATAGTGCAGCATTTGTTGAACTTTTCTTACAAACCGTGTTAGTTCTAATGTATATAGACCAGCTTCTACCCGGATTTGTTCACGGTGATTTGAATTCCGGAAATATATTTATAGTAACACGTCCTGATATACATAAACAGTGTGTATATACGATAAATGTCGGCGAAGAAGAGTTCGAAGAAAAAAAGATAGTCTTTGATGGAAAATACATGATAAAGTTAATTGATTTTGGTTCTTCAGAAACAGATAATTTTAAATGGCCCCAACATCCTTCTATGCCTTCTACACATGATGGACATATAGCTGGTATATGGTTATTAGATGTATATATGGCTCTTGAATCATTCTATAATGCTGCAGAAACAGCCGATAAGAATACACTCAGGAATTTAGCTATACAAATATTCGGAGCAGATTTAACAGCTACGATGGACGATAACGAGTTTGACATATTTCAGAATATTAATCTACTAAAAGATCTCCCAATTACAAGAATCGAGTTAGTTAAATTAATTGCGTCTACCTTAGAACAGAGCAAACAAGGTCCTTAGTAATGGAGCTATTCATTTTACTACTAGTGGTTATCGGTGTACATTGGTTTGAATATAATAGATCAATCCAAGAATATACTATAAGTCAAGTACCTGTTACAGAATTGGCATCCGTCATGGGTGATAAGACGCCAATTATGTTTGAAATAGGTGCCCTTCCATGGCGTCCCGAGGTTCTAACAAAGAGTTCTGTTTTAGTCGACGGACTTTCCACTGCAAAGTGGCTTGAAACGACTAATCCTATTCAGAATAATGAAGAGCTGGCTACTGATTTAGAAATGACAACTGGACTTTCAGAACTTGATTCGGCCCGTCGTTTATGGTGGCTTCCCGGTATGTTCAATACAAAGGTAGACTATCTTAAACATGAAATAATAGGTCTGACCTGGGTTACGGCTGAACGCGAATGGATTGGATGTTCAGCCGGTGAACCGCTCTTAATCTGGCTTGTTCATTCGCGATACCGGCAATATCTACCGGTCACAGTAGATAATCCCTGGAATTTAACCGTTGAGAATGCTCCGTATATTGGCAGAGTCCAATATATTGAAGTCCGTATTCAACCTGGGTGGGCTCTCGGTATTCCTACACACTGGGGATATGCTATTCAATGTCAAGAGCCATCGTGGTCTTGGAATTCAGAACAACACAGTGTATTATCGCTCGCTATCAATACAGTAGGTTCCATAATCCAGAAGAAAATTGAAGAATATGAGGACCAGAATCTGTAATCTTTATTGACACACCTAAAAATGAAAGACCTGTATAGTAGATAAACGATATAGGTGTTGTAGGTGATGCATTTGAACCTTTTATATTGAAATCACCGGCAAAAATTTGTTTCGTGGATAAGATAATATAATTAATTTTTCCTGGCACAGTTGCTCTGTAATATGCCGAAGATACTCCTTCTCCTGATATACCATAAAAATTAGCAAGATCAGTTGGATCAGAATTAATATTACGAACAGAAATTGGTGTTTGAACGCCGTCGATACATAAGATATAGGGGAAATTATTTGTTTTTGTCTGAGTAATTGTGGTCGTTGTATCTATACCATCAATACACAACAGTGCAGGAGTACCAGAAATATTTACTGTAAAACCAGTAGGATTAATTGATACTGAAGTTAAAGACGCACCATTATTTATCCGAACAATTCCTTGACGTGCTAAAGATAGAATTAATGTATTTATTGCCGTAATTGTATCTTGCATATTTGTCACAGATGATACTGATGCAGAAGGTTTCCATCCAAAGACATCAGTGTTAGATTGAAGTAGGCCATTATTCAGATATAACAAAGGTCCTAAATCAATATACTGGGCTGTTATACCAGAACAGTCCAACGAATTAAGATATTTAAATACTTGTGTGCCAGTACGAATAGAAGGAATATTTTGAATTGTTAATGAGTTTGTAATTGTCATATTAGATGTATTTGCAGTTCTCATGTCAGCATTAGCAATAGTAGCTCTGTTACATGTTAGATTGGAACATGCAGGTGATTGATTTGTGCTAGATTCACCTATAAAATTCGTTACACTACAAATAGAACCCTGTGTAGGTTTAGAACCATCAGGGTTCAGAATCACTATTTCAGACAATGTTAGTTTAGTAAATTGTTCATTGCGCATACTTACTATCATGTAATAAATACTCCCTGGGTTTTGAAAACATCGAGCAAAGAATTTACAGTAGTGATGATCTCTGCATTAGTAGCCGTTGGAGTCAAAAGAGATATTGGTACCGGGCTCACTGGTTTCCATCCCATAATGTTAGTCCCATTCCAGTTCAAAGAACCTGAATAAGTAAGAGAACCAGAAATATCTGTTACTGCATCTACTAAGATTATTTTGGGTGTTTTGACATATCCTGACGTGTTTCCATCACCATTCACCGTAATATTAGATTTTACAGTGATTGTACCAGGAGAGTTTACAACCAGATTTGATATATTAGCATTTTGAACCGTTAAATTATTAATATTACCTTGAAAAGCTACTAAATTATTCGTTATAGTAAAATTTTCACAATTGACATTTTGTCTAAAATCGGCAGTACCCTCAGAGTCTATGGTAGTAAGAATAGAATTTTGTGGAGGAAAACTGCCCGCTTTGTCAAATACTAGGCCCTGAACTGTAATTTTATCAAACACTTCATTTCGAGTTGTCATCTCTATCTTTAGCGCCTAAAGTCTAAGACGAATTTATGTCCTCTTAATTAAGGTATGCCATCTTCTACACTCTTACAACTTGTAGCACGGGGCCGTCAGGATAAATATCTGACTAATAATCCTCAGCTCACGTTTTTTAAACATGTATATCGCCGATACACGCCATTTGCTATAGAATCTATTCCTGTTGAATTCGATGGTAATGCCGATTTTGGTAAACGGATTAGTGTAACTATACCACGAAAGGCCGACTTACTCTCATCCATGTTTATTGAAGTGGACCTGCCAGCAATGCCTCTACTTGGTACTACAACACGTTGGTGGTGTAATGATATTGGACACGCTATGATTCAAGATATTAGTATTGATATAGGTGACAAGGAAATTGATAAACATACCGGAGAATGGATGCAGATATGGACTGAACTGACCACGCCCGCCGGTAAGTTAGATGGTTTCCGTAATATGGTGGGACATTGGCAAAGTTATCCTGTAGATTCAGCTAAGGGTCCTCTCAAGCTAACAATACCTCTCCGATTCTGGTTCTGTAATTCTATAGGATTGGCACTTCCTCTGATTGCACTCCAGGCCCATACTGTCCGTCTTGTTATACATCTTGCACCCTTCTATAAATTATGGTGGCAAACGGCAACGGCTTCTGGAGCAGTGTGCCCACCCATAGAAGCTATCTCTCCGGACCGATTCCAACTTTTCTGCGACTATGTATTCTTAGACAAGGAAGAGCGGACCCGTTTTGCTACGGAGGAGCACGAGTATCTCATTGAACAAGTCCAATATACTCCAATTCAATCTATTACAGCAGGAACTCAGCAGGCTACTGTGGAAATTAATTTTAACCACTGTGTAAAAGAATTCTTTTGGGTCTTGCAACAGGACCGTATGGAGGATAATAATGAGTGGTTTAATTACTCGAATTTGTTACAATCTGAGACTGGGTCCCAAGTAGACTTATTAAATACGGCAATTATACGTCTTGATGGATATGACCGTTTTGATGCCAGATCTGCACCTTATTTTAGACAGACTCAGCCTTATCAATATCACACTGCTATTCCAGCTGGTTTGAAAAGCTATATCTATGTGTACTCATTCTGTCTGAGACCTGAAGCTGAACAACCGTCGGGTTCTATAAATTGCAGTCGTATTGAAGATATCCGACTATCCATGACATTTAATACTACATTGGTTAAAATTGGCCTAACATCTGAATCACCTTCTAGCGTTCCCCGACATGTAGTTGTGTATGCAACAAACTATAATGTTCTACGTATTGTGGGAGGCCTGGGTGGTGTACTGTTTTATACTTAGGACTGTTTCGACTGTTTTGGTGAAACGAATCCGCTGTAAGCATCAGAGGATGTCCGATCCATTTATAGAAGCTATCAAAGATAAGTATCCATTGCAGACTAGCTATGGAAGCGCTGCATCGGAAGATATACAGAAACGTATGACTGGTATAAAACCTGATATTGCTCTGGATTGGAAACTCTATTTACTAGCTTTTTTGTGTCTAGACCATTTTTATGTTCGTAGTCCGTACACTGGTTTGGCCAAAGTATTTACCGCAGGTGGTCTAGGTTTGTGGTGGGCCTGGGATCTTTTCCAGCTCTATTTTGAAAAAGAGCGAGTAATACGCTATGGCATGACGACTCCTGGTGATTTTATAACTGGAATTGCTCAGGGTATGATAACGGATAAAACGTATTATTCTCAACGAATGCCGAGTATTATTACAACACTGGGTACTGTCTTTGGTTTCTTAGGATTCATGCATATGTCTGTTGGTCAAATGACAGCCGGTCTCCGTATCTTATTTATTCAATGTATGACTATTCTATGTATAACTATATCGTGGTATTATTCAACGAGTAAATGGGCGGGACTGACTGGATTCTTGTCTATATTTTTCGGTCTAGGAAGTGTGGCGATTATATGGCTCTGGATTTTAAATATGTTCGGATATACCGAAGGCAATAGTGTTAAGTCTGTAACTGATTCACTGAATTACTTTTCGGAATATGATTTTTCGAGTTTTTTAACTGATGTGCAAAAGAATGACTTAAAAATTCTGAGTGTTGATAATAAGATTTTTGCTACAAATTTAATAATAGAACATATTACTGAAAAGAAACAGGCTGATGCCGTAGCAAGTAAGAAACCATTTCCTCTTCTGGCTCTTCCACTAACAGTAATTGCAATGATTAAATCTTTAGTAGGAATGATATGGGCTATGACTCCAATGGGTCGTGCATCTGCTATTATTTCTTCACCTGTAATACCTTCACCTGTAATACCTAGACCATTAGGGCCTAAACCACCAATTCAAAGTCAACATGGTGGTTCTCGAGACGAAATGTCAGTAGAATCACAGATTCTAGGAGCCACTGTGATAGCCATACTAGGTGGTGGACTCGTAAAGGCTTTTGTTATTTAAACTT
>Ga0209550_10006803_pt1 | contig 10635 bp, 15 predicted proteins | sample LauGreSuBDMM15SN_2_FD_187567 | JGI IMG/M metagenome (GOLD analysis project Ga0209550, IMG submission 187567) | Freshwater lake microbial communities from Lake Michigan, USA - Su13.BD.MM15.SN (SPAdes) (version 5) | ecosystem: Environmental > Aquatic > Freshwater > Lake | place: Lake Michigan... | reverse complement strand
GCCGACCTTAAATGTCATGTGTTGCCCTTCGCTAGAGGGTCTATTCTACCAGCGATTTACCAGCAAGAAAACCCAGTTAAATAAGGGCTTTAGGCAATAAAAGCGCCATCTGCTGTTCATCATAAATGCAATGACCATTGAAAACGCATGAGAGAATAGCCCCTATGCGCCGCACCATCACATCAATTTCTGCACTTGCACTTGCAACTTCATTGACCGCTTGCGGTGCTGGACAAGGGGCGGCAACAAGAAATATCACGCAAGTAACCGATGGTGTTGAAGTAACTATTTCCGAAAATGGAAGCAAAATAAAGATTCTTAACATGCTCCTTGTTGCAACTGAAACTGGCGATGCTGTACTTGTTGGAACCATCATCAATCAAGGAGTCGAAACAGATCAGTTATTAGGTATTGCCGTTGGTGGAAGCCAAGCAACCCTTACTGGTGAAAACTTACTAAAGCAGAATGCGCCAGTTCGTTTTGAGGGCGATAGCGCAAACGCAAAGGCGGTTTTCCTCGGTGTAGCCCCGGTTGCGGGTCGACACGTAAAACTTTCAATTGGTTTTGCTCGTGCCGGCTTCGTTACCGCTGATGTAATCATCCGTGACAAGCGCGATGACTACAAAAATATTACTTCAGGAACAGTTAGCGCTTCCCCTGATTCGCAACCGCTGCAATAGCAGCCTTAGCAGTCTCTGGATCTAGGTACTCTCCGCCTTTTTTAATAGGCGCAAAGTTTGAGTCTAAGTTATATAGCAGCGGAATTCCAGTAGGAATATTTAATTCTGCAATATCTGCCTCCGAAATTCCATCTAAGTGCATTACTAGAGCGCGCAGAGAATTACCATGAGCAGTTACTAAAACTCGTTTGCCAGCTTTTAGATCAGGGACGATTGATTCTTGCCAATAAGGCATCATGCGAGCCACAACATCTTTCAGGCATTCAGTGGCTGGCAGATCTCCACCTAAATCAGCGTAGCGCGCATCATTGGCTTGGCTATATGGGTCATCTAATTCAATTGGTGGAGGCGGAACATTGAATGAACGACGCCATAATTTAAATTGTTCTTCACCATAAATGGCCAAAGTTTCCTTCTTATCTTTGCCTTGCAGGGCGCCATAGTGCCGCTCATTTAAGCGCCAGGAGCGATGAACCGGAATCCAATGGCGATCACATGTATCAAGGGCTAACTGCGATGTGTGAATTGCGCGGCGCAAAAGTGATGTATGAAGAACATCCGGCAAAAGGTTGCGTTCGGCCAATAACTTTCCACTGCGGGCAGCTTCGGCTTCACCTGCTGGCGATAAACGGACATCTACCCAGCCAGTAAAAAGGTTCTTGGCATTCCATTCGGATTCACCGTGGCGCAACAAGATTAATTCGTAGTTCGACATAGCGCCTATCTTGCCATGTGAGGCGCTAATAATTAAATCAAATGCTTAAATGCATCCAGATTTGCCAAGGATTCACCCCGGTTTACTCGCCAAGCCCATTCGCGACGAATTGAATTGGCAAAGCCCAATTCCAGTAACGGGTTAAATGACGAATCTGAATATTGCAACACCGCACCGACTAGTCGATCAATCTCACGATCTGTCACGGCCGCAAGTGGCAAGCGTCCAACTAAGAAAATATCGCCAAGTTCGTTGATAGCAAAGGCGATCCCATACATGCCCGCGTTCTTGGCCATGCACCAGGCATGAACTGCGCCAACGTTTTCATCAGGTTTGCGAATTACAAATGCATTAATGCTCAAAGAGTGGTCGCCAATGATTAGGGCGCAATGTGTCTGCAGTTTTTTCTCACCTGGCAAAGTAATCAGGAAAGTCTTGCCATCCTTTTCTTCGTATTCCAGGTCGTGAGAATCTAGAAATTCTGCAATTACAGACTTAGGATCAATTGAGGCCATATTTAACCGATCAATTTGTTGACGTGGGCTGCATTAGTGGCAAGATAAATATTCATGCCGCCAGCATCACCAATACCCACTTGTTCCAGGGGACAGGTGTGCACCATGAGCATGGCCACGCGAGGATTCATACCCCTTATGGTACGCGCCGTTAAATAGTTGCGCGAATGGTGCCAATTACACGCGGGCCGCCCATTACTTTTTCAGGCGTAAACGATGTATCGGTACCAAATTCCTTTAAGCAAGCGTGAACAATTGTGCGAAATGCACGAAGTGAGCCATCGCTAACTTTAAATACAAATGTTCTGCCATCAGGTAGTGAAGAAACATTGACCGCTTCTGCGCCATCTTTCATAAACAAACCAGGGACTTCTTGCATCATCTCGGTGTTATGTCGTCCAACACCACCAACCATCCCTGGAAAAGCACGTGCGGCATCCATGACACTTTTATGAATTGGATCTGCCGAGATTGTGATGGTTCGAATTGCGCGTGCTAAGCCGATTACAGATAACAAGAACAGTGGAGCACCACATCCATCAGTAGATGTGACAGCAATTTTTTCTCCAGCTAACTCTTCCAATTCCGCCTTGATAGCAACCTGCAATGGGTGTGTCTGTTCTAGATAACTATCAACTGGCCATTTATTTATTACACAAGTTGCAATCATCGCCGCATGTTTTCCACTGCAATTCATCGCAATGCGAGTCGGCGCAGCATCGCCCCAGGCGCGACGTTCGGCATCGCCGAGCGGGCGATCAAGTGCGCATTGCAACGCACTTTCATCTAAACCAACGCTAGCCAGTATTTCACGCACACCGTCAAGGTGCATTACGGCACCAGAGTGGCTTGATTGGGCAAGTGCTAATAACCGCGGTTCAAGGTTTAATCCATGGCGCACCATCGCCGAAGCTTGGGCACATTTAACAGTAGAGCGTGGATAAATCTTGGTTTCGATATCTCCTAAGGATTTAAATATCATTCCACCAGCGTTAAGCATCACCAAGAATCCACGATGCTCTGATTCGACAACGCCGTCACGAATATATTCAGCAAGTACCGAGTCGTTAAACATTTATTCACTCTGTCGTTCTAGCGATGACCAGATATGGGCTTGCAACTCTTGCCCTTCAGCAGCCATGTCATAAGCAAAAAACAATTCGCCAGCAACAAGTCCGTATAAACGCACACCCGCTGTAACAATCTTGGCCGATGGCGCCGAATAACCTTGATCCAAAACTAATTGAATCTTTGGACCATCGAATGTTCCGACCCAACCTTCAGAGATTCCGGTGTTATGAGAGATGAGAACTTCTAAAACGTTATTTGGCTTTACGCGCCAGAATCCTGCTTCGGATCCCGCGGGGCGAATAATTTCGCCATCTTTATCAATGATCCAAGAGCGTGAGTAATAATTTAGAAAGGGGCGTCCATCATGGTTAAAGACAACTTCATGTGCATATTCAAAGCTTTCAATTGTCGGGTAATCCCCACGACCTTTACCGCGCCATGTGCCAACCATCCACGCAACTGGATTTAAATCAGGATGCAAACCTTCTGGAATTGTAAAGACCACTTAAAGTCTTCCCCTTCGATATGTGCGCGAATCACGCGCTTGCGATTCGCGACGACCACGAAATCCGTATACCAATAACGCAACACCAATAATTAATGAGATCAGGCCCAAGAGAATTGCGCTAACGATTTCCACGCCTTAATCCTAAGGGTTTAGAGCTTCTTCACCGTCCACATGATGACCAGCATCGCCACCAAGACAACTAGGCCTTGTCCAATCGTCTCCATTTATGCGGGCACGATCACTTGCTGGGATGCGGCAACGTTTTCCACCGTCAACTGCGCATCAACTGGCGTTGTTCGTTTAACTATGGCAAGTGCGATTGGACCTAGTTCAAAGTGGCGCGCTACCGTGCCCAGAAAACCAACTTGAACTTCACCGTTCATAACCGGTGTACCAGGTGCGGGCATTACAACTTGGCTGCCGTCTAAGTGCAGCAAAACTAAACGACGCGGCGGGTTGCCAAGATTAAATATTTTGGCAACCGTTTCTTGCCCGCGATAGCAACCTTTATTCATATGAACTGATTTATTTAAAACACCTAGTTCATTAGGGATTGATTTATGGTCTGTTTCAAAGGCGATTCGCGGGCGTCCATCTGCAACTCTCATCGCATCAAGTGCCCAGGTACCAACCTGCATTGCAGTTGCGCCAAATGTTTCTTGCATCTCTTTTAACTCAGCGCGTGGAACGAGAGCAAAGGGGCCACCTAAATCTGTTGCCGCCCCTGGCGCGCGCAAGACGGCGAATTCATTTGAAGCATCGCGCACATCAACCCGCAACATAAATTTCATCTTCTGCAAGTATTCAACCAGGGTATCGATATAACCAGGATCAATTGCCAGCCAAGTGGTTTCACCATCATCGACTAAATTAAATTGATATTCGACATGGCCTTGCGCATCTAAAATCAGCGCTGATGTCCATTGCCCCACACCAAGTTCGGATAAATGTTGAGTTGTTAAATCGTGCAACCATTTCAAACGGTCAGCGCCCGATACAGCGATAATATTTAAATGAGATAAATCAGCCCAAGCTGTACCTGCCAGCAGCGCTTTCTGCTCTTTATTCGGTTCTCCGAAATGCCAAATGGCGCCTTTATCGACGCCATCTTCAACAAGGACTGCAGTCATAATTTACTTAACGCACGCGGCGCATAGCCCATAAATTGCGAAGTGAGAAACATCAGTTTTGAAGCCGTAATCATCAGCCAGATTTTGAACAAAGTTTGCGGCTACATCAATTGGCGCATCGCCAACAGAACCGCAGGTGCCACACACAAGGTGAAGGTGTGTTAATTCTTCTGCTGCGTGATAAGTCGCACCACCATGGCCAAGGTGAGTATGTTGAACAAGGCCAACATTTTCCAGTGTCTCTAAGTTGCGATAAACCGTTGAAAGATTGATTCCAGGATGCGTTGCACGCACCTTTTCAGCAACTTCTTCAGGTGTGGCATGACCAAGTTCGCGAACAGCAGCTAAAACAAGTTCACGTTGCGGGGTTAAGCGCAAGCCCTTATCGCGGAGTTCGTGTTGTTCTGCCATGGGTCAAGCCTACCTTTAAAGTGAAATGATGATATCGGCGAGGGAGCCTTGTGCAGCGGTGACTTGTTGTTCCACGCGCGCACCCGGTGCTTGAACCACAAGAGTCCAAACACCAGGGGCGGCGAAGAAACGAAACTGTCCTTGCAAATTAGTTGGAAGCTCTGCGGTGAATTCTCCGTCGCGATCTAACAATCGCACATGTGCGTTACCGACAGGAGTTCCGTTAGGTACTCCGTCGTCCCCTGCCTTTAGTACAACACCTTGGATGATTGTTTGTGTTGTAACGTCAATGCCATCGAGTGATGGACCACCGGGAGTTGCACCGCAGGTTTTCAACTTACGCGCCTACGGCTACTGGTACACCAACAAGTGAACCGTATTCAGTCCACGATCCGTCATAATTCTTAACGTTTGCAACGCCAAGAAGTTCATGTAGAACAAACCAAGAGAACGCAGAACGTTCTCCAATACGGCAATACGCAATGGTGTCTTTTGCAAGATCAACACCGGCACCGACATAAAGTTCTTCTAATTCAGTATCTGATTTAAATGTGCCGTCTTCATTAGCAGCCTTTGACCACGGAATATTTTTCGCACTAGGAATATGCCCTTTGATCTGACCTTGTTCCTGTGGCAAGTGCGCAGGAGCAGCAAGTTCACCGCTGAATTCTGCAGGTGAACGAACATCTACGATATTTAGGATTCCAATAGCTGCAATCACTTCATCGCGATATGCGCGAATCGAGTTATCACGATCTTTTGCAACATAACGAGTTGCTGTGCGCGTTGGCACGGTAGTTACGAAAGCGCGCGCATCTAACTCCCAGCGCTTGCGTCCACCGTCTAGCAAGCGCACATCTTGGTGGCCATAAACCTTGAAATACCAGAAGGCATAAGTTGCAAACCAGTTGTTATTGCCGCCATACAAGATCACCGTTGAATCATTTGAAATACCTGACTTTGAAAGCAGGGCCTCAAACTTCTCCTTCGAAATCAGGTCGCGAATAAGGCCATCTTGAAGATCATCACGCCAATGGAATGTGATCGCATTTTCAATATGACCTTGCTCGTACAAAGTGGTGTCTTCATCGACCTCCACAATTACCACCTTAGGGTTATTGATATTCTCAGTAACCCAATCGGCGCTTACTAGTGATGTTTCACGTGACATATTTATCTCCTGTTATTAGCTAGTTTTTGTGTAGAAAATGAAGAAATTACTTGGAAGCACGCAAGATGAGCAAATACATCTGGCAACCCAAGCAAAAATTAAATGCTGCATTCAAAAATGCGGCGGCAAGTGCAAACCCAACTGCAACTGTGAAGACCCCAGTGGCCCCAGTTGCCGATCCAATGATCGCGACAAGTGTAAAAGCAAGTCCCACTCCTTGTGAAAATTGCGGAGGACGCACATCTTCCAAAGTCGCCGGTGACTTAAGACGCGGCACAATCAGTTTCTTGAAAATAAGTGCGTAAGGAGTGAACTGTGGCCCACGGAGTGCACCAATTGCAAAGATAACCGATTGGAAAGCAATTAGCCAAACACTTGATGTTATAAGAGCAATAGCTAATACAAATGTTGTAATTAGTGCAGACCATCGTGGTCCACGTGCATCAATTGATACTGACATTTTCATTCCTCAAATTAAGTAAATACAGAAGATGGATTAAGAATAAAGAGGGTGATGCAAAAACACTAATTGCGAAATATTCGCAACTGCTTAAGTTAGTGAATAGCAGCCAGCGCTGCGTGTACCTGAGCGCGTTTCGGTGTCCCCATTGCGCGGCCGACTTCAACGCCTGCGTGATTTAAAAACAAGGTGGTCGGGGTTGATCGAATATCTAGTTTGCGTACAAGCTCCAAATGCGATTCGGCATCAATGTGGGCATAGCGAACATCAGACAAAGTCTTGACCATATCTTCGAGCAAGACCTTGGTGGCCCGACATGGTGTGCAGAAAGCTGATGAGAATTGCACCATCGTCGCCCGCGCCCCAAGTTCTGTGCCAACAATGGCAGCGGTTAACTTTGGACCATTTACCGTCTTCTTCTTCCGAAACTCTCCGCGCGTGCGCTGATACCAAAGGCCATATCCAGTGGCCGAGACCAGCACGATCGCGAGTGGAATGAAAGTTTTCACTGGAGTATTCTCTCTCACTTAACCAGATATCACGAACTCAAGAAGAGTGAAAGGTGCGCCCCATGGCCAAGGTGTTGCTACTAACAAACACCAATGGCGCCAGCGCGGAAGTTCTGCCTTCACTTGCTTTATTGCAACACACAGTAAAGATCATGCCCGCCGAAGCTAGCGTGCTAATCGATTCACCTGTCATGGATATTGTTTTCGTTGATGCACGCCACGATTTACCGGCTGCAAAAAACCTAACTCGTTTACTTACTTCAACTGGAGTTGGTGCACCAGTCATCGCAATCACCACTGAAGGTGGACTCTCTGCGATGAGTGCTGACTGGGGCGTTGACGATGTCATTCTCGATACCGCAGGTCCTGCTGAAGTTGATGCACGCATTCGTATTTCAATTGGAGCACACCTTGCGGCGATAAGTGCTGCCGATCCAACTTCTGGGGAAATTCGCACAGGCGAAGTTGTAATTGATGAAAGTACATACACCGCAAAGATCAAGGGGCGTTCACTTGATTTAACATTTAAAGAATTCGAACTTCTAAAGTATTTGGCACAGCATCCAGGTCGCGTATTTACGCGCGCACAGTTGTTGCAAGAAATTTGGGGTTACGATTATTTTGGTGGCACTCGCACAGTTGACGTGCATATCCGCCGCCTGCGTTCAAAGCTTGGCCCTGAATTTGAATCAATTATTGGCACAGTACGCAACGTCGGTTATCGCTTCACACTTCCCAATGGCGGCAAAGAGAGCCAAATCACCGAGCGGGTATAACCGCAATGCGCCACATTCTTAAGATTCACCGATCACTCACCGATCCACTTCCCACTACAAAACGCGAATACACAATCCGCACATTTGATCTGACAGAAGATAAAGATCGCTGGCTTGCGCTCAACAATAAAATCTTCACAAACCATCCAGACCAAGGTAATTGGGCAATACAAGATTTAGAAAACCGTATGGCCGAGAACTGGTTTGATCCCGAAGGCTTCTTTCTTGCGGTTAAAGGTGATGAAATTATCGGTTTTGTATGGACCAAGATCCATCAAGATTTTGTAAACCAAGAGCCTGTTGGCGAGCTTTACGTTGTGGGGGTTGACCCCGATTATGCCCATCAAGGCATTGGCCGCGCAGTTTCAGTTGCCGCTATTAATTATTTGGTTGAAAAAGGCTTGAAGCACTCAATGCTTTATGTGGATGCTGATAACGAAAAGGGTTTAGCGCTTTACGCAAGCCTGGGCTTTAACTGACTCGTTTCACCAAGCGCGTTTATTAACCATCTCAGGTTCGCTTCTTCATGTTCAACATTATGGATATTGTCGAAAATAAAGTGACAGACTCGATTGCGGGTCTGAGTTGCATAGTGCATTCGGTTTTCTACAGTCTGGCAGCTCTTTAACGTCAGAGCGTTGGGTAAGCACTTAAACAACAAGTGCGTGGCTGGTAGCCAAAGCTCTGTGAAGTAATTCTGAGAAAGGACTTGTCGATAAAAACCAAAGGAGAGTTCCTTCGCTGCAGAATTCCGTAGTTCATTTGTCGGAAGTGCCTGTTGCCACTCGGCGTATCCTTTTTCAGCAGAGAATGAACTCAGAGTAATTATTAAGCGTTCGCGAAGAATCAATTCTAGAAAGCCGACTAAGAAAAAAGTGTTTGCGTATCTGAATATGTTTGATTCCACCTGGATAGATTGCTGCACAGCACCGACAGAATTAGGTTGTAATCCACAGGCTAATTCTCTACAATTAGTTTAACGATTCGAGTTGAGATCACTGGCGAAAGTTATATCGATCGGATCAACTGTACTAAGTAGGATCACTGGCGAAAGTTATATCTCTTAGGCTTTGCAAATGGACTTCACAGTAATTGTGGGGTCCATTTGTAATTTCAAGAGAATTAGCCCACCAAGTCTTCACACATGGCGCGAAATGCCGCAGTATGAGCATCAACATCAGCAGCCGTTGTTGCTGGCGACATCAACGCCATATTGTGAAATGGTGTTAGCAAGAAGCCATCGTTGAGCAGACGCAAGTGAATATATTGCTCTAGTTCAAAGTCGCCAGATTCGGCAGCTTCTCGACCTGTGCGGGGCGCCTTACCTTTAAAGATGTACTCACCACGCGCACCTAAACGATTGCAATGCCAATCCAAATCAAATTCAGCAATCGCCGCATCAACGCCATCACTCCAACGATCACCAAGTGCGATCATCTCTTTAAAGGCATCCGCTGTTAACACTTCACTTAGCGTTGCCCGCATTGCAGCCAGTGACATCGCATTACCGGCCAGCGTGCTACCAATTCCACCAGTGTCGATGATTTCAAGTTCCACAAGTTTCTTAATTGAATTAGCAACATCTTCAGTCATCCCAAATGTACCAACCGGAATACCACCAGCAATTGCCTTGCCGATAGTTAAGAAATCAGGTTTTAAGCCAAGATCCTGTGTCATGCCACCAGTGCCAACAGAAATCGTGTGGGTCTCATCGATAATTAAGAGTGCGCCATATTTCTTAGCGAGATCTTGAACAGCCGTTAAATAGCCATCTTCAGGCAGAACGATTCCAACATTTGTCATCGCAGGTTCCATCAATATTGCAGAAACATCACCGTGGGCAAGTGCTGCTTCCATGCCCGCTAAATCATTGAATTCCACAACTCGTGTTGTGACAGCCAAATCAACTGGCGCACCTAAATTACCTTCACGTTTAACTGTGTTTCCCGCGCCATCTAGCGTTGCAAATGTTTCATCAACTGAGCCGTGATAACAACGGTCAATCACAATGATTTTGCTACGCCCAGTTATAAGGCGGCAGTAACGAATTACGTGGCGGTTGGCATCTGTTGCAGTCACCGTAAATTGCCACATAGGCAGCCCAAAACGAGCTGCCAGTTCCTTAGAAACAACTGTGGCATCCAAAGTCGGCAACATTGAAGTTATTCCAATATCTGCCTGGCGTTTAATTGCAGCAACGGTGGCATCTGGTGAGTGACCTGTCATTGAGCCGGTGTCACCTAAACAAAAATCAATATATGTATTGCCATCGATATCGGTAAACCTGGCACCTTTTGCCTCTTTAACGAAAACTGGATGCGCACCTGGCCACTTAGCCATCCATGACATCGGCACACCTTCATGCATAACTTTGCGCGAATCGGCAAATGCTTCTGAGCTCTTCTTATGGTTTGCTAAAAAGCGCGCCTCTTCAACTTTGCGAAGTTCGGCCAAATGTGTGCGATTGATTTGCGTAGACATTGCTTAATCCTAGTTTCTATTAAATTAGGCTTCAGAGAATACAAATAGCGCTTCTATGTAATGCTCACCACTAATGCCTAAGTTCTGCGCATCAGGGGGCGCCGTCTGTGGTTCGATGCAAACACCATCAGAATCCTCGTTATAGACAACCCACCACGGCGCATCAGATTCAATATCAATGCGCGCGGCATCTTCCCAAATAACTGCC
>Ga0209550_10006802_pt1 | contig 10635 bp, 10 predicted proteins | sample LauGreSuBDMM15SN_2_FD_187567 | JGI IMG/M metagenome (GOLD analysis project Ga0209550, IMG submission 187567) | Freshwater lake microbial communities from Lake Michigan, USA - Su13.BD.MM15.SN (SPAdes) (version 5) | ecosystem: Environmental > Aquatic > Freshwater > Lake | place: Lake Michigan... | reverse complement strand
TGGCAAGCAAGCATTTTTTCTTTTGTATCCATAACAGAGGTGACATCAACGAAATATTCTGGATCAAAGCCAATTCCAATGATTGTGTCCATCATAAAGACAGTAGGAATTGGCGTTTCTGGGAATTTAGTTTTCACCAATGGAACGCTGGCTGGGATGCGGCAGTCAATTGCGATTGAGCCGGCCAGCCTGTGATCGGGATGGTAGTCATTTTCACTAAGAACAAACATGATCTCAGGACGGGCTTCTCGAATTGCATCAATGAATCTTATGCGAGTTTCCTTATTATCGAATAACCACTCATCATCAAAATCCATCCAAATAACTTTCGCTCCAATTATTGCGGCAGAAGCAATCGCCTCCTTGTGACGTGTTTCGGCAATTTGCGCACTAGTGATTGAGGGATCACCGGTCCCAACATTTCCGTTGGTGGCAATTGCAATAAATATTTCATCGCCTCTTTCAGCGCAGAGCGCCAAGGTTCCTCCACAAAGCCATTCGATGTCATCGGGGTGGGCTGCAACCGCTAGTACTCTCACCATCTTCTTCTCTCTGTTAGGTTTCTATTTGTTTGAATTAATAAAATCTGATTGCAGTTCGAAGATTTCCTTGCCAATTTGCAAGTGCATCTGGAACCTCCTCCGGGGTGATTATGCGATCTACAAAGCCTTTTGTTTTAACGGCGCCGCTTGAAAGTATTTCAATTAATGCTGGCCATCTGCCACTTGAATTTGTGTGGCCAGATATTCGAATATTTCGCAGAACAACATCTGCAATGGGGAAATTGTCAGCAAATTCTGAGCTAAATCCATAACATATTACTTGCCCAGAATTTTTGACACCGTTAATCGCTGTGGTGATACTTTCAGTATTTCCAACTGAATCAATACTCAAATCCGCTGATAGCTTGGCTACCTCATCGCGCGATACTAGGTGAATTTTTGGACTGATATTGGTAAAGAGCTCGCTTCGTCTACTAGTGCGCAGTGATACTGCAACTCTTGAAGCGCCTAAAGCTATTGCGCAAGATGCAAACGCTACGGCAGCTAATCCACCTCCAACAACTAAAATCTGCCGATCTTTAATCGTGGCCTTTGAGTCTAACAAGGCGCCAAATGGAATAACAAATGGTTCCGTGATTACTGATTCTTCAAATGATAAATGATCTGGAATCTTGTGAATGCGTGAGGTGTCGACAAGTACATATTGTGACCATCCGCCATCAGAGGTAAAACCAAGTTCGCCTGGATTTGAGCAACCAACTAAAGAATTAGCTATACAGGAATCGCATTTCCCACAGTGATAAAAAGTGTCGGCAACGACTCGATCTCCAATCTTAACTTGATCGGATTCGCTTCCAGCTACAACGGTTCCGGTTATTTCATGGCCAAGGACTACATCAGGTTTAATACCAGGGATCCGTCCAGAGAAGATCTCGCGATCGGTTGCACAAATTCCAGCCAAAGCTATTTCAATTAAAGTTTTACCGGGTCGCAATCTTGGTATTTCTCTTTCACCAATCCTTAAATCTCCTTCGCCATTTAATATCACAGCGCGCATAAATTTGGTGATCATTCAAATTCTTTCATGGAGTAAATAGGTCTATTCCGCCCGTAAAATGCAGAATAGCTTCATGATCAAGATTAAGCGCTAATCCTGGATTTTTCGAGATTTCCAGCATGCCTTCACCATCGAGAGTCCAAGGCTTTGAAACTATGGCATCAATGTAAGCAGAACCCGTGCAATATTCAACTAATTCGGTCCGGGGAAGGGCGGCCGCAAGTTGCAAATCAACAGCCAATCCAACGGCAGTGTTCCATCCATGAGGGATAACCTGTACGAAATTATCTTCGGCAGTTTGGGCTATGCGAATAAATTCACTTATACCGCCCACCTTTGTTACATCAGGCTGGATAATGTTTACCAGGCGCTTAGTTAAGTACGGTTGAAAACTTTGGCGACGAGTAAGAACTTCGCCGCCGCTAATTGGAACAGGACTCAACGCAGTTAATTCTGCAAATCCTTGATAGTCATCTGGTGACATCGCTTCTTCAAACCATGCGACGTTATATTCCTGCAACATGTGCGCAGTATTTATTGCCCATTTAGCATCGCTGCGCCAGTGGGCATCACTTCCACCTGCATCGACCGCAAGTAGCGCATCTTCACCAATAGTTTTTCTTGCCGCTGCAACAATTGCACGATCAACCTCTTTGTTTACTCGACCGAATGGGCCCCAACCAATTTTGTATGCAGTGAAGCCTTGCTCTTTAAGTTTGTTAAGAACCGGAATTAAGTCTTTAGGTTCCTGCATTAAAACTGAGGCGTAAGGCCGGACTTTCTCGCGATATCGCCCACCCAATAATCTGGAAAGTGGTTGCTTTGTAACTTGTCCCAATATGTCCCAAAGCGCAATATCAATCCCGCTAATTGTGTTGGTAACCGCCCCGCCACGGCCTTGCCAGAAAGTATTTTGGTGCAGCTTCTCTGAGACTCGAATTGGCTCGATGGCGCTTTCGCCAATTAATTGATCCTTAAGCAGTTCAAGTGAAGCTAGTACAAGGGCCTCACTCGTAAAGACGCTACCTACGCCGACAAGACCTTCGCTTGTATGAACGCTAATGAGCGTATGAACAACATCGGTGGGTGTTAGCTCATGCGACCAGCCCCCAGCGGGTGTTTCACCTCTGAGCCCGGCCGCTCTAATCTCACGAATAATCATGGGACCTCCCTGAGTCAGCATTCATAGCGGAGAAAGTAGCCCAAAAATTAGATACCGTCAATTGTTGACAATTGACAATATCGGAGAAGACTCCTAGTACTTGCCCTAGGGGCCATTTCCTGGGGTAAGAGACTAAATGAGAACCATCCCTTCTGACAGGAGTTATATGAAAACGCTTAGTAGTTTATTTTCGCCTAAAAGCGCTCTAATGATTGCTCGAAGAAAGCTTCGAGTTGGAGTTGCATTAATGGTAGGCGCGTCTTTAGCTTTCGCTACAACGGCTGTTGTTACAACAAGTGCATCAGCGGCACCAAGTGGACAACTTATAATTGCAAACGGTGAACCAATCACTGCTGCATATTATGATCCTCATTCTGCATTCGGATTAGTAGATGCACAACTTGGATCACTTCTTTATGACACTCTCCTAGTAATGGACAAGAAAGGCAAATTATCTCCAAGCCTGGCTTCAAGTTACAAGCGAGTATCAAAGACTCAAGTTGACCTAGTCATTCGCACTGGTGTGAAGTTTCATGACGGCACATCAGTAACCCCTGCAGATGTTGCAGCAAGTATCAACCGCGTAATGGTAGATGCTTCGCCACTAGCCTTTGCTCTGCTTATGGCTCCCGGAAAAGCAACTGTAAGCGGAGACACTGTAAAAGTAATAACCGAGAAGCCATTTGGAGCGCTAGAAAACTCCTTATCTGTATTGGCAATTGTTTCTTCTGCGGATATTGCAAAGCCAGATAACTGGAAAACAACCGGAAACGGCAGTGGACCATACAAATTCGTTTCTAATAAGAATAATGATCTCACTGTTGTAGTAAACGAAGATTACTGGGGCACTGCGCCTAAAATTAAAACTGTAATCCTTCGCTACATTGAAGATGTACAAGCTCGCCAGAGCGCACTTCTGACCGGCCAGGTAGATATGTCTACCCGTGTTGGACCTCAGGAAATTGCCGGAGTTAAGGGAAATAGTGACTTCAATGTGTACTCAAACCAAGGACCACCATCACAAATCATCCAGATTTGGCGCGATTCCGGTGCTCTAAAGGATCCAAAGCTACGTAGGGCAATTAATTATGCGATTGATCGCAAGACAATTGCAGAAAAAATTCAAGGCGGAATGAATAAGCTCGCCTTTAACGGTATGCCAACGAATATGCCATTCTACAAGGCATCTTCCGAGCGTTATGAATTTAATCCTGCAAAGGCAAAGGCGTTGATTAAGTCTCTTGGTTACTACAACAAAGTAACACTGACAATGTCAACGAGCAGTTTGGTACCTAAACAAGCAGAAATAGACCAAGCCATTGTTGGATATTTAGCTGCGGTAGGCATCAAGGTTAAAGTCACTAAGTTGGAAGTTGGAAAATTCCGTACAACTTATCCTGATTACGACATGTCACTAAACACAATTGCCACCTTCAATAATGATCCAAGTTTCTCCCTGGGTCTTTATGCAGGAGGAATCGGCAAAGCTATATTCGGATGGGAAGATCCGGAAATGGACCGACTATTTGCGGCACAGCGCGATGATTCCGGTTCAACCCGCGCAAATAAGGTAAACCTAGCCCAAACCTATCTATGGAAAATGGCTAGAACTTTATGGGTAAGCGATGAAAACTGGGTCTTTATAGTTAATAAGCGAGTGAAGAACTATGAGCGCTCACCACTAGTGGGTGAAGCACTAATAGTTAATGCGTCCGTAAGTTAACAAATAGCCTAGTTGGGAGACGGATACAGTGAGATTCTTCTTTTCACGAGTTGCTCAATCATTCGTGATAATTAGCGGAATCACTGTGTCCGTCTTCTTCATGCTCCGGTTTACTGCAGGAGATCCGGCTCGAATTAGAGGCAATATTTTTTCGAGCAATGAAGTTCTAGAATCTTACCGCCGCCAATTTGGAACTGACCGAACCGTTGCGGAGCAGTTTTACTCCTTTATGAAGGGAGTAATTCATGGGAATTTAGGAGATAGTTTTAGATATCAGCAGCCTGTCACTGAATTAGTGTTACCAGCGCTGCGAAATACCATGATGCTTGGATTCGTGGCGTTGTTAATTTCCATTTCCCTTGCAATTGTTCTTGGAACAATTTCTGCGCGTAAACCGAAGGGTTTAGTAGCAAAAGCTAGCGGCGTTTTAGCGATTTTTGGGCAGAGCGCTCCACTCTTTTGGGTAGGACTTCTGATGATAAATATTTTCGCCTTGAAGTTGGGTTGGTTGCCATCGGGTGGATTATCCAGTTGGAAGAATTTAGTCTTGCCTTCGATAACTCTGGCTTTAAGCATTTTGCCTTCACAGATGCGAGTTTTAGCCGCGAGCGTGAAAGCAGAATTAGATGAAGATTATGTGAGAACGGCTCACGCTTTTGGCTTTTCCTCAAAAAAAGTTTATTTCGTCCACGTCTTACGTAATGCCTGCCTGCCGCTTTTGACTGTTATTGGAAACGATATGGGAATGCTACTTGGTGGAGCAATTGTTGCTGAAGTTGTCTTTAATTTTCCAGGTATTGGAACCTTGGCTTTGATCGGTTTAAACGCGCGCGATTATCCACTTTTGCAAGGAGTAACAATCGTTGCAGCAAGCACTTTTGTTATTGTGAATTTAATTGTTGATCTTCTCTATACGGTTATCAATCCGCGTGTGCGGTTGGGGGCTTCCAAATAATGAGAAATATTATGCGACATCACACCTTATTATTTTTCAGTACATTATTAATGGCTTTGATTTGTATTGCTGCAATCTTCGGTCCGCTCTTTATCCCCGATCCATTAGCGCAAGATTTGATAAATTCTATGTTACCGCCATTATCTCCTGGTCACATACTTGGGACCGATCCTCTCGGCAGGGATATTTTTAGTCGGATAGTTAGTGGTGCCAGAGTTTCATTAATTGTTTCACTTTTGGGGATGATTGGTTCGCTAACCGTCGGAACCATTATGGGATTAGTTGCGGGTGCACGAAATAAATGGTTGGCCTGGGCGAGCGATCGACTAATTGATGTTCAAATGGCATTTCCTTATATTTTGCTCGCAATAGTTATTGTCTCTGCCACAACTGCCTCGATTCCGGTACTTATTTTTCTTATGATTTTGGCGGGATGGGCATCTGCCGCACGAGTTATTAGAAGTATCGTGCTCAGTGAACGGCCAAAAGATTATATAAAGGCAGCTTCACTTGTCGGCGCTGATCAAAGACGAATTCTCGTCAAATACATTGGACCAACCCTCATCCCCGCAATTTTAACTATCGCACCACTACAAGCATCAGCAATGATTGTTATGGAAGCCACACTCTCCTTCCTTGGTCTCGGAGTGCAGCCACCAACTCCAAGTTGGGGTGGAATGTTATTAGAAGGCAAGGTTTACATAAGCGAGGCTTGGTGGTTAACAACAATTCCCGGAATCGCAATTGCAATCACTTGTGCAGCGCTGATCGGAGTTGGCGAAGGCCTGTCAGTTAAATTGCGTGGTGACCGACGTCGAAGAATCGATCCATCCAAGTCTGCAGATTCGAATTTTGAAAGCTCATCAAAATCATGAGCAAGAATATTCTGCTCTCAATTAGGAACCTAACAATAAGTTTAGAGGACCGTCCCAATACATCACCGATTGTCCAAGATTTAAATCTTGAAGTTAATGAGGGCGAAGTCCTCGGGATTGTTGGTGAGTCAGGTTCGGGTAAATCTCTCACCGGGTTATCGGTACTTAATATGCTTCCTAAAGGCGTATATATCTCTGCAGGGCAAATATTGGCCGATGGTAATGATGTAACAAAATCTGACGAAAAGACTTTAAGAACTTTTCGCGGTGCTTTGTTTTCAATAGTATTTCAGGACCCAGGCTCGGCGCTTAATCCAAGTCGAACTATTGGGAAATTATTATCTGATGTTGCACGCGCTCATGGCAATTATTCTAAAGATGAAATTCGTAAAAAAAGTATTGAAGTCTTAAAAGATGTTGGATTCCCTGATCCAGAGTCACGTTTAAAGAGCTTTCCATTTCAACTTAGTGGGGGATTGAGGCAGCGAGTTGCAATCGCGATGGCGCTCATGAATCGCCCTAAAATTCTAATTGCTGATGAGCCAACTACTAGTCTCGATGTATCAGTCCAAAAAGGTATCTTGCATTTAATCCGCACCCGAACTATTGAAGATGGAATAGGTTGCATCTTCATTAGCCATGATCTTGGGGTAATTGCAGAAGTTGCAGACAGAGTAATGATTATGTATTCGGGCCAAGTTGTAGAAGAGGGCCCAATGGCGAGTGTGTTAACCAATCCAAAGCATCCATATACCCGTGGCTTAATAGCTTCAGCACCAAGTATGAAAAGTTCATTAGCAAACCCACTGCGACCTATTCCAGGTTCGCTGCCTCCGGTCGGTAGAACACCTAGTGGATGTGCTTTCCAAGATCGATGCCTAGAGAAATCCCTTGGAACTTGTAGTACTTTAAACCCAACATGGTTTAAAGATATAAACGACAATACGCACCGCTGGTTATGTCATTCGGAGGTTAAGAATTGAAACCGATCTTGGAGGCAGTAAGCCTAAAGAAACAATTTAAAGGGCGCGGTCGTTCCCTCGATGTTATGGCACTAGACGGCGTGGGTTTTCTAATTCACCCAGGAGAAGTTATCGGAATTGTTGGCGAAAGTGGATCAGGTAAAAGCACGCTATCTCGAATATTGGTCGGAATCGAGAAAGCCACAGAAGGAAAGGTTCTGCATAACGGCGAAGCTGTTAAATCCACAAGTGATTGGCAAAAATTGCGTTTGGACGTTCAGTACATTTTCCAAGATCCGTTCCTTTCACTGGCTCCACACATGACAGTCGGGCAGAGCATTCGCGATGGCCTTGATATTCGTGGTGAAGGAACGCCAATTGAGCGTGATGAGCGGGTAGGTAAAATACTTGAACTAGTTGGCTTAAAAGCCTCGGATGTGGATTCTTACCCCGCAGTCTTTAGTGGCGGACAGAAACAGCGAATTTGTTTGGCTCGTGCGCTAATTCTTAATCCAAAGGTAATTATCTGTGACGAAATAGTTTCAGGGCTAGATGTTTCGGTGCAAGCTCAAATTTTAAACCTTCTTGTTGAGCTTAATCAGAAAAATGGGGTTGGACTAATATTTGTTTCACATGACTTAAGAGTTGTTAAATACCTTTGTCAGAGAATAATCGTGATGCATCAAGGGCTAATTGTGGAGGCTAACAGCACTGAAGAATTATTCTCCGACCCAAAGCACGAGTACACGCAACATTTGTTAAGTAGTGTTCCTGCCGGATTATCCATTGCGGGTGTTTAATCAATGGAAAAATGGGATCGCAACTGGGGTTGTCGAGTTGATATAGATGGTAAATCTCGTGGCTGGGAAATTGCGGTAATCCAGAATGCGAAGTTGCGGGTATCAATTCTTGTTGGCAAAGGTTGTGATGTGGTTGAAGTCTTATATAAGCCGGCTGATTTAGATTTAACTCCAAGGACAGGGCGTGGGTTACGGCGTCGCGATGAGGCAATAGCGGCACCCTGGTCTGAAATGGGTTCTTTTCTTGATCAATACGAAGGCGGCTGGCAAGAAATACTGCCTCATGGTGGTCAACCAGGAGATTTTCAAGGGGCAAGGTTTGCTCAACATGGAGAGTCAAGCAGATTGCCTTGGACGGTTTGTATTACTGAGAATACTCCCGCGCGCGTTGAAATACTCTGCACCTCACGACTGTCAATCATGCCGTTCTATATTGAAAAAAGATTTAGCTTATGTAGTAGCGATGCAGTTTTAAATATGGAGACGGTTGTAAAAAACGAAGGCGCTGTCGAACTACCTTTAATGGCAGGACACCATCTAGCTTTCGGTTCACCATTTGTTGGGCCTGGATCCATTATCGCCATGCCAGAGGGAACAACTTATGCCGCACACGGGACAACAGTTTTTAAAACTGGTCGGCGAAGCAACGGCGAATCTGGAACGTGGCCAGAGATGATTAGCGAAACCGGCAGTAAAATTGATATGTGCGAATTGCCTGCGTTAGGGACTAAAAGCGATTTACATTACATAAAGCCAACGCAAGGTTGGTACACGATAAGTTCTCAAGATTCCGCAATAATTGTCAAAGTTAATTGGAACCTTGCATCTCAACCATATCTTTGGTTCTGGCAAGAATTCGGTGCTGGGAAATCTTATCCATGGTGGGGTATGGAGTATTTAGTTGGCCTTGAACCTTGGACAAGCGCACCTGGGACTGGACTCTCAGATGCAGTAGCAGCATCGACCGCCTGTGTTCTTCGTCCCGGTGAGACTTTTTCAAATGACTTATCCGTGCAAATAAGCGAAAGCAATATGCGATGAGAGTACTTGCGATAGGAGCACATCCAGACGATGTTGAAATTCTCTGCAGCGGGACTTTGGCGCTTTGTGCCGAGCGAGGCGATCAGGTATTTATAGCAATTGCAACAAATGGAAATGTTGGCACAGGAGATCCTGCCGTTTCTCGGGATCAAATTGCTGCAATCAGACATGAAGAGGCAAAAAAATCAGTTGCGACTATTGGTGCAATTTTGATTTGGATGGGATTTGATGACGAGTGGCTATTTAACAATGCTGAAACTAGAACTCGTTTTATCGATGCTATTCGGGAAGCGCGGCCAGAAGTAATGATTATCCATGATGCTAATGACTACCATCCAGATCACCGCATTGCGGGAGAAATTGCGCGGGATAGTCGCATTCCTGCAAGCGTGCCCCTTGTGAAGACAAGATTTCCCGAGACGCCAATCCCTACCGTTTTCGCTATGGATACACTTTTAGGAAATAATTTCGAGCCCGAGATTTATGTTAATGTCTCCTCCGTGATTGAGACCAAGAAGACAATGCTTCTCTGTCATGACAGTCAGGCAGCGTGGTTAAAACATGTTTTTGGTACACAAATTACGGACAATATGTTGATACAAGGAAGATTTAGGGGCGCACAAGCGGGATACGAATACGCAGAAGGATTTAAATTAATGCACGATTGGCCCTATACCGGAGATTTGAGGCTGTTGCCATAAAAAAAATAAAAATAAAATTAGTTGATTCCGATAAAAGTGAATTGCCCGTTTTTGATAGAAATCAATCCACGATGCGATCTGGAATCACCGAAGCACTTCGTCTGCGTATTATCGACGGAACATTTTCTCCTGGCACAAGAATTTCTGAAGATCGGGTCGCGCGTGAAATGGGTGTGAGTAGAGGTCCAGTACGTGAATCAATTCGCGAATTAGAAAATGAAGGACTTCTTATAGTGCTCCCTTATAAAGGAACATTTGTTAATGAGATTTCAGCAGCGGAACTTCGTAATACCCTTATACCTATTCGCCTAATTTTAGAGAAGCAAGCGTGTGCAGTAGCACTTCCGAAGATGACAGAAGAAAATTTCCAGATTTTAGCGGAAATAGTCGATGAAATGAGAGAGGATGCAAAGAAGAAGGGTCTCGACACCCTTGTAAAGTTAGTAGAACTAGATGTTCAGTATCATCAATACATAATGAACTTGAGTGAGCAGTATCATGCAATTCAATTGTGGAATAGCATCCAAGCTAGAATTCGAGTTGGGTTTTATCGTCTAGGGCTCCGACACGATGATTTTCAGGAGATAACAGCTGAACACGACAAACTCTTAGAGGCGCTTCGTTCAAAAAATCCTAAAATAGTTTTTCCAGCTTTGGAAAACCATATTTGCACTGACCAATTTGTATTGCTAGATCGTATTGAAAGTGAAAAAGATTAGGGTTTAAGTTATCCACAGGCGTCATCCACAATGTGGAGGAATTACACGCGTGTAATTCGCAGCAGAAGCGCAGTTGTTAGATAGCCACCAACTAGGCCTCCAAGGTGCGCCCGCCAGTCCACACCGCCCAATACAAA
>Ga0209550_10006801_pt1 | contig 10636 bp, 10 predicted proteins | sample LauGreSuBDMM15SN_2_FD_187567 | JGI IMG/M metagenome (GOLD analysis project Ga0209550, IMG submission 187567) | Freshwater lake microbial communities from Lake Michigan, USA - Su13.BD.MM15.SN (SPAdes) (version 5) | ecosystem: Environmental > Aquatic > Freshwater > Lake | place: Lake Michigan... | reverse complement strand
ACATCAATGAGCTGATTTTTAAAAACTTCTTCTTCTAAATTTTGTATGATACTTTTTTGTAACATGTATAAAACAAAGTTCGTGTTTGTTGTCTTCATTTATTCAGATTAGTTTTGCATACAAATAAACAACTGATGAAACCATCACTTTTGATTTTAGCAGCAGGAATGGCCTCAAGATATGGCGGCATGAAACAAATCGAATCGTTTGGTCCTGAAGGAGAAACGATTATGGATTATTCAATATATGACGCCATCAGAGCTGGATTTGGCAAGATTGTATTTGTTATCAGGGAAGATTTTGCCGATCAGTTCAAAGCGATTTTTGAGCCTAAGCTTAATGGTAAAATTGAAACTGAGTATGTATATCAACATTTGGATGCACATTTGGAAAATTTTGCAAAGCCAGATACACGTACAAAGCCATGGGGTACCGCACATGCTGTATTATGCGCACAGTCTGTAATTAACGAGCCCTTTGCAGTAATCAATGCAGATGATTTTTATGGCTACGATGCTTTTGTAAAAGCTTATGAATTTCTAACTACATCATGTAGCGACAATCGTTATGCCATTGTTGCTTATGAGCTGAGTCAGACGTTGTCGAGTCATGGAACTGTTAATAGGGGTGTTTGTGCTTTAAATGAGTTTGGACATTTGGTTGAAGTTAGGGAGCGTTTGAATATTGCAAAGGCAGATGGTTTTGTGAAATGTGATGATGGTCAGCTTCCTGAGACCTTATCATTGGACACTATGGTTTCTATGAATTTCTGGTGTTTTAATCCTTCTGTTTTTGGATTTTCTCAACATCTTTTTAATGAGTTTTTAGCATCATACGGTAGTGTAGAAAAGTCTGAATTTTTTATTCCAATTGTGGCTGATCAATTCATTAAAGATGAAGCATGTAGCATTGAAGTGATACCAACTTCTGCTATATGGTTTGGGGTAACTTACAAGCAGGATGCTCCAGCAGTGAAGCAAAGCATTGATAATTTGTTGTCAACGGGTGCTTATCCATCTGGTTTGTGGAAATAATTGTTTGTGGGTATGTTGATATTGTTCAGTTAAGTTTAAATTATTTATTCAGGGATCCCAATAGTTTGTCTGAAAGAATGCATTAATAAAAAAGGCTGCCTCATTTGAAGCAGCCTTTTTTATTTTTTAAAAACAATTTATCCAAGCACAACCTTCACCATGTAAACATGTTCTTGTACTTTTTTAACTTGTGAGCTACGGTTTATATTTTTAATTGAGGAATTATTGTGGATTTTAACCGCATTTGATGTGTCGCTTTCCCTCATTGTTTGAAGTAATTTGTAAATGTTTTTTGACTTGGTGGCAAATACAACACCGTTAGCTGATGCTTGTCTTGCACTTAATATGCCTATTACTTCACCATTTTTATTGAGGACTGGTCCACCACTGTTTCCAGGGTTTGCTGAGATGGTGAGCTGACAAGAAAGAGTATCTCCATCTAAACCTGTCTTTGAACTTAGATAACCTTCATTGTAAACTATTTCATCTTTGGGGTAGCCGAGGGTGTAAACAGCTTCAGAGAGGTCTGTTGTTGTTTTTGCAAAGCCATAAGGTAATTGTTTGCTTGGTTTGAAGTCAGCATCTGTAATCTTCAAAATAGCGATGTCGGCTATTTGATCTGACTCAATAATTTCAGCAAGAAACTCTTCTCCTTCGTGGTTTTGCACATAGATTTTTTTGGCACCTTTCAATACGTGTGCACTTGTAGCAAGGTATCCCTTTGCGTCTATCATAAAGCTTGTGCCACCAAATTTAAATGAAGCGCCAGGTTCAATTTTAGTTTTGAACTTGTTTAATTCATTACGTTGGTTAGAAGATTGTCTTTCAAGGCTACTAACTTTCCTTCTAAGTTCCTCTATGTCATTAAAGGGTGCTTTTGGAGAGAAAATTGTTATCATACCACTGATAAACAAAGCAGTTATACCCGCGATAGATGCAGCTACAACTGCAACGCGGCGGTAGCGGCTCCAAAGGTTGATAATCATTGCCGTAGCTTTGATTTTCAGTTCTTTGATAATTCCTTCTTCTTGCAAGGTCTGATGCGTGTCATATAAAGTGGACTTAAATCGCCTAACATCACCATAACTTTCAATTTGTTCAATGAAAGATTGATATTCAACAACCATTTGGTCTAATTCTGCAGAATTTTGTCTAGACTCTTCAAAAGCCTTTTTTTCAGCATCATTAAGTTCTCCCCTCAGGTACTTTTCTACATTTTCAGCCAATTGCAGTTGGTCCATTTTTTAATTTTTATATTGTGCAAAGAATAGTTTCTTCAGTCTAACCAAACATTTATACTTCTGGTTTTTTGCGTTGTCTGCATTGGTGTATCCAAAAAAGCCTGCAATTTCTTGCATGTTTTTGTGGTGTACATAAAACGCTTCTATCAAACTCTTACAAGGTTCTCCAATTTTTCCCATCGCAGTTCTCATGATCATGTATTGCTTTGTAAGTTTTTCATGATCTTCAAGATCCTCCTCCACTGGTACTACATTTTCGAAATTTTCAGTCTGCATCTCTATTCTTCGAGCATGCTGCAATTTCTTAAGCCACAATCTTCTACAAACTGAATACAAATATGTTTTAATTTGGCAAGTGAGTTCAAAGTCAGGTTGTTTGGATTTTTCATAGAGAACCATCATGGCTTCTTGAAAAATATCCCTAGCATCGTCTTCTGTACCATTATTATGGACAATAAGATGTTGGATTAGTCCATAATTTTCTTTATAGACCAACTCAATGGCTTCCCTTTCATTGTTACCAATGGCCTTGAACGCTATTTTTTCCTGTTCAGTTATACCCACGTGCGTTTATTTAATACATGCAAGGTCTAAAAAGTAACCCATAATAACTATTTAAAAAAACTTTTTCATTGTGGGTTACTTTCTTTTACATTACGTATTAAAGAATAATTATTCAATTTTAACATTAAAAAAATTCAAGGATGAAAAAGTTATTCGTAATCATGGCTATGGCTGCTCTTGCATCTTGCGGAGGTTCTGAAACTGCTGCTACAACTGATTCAACAACTGTTGCTGTTGACTCTACTATGACTGTTGATTCTACCGTTGCTGTAGATTCTACTGTTGCTTCAGATTCTACTGCTCCTGCTGATAGTTCAGCTAAGTAAGATTTTTTTCATATGGCAAGCAATCGTTGAAGTCGTTCCGTTTCTACGGAATGGCTTTTTTTTTGCTCTAACCTGCTGGTAGTCAGGCTGTTGTCATATCAAACTCCAATCTCGGAGATAAAGGCTACCTTTGTAAAAATATATATATGAGTTTTGAAGAGTTAGGCATTGAAGAGGTACTGTTAAAAGGGATAAACTCCCTTGGTTTTACAGAACCAACTCCTATTCAAGAGCAGGCTATTCCGGTACTGTTGAGTGGTACCCAGGATTTCGTTGGATTGGCCCAAACAGGAACAGGAAAAACAGCGGCTTTCGGATTGCCTTTGTTACAATTAATTGATACCAATGCCCGTGTCCCACAAGCATTGATGGTTTGTCCAACCCGTGAGCTGTGTATGCAGATCACAAAGGATTTAATGAGTTTCGCCCAATTTAAGAAGGGTGTTAAAACTGTTGCTGTTTATGGAGGTGCATCCATTTCCCAACAAATTAGGGATTTGAGGCAAGGTGCACAGGTTGTTGTTGCAACACCAGGTCGTTTGATCGACCTTATCGAAAGGAAAGCCATTGACCTTAACAATATTGATTTTATCGTTCTTGATGAGGCCGATGAAATGCTTAACATGGGTTTCAGGGATGACATTGAATTCATCCTAAAAAATTCTCCCAACAGAAAGAGTATTTGGTTGTTCAGTGCAACCATGCCTCCTGAAGTTAGGCAGGTAAGCAAGCGTTATATGAACAATCCGCATGAAATTACCATCGGAAGGATGAATTCATCAAACGAGAACATCGATCACCAGCATTATGTTACTTCAGGTGTAAATCGTTACCAAACACTTAAGCGTATCATTGATTTCAATCCGGGTATTTATGGAATCATCTTCACCAGAACCAAGGCAGATGCTCAATCAATCACAGAATCTCTTATCAGAGAAGGCTATGATATTGAGGCATTGCATGGTGATCTTACTCAAGTTCAGCGTGATAAGGTGATGGGTCGTTTCAGAGAAAAAAGCATCCAGTTGCTTATTGCCACAGATGTGGCTGCAAGGGGTATTGACGTAAAAGACATCACCCATGTAATCAATTATGAACTTCCAGATGATATTGAAGTGTATACCCACAGAAGTGGTCGTACCGGCCGGGCTGGTAAGAATGGAGTTTGTGTTTCCATCTTAACTTCAAGAGAATTGTATAGGCTTCGTCAGATCGAAAAGCTTATCAACAATACTTTCCATAAAATGGATATCCCTTCAGGTAAGGATGTTTGCAGAAAACAGTTCTTCCATTTTATAGATAAACTTCTCACTGCAGATATTTCTCATGGAGAATACGAAACTTATATTCCTTTGTTGAAAGAAAAGTTTGAAGAGGTAAGCAAAGAAGAGATTCTTCAGCGTGTTGCTGCCTTGGAATTTGATCGATTCCTCCAGTATTATGAAAATGCGGCCGACCTAAACATGCGTGACGACAGGCGTTCTGATCGTCAGGCTCCTCAGCGTGAGCGTGGTGATCGTGGTGAATCAAGCAGAGGACAAGGTCAAGGTAGAACTATCTCCCGTAGTTCATCAAGAGATGAAGGCAGGGGAAGCAGTACAGGAGCAGGTTTCAAGAAACTATTTGTAAACCTCGGTACAAAGGATGGTTTCTATAAAGCCAGTTTCTTGCAATTTATTTTGGATATGAGCGACTTGAGTAAAGAAGTGTTGGGTAAGATTGACATGAAAGACATGAACACTTGGGTTGAAATTGAAGGAGGTGCCGCCAACCAAATGATTAAATCGCTTGATGGCAAGAAATTCAAGGGAAGAAGAATCCGAATGAATGATGCCGAAACAGGTGGATCAAGAAATAATTATTAATATTATTGTTTAACTAAAGTCACTTTCATATATTTGTTTTATGAGCACAGCAAAATCAACCCGTTTCTACTTTTATTATTACTTTACCGGTAGTACGGGATCCGTTTGTTGAACAACTAATACAATAACATATCAACATAAGAATCCCGGTAATGCTACCGGGATTTTTTTTTAAATTAAGTATAAGATGTCAGAGAAGAAATTGAATAAAAAAGTTACAAAGGATGAATTAAACAAACCCATTGCCATACAAGGTTATGAAGGAAGTTTTCATCAGGTTGCTGCCCGTAAATTTTTTGGGAAGAAAGTAAAGATTCTTCCATGTGCTACTTTTATTGATCTAATTAAGGAAGCTTCTGATGAAAACAGCACCGCAGGGGGCATTATGGCGATAGAAAATTCAATAGCCGGCAGCATTCTTCCCAATTATAATCTTTTGCAGCGATCTTCTTTGTTCGTAGTGGGTGAAGTATATCTTCAGATCGATCAAAATTTAATGGTAAATCAAGGTGTCTCTTTAGAAGACATCACAGAAGTACATTCGCATCCAATGGCAATACAGCAGTGTCTGGGATTTTTAAATAAATATCCTTGGAGGTTGGTAGAAACAGATGATACAGCGTTGAGTGCAAAAAATGTTCACCTAGAAAAAAGTAGACATGTAGCTGCTATTGCCAGCAGCCTTGCTGCTGAAATGTTTGAACTTGATATGATTGCACCTAAAATCAATGATGTAAAAAATAACTATACCCGGTTTTTGGTATTGAGTTTGCAACAACAAAAAATTAAAGAAGCAAACAAAGCCTCCATTAATTTTCATACAGACCATGAAAAAGGTAGTTTATCTAAAATACTTGCAATCATTGCAAAGAAAGACATCAATTTGAGCAAGCTTCAATCTTTCCCACTTGCTGGGAGTCAGTTTAAATATGGGTTTCATGCTGATCTTGAATTTGATTCAATTGATCAATTTGATACTGTTATAAAAAAACTTGAGAAAAAAGTTAAGTTTTTGCGGGTATTGGGTGCTTACAAAAAAGGAAAATTTAATTCATAAGACATGGTAGAGGTATCATCGCGGTTAAATGGCATTGGAGAATATTATTTTTCAATGAAACTGAGGGAAATTGATGAGTTAAACAAAGCTGGTCATTCGGTAATTAATTTGGGCATCGGGAGCCCCGACCTTCCTCCTCATTCTTCTGTTATTGAGGCGTTGCACGATGAATCATCTAAGAGCAATACCCACGCTTATCAATCATACAAGGGATCTCCTATATTCCGGAAAGCAATTTCAGGGTGGTACCAAAAATGGTATAAAACGGATGTAAATCCTGATACTGAAATTCTTCCACTGATTGGAAGTAAGGAAGGTATCATGCACATCTGCATGACCTATCTCGAGGCTGGTGATGGAGCCTTGGTTCCCAATCCGGGCTATCCTACTTATTCAAGTGCCGTCAAATTGTCTGGCGCAGCTGTATTGAGTTATAAACTAACAGCCGAAAATAATTGGCATCCTGATTTGGCCCTGTGGAAAAAGATGATTGATGAATTTAAAGGAACATCATCTGGTAGGGTTAAGTTGATTTTTTTGAATTACCCGCATATGCCAACGGGGCAGTTGCCGGATAAAAAAATATTGAAAGAAGTAATTGAATTTGCAAAGCAAGAAAAGGTGTTGATTGTTCATGATAATCCATACAGTTTCATTTTAAATGAAAATCCTTCGAGTTTATTTGAATTTGATGCAGCGAAAGAAGTAGTTATCGAACTCAACTCGCTGAGCAAGTCGCACAACATGGCTGGCTGGCGTGTTGGTATGCTTGTTGCTTCTGCAGCGCATATCAATTCTATTTTGAGGTTCAAAAGTAATATGGACAGCGGCATGTTTCTTCCTGTACAACTCGCTGCTGCAAAGGCTTTGGAGCTCGATGAGGATTGGTTTAAGGGAGTCAATGAAATTTATTTAGAGCGTAAAAAGTTGGCTTGTAAGTTGTTGGATTTATTGCAGTGCAAATATGCTGTTGATCAAGTAGGCATGTTTGTTTGGGCTGCTATCCCTTCTCAATATGAAAGTGGATATCAGTTGAGTGATGAAGTACTGCAAAACGCCAGAGTGTTTATCACACCCGGTGGAATTTTTGGAGATGCAGGAGATAAGTTTGTGCGGCTGAGTTTGTGCAGTAAAAAAGAAGTATTGGAAGAAGCTATCAATAGGATAGAACAGTCATTGCGTGCGAAATAATATAAAGGAATAAAGGGTTGGGTATCATGACAAGAATTTCAGAAAATGAATAACGATAAAAAAAACATAGCGGTTGTTGGGGTCGGACTCATCGGAGGATCGTTTGCGTTGCAATGCAGGAGTAAAGGACTCGCCGATAAAATAATTGGCATTGATTTTAATCCCATGCATGCTGAGCAGGCACTGTCATTGAACCTTGTAGATGAAATGATGGATTTGGCAACTGCGGTATCACAGGTAGATTTAATTATATTGGCTATACCTGTTGATAATATTATCAGCATACTTCCCTTAATATTAGATCTTGTTGAAAAACAAGTAGTGATTGATTTGGGATCAACGAAAAGTTTACTCTCTGAAACAATTAAAAATCACCCAAAAAGAGGTCGGTTTGTGGCGGCACATCCAATGTGGGGTACTGAGTATAGTGGCCCGTCAGCCGCTGTAGCAGGCGCTTTTGAAGAGAAATCTGTGATTTTGTGTGATTTAGTCCAAAGTGATGCCGATGCTGTTGATTACGCGAAATATATTTTTGGAGAATTGAAGATGAGGATTTTTGAGATGGGGGCACAAGACCATGATTTGCATGCTGCTTATGTAAGTCATATTTCACATTTATCTTCTTTTGCATTGGCCAATACGGTGTTGGAAAAAGAAAAAGAAGATCATGCAATTTTTGAAATGGCGAGTGCTGGTTTTGAAAGTACGGTAAGGCTCGCAAAGAGCAATCCAGACATGTGGACGCCTATCTTCAAACAGAACAAGGACAACATTCTTGATGTGCTCAATGAACACATCATGCAGTTGAAAAAATTTAAATCGTGCCTAGAAAAAGAAAACTGGGAATATCTCCACGAATTAATCGAAAACGCAAATCAGATCCGGAGGATCATTCATTAACATAAAAACCATCTTTTAAAAAACGTTAATTTTACATCATGGAATCTACAGAAACAAATCATCAGTCTAGTGTAAAGTCTGCCTGGAACAAACGTCCCTTGATTATCTCTGGACCTTGTAGTGCGGAAACCGAAGAACAAGTATTGGAAACGGCACAGCGCCTTGCCAAAACTGGTCAAGTTGATATGCTGCGAGCAGGTATTTGGAAACCAAGAACCAAGCCTGGTATGTTTGAGGGCATTGGAGCAAAGGGATTGCCATGGCTTCAGCAAGCAAAAAAACTTACAGGTTTGCCTACTACTGTTGAGGTAGCCACTGGAAAGCAAGTAGAAGATGCACTTACTTTCGATGTTGATGTGTTATGGATTGGTGCCAGAACAACGGTGAACCCTTTTAGTGTTCAGGAAGTTGCTGATGCACTTCGTGGCGTAGATGTACCTGTTCTAATCAAGAATCCAATCAATCCGGATCTTGAACTTTGGCAAGGTGCAGTTGAGCGTGTTGCTCGTGCTGGCATCAAAGAAATTGGTTTGATACACCGTGGGTTTTCTTCTTATGGAAATACTGAATTTAGGAATGCCCCTATGTGGCATTTGGCGATAGAAATGAAGCGCAGGATGCCAGGCATGAAAATCATCAACGACCCTTCTCATATCTGTGGAAGGCGTGATATCCTTCAGGCAACTGCACAAAAAGCGATTGACTTGGATTTTGATGGTTTGATGATTGAAAGTCACATTGACCCAGACAATGCATGGAGTGACGCCAAGCAGCAAATCACACCTGAGCGTCTTGCTGAAATGCTGACTGACATTATTTGGAGAAGGGAAAACGTTCCTTCTGAAACCTTCCATGCCGCATTGGATAAATTAAGAGAGCAAATCAACCACATTGATGATGAATTGATGCAATTGATTTCACAAAGAATGAACATCGCAGAAAAAATTGGGGCTTACAAAAAGAACAACAACGTTACTATTTTGCAATCTACCCGTTGGAATGAAATCCTTGATAAGGCTGTTAGAAAGGCCGATAAGTTGGATTTGAGTCAAGAGTTCATTACAAGATACATGGATGCTGTTCACATGGAGAGCATTAATAGGCAGAATAAGGTGATGAACGATTGAACTCCGATTCAAATAAATTGAGCATGGTACAAATATATTTATATGTGCATATCATTTGGTCAACACGAAACAGGGATAAGATTTTATCTAAACCTGTTCGTGTTGTCCTTTTTGCACATTTGAAAAAGCATGCTGAAGAAAAAGGAATTAATGCATTAACCATCAATGGGGTGGAAGACCATGTTCACTTGCTTTTACAATTGCATCCAGCCCAGAACCTATCACAGGTGATGCGGATCTTGAAGTCTGAATCAACAGAATGGCTGAATGGAACGCAATTGCTCAAAGAAGAATTTTCATGGTCTGAGGAAATCATCGCATACTCTGTGAGTCCAGGCGCCTTGCAACAAGTTAGTGCTTACATCGATCGTCAAGAAGATTATCATTTGTCTAAATCATTTGAAACAGAAATAGAAATATTTCTGAAAACGGACAACAAGTTAGAAAATAAGTCATGAAAAAAATAACGTATTCTTTCTCACAAAGCGATGTAGATTGTTATGTAGAAGCAGCTTTTAAAGACCTAGACCAGGTGGTTGACAGAGAAAAAACCATTTTAATCACTGATGAAAATGTTTTTGTTGCACACACGCCCAAGTTTAAAAAGTGGAATGTCATCACCTTAAAAGCTGGTGAAGAATACAAGGTGCAAGCAACGGTGGATGCAGTTATTAAGCAGCTAATAGCGTTTGAGGCCGACAGAAAAACTATTTTGGTAGGGGTAGGAGGCGGTGTGGTTACAGACCTCACAGGTTATATTGCTTCTGTATATATGCGTGGAATAAAGTTTGGATTTGTTCCAACGAGTTTGTTGGCAATGGTAGATGCTTCTATTGGTGGGAAGAATGGGATTGATGTTGGAGCGTATAAAAACATGGTTGGTGTGATCAGACAGCCATCTTTCTTGTTTTATGACCTCAGTTTGTTGAAGACCTTGCCCGATGAGGAATGGTCTAATGGCTTTGCGGAAATCATCAAGCATGCTTGTATTTTAGATGCTGAAACCTTTCAGCTGTTAGCGCAACATAATATTGCAAAAGTGAAGCGCAACAAGGAATTGTTGGCAGAAATTGTTTTGCAGAATATCAAGTTGAAAGTAGGGGTAGTGCAGAATGACGAGTTTGAGTCAGGCGATAGGAAATTGTTGAATTTTGGCCATACCCTTGGGCACGCATTGGAGACTCAGTATGAGTTAACGCATGGGCAAGCAGTATCGCTTGGAATGATATTTGCGTGTTGGTTATCAGAGAAATTGCTAGGGTTTAGTGAGGCCGGAAAGGTAGAGCAGGTATTGGTAAACTATGGATTGCCTACTAGAACTCATTTTCAGG
>Ga0209550_10006799_pt1 | contig 10638 bp, 12 predicted proteins | sample LauGreSuBDMM15SN_2_FD_187567 | JGI IMG/M metagenome (GOLD analysis project Ga0209550, IMG submission 187567) | Freshwater lake microbial communities from Lake Michigan, USA - Su13.BD.MM15.SN (SPAdes) (version 5) | ecosystem: Environmental > Aquatic > Freshwater > Lake | place: Lake Michigan... | reverse complement strand
GCTCAGGTCCTGGAGCGGGGTCGGGATATGTAGCGCAGCCATGCACAGATGAATGTCCCACCGGCTGCAAAGGACAGGCCTTGCAAAAGAATGAACAGCGCGTTTTGTCGCAGTTGTTGGGCGTCGATGAACAGCGTTGAAAAGCCCACAAACAAAAAAAACACCCCCAACACAAATGCGTTGTGGTTCAGTGTTTTGGGCAAAGCGGTCTGGGGGGGATGGGCGCTATCGCTCATGGCCTGATTTTATGGGGCTGGCTTGGGCCCTGGGGTGTGCACGTTCAGTGGGCCACGATGAGTTGTGCCAACCGATCAGGTTGGGCCAACAACTCGGCGCTCTTGCCGCTGTGAATGATGCGCCCCCGGCTGAGCACCAACACCTCTTCGGTGACTTGCAAAGCCAGCTTGGCCGATTGCTCGACCAGCACCACGGTCAAAGCTTCCTCGCGGATCAAGCGGGTCAGGGCTTGCATCAGCATTTCGACAATGATGGGGGCCAGGCCTTCCATGGGTTCATCCAACAGCAAGATGGCTGGGTCACCCATCAGGGCGCGCCCAATGGAGAGCATTTGTTGCTCGCCTCCCGATATTTGGTTGCCCATGTGGCTGCGCCGCTCGGCGAGTCGGGGGAATAGCTCATAAACGCGCTCCATGGGCCAGCGGCCTTTGCGCGCGGCCACTTGCAGGTTTTCTTCGATGCTGAGGGAGGGAAAAATGTCGCGGGTTTGGGGCACATAACCGATGCCCAGCCGGGAGCGTTCGTGCACCGGTAAGCGTTCGATCGATTGGCCGCGGCATTCAATCCGACCGCCGTGCAATTGGGTGTGGCCCATCAAGGTGGCCAACAAAGTGGTTTTGCCCACCCCGTTGCGACCCAGCAAAGCCAGCGCGCCACGTTCAGGCAGTTCGAAGCTGATGTCTTCCAAAACCACGGTCTCGCCGTAGCCAGCACGCACGCCTTGCAGGGTCAGGGCCATCGGGGCGCTGGATTCAGTCATTTTGTTCTCCCAAGTACACCTGGTGCACGCGTTTGTCGGCGGCAATTTCTTGGGGAGTCCCTTCGCACAACACCTCGCCTTGCACCAACACGGTGATGCGCTTGGCAAAGCGAAACACCAGGTCCATGTCATGCTCAATGATGAGAATGGCAATGTCTGCGGGCAATGCGTCGAGCGCTTGCAAGATGCGGTCCGATTCCATCGATGGCACGCCTGCTGCAGGCTCATCGAGCAAGAGCACCTTGGGTTGCAGGCCCAGCGCAATGGCAATTTCGACCAAACGTTGCTTGCCATAGGGCAAATCGGTGATGCGCAAGCCAGCATCGGCCGCAATGCCCAGCAACTCCAATAAAGCCATGGACTCATCGCGCACGGCATTGAAAGCGCGCGCTGGTTGCCAGAGCTTGTCGGCCACTTTCAAGCGCTCGGCCACACCCATGGCCACGTTGTCGAGCACCGACATTTTTTTGAACAAGCTATTGATTTGAAAGGTGCGACCCAAACCACGGCGCACCCGCTCCGCTTGGGGCAGGGCGGTCACGTCTTGCCCGCCAATGAACACTTGACCAGATGTGGGTGTCAGCCTGCCCGTGAGCAAGTTGACAAAAGTGGTTTTGCCCGCGCCATTGGGTCCAATCAGCGCATGGCGTGAACCGGCTTCCAGCTGAAAATTGATTTGATCGGCCACTGTCAAAGCCCCAAAGCTTTTGCAAAGGCCCCGGGTTTCGAGCACGCTGCTCATGTGGTTTTTCCTTTGAATCGTGCCACCCAGCCGTCGATCAATCCCAAAATGCCGCCGCGCGCAAACAACACCACCAGCACCAGCATCAGGCCAATGCCGAAATACCAGTATTCGGGGAATTTCTTGGCCAGGAAATCTTGGGCCACCAAAAACACCAAGGGGCCGACAAAAGCGCCATATAAGCGGCCCACCCCGCCCAAGATGAGCATCACCAGCAATTCACCCGAGGGTTCAAAACCCAACACATTGAGGCCCACAAATTGGTTGGTTTGGGTCAGCAAGGCGCCGGCCATGCCAGCCATGACGGCTGACAAGGTGTAGACCTTGCGCAAGCGGGCATCCACGGGCGCCCCAATGGCGTGCATGCGCAGGCTGTTTTCGCGAATACCCGTGAGTGACACCCCGAATGGGGCGTAAATCAAACGGCGAACCAGCCACCAAGCGATGAACAACAAGAACAGGCACCACAAATAAGCGGTTTTGCCAAACATATCAAAAGCAAACAATCCAAAAATGGGCGCAATGACCACCCCCGACAGGCCATCGGCCCCGCCGGTGATCGGTGTGGCTTTGTTGGCCACTTCCAGGCAAAGCGCTGCAATGGCCAAGGTCAGCATGAGTTGCGTCAAGCCGTGCATGCGCAAGATGATCGCGCCGGTGGCCAAGCCCAATAAACCGGCCACCACCCCACTGGTGAGCAACTGGACGATGGGGTCATGAAAGCCCAACTTGGCCGACATGATGCCAGTCACATAGGCCCCGAGGCCGAAAAACGCTGCATGTCCCAAGGTGATGATGCCGGCGTAGCCAATGATCAAGTCCAGTGACAATGCAAACAATATAAAAGTAAGGATGCGCGCGCCCAGCGACAGGTATTCCGGCAGCAGAAAAAACGCCAGCCCAGCAACCAGCCACGGCAGGCTTTCGGTCCAGCGCAAGCGGGGGTTGGCGTTGTATCCCACGTGCTCGCTCATGTGCGTTTTCCAAACAATCCAGAAGGTCGCCACAGCAACAACCCAATGGTGGCGATGTAAATGAAGAAGGCACCGAACTGCGGCAGCCAGTATTTGCAGGCGGTGTCGGTGATGCCAATCAGCAGAGCTGCCACAAAGGGTCCGCGCAAACTGCCCAGGCCACCGACCGAGACCACGATCAAAAAGTAGACCAATTGTTCAAACGGGTAGGTGGGCTGAATGGCCACAATCTCTGCACCCAAGGCGCCGCCCAAGCCTGCCAATCCGCTGCCCACGGCGAAGGTGATGGCAAAAAGGCGTCGGGTATTGATGCCAATCGACTGGGCCATGGCCCGGTTGTCCACCGCGGCGCGCACTTTGGCACCCCATATGGTTCGCTCGACACCAAACCACAGGGTGGCGATGATGCTGGCACTGAACAAAATCAAAAACACACGATAAGCAGGGAAATCTCGGCCCAAGAGGGAAAACTGCCCCTTGAGGTATTCGGGCAAAACCACCGGTTGCTGCAAGGTGCCAAAAATGAGCCGCGCCACGGCCACTGACATGAAGATCAGGCCAATGGTCAGCAGCACTTGTTCAAGTTCCACCGCCCCGTACAAGCGTGAATAGAGCAAGCGCTCAAGCACCACACTGGCCAGGGCCACCAGCACAAAAGCCAGCAACAAGGCCAGGGGAAAGGGGACATCCCATTGCGACAATGCGGTGACCAAGACATAGCCACCGGCCATGGCAAACACCCCATGGGCCAGATTGGTGAAGCCCATCAAGCCCATGGTGACCGATAGGCCTACCGAGATCACATAAAGAATCATCCCATAGGCCACACCGTGAAAGGCAACGCTGACCAGTGATGAGAGAAAAGCTTCCATATAAAACACAAACGCCAGTTCACCGCACACAGCGGTGCTGGCGAATGGGCATCACTTCTTCTTGTCGGCTTCTTTCATCGGGTCTTTGAGGCCGGTGCTGATGGTTTCCAGCTCGACATTGGCCAATCTGCCGCCCACTTTACGCACCTCACGCAGGTACTCTGGGTTGATCACGTCACGGGTTTCCGGGTCAATGGAAACCATGCCGCGGGGGCTGTTGGGGTTGCGCCATTTTTTCAACGCTTCCATGGTTTTGTCGGGGTCAACCTTGCCACCTTGCTCGCGAATGGCGTGGAAGATCGCGTCCATGCCGTCCCAAGCACCCACGGCTATGAAGCTGGGGTTGAGGTTTTCGCCATATTCCTTTTTGTAGGCGGCCACAAAGGCTTTGTTGGCAGGGCGGTCTGAATTGGCCGAGTAATGGTGAACCGTGGTCACACCCAAGGCCACATCACCCATGTTGGGCAGTTCATCATCGGTCACGATGTCGCCCGTGCCGATGTACTTGATGCCGGCTTTGGCCAGATCGAGGTCAGCATAGGCTTTCATCATGCCAGTGGCCGCTTTGCCCGCAGGGTTGAAACCAAACACCACTTCTGGCTTGGCATCTTTGATGCGCTGCATGAAGGGCACAAAGTCGGGGTTGGCCAAAGGGACACGCAAGCTGCCGACAATTTCGCCGCCACCTTCTTTGAAGCCTTTGATGAAGCCTTCTTCGGCTTCGTGGCCGGGGGCGAAATCACTGACTGCGGTATAAGCGCGCTTGTATTTTTTGGCCGCCCACTGCCCAAGGGGATATGCCGATTGCCACAGGGTGAAGGACACCCGGGCCATATACGGGGCGTTGTTCATGATGCGTGCACCCGCCGCGTTCATGCTCACAAAGGGCACTTTGGCTTCGGTGGTCAGGGGCGCAATGGCGGCCATGTTGGGAGTCCACACCACGCCAGTGAGGAATTGAACCTTTTCGCGCACGATCAACTCCTGGGCCACGCGCTTGGCCACATCCGGGTTGGGGCCGGTGTCGTCACGGGTGATCAACTCGACCTTGACGCCAGGGGGCAGTTTGTCCCCGTTGAGCTTCATATACAGTTTGACGCCTTTGTCCAACTGATCGCCTTGGGCCGCGGCGGCGCCACTGTAAGAGCTGATGAAACCAATTTTGATGGTTTGAGAAAAAGCGGGTGTGGCAACGCTGATCAGCGTTGCCACCAAACCGGCACAAATAGACGCATTGAATTTCATGGTGTCTCCTGAAGCAATCGATGGAAAGACCCACAGGTCATTGCAAATGGGCGATGTAGTCTATCAAACTTCCCCATTTGCAAAACGAAAAGCGCACCTGATCGCCCCTGGGCAAACCCTTGCGCCATCTCACATGATTGGCGCTGATGGCCTGTCCAATGAAAGAAGCGGCTCAAAGGCGATCCAAGTCGGTGGCATTGCGCAACTTGAGTTGATGGGCAAAAAACAGCACCACCGCCACCAAGCAAGCATCGGCAACCGCCATCACCTGGGCCGAGCCCATGCGGTCCACAAATTGGGTCACGGCACTCACGCCAAAGGACTGCCCCAGAAACAAGCCACTGGCAAACAGGGTCACGGCTGTGCCACGGGCTTGAGGTGCCATTTGGGTGGCTTTGGCCTGCAAGGTGTTGTGGAACATGGCAAACCCGTAGCCGGTGAAAAAACAAGCGGGGACGGCCAAGGCCCACCAGGGTGAGAACGCAATCACCCCAAATGAAAACACCAACAATGCCCCACCCAAGCGGACCATATTGACTTCGCCCAAGCGCGCAATGGTGGGTTTGGCGGTGCCCATGAAGAGCATGCCGCCCAAGCCAAACAAGGCACTGATGCCACCAGCCCAGGTCAGTGACAGCCCGTGGGTGTGGTGCAAATGGGCGGCGGTGATGGTGAGCAGACCGAAAATGGTGGCCCCCTCGAGCAGGGCGATCAGCAGCACTTTGCGCGCCCAGGCAGTGCGCAAAACTTCAGCGGTTTGCTGAACAAAACCGGCTTTTCCATGGACGGGAAGGGTTCCAGCAGCGACTTGTTTTTCTTCGCGCCAAAGCAGCGCAGCCACACAGGCAAACAGCACAGACATCCCAATAAAAGCCCAGCGCCAGCCCAAGTTGTCGGTGATCAACCCACCCATCCATTGACCCGCCGTGATGCCCAGCATGGTGCCCAAGCCTACGCGGGCCAGGGTTTCTTGGCGTTGTGCGTAGGGCACTTGGTCACCCACCCAGGCCAGCGCCAGCGGCACGATGGCCGCTGAAGACAAGGCGGTGAGGATGCGGGCGAAAATCAATTGATCCAGGTCTTGGCTCCAGGCGGACAACATGGCGCCCACACTGCAACCCAAGGTGGTGAGCATCACCACGCGGTATTTGCCCCAGCGATCGCCCACCGGGCCGTAAATCAATTGCATCAGCCCGTGCGTGACGGCATAAAAAGAGATCACATGGCCCACCAGTGCCATGGGGGCATCGAAAACCCGGGATAAATCGGGCAGCATGGCGTCACACATGCGCTGAACGGCCATGCTGGAGAAGGTCGCCAATGAAAGCAGCAAAATCGCGCGCTTTTGGGCGGCATTGGGCCCATTGGGGGAGGGTGTGGGATGGGTCAAAACAAGCGCACTGTAACGGGCTTGGGTCAGATAGCACAGTCGCACCCGGCGCACTTGTCCTTTTGCGAATCAATTCGGCGGGTTATTACCAGTCGTATGGATGACTGTGGACAGACCCAAAGTGGACTTCTCTGGTTACCATGGTTCACGTTTTTTCACCTTTCAGGAGTAAGCCATGACCGCCCCCAAGATGCGTTTGATGCACGGACCCTTTTCCCCTTTTGTGCGAAAGGTCATGGTGTCTGCGATTGAAAAAGGCATGCTCGATCAGATTGAAATGGTGCCCACGGCCGTGGGTGCTGGAAAAACCAATGAAGACCTGATCATGATCAACCCCACCGGGAAAATCCCCACCTTGGTTACCCCTGAGGGCATGTCTGTTTACGACTCGACCGTGATTGTGGAGTACCTCGATCAGGTTCATTCCGGTGTGCGATTGATCCCCACCGACCCCGTCCAACGGCTGCGCACCTTGCGCATGAACGCCACGGCCGACGGCTTGATCCAGGCGGGGGTATTGGTGCGCACCGAGTTGTCGCGCGAAGCGGCCAAGCAGTGGCCCGAGTACTTGGCCCAGCAATGGAACAAGGTGCGCCATTGCCAGCGTGTTCTCAATGAAGATATCGCCAGCAGCGGGGAGCAGATCTCTCTGGGTGAAATTGCCGCCGCCGCCGCTTTGGGCTGGGTCGATGTGCGTTTGGCTGAAGAAAATTGGCGCGCCAAAAACCCCGCTTTGGGCGCCTGGTTTGACCGATTTGCCCAGCGCCCATCCATGCTGCAATCGGCGCCACCCGCGGCCTGATACCCATACACCGCCCATCTCGAATGCCTGTACTGCGATCGGTATCTGGCCATAGGTTTTGCAGATCTTGCTTTTGCATTTTTTCAACCAGGAGTTTGCTGTGACACTTTTTGACCTTTGGATCAAGTGGGTGGCACCCATGGTGTGTTCGGCCCTCATGGCCGCTGTGGCCTGCGCCCAGGGCTATCCCAGCAAAACGGTGACCTTGGTCTCGCCTTTTGCCGCAGGCGGCACCAGTGACGTGATTGCCCGCGCAACGGCCCGATTGCTCGAAGCCGAACTGGGCCCGTCGGTGGTGGTGGTCAACCGCTTGGGCGCGGGTGGCACGATTGGCATTGCATCCATCTTCAATGGTCCAGCGGATGGATATCAATTGGTGATGGGGGGCCTGGGCTCAGTGGTTTTCACTTCTGCTGATTATAAGGGCCGGTTGAGTTATGACCCCGTGAAAGACCTGTTGCCGGTCGGCGTGGTGGGCAGTGCCCCTTCGGTCATCACGGTGCGCGCCAGCTTGAATGTCAAAACCTTGGCCGAATTGATTGCCCTGGCCAAGGCCAACCCCGACAAGCTCAGCTTTGGCTCGGCGGGTGTGGGCGGGGCCTTGCATGTGGCTGGCGTGTTGCTTGAGAAAGAGGCCGGGATTTCCCTCAATCACATTCCCTACAAAGGAGGGGCACCGGCCATCAATGATTTGGCTGCAGGTGTGGTGGACATCGCTTTGGCCGACCTGACCCTGATCAAGCCCGTCTTGCAGGGTGACAGGGTGCGCCCCTTGGCCATTGCCACGGGGGAGCGCAGCCCCATGTTGCCGCAGGTGCCCACCACCGCCGAGCTGGGGTTGCCCAACGTTCGCATGGACACGTGGTACGCCGTGTTTGCGCCGGCGGGCACACCTGCTCCCGTCTTGGCGCGTTTGCGCTCAGCCATGGACAAAGTGCGAGTCAACCCCGAGTTGGTCAACGTATTGGTGGGGCAGGGCATCACGCCCATTAACCAACCCTTGAAAGCCTTTGAAGACCAACTGCGCCGCGATTTTGAAATTTGGCCCGGATTGCTGCAACGCATTTGCAGCCAATCCAGTTGCCTCTGATCAAAGGTGCCAGTCGCAATGCTTGGCCGCAGCGCGGCTGAGAATCCATTCGCGGTCGTCGGTGCTTAAAAACTCTAGGGCCTCGGTGAACAAGCGCAGGTTGTCGGCATAGCCCCAGTCCAAGCGGGTCACATCGCTGCCCCACAGCATGCGCTGGGGACCAAAGTGGTCGTAAATTTCCCGAATCGGCTTGTGCAAGCTGGGGAATGGATAGGGCTTGGTGGAGAAGCTGGGCAGTGAAGACACCTTGATGGAGGTGTTTTTGTATTTCGCCAGGTGCAGGGTTTGATCCAGGTCGGCCCAGGCGGCTTCGTCTTTGGGCCCGCGCGGGTGGCGGCCCGAATGGTCAATGATGATGCGCAGTTCAGGGTGGCGATCCAGGATGGGGTGCAAGGCCTGCATATTGCCGGGCACGGTGCACATCAAGGGCATGCGCAGGCGCTCCATATCGGCCCAAAACCAGGCATAGCGCTGCTCGGTGAGCAATGACATCCAGGGCTCTCCCATAAAGAATATGCGCACACCCAGCATGCCTTTTTGGTCACGCCAGGTGGCCAAACGCTGGGGCGCATCGGCCGTGTCGATGTCAAACCGCCCCATCACCGCCAAGCGATCGGGATGCGCCCGTGCGCCGTCCAGCGCAAAGTGATTGTCAAAGCCAGTGCATGAAACCGGAACGATGATGCAGCGCTCTACACCGCCACCGTCCATGGTGGCCAGCACCTGCTCAATCGTGAATTGCGGGCCATGCGGCGGGGAGGCGCCCTCTACCCATGGGCGCTGGGGGGTGTTGGGGTACCAAGCATGGATTTGGGCGTCGGTGATTTTCATGGGAAGTCTCCTGATGGGGGTGGAGGGGCGCAAATTTGCGTTCATATTGAAAAAATCATGCGCGAGCTGATTCAATTTTCATAATACGCGCAGCGCGATCATCACCGGGACGGAGACTGTCACCTGTGTCGCGCGCTAAAAAAGAAAATTTCGCTCAAGTTGGTCGGGTTGGTGTCGATTAAGGCCTGCAACCTAAATACCCCGTCATGATCATTGAGCGCGTCAACCTGCAGCACATCAAACAGCAGGACCATGTGAGCACCCTCCAAGCTTTGGAGGTGGGCGAGAGCATTTACTGTGACGATGCGCGCAAAGCCCAAAGCATCCGGGTGCTCAGCTATTACTTGGTGCGCTCCAGAAAACTAGACCGAAAGTTTGTTTTTCGCAAAATGGACCGGGGTTGGCGCATTATTCGCGTCATCTGAGACCACTCATCAACTGGTGACCCCCTTCAGCAGATAGGCCACCATCTCTTTGGTGATGGTGTTGGACTGCACCAAGACGGCTGCGGCCGCTTCTTGACGAATTTGATAAGTGGCCAAATTGGTGGTCTCTGCCGCCACATCTGCGTCCATCACATTGCCATACGCGCTGGTCAAAGACAAGATCATGTTGTCAGACAGGGTTTCGCGGTAATCCATGAGTTTTTCGTGTGCGCCGACCAAGGACTGGTAGTTTCCGATCGTGACCAACGCGGTATCGATGGTGTCTATGGCGGTGCTGGCATCAGTGGAAATATTAAGTGCCGACAAGCCCAAAGTAGCGGCTGTGGCCGATGAAAAACTCAGGCTGCGGCTGTCTCCAGCCGCGATACCCACTTGCACCGATACCGAGGTGGTGCTCCCATCCATCAAGGACGAGCCATTGAGCGTGGTGTAGGTCGCCACATCGGTGATGTCAGTGCGGTAATTGTCGAAACTCGTTTGCAAGCTGCTCAGTGTTGTTGCATCGGTGGTGCTGGCGGCGGTAACCGCCAAGGTGCGCATCTCGGTCAGGTAGCTGGCAATCGAGGTCAAAGACGCATCTACTTTTTGAATGGCCGCGATACCGCTGTGGATGTTGTCCAAAGTGCGGCTGTAAGAACTCAGCTCCGCACTCAGGGTCGTCGCCATCATCATCCCCGACGGGTCGTCTGAAGATCGGTTGATGCGGTAAGTGGTGCTGATGCGCTCGCTGGCCGTGGTGGCCGCAGCCGACCATTTGTTGGCCGCATTGGCCGAATACAAAGCTGCCATATTGGTGCTGGAGATCATGGAAATTCCTTTCGCAAAGCCAAGATTTGCGCGAAGCTTCCCAGAAATTGAGCGCCCAAAACACGGGTTTGGAAAACTTTAGCCCGTTTTACCTTTTTTACCCCTTTTTACACTTATTACACATGCACTCGCTCAAGTTTTGTGATGCGGTAAAAAAAGGACCGTTAGTAATTCTTTGTTTCTACAGAAATCGCTGGTTTTGCGGGCCATGGATTTGGCTCAGCATGGCCTCACCATTTTTGCGGCGGGTTCAGACAGCCCTGGCGTGCACCACATGGGTGCATGGGCTGATTTATGGTTCCTATGGTGGGCTGTAGAGGATGCAGCACAATGATCCATATTCATTGCGCCAAGGCTTGAAAACACAAGCCATCCACACCATGCGATATTGTTATTTTGTGTATTTTGAGTTTGATCGGATCAACGCAGACACATCCGGCCA
>Ga0209550_10006798_pt1 | contig 10638 bp, 10 predicted proteins | sample LauGreSuBDMM15SN_2_FD_187567 | JGI IMG/M metagenome (GOLD analysis project Ga0209550, IMG submission 187567) | Freshwater lake microbial communities from Lake Michigan, USA - Su13.BD.MM15.SN (SPAdes) (version 5) | ecosystem: Environmental > Aquatic > Freshwater > Lake | place: Lake Michigan... | reverse complement strand
GCTGGATACGTTTCGTTTCAGAAACTCTTGACGATCAGCGGCTATTTTTTTTACGTGCTCTACTGGCCTCAAAATCTGATAGTAGGCCGGGACACTAATGCGCGGTATCCATAGCGCGACTTCTTCTTGAAGTGTCATAAAGTCTTGCATCACGGCATCAAACTCAACCTGCGTTTGTGCATGCGTAAAACGTTCTTGTATGAGGTAGAGCATTTCTTGTGCATCGCTGACCTTTATATTTCCAAGTGTCGTACGAAAGTTTGGAATCAGACGATACAAGGGATAAAAGATTGCGAGCGCGGTCAGAATAAAAAACCAAATCCGATCGACTAAGCTGGCTAATATAAAACCGACATAGTTCAACGCATCTGGAGGGCCTTTCGTGACATACTGTTTAGCGAGAGGCGCTAAAGAAATGCTGGTGTCTTTATGTGATGGGAACTCATCTGAATTGGAAAAAAACTGATCTCGTGTATCTGCGAGGCTATCAATTGCCATTAAAAATAGAAGTTGTATAGCCGGGTGTAATTTTTTTTCTACAATTAATGTGAGGCTCGTCGCAACCATTTGGATGTCGATTGGTGGAGAAATGGGTGCGTCAGCAAACGATCCGCGTGGAATTGAAACAAGCTCTAGCTGAGGCAAGCGCCTGGCGTATCCGGGGGCAAGTGGAAAGTGTGCTATCCGTATGGTGGGATCGGCCAAGAGCCTCTTGATAAAGGTCGAATCAATCCCATCGACAGCCATCATCGCCGTGATCTCATCAGATAACAAAGCCTCAACCGCTTTCACATACGACCATTCCAGTAGTTTGTAATGAGTGGGTACGCTCGGCTCTCCATAGCTGAGAATATCCCGTACGAGGACGTTGGAACCCGAACCTGGTTCACCGATCGCTATGCCTGAAGTTGTGGCAAAGTGGTGGATGGGTTGGTCGCGTGTTACCTGATCTCCTCGGTAAAACAGCCACAGTGGTTCATATTGTGAGCTTCCCAGAGAAAATACTTTGCTATCGACCTCGTTTTTTTTATACAGTCCTCCCAAGACAAGCGCGCTCTCAATTGATTTGTCTCGGAGCATGGCATCAAGCGGCTGCCTGCCGCCTTCGGTGTATGTGACGTTCAGAGTGACCCCATGCTCTGCGAAAAAGGCCACCATTTTTTCACCATACTGCCCGTCTGAGGTGCCTTTACTTCCGACCGCGATACCAACAACCTTTGGTGGAATTGGTTCCCAAAAAAATAGTAAGAGAACAACGCCAGCAATGAGGCTAAGTACTGGTAGCCATTCATGCCGCAAAAAGTGAGACCAAGCGTAGCTTTCATCACGTGCAATTTTTAACGTTCGCGTAGTGATCGGTTGAACTTTCGATAGGGTATTGACTGTTAAGGATTTTTTTTTGCGCAACATAGGATGGTAGTTGGTAGGCTGTTACGTTAAAGTTTATTCGGCTAGGCGCAACCAGATTTGGCCGACATAGTTTGCCACGCGTTGATTTTCTTTTGTATCAAACGAGTCTTTAACTAATATCTTCATCTTAAACTAAATTTAACTAAGGCTTGCTTTGGTAGTTTTTGATTGCCTCTGTCCGACGTAAAGAATCTCAAACATTTAGTTGGTCGGCCGCACATTGGATGCACAAAAGCCCATCCCCCCGAATGACCATGTGAGTATGGGCAAGGCTTCTGAAGCCAACGCAGCATTGGGTAATCCGCTCGAACGTTAATGGCTGCACGCGCTCAATTGTAAAAGAGTGCAACAGTTGACCCGAACGCATTTATTTTTTTCTCGAAATGCTTCAGACTATTTGTTGTAGGTGATGCTGCCTACAGTTTTTAGGAGTAGTCAGTGAGCACATTCAATTCTCTTTCATACGCGACAAGATTGGTCGACGTAGGGGTGCCCCGCGATCAAGCGGAAGTGCATGCGCTTGTTTTGCAGAGTGTCTATGATGAAGAACACAAGCAGTACGCGACCAAGGCAGACTTTTTAGAACTGCGTCAAGAGGTCAAACAGCAGATTCTTCATCTCGAAATGAAGACCGACCGCATCGAGGCCAAGACCGATCAATTAGAAATCAAAACAGATCGTATTGAGGCTAAGACCGATCAGTTAGAACTTAAAACGGATCGAATCGAAGCAAAAATGAATCAAATCGAGGTCAAGACCAATCAAATCGAAGCCAAGACCAATCAAATTGAAGTCAAGCTTACTGAGGTCGAGGCTAAACTCTCTGCCGAAATCTCTGGTTTAACCAAAACGGTGAACGAGTGCAAAGAGGAGTTCTTGAGATTTCGATCTGATGTGTCGGTCTTACGCACATCGCACAAGTATATTGTTTGGATCAGCGGTGGCGTAGCAACTATGTGTTTGAGCGTGATTGCGCTGTGCATCCCGATTTTTCTACATACCTTAAAGTAAATTTTCGTTAGAAAACCCGTAGCGCTTGGTCGCGTTGTCCACCAGAATTCGCTTCGCATTGTCTGGTGGACACCAGCGATAAAGACTATCCAGCAGTTGTCCGGCATCAGGCATGGGTTTGCCTTCAAGATAAATGTGTGGCCAGTCGGTTCCCCAGAGGCAACGATCCGGCGCGATGTTGATGACCTGTTGCGCCAAGGTATCGACGTCTTGGTGAGGGTAGGGCATTTTAGATATGCGATAGCCCACTAGTTTCATCCAGCAGTGCTCACTTTCCATAAGTTTGAGTGCGCAAGCGACTTGTGGATCGTTGAGTCCTCGCTCAATCGGTACCTGCGCCATGTGATCCAGCACGACATCAACGGGAAGTGCGCGAACCACGTCTGCAATTTGAAGCAGCCGATCCGCTTTGATCCATAACTGAATGTGCCAGCCTAAGGGGGCGATCATCTCTGCAATCTGAGGTAACCATTCAAGGGGCGTCACGCCAGTGATGGCATTGAAGCGAATGCCCCGCACCCCTCTTGTGTGCATGTCCGCCAATTGGGCATGTGTCACACTCGCATCCACAACAGCGATGCCCCGAGCACGATGTTGTCCAAACACTGCGATGGAATCAAGCAAGCAACTGTTATCTGTGCCGTAGATGCTCGCCTGCACAATCACCATGCGCTCGATGCCGACTGTACTAGCCATTTCTAGATAGGCTGGCACATCAGATAAGCATGGGTTGTAGAGTCGCTTGGGACTCAGAGGGTAACGGTCGGTGGGTCCAAAGATATGAAAGTGCGTATCGGTAGTCCCAGCGGGAGCCAGATTAGCCGGCTTGGAGATTGGCCCAGGCGCCTCGGATTCAACAATGCCGTGTGTTTGCATGAAATAGGTATCGCTTATTGAATGAAGGATATTGTGTATGTGTGACTATATTGTAAAAGAGTGCAACAGTTGCTCGGAAGCTATTTATTTCTTTATTGAAATGCTTCAGACTGCTCGCTGTAGGTGATGTTACCTGCGGTTTTTTGGAGTAGTTAGTGAGCACATTCAATTCTCTTTCCTATGCGACTAGACTGGTCAACGCGGGAGTGCCGCGTGATCAGGCAGAGGTGCACGCGCTTGTCTTGCAGAGCGTATACGATGAAGAACATAACCAGTACGCGACTAAGGCAGACTTTTTAGAATTTCGTCAAGATGTTAAGCAGCAGCTTCTGCATCTTGAAACAAAGACCGATCAATTAGAAATCAGGACCGGCCGTATCGAAGCTAAGATCACTGAGGTAGAGGTTAAGTTGTCTGCTGAAATCTCCGGTTTAACCAAAACGGTTAACGATTGCAAAGACGAGTTCTTGAGATTTCGAGGTGATGTGTTGGACTTACGTACATCGCATAAATATATTGTTTGGATTAGCGGCGGCGTGGCGACCATGTGCCTGAGCGTGATTGCGCTTTGCATCCCGATTTTTTTACATACGTTAAAGTAAATTCTCTATAAAAAATTCGTATCGCTTAGCGAATTTAGCGCAGCACTTCTTTAATCCACTCCACCACCTGATCCGAAGCGACCTCAGGGGCGGTGGCGTGGGTGGCGTTGACCACTACATACTTGTTTGTAGGCAATTTAGGTACCTTATCAAAAGCGTAGCCCCTACCTTCCCGATAGAGCGTGTCGTGTGTGCCGATCACCCATAAAAATGGGGTGGGGCGCTTGAACTCTGCGGCAGTGCGCGCCATATTGCCTAGGCCATCCGGGTCGAAGTAGCTGAGCAAAACATCCGCGCGTATTTGAAAGTCTTTGCGCTGGCCTTGATTGAGATCCGTCATGCTGATGTTCGCGTCAGGCTTGCCAGAGGCCACTGCCCGTTTTGCTTCGTTTACAACTTGTTGTGTGAGACCGGAGGAATACATATAGTTCGGGGCATGTCCGGGAGAAAGTGCAATCACACCATCGGCGTCACCAATATAGGCTTGATAGGCAAGCCCCGCGTTTGCGCCGAAACTTTGTCCTGCAATAAAGACCTTTTTATACCCCTCGGCTCGATAGCGTTGGACGGCTTGACCCATGTCCTTCAGGGCATTTTCGTAAGTTTGATCGTAGTTACGGATGCGCGACCAGGGCATGTCTCTAAGCTCAACTTTGCAAGTGTTGGCGATCTTATCAGCCAACACCTTTAAATAGGGGGACTTGGGCCCACCCCATTTGCCATGCATCAGGATGACAGCACAGTCCTGCGCGGCTTGGCTGGGCAGCCAGGCGACACCCAGAACCAGCAAAAGGGTGGCCTGCAGCAGGTGGCGTTTAAAGCGGGGCTCTTGTGTCATGAGGGCACTCGGTTGGGCGTTGTGATAATCCCTAAGCATATCTCTTTATAGTGGGTGCTGAAAAGGAATAAACTCAAGTCAACATGTTGTTGCGGCCGGTCGGGCTGCCAAACAGGATACGGAGACAGTAATGAGACGACTGATGCAACCGATTTGCGCTTGGCTGATTCAAGGCTTGATCGTTGGGGCCTCGATGATTGCGCTGCCAGCGCTCGCGCAAGAGCCGCCATTGCCCAAAGTGATTAAGCTGATCGTTCCGTTTGCGCCGGGCGGCAGTAACGACGTCTATGCACGTGCCTTAGCGCAAAAGCTGTCCACCAAACTCGGTGTGACGATGGTCGTTGAAAACAAACCAGGGGCCGGAGGTAGCATCGGCTCGGATATGGTCTCAAAGTCGGAGCCCGATGGCTCGACACTTTTGTTGATCTCGACCTCAATCGCGACCAATGCTGCGGTTCGCCCCAATTTGCCTTTTGATCCGGTGACGTCCTTCAAATCGGTCGCGCTGGTTGCAAAGGGTGCGATGGTGTTGATTGTTGGGAGTAAAACACCGTATATGAATTTGCAGCAGTTACTTGATGCAACCAAAGATAAAAATAATAAGGTGAATTACAGCTCTGCTGGCATTGGTTCGGTTGGTCAGCTCAGCGTTGAATACCTCAAGGCCATCTCGGGGACGCAAGCGTTGCATGTTCCTTATCAAGGGATCGCTGCATCACTCATCAATATGATCGGTGGGAATATTGACTACATGATTACTACCTTGGCGTCTGTCGGGGGGCAGATCAAATCCGGACAGGTCAGGCCCATTGCTGTCACGTCCTTAGAGAAATCAAAATTCTTGCCCGATGTTCCTCCTGTGGCGCAGTTAATGCCAGGTTATGAAGTCGATGTGTGGTGGGTGGTGTTTGCGCCCGCCAAAACACCTGACACGATCGTCAATCGTTTGAACCAAGCCATTCGCGACGTGAGCCAAGACGCAGATATGCAGGAATTGTTTGCCAAGGAAGGCGCTGAGCCCATGCCTTATAGCCCCGCGCAAACAGCGGCGTATGTCAAAGCCGAAGTAGAAAAATGGCGCAAAGTGGCGCGTGATGCCAATATTCAAGCGAATAACTAATTTTGTATCCTTAACTTTCTCTACCCTCTTGCCTAACTGACTCTCGGAAGCCTTGTCATGACGACCAAAGAACAAACTATTTTGCAGACATTCGCAGACTATTTCTGCGCAGGGAAATTTGAGCAGATTCCGCCTGAGGTCGTGCACAAGTCCAAGCTCTTGATGGTCGATTTAGTCGGCGTCGCGATTGCTGGTTTAAAAATGGACTTTCCGAAGATGATGATTGAGTATCTGGCGGATTTACAAGGTAAGCCTGAGGCGACCCTCTTTGGTTCGACGGTTAAAGTTCCGGCCTTACATGCCGCACTCGGTAACGGCGTGAGTGGACACGCGCTCGACATGGATGATGGTTATCGTTTTGGTGGCGTACATGCGGGGGTGGCGGTCATTCCCGCTGCCTTGGCCTATGCGGAGGCCAACAAAGCGAGTGGCCAGTCACTCTTGCTATCGGTCATTATGGGTTATGAGATCGTGAACCGTATCTCCAAGGCGATGAATCCTTCGCACTTGAGTCGCGGCTTTCATACGACGGGTACGTTGGGTGTGTTGGGTGCTGCGGCCGCCTGTGGTGTGCTCGGCGGCTTGAATAAAGAGCAGATGGCGAGTGCGATGTCGATCGCCGCGCTGCAAGGCGCAGGCTTGCTGCAGATCTTGACTGAAGGCGCGATGGTCAAGCCCTTGCATCCAGGCAAAGCGGCGATGGCGGGTGTGTTGTCGGTGGACTTGGCCAAGCGCGGTGCGAACGGACCCGTGACGGCGCTTGAAGGACAGAAGGGATTGTTTAAGGCGATGGCTGATGAAGTCAAACTCGATGCCTTGTTTGAAGGACTCGGGTCTCATTTCTATTTACACGATCAGTACATCAAGCTGCATGCGGCCTGTCGTCACGTGCATCCCACGGTAGATGGCGTACAAGAAATCATGCGTAAGCATCAGCTTAAGTTTGCCGATATTCAGTCGGTTGATATCGCAACCTATCCTGTGGCGATTAGCTTTTGTGGTGCAAAAGAAATCCCTGATTCCGCTGAAGGCGCGAAATTCAGTTTGGCGTACTCGGTTGCAATGGCGGCGTATTACGGCGATGTGGGTGAAGATCGCTACGTGCAATCGGTTGTGGCCAACAAAGAGATACAAGGTTTAGCGAATCGCATCAATGCCACGCTCGATGACAAATGGGCAAAGGCTTATCCGGCTAGTCGTGGCGCCTCGATCGTATTGAAGACAACAAAGGGTGCCACCTATAACGTAGATGTGCCGCTCGCCAAAGGTGAGCCAGAGAATCCAGCGTCGGACGAGGACATCATCGCGAAGTATCGGCACAATGCCGAGGGACAAGATTCTGCTGTCGTAGAGAAATTGCTGCAAGTCTTGCTTTCGCTTGAAAAGCATTCGGCATCAGACGTCACGGCGTTGATGGCCAAAATGCGCCGCGGATAATGAAGAGACAAATTTTGATGATGCAGACTGCGGTAGCACCTATGCAAAGCTGTCTTACTAAAGCTGTTACTGCGGGAGTATTGATTGTGTTGGGTCTATGGTCTGGCCTGAGCCAAGCACAGAGCGTAGACGCCTGTGTCTCGGGCTTACGCAAGGAGGTGCTTGCGCAAGGCATCATCGCAAAAACCTTCGATACGGCCACCAAAGGTGTCGAGTCCGATCCCGATGTGTTGAAGGCGTTTGATTTTCAGCCGGAGTTTCGGATCGCGATTTGGGACTATGTCGCGGGGTTGGTCGATCAAGAGCGTGTCGATGATGGTCGCGCTATGCAGAAGAAATGGTCTGAGGTATTGCAGCAGGCCGAGCAACAGTATGGTGTCGATGCGCGTGTGATTGTTGCGGTGTGGGGTGTTGAATCCAATTACGGTCGGATACAAGGCAAGCGAGAGATTATCCGCTCGCTCGTCACGCTCGTCTGTGCGAACAAGCGGCAAGCCTTTTTTAAGGGCGAACTCCTCGCTACGCTGCGTATCTTGCAGAGTGGCGATATTGCACCAGAGGCCTTGGTGGGTTCTTGGGCAGGGGCTTTTGGTCAAACCCAATTTATGCCGACGACTTATCAGCGTTTGGCCGTAGATTTTGATGGGGATGGTAAGCGCGACATCGTGAACTCCGTACCTGATGCGTTGGGTTCCACAGCTAATTTTCTGCAAAAGGCAGGTTGGGTAAAAGGACAGGCTTGGGGTTACGAGGTCAAGCTGCCCGCGGATTACGCAGGCCCTTCTGGTCGACGCACCAAGCAGCCGTTAGCGCAATGGACTGCTGCAGGCATCAAGCCGATTGATCCTGCGCGCGCGAAGTCTGCTGGGGTGACGGACACAACACAAGCGGCCTTACTGTTGCCCTCCGGACCGAAAGGCCCCGCGTTTTTGGTGTTCCGTAACTTCGATGCGATTTACAGCTATAACGCGGCTGAGTCGTATGGCTTGTCAATCGCGCATTTGGCAGACCGTATTGCGGGCGGGGGTGCCTTCAAGACCCCTTGGCCAACGGACGATGCGGGGACAAGTCGTGTGGAGCGTCGCGAGATTCAGCAGCTTTTGATTAAGCGAGGCTATGACATCGGTGAGGTCGACGGGTTGATTGGAGCGCTATCGCGCAAAGCGATTAGTGATTTTCAGGCTAAAGTCGGCATGCCGGCTGATGGAAGAGCTGGGCAGCGTTTGTTGAAGGCCTTACGTAACTAATCGTTGGAAGCAGAGCAGCATGACTTCGTTGGAAAGGCCTCGCCCGCAGTCGATACGCGAGGTATTTATCACTTTTAGCCTCTTGGCCCTTCAGGGCTTTGGTGGTGTACTCGCGTTTATTGAACGCGAGATGGTTGAAAAGAAAAAGTGGCTCACACGCGCAGAGTTTATTGAAGAGTGGGCTGTGGCGCGCACGATGCCAGGTCCTCCTGCGTTGAACATCGCCGTGATTGTTGGTTCACGCTACTTTGGCTGGCGTGGTGCGGTGGCAGCGGTGGTGGGCATGTTTGCCATGCCCTCAGTGATCGTGCTGTTGCTGGCCGTTGCCTATACTTTTTTTGGACATCATCCCGAGGTCATCGCAGCCTTGCGTGGCATGGGGGCTGTGGCCGCTGGCTTGATCACCGCAACGGGGATTAAGCTGTTGTCGGCTTTGAAAAGCAATGTGCTTGGTCCAGTGCTTTGCACAATCTTGGGTGTGGCCAGTTTTGTCGGTACGGCACTATTCCAATGGCGCATGACCTATATCTTATTTGGGCTGGGTGGCATTGCTTGTGTCATTGCGTATCTGAAGATGAAAGACGCTGTAATGAAGGACAAGCAATGAAGGGCAAACCATGAATACGCCCCTCAGCATCGTCATGCAATGGTCAGACTGGTTCGATTTACTCAGGTATTTTTTGCAGTTTTCGCTGACGTCAGTCGGTGGGCCCATGGTGATGCTGCCGGAAATCCATCATCACCTGGTGACGCAAGAGCAATGGCTGACTGATGCACAGTTCAGTGCGTCGGTGGTGATCGCTCAAGGCGCGCCAGGCCCCAATGTCTTGTTCGTGGCGCTGATTGGCTGGAACATCGGGTTAAATGCAGGCGGCTTTGGACCGGCACTCTTTGCAGCGACGCTCAGCATGATCGGGATTCTGGTGCCGAGTTCAGCCCTCATCTTTGTGACGGCGAGTTGGGTGCATCGCAACAGAGATTTGCGTGCAGTGCGGGCCTTTAAGCAGGGGATGGGGCCGATCGTGACCGCGTTGATGGTCGCGTCAGGCTGGTTGCTTGCGACGGCCAATACGGATGGTGTACACGACTGGCCGTTATGGGTCTTGACGGCTGCGGTGACGCTTATTGTGTGGCGCACGAAACTCAATATGTTTTGGTTGCTTGGGATCGGAGCAGTGCTCGGTGCTAGTGGTGTATTGGCTGTTTAGTTAAACCATCTTTTTCAAACTCGCCCAGATCTCTCGCCTGAGTTGGAGAAATGCGGGGTCGGTCTTGATGTCGTCGCGGCGGGGGCGGGCAAACGGAACATCGATGATTTGAGCGATCCGGCCGGGTCTCGGTGACATCACGACGATCCGGTCAGCTAGATACAAGGCTTCTTCGATCGAGTGGGTTACGAAGATGACGGTTTTGCGTTCGCGCTCCCAAATATTGAGTAGCTCGTCTTGCAGTAGGTCGCGTGTTTGCACATCTAACGCGCCGTAGGGCTCATCCATCAGCAGGATGCTTGGCTTGATGGCGAGCGCGCGGGCGATGCCGACGCGCTGTTGCATGCCGCCAGAGAGTTGATGGGGGTACGAATTCTCAAAGGCGGATAGCCCCACAAGGTTAATACACTCGCGGGCTTGCGCTAGGCGCTGTTGTTTTTCAAGGCCCGCAATCTCTAAGCCGAATACGACGTTATCCAGTACGGTGCGCCACGGGAATAGTTCAAAGCTTTGAAACACCATTCCACGACCGTGCCCAGTTGTGCCGGTCACATCTTGTCCATCGATCAGGATCCTTCCGCTATCACTAGACTCGATCCCGTTAATGATCCTCAGAAGCGTAGATTTGCCGCAACCTGAGGGACCAAGCAACACGAGGAACTCCAGGTTTTTGACCTGAAGTGAGAAGTCTTCTAGTACCGGCAAGCCGCCATTGCCTTGCCGGTAGGTCTTCGTGATCCGATCGATTTCAAGCTTGAAGTGTGTCAATTACCCAAGCTCCTTTAGCGCTTTGTCGATGTATTGGGTGTCAATGACTCGCGCGATATTGGCGCCGCGCTTGACGGTCCCTGCTTTGACATAGACAGGAAGAAGTTCTTCAAAATTCTTT
>Ga0209550_10006796_pt1 | contig 10639 bp, 10 predicted proteins | sample LauGreSuBDMM15SN_2_FD_187567 | JGI IMG/M metagenome (GOLD analysis project Ga0209550, IMG submission 187567) | Freshwater lake microbial communities from Lake Michigan, USA - Su13.BD.MM15.SN (SPAdes) (version 5) | ecosystem: Environmental > Aquatic > Freshwater > Lake | place: Lake Michigan... | reverse complement strand
GGCCCGCAAGATGGCGGCCTTGGTGGACCAGCGTTTTCCTCAAGTGACCTGGTGGTGCCCGCAACTGCCGCCCTCGCCCAAAGAAGCCGCCGAGCTCATTGAAGCCGGCACCCGAGGCTGGCCCACGGACAGCATGGCTGTCATGGGCTCGTCCTTGGGCGGGTATTACGCCACTTGGCTGGCCCAGCGGCGTGGCTGCCGGGCGGTGCTGCTCAACCCGGCGGTGAACCCGGCGCGGGACTTGGCGGCCTACATTGGCGAGCAAACGGCTTGGCACGCGCCAGAAGAGCGGTTTTTCTTTCAAGCGCATTTTGTGGATGAGCTTGAGGCCTTGCAGGCGGGGCCTTGGCCGCGGCCGCAGGACTGCTTGGCCGTGATTGCCATGGGCGACGAGGTGCTGGACTGGCGCGAAATGCAAGCACGCCATGCGCAGGCGCAGTTGCGCATCGTGCCGGGCAGCGACCACGCCCTGAGCGATTTTGAGGCGCACCTGCCCGCCATCTTGGCGCACCTGGGTTTGTCCTGGCCGCAGCCGCAGGCTGGCCCTTGAAAGCAGGCAGCTTGCCTGCCCCAACTACACTAGCTCCTCCTTAAAAGGGGCCGATTTGTACGTACTTTTTGAAGATGCCAGCAAGTTCTTCGCTGGCCGCATCCTGTCTGAAGCCGACACCTCGCTGCAGGTGGAGCTGGACTCGGGCAAGCGCGTGAAGGTCAAGGCCGCGCAAGCGCTGATCCGCTTTGAAAAACCCGCCCCGGCCGACTTGGTGAGCGCAGGCCAGGCCCTGGCCGCCGAAATTGACCTGGACCTGGCCTGGGAATTTGCCAGCGACGAGGAATTTGGCTTTGCGGACCTCGCCCGCGAGTATTTCGACCCTGGCCAGGCGCCCACGCCCGCGCAGCAAGCGGGCGCGCTCTTTCGGCTGTACGAGGCGCCGCATTACTTTCGCCGCTCGGGCAAGGGCCGCTTCAAAAAAGCACCGGCCGACATCTTGCAGCAGGCGCTGGCGGCCATTGAAAAGAAAAAGCAGCTCCAGGCCCAAATTGAGGCCTGGGCCGCTGAGCTGGGCCAAGGCGCTTGCCCCGCGCCCATCTTGGAGCAGCTCTACAAAATTTTGTTCAAACCGGACAAAAACAGCGCCGAGTACAAGGCGGTGGTGCTGGCCGCCCAACACACGCACACGGCGCCGCTGGACCTGCTGCAGCGCGCAGGCGCCATCAGCTCGGCCTACCAGTTCCATTGGCGGCGGTTTTTGTTTGAGCACTTTCCCAAGGGCACGGGTTTTCCGGACCTGCAAGCACCGGCTGTGCGTGACGAGCTGCCACTTGCCGGCGTGCGGGCCTTTTCAATTGACGACTCGCAGACCACCGAGATTGACGACGCGCTGTCTGTGCAAGGCCTGGGCACGGGCGAGGTGACCTTGGGCATCCACATTGCCGCGCCGGGCTTGGCCGTGCAGGCGGGCAGTGCCATTGACCTGCTGGGCCGCGCCCGCTTGTCCACGGTGTACATGCCTGGCCACAAGCTGACCATGCTGCCCGACGAGGTGGTGCAGCAGTACACGCTGCAAGAAGGCCGCGACTGCCCGGCGGTGTCGCTGTATGTGACGCTCGATGAAGCGAGCTTAGAGATCAAGGACAGCCAAACGCGCATTGAGCGTGTGCCCATTGCCGCCAACCTGCGCCACGACAAGCTCGACGAGGTGTTCAGCGACGCCTTTTTTGAAGCCGAGCCCGGCGCTGACGCGCCCGCTTGGGGGCCAGAGCTGCGGTTTTTACACCGCTTGGCCCGCCAGCTCAAAGCGGGGCGCGAGGTGGTGCGCGGCAAGCCCGAGAACTTCAGCCGGCCGGACTACAACTTTCGCCTGGACAACGCCTCGGGCGCCGAGCCCACGGGGGACGAGCAGGTCAGCATCAGCGTGCGCAGGCGCGGCGCGCCGCTGGACTTGATCGTGGCCGAGGCCATGATCCTGGCCAACAAAACCTGGGGCCTGTGGCTGGCCGAGATGGGCGTGCCCGGCATTTACCGCAGCCAAGCCAGCATGGCGCCTGGCGTGAAGGTGCGCATGGGCACCCGCGCCCAGCCGCACGCGGGCCTGGGTGTGCCGGCCTATGCCTGGAGCACCTCGCCGCTGCGCCGCTATGTGGACCTGGTCAACCAATGGCAAATCATGGCCTGCGTGCGCCACGGCCGCACGGCCGCGCTGGCCGCGCCCTTCAAGCCCAAAGACACCGAGCTGTTTGCCATCATCTCGGCCTTTGATGCGGCCTACAGCGCCTACAACGGCTACCAAGCCAGCATTGAGCGCTACTGGACGCTGCGCTATGTGCAGCAGCAAGGCCTGACTGAGCTCACGGCCACCGTGATCAAAGACAACCTGGTGCGTGCCGACGAGCTGCCACTGGTGCTGGGCGCCATGGGCGCGCAAGGGCTGCCGCGCGGCGCGCATGTGCGCGTGAAGCTGGGCGAGGTCGACGAGATCAGCCTGGACTTGTTCAGCTCCGTCATTGAGCGGCTGGACAGCCCGGCAGATGCACAGGCCGGCGCACAGGCCGGCGAGGAGGAAGACTTGGAAGGCGGCGAGTCCGAGCTGGCGGCCGGCCCCATCTCCATTGCGCTGGACATGGAAGATGCCCAAGCAGAGGCGCAAACCCCAGAGGCCGTGCAAGCTTCACAAGCCCCGTCCCCGGGGGCGGGCTGAGGCCGGGCATGGCCTGTCCTGCAAGCTGGCCACGGCAAGACTCTCAAAGCCCGCCATGAAGACGGTGTTGCGTTCGCTCCTGCGCCTGGTGGCCCTGTTGTTGATGGCGCTGCTGGCCTTGCAGCTGTATTTTGCGGGCCGCATTGTGGCCATGAACTGGCTGGACCCCGAGTCCACCGCCTTTCAGCGCTCTGAAGCCTGGCGCGTGGCTCAGGCCACGGGGCAGCTCAAGTGGCGCCAAGAGTGGGTGCCGTACGACCAAATTGCCGACCACCTCAAGCGCGCAGTGATTGCCTCTGAAGACGCCACCTTTGCCGAGCACGATGGCGTGGACCTGGAAGCGCTTGAAAAAGCCTGGGACAAAAACCAAAAAGCCAAAGAACGTGCGGACCGCCTGGCTGCTGAGGCAGCCAAGCGCCAGGCCAAGCTCAACCCGAACAAAAGCAACCCGGCCCCACCTCCGCCTGTGGCCACCGCGCCCGCCAAAATTGTGGGCGGCTCCACCATCACGCAGCAGCTGGCCAAAAACTTGTTTCTCTCGGGCGAGCGCACCTTGCTGCGCAAGGGCCAGGAGTTGGTGCTGACTTACATGCTGGAGCGTCTGTTGAACAAAAAACGCATTTTGGAGATTTACCTCAACAGCGTGGAATGGGGCGAGGGCGTGTTTGGTGCCGAGGCCGCGGCGCGGCATTACTTTCGCAAGCCGGCCGCCAAACTCACGCCCTATGAAGCCGCCCGCTTGGCCGTGATGCTGCCGCGCCCTCGCTACTTTGAAAAGCGGCCCGATTCCGGCTACCTGATGTCGCGCGCCCAAACCATCACCGCACGCATGGGGGGCGTGGTGCTGCCATGACCGCGCTGATCTCCATGCGCATTTTGGGCGTGGACCCGGGCCTGCAAACGGCGGGCTTTGGCGTGATTGACGTTCACGGCATGCAACTGGACTACGTGGCCAGCGGCACCATACGCACCGACGTGCGCCAGTCGCTGCCCCAGCGGCTCAAAGTGCTCTACGAGGGCGTGCGCGAGGTGGTGGCGCGCTACCAGCCGGACACCTCGGCGGTGGAGATTGTGTTTGTCAACAACAACCCGCAGGCCACGCTGATGCTGGGCCAAGCCCGGGGCGCCTGCGTCACCGCCTTGGTGTCGGCCGACATGACGGTGCACGAGTACACCGCGCTGCAGCTTAAAAAAGCCGTGGCTGGCCATGGCCGCGCGGCCAAAGAAGAGGTGCAGCAAATGGTCATGCGCCTGCTGCGCCTGCCCGGCGTGCCCGGCAAAGACGCGGCCGACGCGCTTGGCCTGGCCATCACGCACGCGCATGTGGGCGCAGCCATGGAGCGCCTGCGCGCCGCCGGTGAGAAATCGGGGGCGGTGGTGGGCGGCAATACAGAAGCAGCGCTGGCCGGGCATTACCGAGGTGGGCGCAGCCGCTGAGGCTGTGCGCACTGGCCCCCACAAGCGCATGCGCAGACCGCTTTTTTGAGAGCAGGAGACACACCATGAACAAAGTATTGCTGGTCACCGGCGGCAGCCGGGGCATAGGGGCGGCCACGGCCTTGTTGGCGGCAGAGTACGGCTGGTCTGTGGCCGTCAACTACGCCAGCCATGCCCAAGCCGCAGACAAGGTGGTGCAGCAGATCCGCGCCTCGGGCGGGCAGGCCATGGCCGTGCAGGCCGACGTGGCCATGGAGGACCAGGTGGTGGCCATGTTCGAGCAGGTTGACGCGCAACTCGGCCGACTGTCGGGGCTGGTCAACAACGCAGGAGTGGTCGATGTCAAGGCCCGCCTCGACGAGATGAGCGCTGCCCGCATCAGGCGCATGTTCGACATCAACGTGATAGGCAGCATGGTGTGCGCCCGGGAAGCAGTGCGCCGCATGAGCACCCGGCATGGCGGGGCGGGCGGCGCCATCGTCAACGTCTCCAGCGCGGCGTCCCGCTTGGGCTCAGCGGGCCAATACGTGGACTATGCCGCGTCCAAAGGCGCGATTGATTCGCTGACCATTGGCCTGGCCAAAGAGGTGGCGGCCGAAGGCATACGGGTCAACGCGGTGCGGCCTGGCCTGATTGACACCGAGATTCACGCCTCAGGGGGCTTGCCCACGCGCGTGAATGATTTGCAGCACTTCGTGCCCGCGAAACGCGGCGGCACGGCGCAAGAAGTGGCACAAGGCATTGTGTGGCTCTTGTCCGACCAGGCCAGCTACACCACCATGAGTTTTTTAGACATCTCGGGCGGCCGCTGAGCCGAGCATCAAGGCCGGGCTTGGCTCAAAACACGCGCTCGACAATCAACACCGCAAAAAAGCCAAACGCCGCGATCAGCGTCCACTTGAGAATCACCAGCCCCCAGCGCTTGTAGCCGGGCTGGCCGGTGGCAGCAAACAAGGCAAACAACACACCCGCAGCCACCAGCAAAAAAAGAATGGCCCAGCGAAAAAACACCATGGCAGGCCTTTAAAAAACAGGGTTCACCAGGCCGGCGCCAGCTGGCCCAGGCCCTTGGGCGCGCGGCGCTCGTCTTCAAACGTCACCACCTCAAAAGCCTCGGGGTGGGCCAGCAAGGCGCGCAAGAGTTTGTTGTTGAGCGCGTGGCCTGAGCGAAAGGCACTGTAAGCGGCCAAGAGCGGTTTGCCCAGCAAGAACAAGTCGCCCATGGCGTCCAGGATTTTGTGCTTCACAAACTCGTCGTTGTAGCGCAGCCCCTCGGTGTTAAGCACCTTGTAGTCATCCATCACGATGGCGTTGTCCAGCCCGCCGCCCAGGGCCAGGCCGTTGGCCCGCATCATCTCCACGTCTTTGGTAAAGCCAAAGGTGCGGGCGCGGGCAATGTCGCGCACGTAGGAGCCGGTGGCCATGTCGAACTCCACGCGCTGGCCGGTGGAGTCCACCGCCGGGTGGTCAAAGTCAATTTCAAAGCTGAGCTTGTAGCCCTCGTAAGGCGACAGCCGCGCCCACTTGGCAGAGGCGCCCTCGCCTTCACGCACCTCCACGGACTGGAGCAGGCGCACAAAACGCTTGGGCGCTGGCTGCAGCTCAATGCCTGCAGACTGCAGCAAAAACACAAATGACGAGGCCGAGCCGTCAAGAATAGGCACCTCTTCGGCCGTGATGTCCACATACAGGTTGTCCAGCCCTAAGCCCGCGCAGGCCGACATCAGGTGCTCCACCGTGAACACCTTGGCCGAGCCCACCGAAATGGTGGACGCCAAGCGGGTGTCGGTGACCGCCGTGGCTGAAATGGGAATGTCCACCGGCAAAGGCAAATCGGTGCGGCGAAAAACGACGCCCGTGTCGACAGGCGCGGGGCGCAGCGTCAGCTCCACCCGCTGGCCGCTGTGCAAGCCCACGCCCACGGCCTTGGTCAGCGATTTGAGGGTGCGTTGCGCAAGCATAAATTTATTTTAGGCGGGCCGGTGTTGGCCTTTTTTTTAAACAAGTATCCGGCCTTGCGGGTCAGCCCTTGAAAAAAGGCCTGCCGGAACTGGTCCGGCAGGCCTTGGAGTGAGCGCGTTGTGGCTCAGTCGGCTTGCTTGCGCAAAAAGGCCGGGATTTCAAAGTCGTCCATGCCGCCCGAGGCCAGGGCATCGACCTTGGCTGCGGCCTGCGTGCGGTTGTTGCGCCACACGCTGGGCACAGACATGCCGTTGTAGTCTGGCTGACCGCCGGCCAGGCCTGCACCCAAGCCGCTCATGCCGACATTCATGGCGGGCATGTTGTCGGTGCCGGTGCGCTGAATCACTTGCAGCGGGGCCGCGCGGCGCACGCCCTGGCGGCTCAGGCCGGTGGCCACCACGGTGACGCGGATGTCTTCGCCCAGATCTTCGTCGTAGGCCGTGCCGTAAATCACATGCGCATCGGGCGAGGCGTAAGCGCGTATGGTGTTCATGGCTTGCTTGGACTCGCTGAGCTTGAGCGAGCCTTTGGCCGCGCTGATCAGTACCAACACGCCCTTGGCGCCAGACAGGTCAATGCCCTCCAGCAAAGGGCAGGCCACAGCCTGCTCGGCGGCGATGCGGGCGCGGTCTGGGCCGCTGGCCTTGGCCGTGCCCATCATGGCTTTGCCTGGCTCGCCCATGACGGTGCGCACGTCTTCAAAGTCCACGTTCACATGGCCGGGCACGTTGATGATCTCGGCAATGCCGCCCACGGCGTTTTTGAGCACGTCGTTGGCATGGGCAAAGGCCTCGTCTTGGGTGACGTCGTCGCCCAGCACTTCGAGCAGCTTTTCGTTGAGCACCACGATCAGAGAGTCCACATTGGCCTCGAGTTCGGCCAGGCCCGCGTCGGCATTGGCCATGCGGCGACCGCCTTCAAAATCAAACGGCTTGGTGACCACACCCACAGTGAGAATGCCCATTTCTTTGGCCACGCGAGCGATCACGGGGGCCGCACCGGTGCCGGTGCCGCCGCCCATGCCGGCGGTGATAAAGAGCATGTGCGCGCCGTCAATGGCGGCGCGGATGTCGGCCTCGGCCAGCTCGGCCGCCTCGCGGCCCTTGTCGGGCTTGCTGCCCGCGCCCAGGCCACTGGTACCCAACTGAATGACCTTGTGCGCGGCACCCCGGCTCAAAGCCTGTGCGTCGGTGTTGGCACAAATGAACTCCACGCCTTGAACGCGTGTGCTGATCATGTGCTCTACGGCGTTGCCGCCGCCACCCCCAACCCCGATCACCTTGATTTGGGTGCCTTGGTTGAATTCTTCGATGTCCATCATTTCGATGCTCATGTGAGCCTCCTGTTAATCTGCAGTTGCCTGAAAGTTGACCTGTTGTTTTCTTTTAAAAATACCGAATTCATCATGAGGGCGGGTCTGCACCTCCTGCGTGCGTGAGCCCATTTAACCTGGGGTAGCGCTGTGTGCGTGCATTCATCAAAAATTCCCCACCAGCCACTCTTTGACGCGGCCAAAAGCGTTTTGCATGGAACCGGCTTTTTGCGACACCTTAAAGCCCCGCAGCCGCGCCAACCTGGCTTCTTCCATCAAACCCATGACGGTGGCCGCCCGGGTTTGCGCGACCATGTCTGACAAGCCGCTGTTGTAGCGTGGCAAGCCGCGCCTGACGGGCTTGAGGAAGATGTCCTCGCCCAGCTCCACCATGCCCGCCATCACGGCCGAGCCGCCTGTGATGACAATACCCGAAGACAGCATTTCTTCGTAGCCCGAATCGCGGATCACCTGCTGCACCAGGGCATAAATTTCTTCCACACGCGGCTCAATCACGCCGGCCAGCGCCTGGCGGCTGAGCATGCGCGGGCCGCGGTCGCCCAAACCGGGCACCTCCACCTGGGTTTCGGGGTCGGCCAGCAGCTGCTTGGCGCAGCCGTGGTCGACCTTGATGTCTTCGGCGTCTTTGGTAGGCGTGCGCAGCGCCATGGCAATGTCGCTGGTGATCAGGTCGCCCGCAATCGGGATGACCGCCGTGTGGCGAATGGCGCCGCCCGTGAAAATGGCCACATCGGTGGTTCCCGCGCCAATGTCCACCAGGGCCACGCCTAGCTCTTGCTCGTCTTGGCTGAGCACGGACAGGCTGGACGCCAGCGGGTTGAGCATGAGCTGGTCCACCTCCAAGCCGCAGCGGCGCACACACTTGATGATGTTCTCGGCCGCGCTTTGCGCGCCGGTGACGATGTGCACCTTGGCTTCCAGGCGGATGCCGCTCATGCCTATGGGCTCGCGCACGTCTTGGCCGTCAATCACAAACTCTTGCGGCTCAACCAGCAAAATCCTCTGGTCGGTGGAGATGTTGATGGCCTTGGCGGTTTCAATCACACGGGCTACGTCTTGCTGGGTGACTTCTTTGTCTTTGACCGCCACCATGCCACTTGAGTTCATGCCCCGAATGTGGCTGCCGGTGATGCCGGTGTAGACCCTAGAGATTTTGCAGTCGGCCATCAGCTCGGCTTCTTTGAGCGCCTGCTGAATGCTTTGCACGGTGGCGTCGATGTTGACCACCACGCCGCGCTTGAGGCCGTTGCTGGGCGCTATGCCCAAGCCGGCGAGCTTGAGCTCACCGCCGGGCATGACCTCGCCAACCACCACCATCACCTTGCTGGTGCCTATGTCCAGGCCCACCACCAGATCTTTGTATTCTTTAGCCATGCTTTGCTACCTTGTTGTCTGCTGTTTTTTACCGGGTGCGCTCACCGTGGTCACGCCGCGCAGCCGCAGCGCGTAACCATTGGGATAGCGCAGGTCGGCCGACTCGATGTTGCGGCCGAACCTGGAAGACGATTGACTGACCGTGGCCAAAAAGCGCCGGGTGCGCTGCTCAATCACGTCAATGTGACCCACGCCCAGCTCCAGCATGGCGCCGCTTTCCAGGCGCGCACGCCAACTTCCGCGACCTGTCAGCTCGAGTTGCACCAAAGGCGCGTCAAGCGAATCAAACAAGGGCGCCAGCAAGCGATAGACTTTGAGCACCTCGGATGCTTGCGCCTTTGGGCCATGCAAGCGCGGCAGATCTTCGGCCTCGACATCGCCTTCGTTGACCTCGAAGACCTCGCCCTCGGTGTTGATCAAGCGGCTGCCCACTTCTGTGCCCCAAAAAGCCACGGCCTCGTGCTCCACCAGCTTCACCCGCAAGCGATCGGGAAACTCACGCCGCACCTCGGCCAGGCGCACCCAGGGCACGGCCTCAAAGGCTTTGCGGGTCTGCACCAGGTCCAGCGTGAAAAAATTGCCCGTCAGCGTGTGCGCCACATTGGCGCGCAGGGTCACCGGGTTGTTGTGCTGCAACTCGTTGTCAATGCGAATGGCCTCCAGGGTGAAGGCCGGCTGACTGACCAGCCATTTGCCCACCAAGCCCAGCAGCAACACCCCGAACAGCAGCGCCAACACATGGGCGAGCCTGTCCATCAGCCGCACGTCCAGCGGCAAGGGCAAGGCAAGGGCCGGGCTGCGCCTCATGGGGCAGGCCTTTCATGGTCCAGGCTGGCATTGGCCAGCACGGCCAGGCACAGCTCTTCATACGACAGGCCCTGAGCCCGCGCCGACATGGGCACCAAAGAATGTCCGGTCATGCCGGGGGAAGTGTTCATCTCCAGCAGGTAGGGCCGGCGGCTGGCCGCATCAATCATCACGTCAGCCCTGGCCCAGCCCCGGCAGCCCAGGCTTGCAAAGGCCTTGAGCACCAGCTGGGCAATGGCCGCCTCTTCCCCGGGTGGCAGGCCAGAGGGCACCAGGTACTGCACCTCGTCGGTGAAGTACTTGTTTTGGTAGTCGTAGTTGCCGTCTGGGGCCATGATGCGGACGACGGGCAAGGCGCGGGCCTGGCCGCCTTCAACCAGCACCGGGCAGGTGACCTCATCGCCCTCAATGAATTGTTCGCACAGCACGTCTGCGTCCAGCAGGGCGGCACGGGCCACGGCCTCGGCCATGTCAGCGGCTTGGGTGACCTTGGTCAGGCCAAGGGAAGAGCCTTCGCGTGAGGGCTTGACGATGAGCGGCAGGCCCAGCTCGGCGGGTACGGCGGCCACGTCGGCTGCGCTGAAGTGGCCTTGCTTGAGCAGCACATAGCGCGGCGTGGGCAAGCCATCGGCCAGCCACAGGCGCTTGGTGGTGACCTTGTCAATGGCCACGCTGGACGCCATCACGCCCGAGCCGGTGTAGGGGATGCCCAGCAGCTCCAGCGCGCCTTGCACCGTACCGTCTTCGCCAAAGCGGCCATGCAAGGCAATAAAGCAGCGGGCAAAGCCTTCGCTTTGCAACTCGATCAGGGGGCGCTGGGCCGGGTCAAACGCATGCGCATCCACACCGCGTGAGCGCAGCGCTTTCAGCACGCCCCGGCCAGACAGCAGCGAGATCTCGCGCTCGGCCGACTGCCCACCCATGAGCACGGCCACCTTGCCCAAGCTGGCGGGGGACACGGCGCTCATGCAGCCTCCTTCGCCTGCAGCTCGACCACACGGCCAGCCACCAGACCAATGGAGCCTGC
>Ga0209550_10006793_pt1 | contig 10640 bp, 10 predicted proteins | sample LauGreSuBDMM15SN_2_FD_187567 | JGI IMG/M metagenome (GOLD analysis project Ga0209550, IMG submission 187567) | Freshwater lake microbial communities from Lake Michigan, USA - Su13.BD.MM15.SN (SPAdes) (version 5) | ecosystem: Environmental > Aquatic > Freshwater > Lake | place: Lake Michigan... | reverse complement strand
TGATGACGAGAAGGTTTTGGGGTTTTTTTTCTGTCGTGCACCTCTTGAGATTCTGCAGGAGTTTTGTGGGTAATTTTTATTGCGGGAGTTTTTTTTAAGTCACCACCTAGGGTAGAAATATTTTCTCGATAGCTTCCAAATAAATCAGCGTGTTTTCTTCTTACCACTCCAATGCTTTCGGCATCTGCAAATATTTTGCCAAGACTTTCTTCTATTTCTTTTTTTATTTCATCGCAATTAATTAAGGCTGGATGTTCTTGAAAATATTTTGCAAGTATTTCGATAGTTTCAATTAAAATAGGGCCGCAATTAAAAAAGCCTTTCTGCATCTCAATGCTAATATCTAAAATTTCTTCCATAGAAACTTCTTGCGGCAATTGCGACCTAATAAAATCCCTTATTTGTAAAATATCTTCTGTTTGCCTATCATTTTTCAACGAATCAAAATAAAGAATTTTGAAACTTTTCTTCCCTTCATCAAATATACAAAAACACAAAACCCAGTGATTTGGACGCAAATTAAAAGGCAATATTGCAAATTTACCCTTATCTTTTAACGCATCTTCAAAGAACTTTTTCTCATGCTCTTCTAGTTTCCCATGCCCTTCTAGCCCAAAATTGTAATCACTGCTAACAAAACAATTTTCAAGATTCATCTGCCGAAGAACCTTGGTTATGGTATCGCCTTGATATAATCTTTCAATTGGAGGAACTGCTTTTGACATGACAAACTTTTTTGAAATTTAAAAAAAATTCAAAATTAGTCGCAAAAAAATTTATTTATCAACAGCGCAATTGCTGCAAGTAATTGGCAATTCAATCACCGCTTGATTGGTAAGCCCAATGTCAAAATCCCTAAGTTTTGCTAGGTGATTAATAACGCCATGATCATGAAGCTCGCCAACCTTAGCGCAGCTTTGGCAAATTGTTAACACTGACAATAAATGCTGGTGATCATCATCGCAATTGCAGGCAATAAAGCTATTTAGCTCGTTAATTTTGTGAACTTTTCCTTTAGTCATTAAAGCATCAAGAGCGCGATAAACAATTGGCGGGCTTTTAATACCAAATTTTACAACTTTTTCTAAAATTGCATAAGCGCTTAGAGGCTGCTCATTTTCAATTAATGTATTTAAAATTAATTCTTGAGGTGAGGTGGATAATTTTGAAGGACGAGGCATATAATTTTTAATTTGTTATACTATAACAAAGAGCTTTACAAATAGATAAAAAGTTATAATATAACAAACGCTTTTTAAAGCAAACGATGTTTTTATTAAATTTAATTAACTTGTATGAACCGCTACCAGTCCTTACTTGCCGCATCTTTTATATTTTTAATATCTCCGGCATTTTCTCAAGATTTATCCACCACCACATTAAAATCAGTAATAGTCACCGCAAATCCATTTTCACATTCTGCGGAAGATTTAGCTAAGCCAGTTGCTCAACTTTCGGGCGATAATTTGTTTAAAAAATTGCAACCAACAATTGGCGAAACTCTTGCTGGCGAGCTTGGCATTCGCTCTACATATTATGGTCCAAATGCAAGCAGGCCAGTTATTCGTGGGCTTGGTGGCGATCAAATTCAAATTTTACAAAATGGCATTGGCAATCTCGATGCGTCAGCTGCTAGTGACGATCACGGCGTGAGCATTGATCCATTGTCGGTTGAATCTATTGAGGTGGTGCGCGGTCCTGCGGCTTTGCTTTATGGCTCTAAGGCGGTTGGTGGCGTTGTAAATATTATTGATAATCGCATTCCAAATCAGCCAATTGCAGAAAAAATTACCGGCATTGTTGATGTGCGCTTTAACTCCGCCAATAAAGAGCGCGCGGCTTCTGCATTATTTGAAGGCGGCGTTGAAAATTATGCTTGGCATATTAATGGCTTTAAGCGCGAAACCGACGATTTAAAAATCCCCAGCTTTGCGCGCTCTAAATATTTGCGCAATCAAGAGCCACTCGCCGAAGATGAAAAAGAAGCAAATGGCAAATTAACCAACAGCCAAAGCAGCAGCAAAGGCGGCAGCGCAGGTCTTTCAAAATTCTTTAAAAAAGGCTATTTTGGCGTGGCGCTAACTAATTATGAAAGCGATTACGGAACCGTATCCAAGCCCGATGTGACAATTAACATGAAGCAGCAGCGCATAGATTTTGCTGGCGAATATAAAGCGCCAAATGCCTATATAAAATCGCTAAAATACAAGCTCGGACTTTCTAATTATGAGCATACAGAATTTGAAGGAAATTTAGTTGGAACTATTTTTAAAAACCGCGGCTATGATAGTCGCGTTGAATTAGTGCATGAAAAGCTTGGTGCCTTTGAAGGAAATGCCGGATTGCAATCTTCAATGAGCGATTTTTCAGCTCTTGGAGAAGAAGCTTTCCTGCCAAGCACCGTCACTCACACTAATTCAGGCTTTATATTGGAAGAAATTCCTTTTGGCAATTTGCGTTTTCAAGTTGGTGGAAGATTTGATTATCAAACAATAAATGCCAATGAAAGCCCAATTTTTGGCGCCGCTAATTCACGAAGCGACCTTACTGGCAGCAGCTCCGCCGGATTTGTTTATCATCCAATAACAAATTACGCAATAGCACTTTCTACCTCATACACACAGCGCGCGCCCAATGCACAAGAGCTTTACTCTAATGGTGTGCATGCTGCAACTAACAATTTCGAGCTTGGAGATAAAAATTTAAAAATTCAGCAATCGCAAGGTTTTGATCTTTCGCTGCGCAAGGAATCTGGCTTGGTGACAAGTGAGATTAACTTTTTTTATAATCGATTTCAAAATTTTATTACTGCCGCGCTAACTGGTGAAAATGACGCAGAATCTAATCTGCCAATTTATGCCTATAAAAATATTCCCGCAGAATTTTATGGAACAGAAATCAAAGCAAAATTAAACGCCTATAATGCCAATTCACACAAGCTTGCCTTTGAGTTGCGCGGCGATTATGTAGAAGGTCGAAATAGCAATAATAATCAGTCTTTGCCACGCATTTCTCCTGCGCGCATTGGTGCTAGCACATTTTATAATTATCAAAAAATCGGCTTGCATTTTGATGCAGATTATAATTTTGCGCAAAATCGCATAGCGCAATTTGAGCGCAAAACCAAAGGCTATGTCATGCTAAATGCCGGCATTGATTATGCGATGAATATTGGTTTTGCAAATGCCACGCTATATCTCAAAGCCACAAATTTACTTAATCAAGAAGCGCGCAACCATGTGTCATTTTTAAAAGATGTTGCGCCTCTTGCGGGTCGTTCAGTTATGGTTGGAATTAGAGGTGCCTTTTAACGCCAATTCCCATTTACGCCCATGTTTTTTATATTTCCCAATTATCGATTAAAGCTTTGCATTCTGCATTTTAGTTGTAAGTCTCTGTAATTAGAGCCTGTATTCAAATTCACATAGTTTCATATTTCGCTCTATTTTGGCTTATTTTTTAGTAAAATTACTCCAAATATATTCCGATATTTATCGTAATTTTACTAAAAAAGCGCTCAAAATATATCAAAATCTGAAACTATGTGAATTTGAATACAGGCTCTAAGCAGTTCTTCATTTTGCGGCGCTGTTGTAAATCAAATTTTTCGTCGAATTTTTTGATTTGTGGCAGTGCTTTTATTTGAACTGGTTTGGAGATTTAAATCAAAATTTTTTCTGTCAGAGAAGTTGTCACAGCTTTTGCCTTCAATCAAGCATATCAACAATTAAAGAAAATATTATGAAAATTTTAGCACTAGTTTTATCCTTAGGATTATTAGCAAATGCAGCTCACGCATCAGAAACCATCAACGAAAAAGTAGAAGTCAAAGTCAATGAAGTTAAGCGCGAAGCCAAGAAAAAAGCGCATAGAGTGGAAGAAGAAATCTGCGCAAAAACAGACGAAGCTTGCCTTGCAAAAAAAGTTAAAAATAGAGCGCAAGAAGTTAAAGATTATACTAAAGATAAAGCGTCTCAAGCTTCTAACATAATGGATGATCAAGAAGATAAAAAAGAAAAAGAAGAAAAAGCAGCAAAAAAAGCTAAAAAAGCTGAAGAAAAAGCTAAAAAAGAAGCTGAAGAAAAAGTTGAAAAAGCTGAAAAAGAAGCCGAAGAAAAAGCCGAAAAAGAAGCTAAAAAATAAAGCTTAAACCCGCTTCAAATCCTTGATTTAGAAAGATTTGGGCGGGTTTTAAGTTTATAACGCCTTTCCACAATAGCACATCTCAATACCATTTTCTAATCATTTATTTTAACAATTAAAAGGAGTGCTTATGAAATCTAACATATCAGAAACAACGGAAAAACTCGGAAAAAAAATCGGAGAAAAAGTGCATGAAATTGGCAAAAAACTAACTTCCGAAAAAAATAATCTAAAACGCGCCGTAAAAAAAGGAGTTCACAGAGCTGACGAAGCATTGTCAGACAAAGGCGGCTCCATTTCTAAAAAAGTTAAAAACAGACTCAACGAAGCGCAAGAATATCTAAAAGACAAAGCCTGCGAGTCTGGAATAATCAACTGCGACGAACATAAAGTCGTAAAAGACATCCCATCTAAAAAATGTTAACTATGCGGCGCAAGCCTCTATTATAGAGGCTTGCTACATCAATTTAAAATTAATTAAAAACCTTATGTTAGATTGGACAATTTTATTTCTGATAATTGCAATAGTTGCAGCTTTTCTCGGATTTAGCGGAATTGCCGGAACCGCGGTTGGCATGGCCAAACTCATATTTATAATCTCGTTATTTATATGGCTGCTTGCGGTTGTTGTTAATATCTTAAAAGGCAAGGGACCAAAAGCCTAAACACCACATTGCCCATCAAGCTTCTCAATTCCACCAATTAATTTATTGAAATTAGTAAAAATAGATCGATGATTTTTGAATCAATAAATCTAATCCAAAAATCATGCAAGAAATCATCAATAAATTTTCAATTTTCAGCCAACAGGAATTTGTATTTCTAAGTCTATCTGCAATTATGTTTTTAGATTTTGTTTATTTTTTGGCAAATTTTTTAACCATTAGATCATTTATAAAATCTTCTGAAAAGACTGTGGCACAAGTTTCGGGAGTTAATGTAATTAACAATGAAAAAGGTTCTTATCAGGAATTAACTTTAGTTTTTAAAGATTCTTACGGCCTTGAATTTGCACCAGTTTTTATAAATATGTTTAAGCCAAGACAGCGCGGCGAAAGAGTTGAAATTTACTACAAAAAAAATGATCCAGCCAATGTTATAATTAATGAATGGCGCGTGCTGCATTTAAAAAGCTTTGTTAGCTTTGCTGCTTTGATTGTAAGTGTTATTGCTGGTTATTATATGCTGCAACAAGGGTTGATGATAATTCCCAAAAACCTGTTTTAATTAATGAAGAAATAGAGAAGAAATTGGAGCGGGCGAAGGGACTCGAACCCTCGACATTCACCTTGGCAAGGTGACACTCTACCACTGAGCTACGCCCGCGCTTCCAAAATTTGAAGAGGCGATAAATTACGAAGGCAAATTTAATTTGCAAATGCTGAAATTGAAAATTAACATTTTTTTTACAAATTAAGTTGATTATACCTTGATTTTCCTCAATTGAATTTAGCTATGAAAATTTTCAAAAAATTATTTCTAACCCCAATTTTATTATTACTGTTAACAACTTCTTGCGTTGAAACTGTGGTAGTTGGATCGGTTGCTGCGGGAGTTGTAATTGCTCGTCACAAAACAGTTGAAGAAACAAAAAACGATACGGTTATTGCGGCAAAATTAACTAAATTATTCATTGAAAATGGTTTAAAATCATCGGGAGGTTATGTAGAATTTACTGTTGATGAGGGCAGGGTTTTATTGACTGGAGTGGTTGACGACTTGTCTTTTTCAAGGCAGGCGCAAGATTTAAGCTGGAAAGTTGAAGGCGTAAAAGAGGTAATTGACGAAGTTGAGGCGCGCAATAAAATGAAATCGCGCTTTAGCAGATTTGCGCGCGGCACCAGAGATTATTTGGTGACAGGGCACGCCGCTACAAAACTGGCTTTTGCGCGCGATGTTTCATCGGTAAATTACAAAATTATTACCGTAAATGGTTCGCTTTATTTATTTGGAATTGCCGATAATGAATTTGAAATGAAAAAAGCTTTAGCAATTGTAGCGGGCATTTCTGGCGTTTCGCGCGTAGTTAATCATGTGATTTTGAAAAATGATGAAAGACGAAGCAACTAAAAATAATAAGGTTGTGACATTTGGTTGTCGTCTTAATTCTTACGAATCAGAAGCGATAAAAAAAGCTGTAGAAAATAGTGCTGAAAGCAATTTGGTAGTGTTTAATTCATGCGCAGTCACTTCAGCTGCGGAGCGCGATTTGCGAAGTGCAATTAGAAAAGCGCGTAAAGAAAATCCTTTGGCAAAAATTGTAGTCACTGGCTGCGCGGCGCAAATTGATCCACAAAAATATGCCAAGATGACCGAAGTTGATTTGGTGCTTGGCAATGTAGAAAAATCTAAGGCGGAAAGCTATGAGGCTATAGGAAAGGGGTCCAACCCCTTTGCTTTTGATGGTGAAAAAAGGGGTCAGACCCCTTTGGGGTTAGACCCCGCCGAGGCTAGAGATGATATCGCCCATAAGGATCGCATTTTTTATGAGGCAAAAAAATCTTCCGCTGGTTTTTTAAGCATTGAAGAAAGCGCTAAAATCAAGGTGAATGACATTATGTCGGTGCGCGATACGGCGCCGCAACTGGTTTCTTATTTTGAAAATAAAACAAGAGCTTTTTTAGAAATTCAAAATGGCTGTAATCATCGTTGCACTTTTTGTATAATTCCATTTGGCCGCGGAAATAGCCGCTCGGTGGCATTTGGTGAAATTGTAGCGCAGGTGAAAAAAATGGTGGCTTTTGGTCACAAGGAAGTTGTTTTAACTGGCGTTGATATTTCAAGTTATGGCGAAGATTTGGTGATTAAAATTACTTTATCGCAAATGATTAAACGCTTGTTGGCATTGGTTCCAGAGCTTTTGCGTCTGCGACTTTCTTCAATTGATGTGGCAGAAATTGATGAAGATTTTTTTGAACTTTTAAAAACCGAGCCGCGTTTAATGCCTTATTTGCATTTAAGTTTGCAATCGGGCGATGACATGATTTTAAAGCGCATGAAGCGACGCCACAATCGCGCGCAGGTTTTACAATTTTGCGCCAAAGCTCGCCAAATAAGACCCGAAATGACTTTTGGCGCCGATATTATTGCTGGTTTTCCAACTGAAAATGACGAAATGTTTGAAAATTCTTTGCGCTTAATTTCAGAAGTTGGGATAATTTTTAACCATATTTTTCCTTATTCAAAACGCGAAGCAACGCCAGCCGCAAAAATGCCGCAAGTTAATGGAAAAATAATCAAACAACGCGCCAAACTTTTGCGCCAAGCTGGAGAGCTTGAATTAGAAAAATTTCTCAAAAAACAAGTAGGAAAAAACATAAAAGTAATTGTCGAAAAAGACGGAATTGCAAGAGCAGAAAATTTTTTAGAAGTAAAAATTATTTCTAAAGAAAATTTAAAAGCAGGAGAACTTTTGGAAGTAAAAATTTTGAAAGTTGAAGAAAATTTTTTAATAGGAGAATTATGGTAAAAATATTGATAATTGGCGAGGCGCACAATTCTGTTCTTGCGCCAAAAATGGCTTTGAAAAGTTTAGAGATTTTAAGGCAAAATCATGTTAGAGTAATTGCTGCTTCAGAAGATGAGGCGGGTTTGCAGGCGCCAATTGATCTTTTTGAATATGTTAAAACAATGAATTTGCTAAAAGGTGAATTAGAAAAAGCTAATCCTGCTTTAGCTACGAAGCTTTTTACAGGCGAGGAATTTAGTCTTACGGTGCGTGAAAATAATGCTTTGAGAGATTTTTTTAAGAAAGGCGAGATAATAGAAATATTAGATAAATTTGAAAAAGAAGTAGCTGATAATATAAAATCTCCTGGAGGTTGCGGGTTTTTTATTGATGCAATATGCGGTTTAGAGCCTTTGATTGCAAGCTTTGGTGGAATTGAAAGAATGGAATCTTACGCTGCATTATGTAAGGGGTTTTTAGAGCAAGGCATAAAGCCAATTGCCTTGGAAGATAAATCTAAAACAATGCCGCGATATCTTGAGCTTAAAAATAAAGTTTCTGAAGGTGAAATTGCTGAAGAAGAAGCGTTGGAAATGGAGGCGATTTTAAAAGATCCAGCTATTGACCAAGCAAGAGTTAATATGATGAGCGATTCTGTTATGATGCAAGTTTCAAATCTAAAGGAAGATAGAAATGCGATTATTTTAATTTATCCTTTTGGCATGTTTCACGCTAATGCTCTTAGTGAGGTGTTGAGAGTAAGGTCTGCAGAAATGGGTGTTGAAATTTATTCTCATAATTTTTTGGATAGCAGAGAGCAGTTGGGGGAAGTTTTGAGAAGCGATCCAGCTCAAGAAGAAGTTATAAAATCATTGCCAAATTTATATTTTTTATCTGCGCAGGAAGATAAAGCTAAATATTTTGCGGAGCTTGAAAAATTTATAGGAACTAAATCTCCAGATAGCGTTCCAAAACCAGCCGCTGCCGCAGCGCTTGTGGCCCACGATAAGGTGGCAACATTATAATCTTCTATTCACGAAATATTTTATGCATAGCAAAAGATTAATTTTTAGACCATTTACTACAAATGATTTAGACATTTTATGTGAGTTGCAGCTTTCTCCTGAAATTTTAAAAACCAATATTGACGGCACGCAAACGCGCGAGACTATAAAAAAACATCTCGATAATTTTATTGCTCATCAAAATGAATTTGGATTTTCGCAAATGGTAATTTTGGAAAAAGAAAGTGGTGAATTTGTAGGGCGCGCTGGCATTTCTAATCGCGTGCTTAATAATGATATTGGTTGCCAAGCAGAAATTCGTTTTGCGCTTCTTCCTAAATTTTGGAATAAGGGTTTTGCGCATGAAATTATTCCATTTTTGCAAAATTTTGCTTTTGAAGATTTGCAGCTCGACCTTTTGGCTGCTTCAACTTTAATTACAAATCCTAAGTCGTTTTATTTGCTTAATAAATTTGGTTTTAAATTTATTAAAGATATCAAGCCATGCTATGGAATTGTTGATTCCATTCAATATTTACTAATTACAAAAGAAGAATATTTTGCGTTTAAAAAATAATCTTTACAGCCTTTAAATATAATTAAGTTATGACAAATATTTACCTAAAATCTAACGCTTGGCCTTTTGTTGAAGCGAAAAGAATTTACGAAAAAATTGGCGGCAAAACTCCTGCTAAAGGTTATGTGTTGTTTGAAACGGGCTATGGTCCATCGGGCTTGCCGCATATTGGCACTTTTGGCGAGGTGGTTAGAACTTCTTTTGTGCGACATGCTTTTTCTTTGATTGCTCCCGAAATTCCAACAAAAATGTTTTGTGTTTCTGATGATATTGATGGCTTAAGAAAAGTTCCAGAAAACATGCCAAATCAAGAAATGATTGCTGCTAATTTGGGCAAGCCATTAACTTGCGTTCCTGATCCGTTTGGTTTGCATGAATCTTATGGAAGTCACATGAACGCCCGTCTGCGCGGCTTTCTCGACTCTTTTGGTTTTGAATATGATTTTATTTCAGCAACCGAAAAATATAAATCCGGCGCATTTGATAAAACCATGCTGCGCGTTTTAGAAAAATATGACGAGCTTATGGAGCTAATGCTGCCAAGTCTTGGCGCTGAAAGACAAGAAACTTATTCTCCTTTTATGCCAATTGACCCAGAGTCGGGAATCGTTATCGATAAAGGCGTGAAGGGTGTTAATAAAGAAAAAGGCACGGTTATTTATGAGGATAGAAATGGCGTAGAAAAAGAAATTCCAGTGACGGGAGGCAATTGCAAATTGCAATGGAAAATTGATTTTGGTGCGCGCTGGTATAGCCTTGGCGTTGATTATGAAATTTATGGAAAAGACCATCAGCCAAATGAAAGAATCTATCGCGAAGTTTGTAGAATCCTTGGTGGCGCGCCTCCCGTAAATTTTACTTATGAAATGTTTTTAAGCGATAATGGTGAAAAAATTTCCAAATCAAAAGGAAATGGCATTTCGGTTGAAGAATGGTTGAGATATGCCCCGTCTGAATCGATGGCACTTTTTATGTATCAAAAACCAAAAACTGCTAAACGATTATATTTCGATGTAATTCCTAAAGCGATGGATGAATATTTGGCATTTGCGCAAAATTATGCTACGCAAGAAGAGGCTGCAAAGCTTGATAATCCTGCTTTTCACATTCATGCTGGCAACATTCCATCAAATGCGCTGAATTTTAATTTAAGCTATTCACTTTTGCTAAATTTAGCCAGCGCCTGCAATCCAGAAAATGACGCCGTTTTATGGGGATTTATTTCAAAATATCAGCAAGGCTTGAGCGCTGAAACCTCGCCGCTTTTGGCGAAAATGGTTAGCTGTTCTATCGCTTATTATAACGATTTTATCAAGAAAAATAAAAAATTTAGAAGCGCAAATGCTGAAGAAAAAATTGCGCTTTTAGATTTGATAAATCTTTTGAAAAACGCCACTGATGAGCAAAAATCTGACGGAGCATTATTGCAAAATATAGTCTTTCAAGTTGGAAAAAATCACGGCTATGA
>Ga0209550_10006789_pt1 | contig 10642 bp, 7 predicted proteins | sample LauGreSuBDMM15SN_2_FD_187567 | JGI IMG/M metagenome (GOLD analysis project Ga0209550, IMG submission 187567) | Freshwater lake microbial communities from Lake Michigan, USA - Su13.BD.MM15.SN (SPAdes) (version 5) | ecosystem: Environmental > Aquatic > Freshwater > Lake | place: Lake Michigan, USA... | reverse complement strand
GCAAAGGCCACTTCGCAGCCGATGGGATCAAGGAACAGGCCGATGATCTTGCGATTGACCTCATGATCCTCAGCGACCAGCACCTTCATGGGGTCGAGCCGTGTGGGCAAGGGCTCTGGCGACAGGGGCTCACGCGCCAAACGGCGGCGGTCATGGACAAACTGCGGACCCAATATCGGCAATAGCGGCAGATCCAGATGAAACACGGACCCAAGGCCAAGCTGCGACGTCACGGTCAAGGTCCCGTCCATCAGATGGGCAAGGTTTCGGCTAATGGCGAGACCCAAACCACTGCCGCCATATTGGCGCGTCGTGCTGCTATCGACCTGCTCGAAACTCTGAAATAGCCGAGGAAGGGCCGCCTCAGGAATGCCGCAGCCTGTGTCCTCGACCTCAAAACAGAGCCGACCCTCACCCCCCAGCCTGACCCGCAAGGTGACATGGCCACGGTCGGTGAACTTGACCGCGTTGGAGAGCAGGTTGAACAGGATTTGACGCAGGCGCAGGGGATCGGCGCGGATGGCCTGCGGCACCTTCGGATCGAGATCCAGATTGAGCAGACAGCCCTTCTCGACAATTTGGGGCCTCCAGAGGGCCACGAGGACGTTCAACAGATCATGCAGGTCTAGATCTGAATTGGTGATGGCCAGCTTACCGCCCTCGATCCGTGACAGGTCCAGCACATCATTCAGCAGACCGAGTAGCACGTCGCTGGCATGGGTCAGCATGGACAGGTGGCTCATCTGTTCTTGGGTCAGGGATGTTCGCTTTAAGAGAAAGCCTGCTGACACCACCGCATTCATCGGTGTGCGGATCTCATGGCTGATGGTGGTCAGAAATTCGGTCTTGGCCAAGCTCGCCCTTTCGGCCGCAGCTCTGGCCGCTTCCAAGGCCATGGCTTCAGCATTGGCTTGGCGCACCGCGATGAACAGCTGTGAGATGAAATAGAGCCCGCCGAGCGTGGCCATAAGGATCGCCCATGGCCGCGTCGAGACCAGCTCCAAGGCCGGAAGCCCCAACAGAAATAGGATATGGGCCAGTCCTGCCGAAATCAGCAACGACCGCTCGCGGCGCATGTGCAGGCTGACATGCAACAGCCCGCCGCAGGCCTGGATCATGGCAAAGGCCTTGCCGATGTCACCGCCCGTTTGCCAAAGATAAAGGCTGGTCGAGGCATAGAGTGCGGTGTTCAAAAAAACCATGATACAGCAGATGGCCCGATAGGCCCCCGACCGCCTATCGGTGGGAGCGCGGCGAAAGGGCCTGAGGATCAGATGGTCTAGCCCTTGACCGCAACAGACGGCGACGAACCAATAGGCGGGCCACCAAGAGGGCGAGACAATGGCTGAGGTGACGGCAAGAAAAGCCGCCAGGGCCAAACGCACCAAAAGGGTTCGCGCCCGCTCCTGTGCCACCAGGGCATAGCCCGTCTTTGCCTCCATGATCAGACACAGCCTTAAGGGGTGAAATATCAATCACCTCCATACAGCCATGACGGGCAGGAGCAAATACTATTATTGGTAATCACTCAAAAGAAAACAGGCGAGCCTTGTGGGGCCCGCCTGCGATCTTGTCTTAAGTTTTTAAGGTCGGTTTAGGCACCGGCCTCTTCGGCTGGCACTTCACGCTTGGTCAGGTCCTCACCGGTTTCCTGATCCACAACCTTCATGGACAGCTTGACCTTACCGCGATCGTCGAAGCCCATGAGCTTGACCTTCACGATTTGGCCCTCAGTCACCACGTCCGAGGTCTTGGCGACCTTGTTCTGGGACAGTTGGCTGATATGGACCAGACCGTCCTTGGCGCCGAAGAAGTTCACGAAAGCGCCGAAATCGACGACCTTGACGACCTTACCGTCATAGATCGCGCCCAGCTCAGGCTCGGAGGCGATCGACTTGATCCAGTCGATGGCGGCCTTGATCTTGGAGCCGTCCGAAGCCGAAACCTTGACCGTACCATCATCTTGGATGTCGATCTTGGCACCGGTCTTTTCGACGATCTCGCGGATCACCTTACCGCCCGAACCGATGACTTCACGGATCTTGTCGGTGGGGATGTTGATGGTCTCGATCTTAGGGGCATATTCGCCGATCTCAGAACGGGCACCGTCAATGGCCTTGGCCATCTCGTCGAGGATGTGGAGACGACCACCCTTGGCCTGATTAAGGGCCCTATCCATGATCTCTTCGGTAATGCCGGGGATCTTGATGTCCATCTGCAGGCTGGTGATACCGTCAGCGGTACCGGCAACCTTGAAGTCCATATCGCCGAGGTGATCTTCATCACCCAAGATGTCCGACAGAACCACATAGCCATCGGGCTCGAGGATCAGACCCATGGCGATACCCGACACAGGCTTAATCATCGGCACGCCCGCATCCATCAGCGCCAAGGAGGAGCCGCAGACCGTGGCCATCGAGGACGAGCCGTTCGACTCGGTGATCTCGGAGACCAGACGGATGGTATAGGGGAAGTCCGACTTGGCAGGCAGCATGGGACGCAGGGCGCGCCAAGCCAACTTGCCGTGGCCGATTTCGCGGCGACCGGGCGAACCCATGCGGCCGGTCTCACCGACCGAATAGGGAGGGAAGTTATAGTGCAGTAGGAAGTTTTCTTTGTAGGTGCCTTCCAGTGCGTCGATGAACTGCTCGTCATCGCCGGTGCCGAGAGTGGCAACCACGAGGGCTTGGGTCTCGCCGCGTGTGAACAGGGCCGAACCGTGGGCGCGGGGCAAGATACCCACTTCACCGACGATCGGACGGACCTTGTCGAGTGCACGGCCGTCGATGCGGATCTTGGTTTCCAAAACGTCGCGGCGCAGGACAGAAGCTTCACATTCCTTGAAGGCGGAACCGAACTTGCTGCTGTCATAACCGTCTGGGTTGGCGTCGGACTTGATCAGCGCAGAAGCGGCGACCTTCTTGGCCGCGTCCAGAGCTGCATGGCGGTCTTGCTTTCCGGTCAGCTTGTAGGCCGCCTTTAGATCTTCGCCAACGAGGGCCTTGATCTTGTTCTCCAAAGGCGACAGGTCTTCAGCTTGGAAGTCCCAAGGCTCTTTGGCCGCATGCTCGGCCAGTTCAATGATCGCATCGATCACCGGCTGGAAGCCGCGTTGAGCGAACATAACACCGCCCAGAACGATATCTTCTGGAAGTTCCTTAATTTCGGATTCAACCATCATCACGGCGTCGTTGGTGCCGGCGACAACCAGATCCATACGGTTTTCCGCGGTCATCTGGTCGAGGGTTGGGTTCAGAACGTACTCGCCATTGATATAGGCGACGCGTGCTGCCCCGATGGGTCCCATGAAAGGAACGCCCGAAATGGTCAGGGCAGCCGAAGCGGCAACCATAGCCAAGATGTCAGGATCGTTCTCAAGGTCGTGCGCCAGAACGGTGATGACCACTTGGGTCTCGTTCTTGAAGCCCTTGACGAAGAGAGGACGGATAGGACGGTCGATCAGGCGCGAGACTAGGGTCTCCTTTTCGGAGGGACGACCCTCGCGCTTGAAGAATCCACCGGGGATCTTACCGGCAGCAAAGGTCTTTTCCTGATAATTCACAGTGAGCGGGAAAAAGTCGATCCCGGCTTTCGGCGAACGGGCGGCGACGACGGTCGCCAGAACCACGGTCTCGCCGTAGGTAGCCAGCACAGCGCCGTCAGCTTGACGCGCGATACGGCCGGTCTCTAGGGTCAGCGTGCGGCCGGCCCAGTCGATGGATTTGCGTTTGATGTCGAACATGTTTGTCTTTCGGTCTCCCCCCCAGGCCCATTCCTTACGGGGGATGCGGGACGAGCCGGGAGCGACCATTCGCTAACCCGGCATTTTCGTCCTTGGTCTAGACTTCCTCCTGCCCCCTATCGGACTCATGCCATTGGGGCGAGGAGGAAGGCAGTCTTGTCTGTGCCTTAGCGGCGCAGGCCCAAGGTTTGGATCAGGGCGGCATAGCGACCTTGATCTGTGTCCTTCAGGTGATCTAGGAGACGACGGCGTTGCGAAACCATCTTCAGAAGGCCGCGACGCGAGTGGTTGTCCTTTTTGTGGGTCTTGAAGTGCTCGGTCAGATTGGAAATCCGTTCTGACAGGATCGCCACCTGCACTTCGGCCGAGCCGGTGTCGCCTTCAGAGCGAGCATGGGCTTGGATGACTTCAGCTTTACGTTCAATCGTGATCGACATCGGTGTCTCCTTGTTCAAGATGAAATACCCGCGTCGGACTAAGTTGTCCGGCGCGCATCTCACAAAGGCTGATCGCTAAGCCATCCAGCTTTGCCAAAACAGTTCGAGACGCATCTTGCCCCCCAATGGTGCGGGGAACGCGACACGCGCGAAGCGTTTCGACCTGTCTGGGAAGCAGAATGATCGGGCGCCCTTGCTTGAGCCGGAATGCCTCTTCCTCAGTTATGGCCAGCGCCGGGATGTCGTCCAGCGCGGTCTCAACGGGAAGCAAAGCCTCCGAAGCGGCGCTCTTATGCACCAACTCTTCTAGAAATTCTAGTGTAATTGCACGCTCTTGCCCGAAGGCCCCGACGCGCAGGCGGCGCAGATCACTGACATGACCGCAGGTCCCTAGCATGGCAGCCAGGTCACGGGCTACGGAACGGACATAGGTACCCTTGCCACAGCGGATATCAATCACCGCATGGTCAGGGTCTGGGATCTCGACCAGATCGGCCTCATAGATGGTGACGCGGCGCGAGGCGAGCTCGAACTCGACCCCCTCTCGGGCCAGATCATAGGCCCGCTCGCCATCGACCTTAATGGCTGAGAAGTTGGGCGGGACCTGATCGATCTCGCCGACAAAGCTCTTCAGCGCCTCGGCAATGGCCGCCGGATCAGGCCGCACATCCGAGGTCGCGGTCACCTCGCCTTCGCGGTCAAAGCTGGCGGTCGAGGTCCCCCAAGCGACGGTAAACCGATAGGACTTATCGGCCTCCATCAGATAGGGCACGGTCTTGGTCGCCTCGCCCAAAGCAATGGGCAAGATGCCGGTGGCCAGAGGGTCGAGCGTTCCAGCGTGACCCGCCTTTTGCGCGTTGAATAGTCGCCTTACCCGGCTAACCACCGTGGTCGAGCCCATATTATGGGGCTTATCAAGGACGATCCAGCCTGAGATTGGCAGGCCCTTCTTACGCCGGGCCATGGCCGTCTTCTTCATCCTCATCGGGCGCGGCCAGATCGGCGCGCACGCGAGGGTCGTCAAAGAGTTTTTCAATATGTTCGGCGGTGGCGAAGCTCTGATCGTGGATAAACCGTAGATCAGGCGTGAACTTCATATCGATCATCCGGCCGAGTAGGCCGCGGATATATTTCGAGACCGCATTGAGTGACTTGATGATCGGCTTGGCATTTTCGCCGCGCAGGGGCTGCACAAAGCACATGGCATGGCGCAGGTCCGGGGTCATGCGCACCTCAGTCACCGTCACGATCACGCCCGCTAAGGTCGGATCTAGAAAGGTCTCTTCGCGCAGGATCTCGACCAAGGCATGGCGAACAAGCTCGCCCGCGCGCAACTGGCGCTGGCTAGGACCCGAAGGCCCGGAAGGACGCGAAGCCTTTGCAGGACGTTTCATAGTAATCTCCTAGCCTCACCGGCGGATCGGACGCCGCGGAAGGGACGGACAAAAGGACGTGGCTTGTAGCGCCGCTAGGGTGCAAAGTCGAGGGAGTGCCGCTTTGCCGACCCCTCAGTGCTTGAGCCCCATCCGCAACATCCCGGTATCGCCTTCAAAACCGACCAGACGCCAGCTTCCGGCATCCTTGCGGAAAACCAAAAGACAGGGGCCGTCCTTTTTACGGGGGACGCAGACCGTGGTCTGATCGATAGGCCGCAAGAGGCTGGCAATGGCCAGACGATCAGGCACAGGCTTGGTTGCCAAATAACCCATGGTCTCGGCGACCGCCCCGAAGACATCGGGTTGTACGATCTGATCGACGGCCAGATCGACGAGGGGCCTCGCCAAGATCGCGCCGAGGACAGCCAGACTGTCTGTGCCGTGGGCCTTGGCCGCCCCCGCCACCAGTCGGCCGCGCAGCTGCACCTTGAGGGCAGGACGATCAACATGGGCGTCAAACCCAGCCCGGTCATGGTTGCGAATGGCGACCAACAGGGCATGAACATCCCCGGCAGCATCCAAGCGGCTAGTGGTCGCGCAGCCGCTCAGAAGGGCAGCGGCCATGAGGCTCAAGGTCCAGTGGTAAAGGGTCATGGTTGGCCTCCGTTAGGATCAGTGAACCTTGCCGTTTCGGCGCAATTATGGCCAAGGCGTTCGGCCAGCCCAAGCCAAGGCCCAAAAGGATCAGGCCACCGCACCCCATTGGGTCCAGTGGCCTGAAATCTATTGACCCAAAGCGTCGACTAGAGCGAACGCTTGATGGTCTCGACCGTGAAACACTCGATGACGTCACCGGCCTTGATGTCTTGGAAGCCCGCAAAGGCCATGCCGCACTCTTGACCGGCATTGACCTCATTGACCTCGTCCTTGAAGCGCTTGAGCGTCTGCAAGGTACCCAGTTCCAGGACCACAATATCGTTGCGGATGATCCGGACCTTGGCGCCCTTGCGAACAACCCCTTCGGTGACCCGGCAACCGGCGATCTTGCCGACCTTGGAGATGTCGAAGGCCTGCAGAACATCGGCATTGCCAAGGAAGGTTTCGCGCTGGATCGGCGACAACATGCCCGAAAGCACATTCTTAATGTCGTCGAGCAGGTCATAGATGATCGCGTAATAACGGATCTCGACGCCTTCGCGTTCAGCCAAATCGCGGGCCTGCTTGGAGGCACGGACGTTGAAGCCGAGGATCGGCGAGCCGGAACCCTTGGCCAGCAGCACATCGCTCTCGTTGATTGCACCGACGCCGGAGTGAATGATCCGCGCCCGCACCTCGTCGGTGGAGATCTTCTCCAGCGACCCGATGATGGCTTCGGCCGAACCTTGCACGTCCGCTTTGACGATCAGGGCAAGCTCTTTGAGCTTCTTATCCTGCAGCTTGGCCATCATATCGGCCAAGGTTGCGCCAGCAGCAGTCGGGGTCAGCATCTTATCGCGGCGCTTACGGTCACGATATTCGGTCAGTTCACGGGCGCGAGCCTCATTTTCCACCACGGCGAAAGCTTCGCCGGGGCTCGGAGGCATATCGAGGCCGAGGATCTCGACAGGCACGGAGGGTTCAGCCACCAACACCTGCTCATCACGTTCGTTGATCAAGGCGCGCACGCGGCCCCAAGCGGCACCGGCCACGACAATATCGCCGCGCTTGAGCGAGCCGCGCTTGACCAGAACCGTGGCCACAGGGCCGCGTCCCTTATCGAGCTTGCCTTCAATGACCACACCTTCAGCCGTCCGGTCCGGATTGGCCTTCAGGTCCATCATTTCGGCTTGGATCAAAATGGCTTCGATCAGCTTGTCCAGACCCGTCTTTTTGAGGGCAGAGACCTCAATGATCTGGGTGTCACCGCCGAGGCTTTCGACCACGATCTCGTGCTGCAAAAGCTCGTTGACGACGCGGGTGGCGTCGGAACCGGGCTTGTCCATCTTATTGACGGCGACAATGATCGGCGCACCAGCGGCCTTGGCATGGTGAATGGCTTCGATGGTCTGCGGCATAACCCCATCATCACCGGCCACAACCAGAACCACGATGTCGGTAACGTTGGCACCGCGCGCTCGCATGGCCGAGAAGGCCGCGTGACCGGGCGTATCTAGGAAGGTGACTCGGTCGCCTGCAGGCAGACGGACCTGATAGGCCCCAATATGCTGGGTAATGCCGCCATGCTCACCACCAGCCACATCGGCTGAACGTAAAGCATCCAAGAGGCTGGTCTTGCCGTGGTCAACGTGACCCATAACCGCGACCACTGGGGGCCGTGAGACGGTGTCTTGATCGTGATCCTCAGCCGACAGGAAGCCGGTTTCAACATCGGAATCCGACACGCGGGTGACATTATGGCCAAATTCCGTGGCGATCAGTTCCGCCGTATCGGAATCGATCACGTCGTTGATCTTCAGCATCATGCCTTGGCGCATCATAAACTTGATCACGTCGACGGCGCGAGTGGCCATACGCTGTGACAGTTCCTGCACGGTAATCACGTCAGGAATGACCACGTCACGGGTGACCTTGATCTGATCCTGAGCGCCACCGCCCTTGCGCTTTTCACGCTCACGTTCACGGGCTCGGCGAACCGAGGCCAGCGAGCGCATGCGGTCGGCGGACTCTCCATCACCGGCTACGGCTTGGATGGTCAGGCGGCCTTCACGGCGTTGAGGCGCACCCTTAACCCGGCTGACAGCCTTGGCGTTACCGCCCGGCGCTGCGGCCTTGGCGCGCTTGATGCTATCCTCGTCCAGATCCTGAGGACGGCGATCCTTGCTTGCACCCGGAGGGGCCGTACGCGCGGCACGTTGCACATCTGGAGTGACCGGCGCCGAAGGCGGCGCCTGACGCCCCCCTGGGCCCGGGCGAGCGCTTGGAACACCCGGACGCGGCGGGGCGGGACGCGGCGATAGGGCCGAATACCGCACCGTCTCGCCGGCCCGAGCGGGCGGGGCTGAGCGATCTGTGTTTGGACGTTGCCCATCACGCGGCGGACGCGGACCGGTCGGAGCCGGACGCGGCGCATCGCTGCGATAGGTGGTGGTGGCCTGACGATCATCGCGGCGCGGCTCACCTGGACGGGTCGGCGCGGCACGGATCGGATCAGGAGCCCGATAGGGTGGGGGCTGAACCGCAACCGGCGCAGGGGCCGGAGCGGCAACGGCTACAGGCGCTGGAGCTTCAGCCTTGATTGGCGCTGGCGCAGCGGTGTCTGCAGTAGGTGCCGGAGCCATCGTGGCTTGAAGCGCGGCCTCAGCGGCGCGGGCCCCAGCCGCAGCGCGGCGCGTTGCCTCTTCCTCGGCTCGGCGCGCATCATCGAGCGCCTTGCGTTCGGACACTTGGCGTTCTTGTTCAGCGCGCGCGGCTTCAACGACGCGCTGTCGAGCGCGCATCTCATCGGCCGACAGGTTCAGATTGGACTGTAGCGGCGGCTGGGGACGCGCAGGACGCGGCTCCTGCGGACGAGCGGCCTCAGGAGCTGGGTGGCGCTCGGCCTGAACCGGCGCAGGGGCAGGCCCGCTTGGCGCACCGTCAACACGGCGGCGCTTGGTCTCCACGACCACCGTCTTGGACCGGCCATGGCTGAAGCTTTGCTTCACAGTGCCTGCGCTGACCGCGCCCGCACGGGGCTTCAACGTCAGAGGAGCCCTGCCGCCGGGTTGGCCGTTAGATTGGCCGGCCGAACCGTCGGGACGGTCGTTTTCATTGTCGTTCGCGTCGTTCATCCGCTCGCTTTACTCACTTCCGGTCCCCGAACGGGCCCGGCCTTAGTCTTCAACCATTAGACAGTGAGCCAGGACGAAGGGTTTCGTCCCCGCCCGCTCTCACGGCTCCTCGCGCCAACTCGTTGGGATGAGCGAGCGAAAGCCTGATAGCCGCTCGACATCCTGTGTCCAACGATCAGCGCCCCGCCCCGCAAGGAAGACGAGGTGTATCACATTTCCCAGCCCTAAGGCCAAACTCAATTCGTCTGCTGTGAAAATCCCTAGCAAACGTGGCCTGCGGGGGACACGCCGGGCGATTTGGAGCATTTTTCGGCGCCCATCATCGGCGCCGTCGCTGGCTTCAACCATCCAAGCGACCTTACCGGCGCTAATGGCAGCACCGGCCTTTTCAAAGCCGAAGGTCAGATCTGCGGCCCGTCGGGCCAATCCCAGCCCGTCCAGAACCCGCTGAGTCAAGAGCCGCTCCACCTGATCGGCCAGATCGGCCGAGGCCGAAAGCTTGGCCTTCGCGGCGCGGGAAAAGGCACCCTTCTTAGCCGCCGTCGCAACAGCCTCGCGATTGGCGGTGACCCAAAGCCCACGGCCCGGTAGCTTACGCGCCAGATCCGGAACGACCACACCGCCCGGACCGGCAACAAATCGGATCAGCTTGTCTTCCGGCACCACCTCGCCACTGACGATGCAGCGACGCTCGCGGTCGGCCTGCGCCTTGGTCCGGTGCCCACGCGCCGCTTGCGGGGCCTCTGGTAAAGAGGCGTCCGGCTCTATGGGCACGTCATCGGTAGTCAAGGGCGCGAAGTCTCCGGAGGGAAAGGTCCCTCACCGACCCCCGCCCAAGGGCGAAGGGTCTAAATGAAAATAGCCCGCCCCCAAGGGGGACTTTGGTCAAACAAGGATGGAATGAGGGGCAAGCCCCTCACACCAAGATCAAGCCTCGGCATCGGCCTCGGTCTCAAGGTCGGCCCCAAGCTCAAGATCAGCTTCGTCTTCAACCACTTCCGGGGCCTCGACCCAGCCCATCACAACGCGAGCGCGCATGATAAGGGCTTCGGCATCTTCTGGTGACAGATTGAAGCTTTCCAGCAGGCCGGGCTGACGCACGCGGGCACCGTCCTTGGCTTCGAACCAGCCACGCAGATCGTCCGGCACCAGATCGGCCAGATCTTCAACCGTCTTGACCTCGCCGGTACCCAGCGCAATGGCCATCGCAATGGTCAGGCCTTCGATCTGAAGTAGACCATCTTCTACGCCCAGGGCGCGACGCTTGGAATCCAGCTCAGCGGCTTCACGCTCAAGGAAGTCACGGGCGCGAGCCTG
>Ga0209550_10006787_pt1 | contig 10646 bp, 10 predicted proteins | sample LauGreSuBDMM15SN_2_FD_187567 | JGI IMG/M metagenome (GOLD analysis project Ga0209550, IMG submission 187567) | Freshwater lake microbial communities from Lake Michigan, USA - Su13.BD.MM15.SN (SPAdes) (version 5) | ecosystem: Environmental > Aquatic > Freshwater > Lake | place: Lake Michigan... | reverse complement strand
ACGCTTTATGTTCGTCAATGAACTCATGCGATTAGGCGCTCAAATCACTGTTGATGGCCACCATGCCTCTATCGACGGTATTCCACAGCTATCTGGTGCACCTGTTGAGGCAACTGATATTCGTGCAGGAGCCGGTCTTGTATTAGCAGCGCTTGTATCCGATGGTGAAACAACAGTCGATGGTTCATTTCACATCGATCGTGGATATCCAAACTTTGCCGAGCAGCTGGTAAGCCTCGGTGCGAAGGTAACTAGAGAGTAACTCCGATTCGCTCTAACGCTCCCTAAATCTCGACCCTATCCATAAACGAAATATCAATCCCCCCAATAGTCAGATCTGATTCATCACGCAAAATTGCTTGGATATATGGAGTTTGCATATGAAAGTCAAAGGCTTGTTGGTTTTGCCAACATTCCATGAAATAGAAGATGTCTCTGTTCTGGCTATCAACATGAAGATGATAAAAGACGCATCCTGTCTCCTTATTGGTAAGCAAAACCATCTCTTGAAGCCTGGAGAAAAGTACCTCCCGTTTTTCAGGTTTTGCCCTGAATCTCGCAAACATGTAGATCTTTTGATCCATGGTTATCCGATGCGATCAAAGCAGTCGCGGATATATGAATCTGATGCTTTGAGTTGAGAGGTTACCTTTTCAAGTGGCCAGCCGTGAGTGCCGTGGCACTTGACGCTCGCTGCTCCTTGATAACCAATTCTCTTGAGTGTAGATAGTGGGACAGCATGATCTAACGTGCCATCGATTCTTGGTAGCTGCATTTCACCAGGACCAAAGTTGAGTCCATCTACGCCATGACGATATGCGCGATCAATATCCCAGATATAGTAATAGTAAAGACGCTTGCGCTCTGCGAGGAAGATGATTGCCTCTGAGATTGAATCATTCATTACCCAAAGATGAGGAGGTGCGAGACAGACTCCTAGATTTGGATGGTCTATATCAGTTACCAATCTCTTAATCTGAGCAAGTGAATCAACACCTTCATCCCACCGTTTATCTTCATTTATTCCGGATTCGAAATCTGCTGAAAACGGCACTGTTAGGTGGTTTTCTACGGCAATACGAACACCGCGCTTTGCGCCAAGTTCGACAAGTGGAGGCAAAAACTTAGAGACAAAATCTGAGTAATTAGCTTCGCAATCGAAGATAACTGTGTCGATGCCGAGTTCTGCAGCGAAGTCGATGCGCTCGAGCATTTCGTCTTGTGTCTTGCCATACATAGTAAGACCACATGGTTTCATCTTGTATTTATCAAGTACTGCAAGAATCTTCTTTGGGTCATCTCCAGGATTGACGTGATGCGCTAGAGGCTTGGCACTTGACCATAAATTGACCTCCTTGAAGCCGAGGTTCGCAAGCTCCTTGATTGCCACTTCGAATTCGAAATCGTGATATGGCAATATCTCTGCTGTGTAACGAATCATTCTTTTTCCTTCCATAGTAGTTTAAGCTAGTCATTCCAGATAAAAACAGCTTTTTCAGTTTCTCTTCTATCAAACTTAGCGAAAGCTTCTTCTGCCTGGTCAAGAGTGAATCGATGAGAGATCAGTGACTCAACATCAAGGCCTCGAGAGACAATGAAGTCACAGATTTCAGTCCATGCGCCGAGTGGGAAATACCAGCCACCAACTATTGTCAGTAACTTGCGAATAATCTGATCACTCGGATTTATTTCAGTCTTGCTAGATTCGCCAACGAAGGCGACTGCGCCGTGCTTGCCAGCGATATCGAGTGCAAGGTTCTGTCCAATAGGTGAACCTGAGCAGTCAATAGCAACTTCAACGCCAGCGTTCTTGGTAATTTTAGCAATCACTTCTTTTATATCAGAGTTCTTAGAATTCAGTGCATGATCTGCACCAAGGGTAATTGCAAATGCAAGACGCTCTTCCATGATGTCAATCGCAATTACTTCTGCACCTAGGCCGTGTGCAATCAGCGTTGCCGCTGCTCCCATTGGGCCAAGGCCAATGACTGCGACGCGCTTGTTTCCTGCAACATGTAATTTCTGTTGCAAGTAATACTGGCTACCAATCATGTCGGTCATCACTGCGCCTGCTGCAAAAGAGATTTCATCTGGAAGCAACAGTGCGTTCGCCGCTGGAACTTTTACGTAATCCGCGTTTCCTCCATCAACATCGAAGCCAAGGCATTTCCATGTTGAGCAGAGCATTGTGAATCCACTGAGACAGCGATGGCAGTGACCGCAACCGAATGCAAGATGCACGGCAACGCGATCTCCAACCTTCAGGTGATTAACACCAGTGCCCACTTCAACGATTTCACCACATGACTCGTGACCAGGAATGATTTGACCTTTTCCTGCTCCATCGCCACCTACGACTGCGTAATCACCTGAGTAGAGCCCCATGTCACTACGGCAGATTGCTGAGGCTCGACTCTTGATTAGGACTTCCCCGTAACCAATCGTGGGCGTTGGTCGCTCAACAATTTGGACCTGGCGGTCACCAGGAAATAAGACTGCCTTCATTTAACCATTCCTTTTCTCTTGGCGAGCATCATTAGACTGCATTACTTAACCGCCCCAAAGGTGAGGCCTGAGACAATTCGTTTTCTGACAATGATGGAGATAATCAAAACTGGAGCAATGATTGTGACTGAAGCTGCACTCAGGCTACCCCAGTCGGTTCCATACATTCCTGTAAATTCTTGGATTCCTACAGGTGCAGTTTTGGCAACAGATCGAGTGAGAGCTAGAGCGAAGAGGAAGTCATTCCAAGACAGTATTGAACTGAGAATTGCACCTGTTGCCAATGCTGGAACTGCCAGCGGAAGAAGAATTTTGGAGACGTAGTGCCAACCATTCGCACCATCCACACGAGCTGCTTCTTCAATCTCCTTGGGAATTTGCTCAATCGAGCTCTTCAAGATCCAAATTACGATGGGCAAATTGAAAGCTGCATATGGGATTGCAAGCACAGGATATGTATCTAAAGCTTGAATTTTTCCAGCAAAGATAAAGATTGGAATGATTGCAACGATGGGTGGAAACATGTAAGTGGAAAGAATCCAAGATGAAAGAAATTCGCGTTTTCTGAAAGTTGCTTCACTTAACGCCAGGGCAGCAGGAAATGCCACAAGCAAACATAGTATTGTCGAACTCAAAGTTACGATGATGCTGTTCAACATGAGGCGATCAAAACCCTGGGAATGCCCCTCTCCACCAACTAGAACGGTCATGTAATTTTGAAATTTAGGAGTAAAGATCCATTTAGGTGGCATCTGCCGAGCAATATCGCTGTCTTTCAGCGACGTTGTAATCATGAAGACAATCGGCATCATGCTGACAGATATCCAGGTCCAGATAAAAACCTTGCTAATTAGCGAGAGTGGTTTGATTCGTCTATTCAATATTGTCATTACGGCCTCACACATTCTCGTTCTGTGTGGCTCGGCTGAGAATTCTTAGTAGTAGGGGTGTGAGTATCGAAATAACGACTAGCAAGATAATGGCCATTGCCGACGCGAAGCCAACTCTAAAACTTTGAAGGGCAACACGATAAATTTCTAAGTTGATTGGTGAAGTGGAGTCACCTGGTCCTCCACCTGTGAGAATCAAGAATGAATCAAAGGTTTTGAATGCTTGGATTGTACGCAAGACCAATGCAATACCAATAAATGGTGCCAATAGGCGAAATGAAATATGGCGAAATATCTGCCAAGCATTTGCACCATCAACCGAAGCAGCTTCTAGCGGTTCAGCAGGAAGTGCAGACATCCCTGCAATCAGAATTAATGTGACAAAAGGTGTCCACTGCCAAACATCCAAGCCGATGAGTGCCACCCATGCAGTGAAGGAATTTCCAAGCCAGTCAATTTGATCAGGCAAGCCCAAGAGGCCCATGAAGTAATTAATCCAACCATAATTTGGATTGAGCAACTCACGAAAGACCATCGCTGATACCGCTGGCGCAACAGCAAACGGAATAATCAGCAAAGCACCTGCTACAGAATTCGCCTTAGTCTTTTGGTGAAGAAATTGCGCAAAGAAAAGACCTGCCATCATCTCGATAAGCACAACTAAGATAACGAATATTGTCGTAACTCTGGCTGAGTGAAGCAAAGAAGAGTCTGTCAGAATCGCATGATAATTCTGTGTTCCTACAAAATTTGAATTGCTACTTAACAAGGAATCATTCGTAAGGCTTTTGGTGATGAGAAATATTGCTGGTGCAATAGTCATCAACAATAAAAGGATTAAGGCGGGGGACATTTGTAGCCAGTAGATCCCATTTCGCTTCTTTCGCTTTTTGGGGAAAGCTGGCTCGGATTGTCTCCGAGCCAGCTTCACACTGCTGGTAGCCGATGCCACATCAAGCTCATTTACTCTGTTATTCATCAGCTACCTCCCCTTCATTGTCGATCTTTATAACTTACTTATTGATATCTACTTTGGAACTTTGTAGCCAGCTGATTCAAGTAACTTCGTAACCTCAATAGCCGCTGCAGCAAGTGCAGGCTTTGGTTCGAGTTTACCTGTTGCAACGTTATTGACCATAGTAAAGATCACCGCATCAACTTCACCGTAGTTAGTAAGACGTGGTCGACCAGCACCAACTGCCAATGCCTGCTTCAAGGTCTTGTAGTAGGCAGCTACGTTTGCATCTGGGAGCTTCTCCGCTGCGGCGTAAACAGAGTTACGCGCTGGGTGAATTCCCTTACTCAACATAGCTGTTGATTGTGCTGCAGATGTGAGCCATTGCGCTGCGCGATAGCCCCACTCTTTATTCTTCGAGTACTTGTTAACACTGAGCATCCAAGTTCCGAAGTGCGGACCCTCTGAGTTACCAGCTGGGACCTTTGCATATCCAATTACGCCACCTGCAACGTTGGCATCTAACTTCAAGTCATGATAGTTCATGGTCATAGCTGTTAGACCGCTATTGAACATTGTTGCAACTTCGTCCCATGAGGCAGAAGTTGTTCCTGGAGGTGTAAATCCAGATTTGATGAGATCACGGTAGTAAGTAAGCGCCTTGACTCCAGCTGCAGAGTTAAAGTTCAACTCCTGATTGTTTCCAACCATGTAGCCGTCGCCACCGAATGCCGCAAGAAGAGTCTTGAAGTCATCAGTTGCCCAGTCTCCTGTGCCAGCCATGAGCGTTGTACCGTAGAGCTTTTTCGATGGTTGAGTAAAGAATTCAGCAACTTCTGCAAACTCATCGAGAGTCTTAGGGACTGTCAGAGAACGGCCAGCTTGCTTCTTGAATGCAGCCTTTTGAGCTGGATCGTCGAAGAGGTCTTTGCGGTAAGCCAATGCGAGAGCATTGGCCTGGATTGGAAGACCATATACATCAAATCCGGCCTTCTTAATTGCTGCAGGATCAACAACTGCAGTTGGTTTTGGATAGTGCAGTGATGGCTTTGCAACCTTGTAGACAGCTGTGTCATAGAAAACTTTTGGGATGAAGTCAGCTGGATTTAGTGGTGCAAGATCGTTTAAAGACGCATTAGTCATATAAGCACTGAGAGGCTCCAAGTTCTGCGCAAGTGCCGGTGACCAAGGTGTGTCAACGATTACAACATCGTAGTAAGAACTCTTCGCTGCAAATTCTGCGAAGACTTTAGTCTGCAGCGCGCCGTATGGCATTGTGTCCATAACCAGCTGTACGCCAGTCTTGGTTTTAAATGATGGCAACGCTGCCTGAACGGCTGCTGAGTTGGCCTCAGCCGTTGCATACAGAATACGAATTTGCTTTGGCTTCGCAGCTGCTGATGCAGCGTTCATCGAAGTCCCTGACACTAATAGTCCAACCGCCAAGATTGCAGCCACTGCTGCACGAATCTTGGTAGAAGCGCTATTCCCTTCTTGTTTACTGTGTAACATTTTTCCCCCTATGGTTGTTATTGCCGATTTTTTTGAGATTTTTCTGTGCATTCGCTAACTCACAATTAGCGGCTGCAAGGTTTTGTGTGCTATCTCTAACCCCGTCTTAACTTTTGCTTCAGTTCCACCCCAAATTGGATCTTCATGTTCAACTGAAAGCACACCATTGAAGCCCCCCTCATATAGGGCATCAATTAACCTTCTCCAGTTCACTTCACCAAGACCGGGTACTCGGTAGCGCCACCAACCGACATCCCATGGATTGTCTCGGCCAATTGCTTTGCCGGGATATCCATATTGGTTTCGTTTATCTGGGAAGACTTCTATGTCTTTAGCTTGAGCATGCTCGATGTATTTCACATACGGCTTCACTGCTGCAATCGGATCAATTCCCATCCACACTAAATGTGAGGGGTCAAAATTCAAAAAGAGTCCAAGTTCAAACATCCACTCCCAGAGTTCTGGAGAGTAAGCGAGATTTCCTGGATAGCCATCTGGATGCCATCCTTCCATCACACAGTTTTCAATTATGACTCGCACGCCCTTTGAATTTGCGTGCTTAACAATCGGCGCAAAGACATCCTTTGCTATCGCCAAGTTCTCTTTGACAGGTTTATTCCAATCACGACCAATGAATGTTCCAACGCTAGGAACCCCCAGCGCCGCTGCTGCATCGATGCATGCAATGACATGTGAATTAATTTCATCACGTTGGCTTTGGTCGGGATGCAAGTTGTTGTCATAGAAAGCTATTGATGACAATTCAAGATTGCGAGATACAAAAATCTCCTTGATAGATGCAAGATATTGAGCATCGTCTTTTTTGACATTGATGTGTGTCGCAACAAATGGTCTAGCTCCCAGGTCTGGCCATGCTGCTACCTCTAGCGCCTGATATCCGCTCTTTACTGCCCAGTCTGCAATTTGTTCAAGCGACAAATCTGGTAAGCACGCAGTTAAGAAACCTAGTTTCATTTAATGTCCACCCATCCTTGTGATGCCGCCGATTGCAGCACAGCCTCAGTCAACTGGCTTGCACGGAATCCGTCCACAAATCGGGGTAAACCTTCAATCTCTTGGCCATCAATTGCCTTATATGTATCTGCGACAAAGGCGTTAAAGCAGTCTTGGTACCCCTGGGGGTGTCCAGCTGGCAGGAATGAATATGGATTAGCTGCAGCAGACTCTCCTTGGGTTGCTCTCATATATGTTTCATTTACTTCTACTCCACCACGCCATAATGAATCTGGGTTCTCTTGATCAAATACAAATGAATATTCTGGACCTTCGATAGAGAACCAGAGTTTATTTTTGCGACCAGCTGATGCTTGATTGAGAACGAGCGAACCCTGCGCTCCTTTATCTGTTTGAAAGAGTATGCAGCCGCCATCTTCAGTGCTGACTTCTATTTCTTTACCACGTGTTTCAAAAACCCTTAAAAGTTGGGCATTGACGCGGACAATTTTGTGACCCGTGACAAATTCAACAAGGTCACACCAGTGCACGCCTATGTCACCAAATGCACGTGAAGGCCCACCGATTGCTGGGTTAATACGCCAGTTATCGGTACCAACGGACGCTAACCAATCCTGCAGGTAAAAGCCGTGAATCAATTTAGGTGAAATACCGCTTGCAAGAATTTGCGCGCGAGCTTCACGAACCGACGGATAGAAGCGGTATATGAATGGCACGGTAGCGACTACGCCAGCTTCGTGAGCAAGGTTGGTGAGGTGCAGTGCATCAGTCTGTGAAATTGCTAAAGGTTTTTCACAGATTACATGCTTACCATTTCGAATCGCCATTTCAGCCAGCTCTGCATGAAAAACGTTAGGTGTGCAGATATGAACAACATCAATGGCGGGATCTGCCATCAGTGCCTCAGTTGTCATGGCATTAGGAACATTGCTGTACTCGGCAGCTGCTTTGGCTTCGTCAATGGTGACGGCTGAAACGGCGTGAACATTATTGCCTGATGCCCTGATGGCGCGGATGTGAACTTCGCCAATAAATCCCATCCCGATTACCCCAGCGTTATGCTTTGCTCCGGCAGTGCTAGTTGTTGTGAAGTGAGAAAAAGTATGGGTACTCATAGAGACCACTTCCCGGTCGATCCTTTGCAAGGGTTCTGGGGCCCCTGAATGAGTAACTGGTTCATAGGAGTAACTTATGATTTTTTATACATTAGTCAAGTCCTTTCTTACTAAACTTCTGGTCTGTTATACAAATGTTATAAACCTTTCTGCTATTCTTTCCCCCGTTACGCTCAAAATGGGGGTTGTAGAAAGGTTCGGACATTGATCTTGCGACACGCGGGGGTGAAGTTATGAGTGAGACTTATATCGCTCACGACGATGCCGAATCCCTGGCACGTGTTATCCAGGCGGTGAGGCGCAAGAAGGTCACCTCTCGCCCGGAGGTTGGGCGTATCACTGGCTTTAGTCGGACCCTGGTCTCTAAATACATCGATTCCACTATCGAGCTCGATTTATTGGAAGAAGGAACTCTTGGAGTTTCCACGGGTGGACGCGCACCCCGAATGCTGAAGTTTAATGCAGATGCAGGGGCAATCCTCATAGCTGAATTGGGTGCAAGTGGGATGAGCATCGCTCTTTCTGATCTCAGTGGGAAGCTATCAGAGATAGTTGAAATCCAAGGAGATATCGGTCAAGGTCCAGAAAAAGTGCTTCTTAAGATTGAAAACGCCTTTGAAAGAATTATTGCAAAGACAAAGCAGGAAATCTGGGGAATCGGAATAGGTCTTCCTGGCCCTGTTGAATTTGCGACGGGAGTTCCAATGTCGCCACCGATTATGCCTGGCTGGGACCGATATCCCGTTCGCGAACGTTTCTCAAAAAAGTTTAATGCCCCTGTCTGGATTGATAATGATGTGAACTTGATGGCACTTGGCAAAGCTGCCATAAACCAAGAAAAGAAATACAAAGAGCTGATTTATATAAAAATTGGCAGCGGTATCGGAGCTGGAATTCTTACCCATGGTCGTTTACATCGTGGCGCTCAAGGGTGTGCAGGCGATATAGGCCATATCGCAGTTGCCGGAGTAACAAATGTCGTTTGTCGATGTGGAAATGTGGGCTGCTTAGAGGCAATGGCAGGCGGAATTGCAATTACACGTGATGCTCTAATGGCAGCTGAAAAGGGCGACAGTAAATATCTTAGTGAACGATTGAAGGCGAATAAAAAAATTGAAGCTAGCGATGTAATTGCTGGTGCAAAGAGCGGCGATAAATGGTGCGTAGATTCCATAAATGCAGCAGGCCAGCAGGTGGGAAAAATCCTTGCCACGCTAGTTAACTTCCATAACCCATCGCTTATTGTCGTAGGTGGAGGAATCAGCAACGCTGGAGACCCATTACTGGCTTCTATCCGCGAAACAGTTTTTAAGCGGTCACTACCTCTTGCGACTAGAGATTTAGAGATTCGAATCGATACAGATTCAGATTCCACAGGTCTCATAGGTGCTGCCGAGATGGTTATCTCGGAGCTATTTTCAGCAGCAATTCTTAAGCAGTGGGTACTGGATGGCATCCCAGAACTTCCTATTAATTATCAGGATCTTCTTGAATATGAAGAATAGAAAATGAAATCTCTCGTTGTAATTACTGGGGCGAGCTCTGGCATTGGTGCTGCAGCAGCTCGAACTTTTAGCGAAGCTGGCCATCCACTACTTCTTGTTTCGCGAAGGTTAGAGCGAATGGAAGGTCTAAAACTTCCAAAAACTCTTGCTAAATCAGTTGACGTGATGGATGAAGGTGCATTTAGAGACGCCGTTGATGAGGCTGAGGCTCTATATGGACCAGTCGATCTTTTGATAAATAACGCCGGCTATATGAATTTAGAGCACAGTGCACAGCAGTCATCGGAGGAATGGCGAAAGCAATTTGAGGTTAATTGTATTGGTTTGCTCAATTGCACTTCTGTAGTATTTCCAGAGATGATTAAGCGTAAGACAGGCACGATTATCAACATTGGATCAACGGCTGGACGAAACATCTATGACAATCACACTGCCTATAACGGCACCAAACACGCTGTTCATGCGATGTCTGAAGGTTTAAGGCGTGAAGGCTCTCCCCACAATGTTCGAGTTATTGTCGTTGCGCCCGGAATGGTTGATAGCGAATTAACAAGTGGTACTTCAAATCAACAAATTTTGACTGATCGAGAGACTTACCGCCAGAGTATTGGCGGAGCCTTAAGGGCTGAAGATGTCTCACGAGCCATGCTCTTCGCGTATCAGCAGCCCCAGAATATGTGTGTATGGGAAATAGCGGTTGCACCGACTAGGCAACTTACCTAGCGAAAGCAGTGTAAAACAAAGAGAGCGGTTTCCTCCGCGCGAAGGTCACTAGAGTGTAAAGCTCAGCCTTTAAAACCTTTTTAAAAGCCTTGGGATCAATCTTCCAAAGGAAGTAATTGGGTTTGCTTGCGACATCACGAAAATGCCATAGCCGCACAAAGCTACCCACGGATTAAGGAGAGAAATGGGTACAAGAATCAATCCTGTTACGGCTCCAGAGATCCAAAGGATTGGAAGTATCTTCTTCATTTTTTCAACCGGATAAGGGAAATCTGGAGTGAAATTAACTTGGATCTTTAGCTTCATGAATAAGCCAACTAACGAATTCACCCAATACTGACCAAATAGGCAGACGCCAAAGTAGAAAACTCCCCACTTACGATTTGGTGTGTTGAGATTTTCAGCTAGTAGAGCAACGCCAAATGGAATTAGGGCTACCCATGCCATCGTAACTCCGTGATTCCAC
>Ga0209550_10006782_pt1 | contig 10652 bp, 9 predicted proteins | sample LauGreSuBDMM15SN_2_FD_187567 | JGI IMG/M metagenome (GOLD analysis project Ga0209550, IMG submission 187567) | Freshwater lake microbial communities from Lake Michigan, USA - Su13.BD.MM15.SN (SPAdes) (version 5) | ecosystem: Environmental > Aquatic > Freshwater > Lake | place: Lake Michigan, USA... | reverse complement strand
GGCGATTCCGTGACCTAAACACAAAACTTGAGAAATTAAAGCAGCAAAAAAACAGCCTGCTTGTTTTACTGATGTTGATAAGTATGCCTCTTTCTAGTAATCTGTTCGGGCAACACGACCATTCCAAAACCCCCGAACCAATTCATCGGGTTATAGGTAGCGATCATTCACAAGAATTAGCTTCGCTATTAGTTCAAAATTATGAAGGCCGAATTGTTCCCTTCCATTCATTAAGTGACCAATTATCACGTAAAATACACGGGAAGAACTCATACAACAAGTTAAATTGTGTCCAATTTATTATGAGTATGCACATGTATCCTGAATTTTGGGCACATGAACCAATAATAGCAGTTCCCGCGGTCTTACAAGAGCGCTTAAAGCTAAAAAAATTCGTGCCCGTTATAGAAATTAGTGCTAAATCAGGAAATTTCAAATGGCAAGACCTATACCAAAAGGCTTTTCAAAAATCGGAATCTAAACGAGATGAATTTGAAAAAAAATTAATCAAACTTAATGAAAAGTATGAGGTGGTGAATAGCATTTTGGGATGGCAATATATGCGCATAATTCCCAAAAAGAAAGATGCAAATAATACCTGGTATATTCCTATGGATAGGTCATTAATGCAAGTTGATTCAATTACCTCTTATGAAACGCTGAAGTATTTTAGCTTTATTGACAAAGCGGCTCAAAGTGGAAACTATAGCGAAGCATCCCAACAATTACTAGTTATAAAAAAATTCCAGCGAACTATTGCTGCTAATGTTGTCCCATCTGAGAATAAAGTAAACATTGAAATAAGTTATAATAAAATGCAACTATTCGCAAATACGTGGAAAATATACCTCCTGGTTGGCTTTTTAATGTTGATCCTTTTTTATATTTCTGTATTTACAAAACTTAAATCACGCATAACTAAGATACTATCCATTGTAAGAAAAGTATTTGTTTTCATTTTAATTGTGTTTTTCGTTTATCATGGAATAGGCTTGGGCTTTCGCTGGTACATTTCAGGACATGCTCCGTGGAGTAATGGGTACGAAGCGGTCATCTTTATTGCATGGATAACAATGATTGCTGGATTCCTTTTTTCAAGAAAAAATGCCGTGGTATTACCCGGAACTGTAATTCTTGCTGCTTTAATGATTTTTGTAACTGAAATGAATCTCCTAGATCCCGAAATAACACCATTAGTACCGGTCTTAAAATCATATTGGTTAATGATTCACGTAGCTATCATCACCGGTAGTTACGGGTTTTTGGGTTTAGCATGCGTCTTGGGCTTATTAAATATTATTCTCTATATTTTTAGAAGAAAATCGAATGGTGAAATCGTTACTCGAAACATTACCGAACTCACTTATATTTCAGAAATGACCATGACTATTGGCGTATTTATGTTAACTATCGGTACTTTTTTAGGGGGTATTTGGGCAAATGAATCTTGGGGAAGGTATTGGGGATGGGACCCAAAAGAAACTTGGGCATTGGTTTCCGTATTAGTTTATGCCGTTATTTTACATTTCCGTTATATTCCAGCAATGAAAAGTAAGTTTGTATTCAATATATCCTCATTTTGGGGATATTCGGCCATTTTATTTACCTTTTTTGGCGTTAACTTCATGCTTGTTGGTTTACATTCCTACGCCCAAGGAGATGGATTAGGAAAAATGCCAAATTGGGTAATCGTTACTATTATTATATTCGCTTTACTAAGTATTACCGCAGGAATACGAAATAAATCTTACAACAAATTAAATTCAAAATAAACCAAACTTGGATCCTAAAAATATCTTGTATGAAGACAATCATGTGATTGTTATCAATAAATTACCTTCGGAAATAGTTCAAGGCGATAAGACCGGTGATAAAACGATGCCTGACGGCATAAAAGAATACTTGAAAGAGAAATACAATAAACCGGGCAATGTGTTTTGTGGGGTCGTCCATCGCTTAGACCGACCAACTAGCGGAGCTGTAATATTTGCCAAGACAAGCAAAGGATTAGAGCGCTTAAATGCTCAATTTCGAGAAAAAGACACCCATAAAGTTTATTGGGCGATCGTTGAAAATTTACCCAAAGATACAGCTGGAGAACTCGTACATTTCTTAAAAAAGAATGAGAAACAAAATAAAAGCTATGTTTGCACCCCTAAAACATTGGGTGGTAAAGAGGCAAAGCTTAGTTATCGTTTGATAAAATCCTCTGATAATTACCATTTATTGGAGGTTCATTTAGAAACGGGGCGGCACCATCAAATTCGAGCGCAACTATCCACCATTGGATGTACGATTAAAGGTGATTTAAAATATGGGGCAAAAAGATCGAATCCGGATGGCTCCATTTGTTTACATGCACGTGAATTATCATTCAACCACCCCACCACAAAAGATCCAGTTACCATAATTGCTCCTGTACCAAATGAACCTATCTGGCAATTTTTTGAGCAATAAAAAAGGCCGCTTTAAATAAAGCGACCTTTTCACAATAAGATTTAATATTAATTTCCAGTTGGTGCGCCGATGTTATTTACAGGAGCTCCTCCTTCTGGTGCTGGTCCAACCTCACCTTTGATCCGAATAATTTTACTCGGCTCATTGATAGCGTTTGAATCAATTGTTACGCTTTTGTTGATTGGACCTGGTCGCTTTGTATCGTATTTAACACGAATAGAACCCGTAGCTCCTGGAGCAATTGGCTCTTTTGACCACTCAGGAACAGTACAACCACATGATCCTTTCGCATTGGAAATGATTAATGGTTCATTACCAGTGTTTTTAAATTCGAATGTACAATACGGATCAGCATCGTATTTGATAGAGCCATAATCGTGTGTCTCTTTCATAAATTCGATTTTTGCACCTTTCTCAATTTGAGCAGACACCTTATTTGTTGTTGCAGCAGCAACGAACAAAAGACAAAAAGTTAAAATTAGTTTTTTCATAGCGTTATATTTTTATCAAATATACATGGTAATTCCGAAGCCTAAAAAAAATTAACAGAACATTAACAAGCTAAAAAGCGATTATTTTTTTCGCTTAGTAACTTGCTTAGACTGAAAGTCAATAAATTCGAAAAAATCCAATTCAAGGTGCTTTAATCGAAAGCCAATATCTTGGCGCTTTTCTGGCGATAGATTACTTTCTTTTAATAGCAGGCTGTAATATTTTCTGACCTTCGCAGTATCACGGGGTTCTATAATAACATCGTAACTAGATGCCATACTCTCTAATAAGAAGTCACGGTTTTTATAACTAGGAAATTTCGACAATAAGGTATCACCATAAGCCATCCCATCCTTTTGCGCTTTTAAATCTGAATATTTAATATGAATTTTAAAAAGACATTCTGCCGAATAAGCATCATTCGGAAAATACCTATAATAGAGCTTAAGTCGATTTATTAATTCCAGTTGTGTCAAACTTGGAATCTTATTAGCTGTTTTAGGATTTTTTTGAAGAGATGTAATGGAATCCTCCATGTACTTTATTGATTTTATCAACTCCTCCTTCGTCACTGGTTTTTCAACGGATGATGCTTTATCCTTTTCATTTTGAGTAGTACAAGCTACCAGATTCATCAACGTTAATAAACTAATAAACACGAAATTTCGATTCACTATCTTCATTTATTTTTTTTTATTAAATTTCATTTTATAATCCACATCCACCAATCCCAACACAATATTTCCTAAGCGTTTCGCTAACAACTTCTTTTTTAAAGGTGCCAACTTATCTATGAATAAAATACCCTCTAAATGATCGTATTCATGTTGAATTATTCGGGCAGCATATCCATCAAATCGTTCTTCATGAAACAACCAGTTTTCATCAAAATAGGAGACTAAAATTGATTCTTTTCTATGTACATTTTCACGAATCTTAGGTATAGATAAACATCCTTCTTGAAACGCCCATACTTCACCTGATTGCTCCTCAATAATTGGATTGACAAATACTTTTTTAAATGAATCTATCCCCACCGCTTTAGGATCTGGCTCTTCACCCTCCTCATCAGCGAATGGCGCTCCATCTACAATAAAAAGACGAATACTCTGCCCTATTTGTGGAGCAGCCAACCCTACCCCTTTAGCAAGATACATTGTTTCAAACATGTCAGCTATTAACTGAGTTAACTCAGGTGAATTTTCTGGAATTTCCTCCGCAACCATCTTTAATATCGGATCACCGTAGGCAACAATAGGCAGAATCATGCTAATTAATTTGATGCAAAAGTAATAAAGGAAGTTTAACTATCGCAAGTATCCATATAATCTTGTAAGATCAAGGTAGCACTAATGGTATCTACTAATCCTTTATTTTTCTTTTGTTTCGCTTTTCCACCTTGATGAATGGCTTGCATCGCTCGAGAAGAAGACATTCGCTCATCCTGTAACTCTACTGGTAAATTAAATTGTTTTTCTAAGGCTTCTTTTAACAACCTGACGTTTTCCGTAATATGCGTGTCAGTACCATCCAAAGATGTAGGAAAACCTAAAACAATCAATTTAATTTTTTCCTTGGCAATAAGTTGAATCAAAAAATCCATCAGTTTATCGGAAGCTATTGCAGCGTAGGGACTAGCAATTATACCTAGATCATCTGTCATGGCTAAACCAGTTCTTTTTAATCCAAAATCAATCCCTATTGCTTTAACCATAGCGTAAAAATACGATAAACAAAAAATTAAATACAAAACAAGCCCTTTAGTTCTAAAACCAATTCATTTTCCTGTTGCAAACGAACTTTAGACAACTCTCTTTATTTTTATCGAACGCTAATGCTTTAAAACACTAAAAATAACTTTATTTTTGTTCTATAATTATTATTATACGTTAAACAACCAATTACTTGGCTATTATGATTAAAAAGACTCTTATATATAGTATCGTTGCGGCATTATCCCTAATGTCTTGCCATACAAGAACTGAATCATTATTAGATCCTAATACTGGGGCACCGATTTCAAAAAAACCAGGCGGCGCTTTTGGAAATGAAGCACAATATGAAAATGAAATGAAGAGAATTAATGTTAATCCATCATTGCTTCAAATTCGTAGCTTAATTTACAGTAATGATAATGGTGAGACACAATCCGTTAATGGATTAATCGATGAAAATGGCGAAATATTAAAATTGTCCCAAGAATATTCAGATTCGAAAGGGACAACAATAGCTATCCATTGTTATTTTAAAAACAAAAAGCTTATTAGTGCCATAAACAAGACCACAGTAATTGCTGATAAAAAGAGTTTTTGTAGAGAGATTAAGTCATATTATGGTGAAAACGAAAATGTTGTTTACAGCTGTTCAAGAAAAGCAAAAAGTGAACTAGGCATAGAAAAAATTAATTTTATCGCCGACAAAAAATACAATTTTGGCTATAAAGAAGCCATGGAAATATTGAAACAAACCGGAAGATTTGAAACTCGATTTTTAAGTTTCATGGATGCCGCAGGAAAAGAATTTATTGTCGTAGGGACAAGCGGTAAAGATGCTTATTTCTCAGTTTTAGCTATTCAGCCAGACATTATAGCAATCCAAAAAATTCAAGCAGATGAAAAAAAGTACGTGAATAAGTTGCTTAAGGTAGAATTTACAGAAGTAACTGAAGCGGACGGATTTACATTTCAGGGATTATTAAATGCAGAAATAATTGAAAAATAATCATTTCTGTGAAAGTTGTACCTTTGACAACTTTTAAGTTAATTCATCTCTATGAAGCGCGTCCTCTCCTTTTCTATTTCAGTCTTTTTTCTTCTATTAAGCAATGTCCTAGTTGGGCAGGCAATGAAAATCACAGGGACAATTTACGATACAACGGGCGTTACGCCACTTAGCAATGCGACAATCACCGCTGTAAGAATTAACGATTCATTGTTATTAAGCTTTACTCATTCAAATAAAAATGGGGAATTTGAATTAAAAGGTTTCGCGATTGATACATTTACCCTCTATATTGAGCACCCAAGCTTTGAGACAAAAACCATTTATATATTTGGAAATCAAGAGAATGCACTCTTAGAAATTCAATCAATTAAACTAGGGACGAAGGTCCAAGAATTTGATGAAGTAATGATTTATGCGAATAAGAACCCCATTTATTATAGAGGTGACACCTTGGTTTATGTGGCGGATTCGTTTAAAGTAGGCGAAAATGCCGTTGTAGAAGACTTGTTAAAGAAATTGCCGGGAATAAAAATTGATAAAGACGGGAAAATCACCTCACAAGGAAAAGAAATTAGCAAAGTCTTAGTTGATGGCGATGAGTTTTTTGGCTCTGACCCGACCATAGCAACTAAAAACCTTGCGGCTAAAGGGGTTGAATCTGTTCAAGTTTATGAGAAGGAAAACGAGGATGCAGGATTAGGAACTGATGAAAAAATTCAAGTCCTAGACCTAAAATTAAAAGATGCTGCAAAACGAGGCTATTTCGGAAAAGTTTCTGGCGCATCAGATTTTGGATTAATCGGTGAGAACGGCTTTTATGAAGGCGAATTACTCTTTAATAAATTTGATAAAAAACAAAAGATTTCTGTTTTCGTACTGAGTTCAAATACACCACGATCAAATTTTGGATGGGGTGATATGAATAAGTTTGGCTTAGAAAACGAACGTGACAATAGTGGGATGAGCATGTGGGATCAAAGTGCTCAAAAATTAACCGGAGGAGTTCCACAGACATTAAAGGCCGGTATTTATTACTCGGATCAATTTGGCAAAACTGGAAAGATTGGCTTTAACTATTCCTTTTATAACAACAAACTTAATGCAGTAGCGAATAGCTTATCACAGTATTTTTTGGCTGACACTACTTATTATACAAGAGATTCGAGTAATGATATCTCTAATAATCAATCACACAATGTTAATTTTAACATTAGCAGCAATTTGGATTCATTAACAACCTTTAAAATTAAACCGAGTGTTTCCTTTGATATTGCCAATACAGAAAATTTTAGCTCCTCTAAATTTCTTGGAGAAGACTTTGCGCCATCCTTCGAAACAAATATTCAAAACAATAATGAATCAAAGGGGATTAATTTTCGAAATGAAATAACAATTGGTAGAAAATTTAAATTACCTCGCAGGGAGCTAGAATTCAAATATGTTACCCAAATAATTGACAATAAAACGAAGGGAACGCTTGTCACTCAATCCATATTTAGCGTTTCTTCTATTGATTCGATTGATCAACAAAAGACAAATAACAATTCAAGCATGGGCCATTATAGCTATTTGACATATATAGAGCCTATCAATAAAAATTGGAAAGCACAAGTAGAATACTTATTTGAGTATGGAACATCGAAACAAGACAAACAAACCTTCGATCGAGGAGATGGATCATACACACAAAGTGTCCTTAATTTAAGCAATCAATTTGACAATAACAGAATTCAACACAAAGGTACAGGATTACTCGTTTATGAAACCAATAGCAAAACCTTGATCGGTGGATTAGGGATTCGGTCTATTGACATTACTAATAATAATTTAGTGAGCGACACCACAATAAATCAACATTTCGTTAATTTCCTTCCTCGGATTAGTTATCAATATAAGCCGAGCATGAGTAAGCGACTAGGTATATTTTATACCACCAACTCCTCACAACCAAGTATTTCAGATCTTCAACCGGTTCAAGATAACAGTAATCCCAACAGGATAAAAGTGGGTAACCCTAATTTAAAACCAAATTATGTGCATAACCTACGCATTAATTTTAATACCTGGCAAGCAATGACTGGGCGTTATATTTGGTCTGGTGCGAATGCCTCCTTAACAAATAATGCCTTTGCTTCTTCAACCGACTTTGATAGTTTTGGACGGCAAACTTCGAAAACAGAAAATGTTGATGGAAATTTATTCGCCAATGTATTTGCAGGTATGGGCCTTCCCATATTAAATCGAAAAATTGAGTTTTCCCCTAATTTGAATGCCTCTTATAACAAATATTCAAACTTTATTAATACCCAACAAAACATCACCAAAAACACCGCGCTATCTGGAGGAATTGAAATAGAATTACAATTAGACTCGTTGGAAATTACCTTGAGCCAATCCTATAGCTACAACAAGCCTGTTAGTTCTTTGTCGGCTGCGTCTAGCTTGCCTTATTCTTCTCAAAATTATGGCCTAGATTTCAAATGGACATTGGCAGCACACATTATTGTTGAATTTGATGCTGAATATTCGATTAATTCTCAGCGCGCGAACGGCTATAATAAAAACCTATTTATCCTAAATGCCGAAATTAAAAAAGGATTTGGTGCTAGACAAAATACCATTCTTTCTATACAAGCCAATGATATATTAAATCAAAACTTAACCGTTCAGAGACAATTAAACGGCAACATCGTTACAGATAACTTTACTAAAATTATATCGCGGTATTTTCTGATGAAACTAACGTATAAATTCAATAACAATAAAACGAAAGAAGATGATTTCAGCGGCTGGCATTAAGCGATTACTATTTATGGTTTTATGTTTGCTCCATGTTGGTTCTTGGGCGCAAGTTTTTACTTCGGGAAAAATAACCTACGAAAGAAGAACGAATTTAATGAAACGATTCAACGATCCTAGAATGAAGCGCTTCGTAACCGAGGAAAATAAAATTAAAACCGAAGAATTTACCCTGACCTTTAACGATACTATTTCTTATTTTAAACCAGTACCGACGAATACGGTTGATGAAATGGCATGGATGACCACAAAAAACCAATATTATCAATACTTAAACCAACAGAAACAGCTTTCTATTCTTTCCATTTTTGGGCAAGATGTCTATATCAAAGACTCGTTGCCAATCAGACCATGGAAGATAACAGACAATAAACGAATAATTAGCGGGTATAATTGCCGGAAGGCTATTTATCAAAAAAATGATTCTACTCGTATCTATGCTTGGTATTCTACTTCCATTACGCCATCAGCCGGGCCCGAAGGATTTTGTGGATTGCCTGGACTTATTTTAGGAATAGCTACAGAAGATGGAGGAATTATTTACTTTGCAAAAAAAGTAGAAATACTACAAAACATTTCTTCAGAAACCTTTAATACTGACGCTGGAAAGAATAAATTATTTACAATGTTAGAATTTAAAGCTAAAATTGAGAAAGAATACGGCAATACCCCGTGGGGGAAACGTATTTTTGTCGACTTATTTCGGTGGTTATAAAAAAGATGTTAAACTAAAAATAAAATAATGAAAGGGATTATTTTAGCAGGAGGTTCGGGTACAAGGTTACATCCATTAACCTTAGCAGTGAGTAAACAACTCATGCCCGTTTACGATAAACCAATGATTTATTACCCACTATCCATCTTGATGAGTGCAGGAATAAGAGAAATATTAATTATTTCGACGCCCCACGATTTACCAAATTTTGAAAAACTACTAGGAAATGGGCGTTCATTAGGGTGTGAATTTTCTTACGCCGTTCAAGAAATTCCTAATGGATTAGCACAAGCTTTTGTTATCGGAGAGAAATTTATTGGACAAGATAAGGTTGCTTTAATACTTGGGGATAATATTTTTTATGGTGTTGGAATGGATGCCTTATTAAAGGAGAACAATGACCCAACTGGAGGAGTTGTTTATGCCTACCATGTAAGTGATCCTGAGCGGTATGGTGTGGTGGAATTTGATGCAGAGATGAAAGCCTTGTCTATCGAAGAAAAACCAAAGAAACCAAAGTCAAATTTCGCAGTTCCCGGACTTTATTTTTATGATAATTCAGTTATTAAAATAGCCAAGAACCTCAAGCCTTCTTTACGTGGTGAGTACGAAATTACGGACATCAATGCTACCTATCTCAAAATGGGAAAGTTAAAAGTTGCGAGCTTAGACAGAGGTACAGCCTGGCTAGACACCGGGACCTTCTCCTCTTTAATGCAAGCCGGACAATTTGTTCAAGTAATTGAAGAAAGACAAGGATTAAAAATCGGATGTATAGAAGAAGTGGCCTATCGGAATGGCTTTATCACTAAAGAAGAACTCAAGAAAATTGCAGAACCTTTAGTAAAAAGTGGTTACGGTAATTACCTACTAAATTTGATTAAGCGAAAATGAATGCGTTAGAACCATACGTTCAATTAATTGAAGAAGGGCTCGAGAAAATCAACTTGCCTAAAACCCCTGAAAATCTATACCAACCCATTGAATACTTTGTCCAAATAGGTGGAAAAAGAATACGGCCCGTATTAACACTAATGGCTGCAGAGCTTTTTGGGACGAAAAAGGAAGTTGCCTTACCCGCTGCTTTGGCCATTGAATTATTTCACAATTTTAGCTTGATTCACGATGACATCATGGATCATGCACCCCTTCGTAGAGGAAAACATACCGTACATGAAAAATGGAATTCCAATATAGCCATTCTTTCCGGGGACGTATTATTTGTAATTGCCTACCAAGAATTAAGCAAGCAATCCAGGGAGCATCTTTTCGATTTACTAAACTTGTTTAATAAAACGGCCATTGAAGTGTGTGAAGGTCAGCAAATGGACATGGACTTTGAGTTACTCCCAACAGTTACGGTAGAAGCTTACATTGAAATGATACGACTAAAAACGTCGGTTTTGCTAGGATGTGCGCTACAATTTGGCGCAATTATCGCCGGTGCATCCAAAAAAAATCAAGC
>Ga0209550_10006780_pt1 | contig 10655 bp, 5 predicted proteins | sample LauGreSuBDMM15SN_2_FD_187567 | JGI IMG/M metagenome (GOLD analysis project Ga0209550, IMG submission 187567) | Freshwater lake microbial communities from Lake Michigan, USA - Su13.BD.MM15.SN (SPAdes) (version 5) | ecosystem: Environmental > Aquatic > Freshwater > Lake | place: Lake Michigan, USA... | reverse complement strand
CAAGCAAAATGAAGCGGGGTCGCTCCATCTGTTCTGCGGGCTTTATTTACATCAGATCCTCCTGCAATCAAAGCTTTAACGATTTCGATATTACCACTATCGCAAGCAACATGAAGTGGGGTCGCTCCATCTGATGTGCGGCCTCTATTTACATCAACTTTATTTCCATCAGATCCTCCTGCAATCAAAGCTTTAATGATTTCGATATTACCATTTTTACAAGCAAAATGAAGGGGGCTTTCTCCATCTTTGTTATCCTGATTTAAATCAGCTTTTGCATCAATCAAAGCTTTAACGATTTCGATATTACCACTATCGCAAGCAACATGAAGTGGGGTCGTTCCATCTGTTGTGCGGGCGTTATTTACATCAGCTTTATTTCCATCAGATCCTCCTGCAATCAAAGCTTTAATGATTTCGATATTACCATTTTTACAAGCAAAATGAAGGGGGCTTTCTCCATCTTTGTCGCCCTGATTTAAATCAGCTTTTGCATCAATCAAAGCTTTAACGATTTCGATATTACCACTATCGCAAGCAACATGAAGTGGGGTCGTTCCATCTTTTGTTAAGGCTTTATTTACATCAGCTTTATTTCCATCAGATCCTCCTGCAATCAAAGCTTTAATGATTTCGATATTACCATTTTTACAAGCTATAAAAAGAGGGGTCGCTCCATCTTTGTCGCCCTGATTTAAATCAGCTTTTGCATCAATCAAAGCTTGAACGCTTGCTGTATAACCCTTTTCGCAAGCTTGAATTAGGATTGTTTCTCTTTTACTAAAATATGTTTTTGCTAAAATTAATTTTTTTTTAGAATCCAACATTGGGGTAATTGCTTTTAAGAGATCCGCATTATTTTCCAATGCACTATAATACAATAAATTATGCTGAAAAATAATATCGCTTAAGGCACTTGAGCCCGTTATATCACCTACATTCTTATGAGTTTCTTGATATTTTTTAAAAATCTTCAATAATAATTCTTTATCATTTTTTAAAGCTATTTTTTGAAGAAGAGAGGTATTTTGACTGCCTCTTTCCATAATTTTGTCAAGAAATTTTGGTTCACTGTCAAGGGCTATTTCAAAAATTTCTTCGCTAAATTGATATAAAATTTCAGCTAAATTTTCTCCAGAACCATTTTTTACATTTAGAATATCGTGAGGTAATACTCTTGTGGAGGAGAATAATGTTGTGGGAGTTAATAATTTTTTAATTTTTTTTAGCTTTTCTTCTTCCGTAACGAGCTCTTCTATTGAAAAGAGTTTTTTTAGGACTTGCTTATTTAATATTGCCGAGTGAGTTTTATCGAGATTTTTGTACAATGATTGTTCTTTGTACTTTATTCTACTCATTATCGTATCTAATATTGGCTTTTCTTGTATAAATTCATCTTTAATTTTTCTTGGTTCATTTTTTTTTCCAAAAAAATTAGAGAAACGATTTAATGAATTTTCTTTAGTGTAAAAAAAATCTTCAAAACTTTCCCCGGTTTTTTCTTTAAATTTTTTATCAAATTTACGGAAATAAAAATAATTGTTATCGTTTGTCTTATAATCATCTAAAATATTTCTTAAAATATTTAGGCCCGCAAGCATTTTACTTTTTTGCGCGTTTTTTGCCTCTTCACTGAGTTGGCTATATCCTTTAGCAGGAAATAAATCTACTAGATTTTTAATTTTTTTAACATCAAGCCTATTTGAAGGTTCATCCCCCGATTCTGAGCTATCTTTAAATAATTTTTTTGGATCTAGAAGATGCTTTAGATAATCAAATTCTGGTCTTTCAATTTTTAATAATTCTTTTTTAAATTTTTCTGATGGTATTATTGTTGAATATTTTTCTTTTAATTCACCCAAAGATAATAAATGTGATTTTTTTTCTACGCTCCCATCATCAAGATTATATTCGTATTTGTTGCCATTCGCGTCTTGAGCTAAAATATCATCTATTTTTATATTAAAACCAAGGCCTTTGGCTCGCTTTGTAAATGTATTAATTTTACTAAAATCTATTGGCTCTTCTTTTGTGAGAAATTGATAGTCCTTAATTAAGTGTTTAATTGGGTCTTCAATTTCCTTTTTAACTTGTTTGGCAAGATTATAACAAAACTCTAACATTCTTCTTAATGTTATGTCTTTTTGTGGTAAAGCATAATGAACATCTTTTTTAGCAACCTTACTTGTATCAAGCATCAAAGCCCCCCATGCACAAGGTTTTATATGAACCTGTGAACCCTCCTCTACTTTTGAGGCTATTTGTGCAGAAAAGATATCGATAGCAGATTGCATAGACTTTACTTCTGGCAATGAATCGTTTAATAACGAAATTGCTTCCTCAACTCTTTGTATACTTCCACCGATACAAGCAAACTGAACTTGATTCATGCCAAATGAATTAACGCCACCTGGAAAAACTGCTAAAATATTTTTAATTTTATCGACATTATCTTTTTGGTCTTCGAGCCTAGCGTTATTATTTATTTTTGATTCTGTTTTTATTACCAATCCTGCTAAGTAATTATTTAGAACTTGTGCCAGCTTTTCAAGAGCTTGCTTATCGCTATCAAGAACGGTTAGGCTCTTTAATAGATTTGGAGTCGTATCATCAGGATTGCTACTAGTATCATTAAAGTTAGAAAGAATATTTTGAACATCTTTATCACAATTCTTATGATCTCCATCATCAGAAAATTTAGTTAAAAAATATTGTTTATAACATTGCAGAGTATTATTAATTGAATCTTTGACTGCTGTTGATGTGCCTGGATTAGTTGATTCAAAAGAGAGGTCATGTTGTTTAATATTTTTAAGAGCTTCTGATAAGAGAGTTAGTTTTTGATTGGCGGGTGGTTTATTAAGTTCTGTTTCATTGCTTTCAATAATTGTGGTTAAACTATTTTGAAAATGATCTCTATTGCCTGAAGATTGATTAAAATAAACATAAAATATTTCTGCGATATTAAGTTCTTGAGATTTAGAAGGAGGCTCTTCACGCACAATTTCGTTAAGCATAATTAATTTATATTTTAATAATAAAAAAAATTTATATGAATTTTATTTTTATTGTCAAATTAATATTAACTTTCTTTTATTTTAAGTTGCCTCGGGGTTTTTGAAATAAAACATAAATTAGATTATGCTAGATTTTTTCGCTTATTTATTTGAGTTTGAAAAAAAAATTTTTAAGCTCGAAAAAAATTTAAGCAATTATTCATCATCATGAAAAAATATTTTATAATCCTAAATTTAATTTTAGGTCTTTTATCAAGCGCTTCAATGGCTCAAGAACCTTTAGAATCGAATCCCCAAAATCAAAAAAACTCACGCTTCGAAGAAAAACTTCGTGAAAATAAAGAGAAAAGACAAAATAGATTGGATGAAATTCAACAAAAAATTCAAAAAAGACGCGACGAATCAAAAGAAAGAAGAGAAAATCGTTCTAACAATAATAGAAATGAAAGAAGGGAAGAAGTTAGAAGTGAAAACAGAAACGAAAGAAGAGAGCAGATGAATAATCGCGCACCAAAAGCGCCTGAATTAAATCAAGGCTCGCAAGAAAATCGACAACCTTCTCAAGTAAGAGAAATGCGCCGAGAAGAACGAAGATAATTTTTTTTAACGATGAAATTAAACATATTTTTCAACATATTTTTAATAAATTTATTATTAATAAAGTCGCCTTTTGCGCAAGAAATTTCTTCAACAAATTCAAAAACATACGAAGCCAAAACCATTAAAAAAGATAATGAAATTGAAATTCGTTTAATTCCAAAGAATCCTCCTGTAATAATTCCAAAAAATCCTCCTGTAAAAGTTGAGAAAGATTCAGATGATGAAGATGAAGATGATGAAGATTCAGATGAGAGCGACGATACTGACCCAGATGCTCAAAAAGTTGAAGGTGAGAAAGATCAAGAAATGGTTTATAACAAAAATTCCGATGGCAAAAATTTTAGCGCACAAGAACTTGCTGAAATTAAAGCAAAAAATTCCAATATGGCAAGAGAAAATTCTTTAAAATTATGGCGCGAAGAGGAAAAAAGATTGCGTGAAGAGCGCATAAAATCTCGCAAAGAAGAGTCGCGGAAGAAATATCAAGCTCAAAAAGAAAGAAGTGTCATAAAAGAAATTGAGAATTTAAATCAAAAATTAAAAAACGAACAGGCAATAAAAAATTATCAAAATTTAGGAGGCTCAAATCCCAGTTTTACTTATCAAGCTCAACCTTTAAACTCCGGCACAGTGCCCGTTACAAATTCTCCAAGCGCACCCGTTGTAAATTCACCAGCGACGACGCCAAGCAATACTCCAAGCCCACCAGTTGTAAATTCACCAGCGACGCCGTCAAGCAATACTTCAACTCAACCTACGCGTTAAAAATTACAATAAAAGTTGATATAGTTAATTAATTCTTCAAAATGTTAGTAAAAAAATAAAAAATTTATGCATAAAATTGAAGAGAAAAATCAAACTCATAATATCTTGCTAGATCTTAAAAATATCAGCCTAACCATCGATGGCAAAAAGATTCTAGAAAATATTTCGCTAACTTTAGAAAAGGGTAAAATTAAAACTTTAATCGGGATTAATGGCGGTGGCAAAACCACTCTAGCCCGCATTATTATTGGTGCGCTAAAGGCTTCAAGCGGGAAAATTATTAAGCAAAAAAATATTAAAATTGGGCATATGCCTCAAAAAATTCAAGTCGATAAAACCATTCCGATGAGCGTTATGGATTTTATTAAACTTGTTAACGATAATGATTTAGATGAAAATCTTCAATCTTGGTGCAAAAGATTAAAAATTGAAAATATTTTGAATAATCAAATTCATGAGATTTCGGGCGGACAACTTCAAAAAATCTTATTTTTGCAAGCGGTTTGTGGAAATAATGATATTTTAATTTTAGACGAACCAACGCAATTCATGGATATTTCTGCCATAAATGAGTTTTATAAAATACTTGAAGAACTTAGAATATCATCAAATTGCGCCATTTTATTAATTTCGCATGATTTACATTTGGTAATGCAAAAAACTGATATGGTTTATTGCATAAATCGTCATGTTTGTTGCCACGGAAAACCCGAAGATATTCATCAACATCCTGAATATTTATCCCTTCTCAACAATTCTGCGCAGTTAAAAAGCAATTCGGAAATTGCTTTTTATTCGCATAATCACGACCATATTCACAAAATTTAATAAATTCTTATTACACTCTTAACTTTAAGTGCAAAAAAACGAATTAATTAAGACTACAAATGGCACTAATCAAATAAATTAGTAATTGATGAAGGTACGAATGCCGAGACTTTGTTGGTCGAAAAATTCCCCTCTTTTTCGCCAGCTTTTTTAATATATTCATAACGCACGCTAAATATGCCACCGCCCTCACCCCCAGTAAGCAATCCACTAATCACCGTACCTAAAATTGGAATTTTACCAAGCCCAAATAAACTATTAATAATATAACCAGGAACTATCATTCCCCTGATTTCCATGGCCTGATTTTTTAAATTAATTTTGCCTTTGGCGGTAACACCAATTTTAAAATTATTGGCAACTAGCGATTTAATATTTAACTCATCATCTAAGATTGAAAATTCAATATTTATTGATCCGAAAGTAGTTTTTTCACTTGAAAAAATCTTGTCTTTAACTTGCGAAAACAAACTATTTTTTGATAGTTTTTTAACCGATTCATTTTCAAATATTGTAATATCTGAATTTACTTTAATTTCGCCATCTAGTACTAATTTTTTATTGACTAATTTTTGCTTAATTTTAACTTTAGCATTACCATTTGAAACCAAAGTTGAAATCCCCAAAGCCTCAATTACAAAGCCCGCATCATCAATTTGACCTTCTATTAAATATTCTTCACTTTTCTCATTTTTTAGATTTTTTTGAATTTTTAAAGTAATATTTTTTTGTTTTGCGATATTGCCAGCAAGAGTTCCTGACTTACAAATTCCTTCGATACAATTTAAATTCAAATTAAGTCGGTTAATGATTTTTTTATTCGACATTTCTAGTCGATCCAGCGCAATATTAATTTGAATGTTTTGAGGAGAATTCTTCGAATTATCATCGAAAAATTTTAAATTTAAAAGATTTGATGCATTAAAATATTTACCCTTCAAGGAAGCTTTGGCGGTTGAATTAGCTTGGTCAAAGTTATAATTAAAATCAAAATTATTTTTAGCAAAATTCTGATTTTTTAAATTAATTTTTAATAAATTAAATGGGCTATATCCAAAAATAACCTCACCCTTAATTTGAGAATTATTTGTAGTATCTTGTGTATTAATTTTTGATTTTGTGAGAAGTATATTTTTGAAAGCAACAATTTTATCTTTTTCTAAATCGACATCAAAAGATAAGCGCCCATCCTCATCTTGATTCTTATAAATTTGTAATTCTTTATTCATTATTTCGCAATTTTTTAAATCAATATCGGTCGAAAAAATATTTGATTCAAAATCTTTTTTTGTAAAAACCTTAATTGCGCCGTCAAGACTGTCATTTTTAACATTATATATATTAGATTTTACAGAAATAAAAGTTTTGCTTAGGGACATTTCTTCAATTAATGGAATCAATATTTCGATTTGTGTTTGCGCAATTCCATTAAGATATTTATCAATTTTTGCCTGAAAATCCTCATCTTTTGAAATATGCTTTAATCCATCGCCACCTTTACCTTCAAGACTTCCCCTGATCGACAAAATGTTGATTGGCATATTGAAATCATCAATAGCAATTTCAGTGTTAGTGATTTTACTTTTTAAAACATCGCCCTCTCGCACAATAATTTTCATATTATTTTTTGTAAACATCGCAATCCCCGAAAGATTATTTATTTCAGGAAATTCTTTGTCGTAATTTAGATTTACATTCGCAAAATCAAATTGAGCATTTAGATTTTCTAGCTTAGAATCAAGCCCATCATCAACAATAACAAAATTTGCAAAACCCTGCTTAATAATGCCATCAAAAACACTTTTTAAAACCCAATCGCGAGCTCCATTTTGACTTAAATTTATTGGCCAGAATCTTTCCATTTCATCAACAAGAGCATTTTGCAATTTAATCGCAAAATCATATTTATTTTTATTATTTTCGAGCATCGCAATTGAAAAACCCATCGATAAATGTGGATTGGAAATCTCGGTTTGATTAGCTATTTTACTGATCAGATCCGCCTCAACTCTTGAAATATTAAGAAATTTTCTTGTTCCATCAAACTCTCCTAAAATTGACATTTGTTGAAAATCAATTTTATCTTTAAAGAATTTTTTGAAATCAAAGCTTCCTTTATCGGCGCGAAATTTAAAGGCTACTTTTTTTAGAGCTTTGCTATTATTTATCGCAATATTTATCGAGCCATTTATGGCGGTATCGATTCTGTTTAAATCTTCTAATATTGGATGAAAATCAGCGATTGAATTTGGTATAAAATTAAAAATATTTGCATCGCATTTTAAGCCATCAACCTTAGATAGCTTGCAGTTTGAATCAATTTTAAATTCAGATTTATTATTAACAAAATAAACTAATCCTTGCGCAAAAATATCGAGTGAATCTTTGTTTAATTTGGTGGAAATTTTTGAGTTTTTTACGATAATAACAGATTTTACTTTTTGAGTTTTAAAAGTAATTTTAGCATCTTCTATTTCAAAATTTTCGATGGGAGCTTTATTTTTTCTAAGCGATGATAAAAAATCTATCAAAACTAATAATTGGTCATCATCCTTTGATACTCTAAAGTTTTTGTCTTGAATGTTGATTAAATTATTCGGATTTTCAATGACAATTTGGGGGCTAAAAATTTTAATTTTACTGGGATTAAAATTAAATCTTATTAATTCAAGAATTGAAAATTCGGCTTCAATTTTTGGAATATCAAAATATTTAGTTGTCAAGGTTTCAACTTTACTTTCTTCGTTTATTTGCGATTCCTTATAAGAAATTCTGATGTCTTTAAGCTCTATTCTAAAGGTTCCGTAGGTTGTAAAGTTAATAAAACTTTTACTAATTTTTGCACGATTATCAAAATTTTTATCTAAATTTTCTTGAATTTTTTGAGTAACAAAATCAATCGATCTTGGCGAACTAGAAACCAAAACTACAAAATAAAATAAAATTAAAATGAAAAAAATCGATACCGAAAGAAGTATTTTATAAAAAATTGGCAACTTGTTTTTGAGGGAGATTTTTTTTAACGGGTTTTTAGATTTTTTAGAGTTTTTTGGTATTTTTTTAATCATATAATTTCTAGTGCCTTCAGATATCAAAAGTAAACAACATTTTAATGTTATAAACAATTTACAACATTAAAATAAATCGACAAATATTTTTTTAAAATATTTAATTATTGAACTAAGCGATATTCTGGAATCGTGATAATTGCGGTATTGTTTTTGACGGTCAAAATCTCAAATCGACAATTTTGTTTATCTAGAATTTTTGAAATTTTTTCCTCATTGATATTATCTCTAATTTGCAAATCCTTGTTATCAAAATAAAAAATTATGACAATTTGCTTGAGATGGTCGAGCATTGCGCTAATTCTAATATTTGATGAATCATCAGTTGTTAAAATTTCATAAATCAAAGTTCCAACCGATTCGATTAAGGATATTCTATCGATTTTAATTTTTGGCAAAAGATTAACATTATGTAGATTTTCAAGAATAATTCTTTTGGAAATATTTTGATCAATATTTTTTATGAAATCTTCAAAAAAATCATGAATTGAAACGATCTCTTCATCAACATTAAGTTTAAAATCGATCAATGATTCATCAAGACTGTTGTTAATAACCGATCTAAGGCTTACGCAATTCAAATAAATTTTCTTAATTTCATCGAGATATCCACGATGCGGAAATGGCCCAAAAGGCTCTTCCTTAAGATTTGCAGCAGTTTTAGTGATAGTATCAAGATAAGAAAAAACATCTCTTGGTAAAACAATCGATACTTGGTTTTTTAAATTAACGATTTGATTTTTATGAACCTCTTCAACTCTTTGATAATTTTCAGTCTTTTCTTTTATTTTAGCTATCAATATATCAAAATCTATTGGCTTCACCAAATAGTCATTGGCGCTTAAATTAACGCCTTTAATGACATTATCTTTTTGCCCTAAAGCGGTTAAAAATATAAAAGGCACTGCTGAATTTTTTAAGCCAACGGTGTCGCGTACTAATTTTAACAAACCATATCCATCAAGCTCTGGCATCATAATGTCGGAGATTATTAAATCTGGTCTTTCTTGAATAAATATTTCATAACCTTGATAACCATTTCCGGCCTCAGAAACTTCATAACCCTCGTCGCGCAAGATATCAGAAATATTCGAGCGAATATCCGCCTCATCTTCAACGCACAATATTTTGATTTTTTTATCTGACATAATTTTAAAATTATTTGCAAAAAGTTTTTAGTACTAAACCTATGTCCAAGTTAATTTGATAAAAGATAAACTCAATTTAAAGTTAATAATTTTACTAAACAAAATTAAAGTTGTTTCTTATGCTTTAAATAATTGATTTAGGATTTTTAAATTCTGAGCTAAACCTAATTAAACTATTTTAGAACCTTCAAAACTTTTTAGAATTTGCGAGACTAAATCGGGATTATTTTGTTCTTGAATTTTTATCGGTGAATCTGCTTGAATAAAGGGAGAATCCGGATTTTTTTGATGATGTAAATCAAGCAAAACTTGTTTTAAATCAGGCAAAGAAATTAAATGACAAATGCGAATCATCAACATCTCAAAAACCATTTTTGCTGAACTTGAAGTGCTGATTTCGTAAATTGATTTAGAAATCAATTGCCATACGCGAATTAGATTAGAAATTTCGACATTATTTGCGATGAAACTTAATTTATCAAATTGCATTTTTGAATAAGCATCAATTTCATAATTTTTAATGAGTTTTATTGAAGAAATTTTATGAATTAATTCAAGTAAATCATTGGCGATTTGACGAATATCTGAGCTGGTCGCGTAGATTTCAATAAACTTTTTTTGCGCCGAAACAAAATCGCCTTTTAACAAATTTTCAAGAAGCTCAATGATCTTGAAGCGATCGGATAATCCGAGCATTTTTTCAATTATTTCGGTCGCTAAAAATTTATCATGATTGTTGCTCGCCAAAGCTTGATCGAGAATCGAAAGTGAATCACGAACCGAACCTTCTGAGGCTTTAGCAATAAGGTTTAAAGCCTGATCGTCGGCTTCAAAATTTTCTTTTTTTAAAATATTTTTGAGATGTTCAAAAATTTCTTTTTCATCAAGGCGACGCAAATCAAATCTTTGACAGCGCGATAAAATTGTTTGCGGAACTTCACGAATTTCAGTTGTCGCAAAGATAAATTTAACATTAATCGGTGGCTCTTCGAGGGTTTTTAATAAAGCGTTGAAAGCACTTTCACTCATCATGTGAAATTCATCAATTATATAAATTTTATAACGGGCTTCGACCGGAGAATAGGCGATTGAATCGATAATTTCTCGCACGCCCTCAATGCCGTTACGACTTGCGCCATCTATCTCAAAGACATCCTGATGATGCGACATCGAAATCGCCACACAATTTTTACACGCTCCACAAGCTTGTCCAGCAAGCCTTGATGCTT
>Ga0209550_10006778_pt1 | contig 10656 bp, 11 predicted proteins | sample LauGreSuBDMM15SN_2_FD_187567 | JGI IMG/M metagenome (GOLD analysis project Ga0209550, IMG submission 187567) | Freshwater lake microbial communities from Lake Michigan, USA - Su13.BD.MM15.SN (SPAdes) (version 5) | ecosystem: Environmental > Aquatic > Freshwater > Lake | place: Lake Michigan... | reverse complement strand
CGCTTGCCCCTCTCCCCAACCCTCTCCCCAAAGGGGCGAGGGAGCAAAACAAGGCCCCAACACTCAACTCAATTGCACTTGTCCGCAGGGTGCTGGTCCAGCAACGTGCGCTGGCCGCCCTTGATGCGGATGATGTAGGCCGGCAGTTCCGAGTCGTTGTCTTTGCTGAAGCACACATTGCCCGTGACGCCAGCCATGTTGGTGCTGCGCAAGGTGTCACGGATGGCGGTGCGTTCGGCCTTGAGCTTGGCGCTGTCGCCGGTCACGCCAGAGCGGCGCATGGCGTCGGCAAACACGTAAACGATGTCGTAGGCCGAGGCATCCACATGGTGGGCGCCGCCTTTGGTCACGCCGCGCTTTTTGGCTTCTTCAAGAAACTTGCGCTCGAATTGGCGAGTGCGGTCGTTGGTGTCCCACCAGTACCATGCCACGAAGGTCGCACCTTCACCATCGGCGCCCAAGATCTTGCTAATGTCAGGGTCCGCAAAGATTTGTGCGCCAATGAGCATGCTGTTGTGGCCCTGGCGGCGCAGCTCTTTCATGACCTTGGCCGTGCCCTCGGGCAGGCCCGCAAAAGCCAACACCGCAGGGGTGTTGCCCCTGAGCTTGGTGACGTGGGGCGAGAGGTCCGTGGCGTTGGTGGGAAAGCCTTCGGCCGGGATCACCATTTTCCAGCCATTGGCCTCCAACAGGCCGGGCATCCAGGTGGCCAGGGCCTTGCCCACGAACTCGTCGCTGGGGAACATCACCGCCGCGGTCTTGCCGCTCACGCCGCCCTTGGTTTCCATGGTCTTGAGCAAGCGGCCGAACTGCTTGCCCTCGTCTTCGGTGATGCGAAAAGCCCACTTGCGGTCTTTGGTGAGACCTGGGGCCGAAGCGGCGTTGGGAATCTGCACAATTTCCAGGCGTTCACCAGCGGCAAAGCCGACTTGGGCCTCCTGGCTGGAGAAGGGGCCGATCACGCCCAAGGCCTTGGCGTCTTCGGCAAATTTTTGCACCGCCACTTGGGCATTGCGGGCCTCGCCGCCCGTGTCGAATTTTTCAACGCGAATCTTGCGACCATTGACGCCGCCGGCGGCATTGATTTCAGCCACCGCAATGTCCACGGCAATCTCGGTGCCCACGGCCACGCCGGCGTAGCGGCCGGTTTTGGCATGGGACAGACCCAGCACCAGGTCCTGAGACCAAGCTGGCGCATTCAAGCCGGCCAGCAGGCCTGCGATCAACCATACACGTTTGTTCATCACCATCGCTCCTTGTGTCATTCGTCATTCGCCCAGGTAAGCGCTTGCCATCCGCGGATCGGCAGCGAGCGCTTGAGCCTGGCCTTGCAAAACCACCCGCCCTAACTCCAACACGTAGGCTCTGTGGGCGGTAGCCAGGGCCATGTGTGTGTTTTGTTCAACCAGCAAAATCGCCAGGCCATCGCGGTTGAGGTCCCGGATCAGCTCGAACAGTGACTTGACGAGCAAAGGGCTCAGGCCCAAAGAAGGCTCGTCCAACATCATCAAAGAAGGCTTGGACAGCAGCGCGCGACCAATGGCCAGCATTTGCTGCTCGCCACCTGAGAGCACAGAGGCCGACATGTGGCGTCGCTTGGCCAGGTTGTCAAAACGCTGGTAAATGGCGTCTATGTCACGGCTGGTGTCATCGCGCCGGGTGTAGGCGCCCATGAGCAAGTTGTCGTGCACGCTCATGCTCACAAAAATTTGCCTGCCCTCTGGCACCAGCACCAAGCCCTGCCCCACCCGCCAGGCCGCACTGCGCCCCGTGATGGCCTGGCCCTTAAAACGCACCTGGCCGGCCGATGGTGGCACCATGCCTTGCAAGGCCTTGAGCAGCGAGCTTTTGCCCGCACCGTTGGCGCCCAGCACGGCCACAATTTCACCGGCCTCCAGGGTCAGGTTCATCTCTTGCAGGGCCTTGATGCGGCCGTAACTCACACTGAGGTCTTGAGCTTCAAGCATGACCACCTTCCATGACTTGGGCGCTGCCCAGGTAGGCCTCAAGCACGAGCGGATCGCGGCTGACGGACTCGGCCGAGCCTTCAAAGATTTTGCTGCCAAAGTTCAGCACCACCACATGGTTGCACAGGTGGCGCACAAAGGGCATGTCGTGCTCGACCACCACCAGCGTGATGCCTTGCCCCGACACGCGTTCTAGCAACAAGCGCAGGTCCTTGGTCTCGGTGCTGTTCAGACCCGCGGCCGGCTCGTCCAGCAGCAAGATGCGTGGCTCGGCCATCAGGGCGCGCACCACTTCTATGCGTTTTTGCACACCGTAAGGCAAATCGGCCACCACCTGGCCGGGGTAGGTCCCCAGACCTGCATCTTCAAGCGCCCGACGCGCGCGGGCCGTGGCGCGGGCACTGCCCACCAGTTGCAAAGGGTGGCTGCGGTGGTGCTCGCCGAGCATCACGTTTTCCAGCGTCGACAAATGCGGCATCAGCCGGATATTTTGAAACGAGCGAGCAATGCCGTGGCGCACGCGCTGCGGCACCGTGTAGCCGGTAATGTCTTGCCCCAGGGCTTGAATGCGGCCCTGGTCTATGGGGTACACGCCAGAGATCAGGTTGAACACGGTGGACTTGCCCGCGCCGTTGGGGCCAATGAGCGCGGTTCGGCTGCCCTCGGGCACGCGAAAAGACACGTCGTTGATGACCTTCAAGCCGCCAAAGGACTTGCTTACGCCGTCCAATGTCAATGCCTCGCTCATGTGGTCCTCCTGGCGCTGCGCCCGGGCAGCAGCGCTTCCATCAGGGTGCGGGTGATCACGCCCTGGGGGCGCCACATCATGAGCAGCACCACCGCCAAGCCAAACACCATGTAACGCCCACCCTCCAAAAATTTGAGCGAGGGGTCCAACTCTGAGAGTTTGCGCAGACCCTCAGGCACCAGCGTGAAAAACACCGCGCCAAACAAGGGGCCCCACACGGTCTGGGTGCCGCCCATCAGCACATAGAGCAGCACGTAAATGCTGAACAACACACCGGTGGACTGCACATCAATGAAGTTGAACTGGTGCACCAACAGGCCACCGCCCAAGCCGCCTATGGCCCCGCCTATGGTGAAAGCCACAACCTGGGTCAGCCGCAGGTTCACGCCAAACAAATTGGCCACGCTCTCGTCGTCATGCAAAGCGCGCACGGCCAGGCCAAAGCGCGTGCGCATCAGCCAGACCATGAGCAGCACCACCGCCGCCGCGCAAGGCACCACCACCGGCAAACCGGCGTAAGCCATGACCGACAGGCCGGCCGCACCGCCCAAGGACGGGATATTGAGCAAGACCCCGGCCACCACCTCGGCAAAGGCAAAGGTGGCCAGCACCATGTAAATGCCGCGCGTGCGCAAGATGGCAAAGGAGATTAAAAACGCAATCAGCCCGGCCGTGGCCGCCCCGGCCAAGAGGGCAGGCGCCAGCGACCAGTCGCCCAAGGAGGTGAGCGCGCCAGCGGTGTAAGCGCCCAAGAGCACAAAACCGGCCACGCCCAAATTCAGCAAGCCCGCAGAGGCGGGCATGAACACGGCATACGCCACCACCACGTTGATGGACAACATGGCCAGCAAACCACTCAAGTAGCCCGACATCAAAATTTCCCCTTGCCCAACTGGGTTTGACCAAACAGCCCGGTGGGCCGCACGATGAGAATGAGCAAGAGCAGGCCCCAGACTGGGATTTTTTCAATCTCTGCGCCAAAGGTGCTGATGGCCAGGACCTTGACCAGGCCCACCACCAAGCCGCCGGCAATGGCGCCCCAGATGTTGCCCAGCCCGCCCAGCACCATGGCGGCAATGGCGTCGGTGGCAATGGCGTCACCCATGAAGGGCGTCACGGTGCCATAACTGAAGGCATAAAGAATGCCCGCAAAGGCCGACAGCATGCCGGCAATCACATACACCAGTGGGACGATGCGTTGCACCTCCACGCCCATGAGCGAGCTGGCGTTGGGGTTCTCGGCAATTGCCCGCAAGGCTCGCCCCAAGCGGGTGCGCTCAAGCACGGCCTTGAGCAGCACCACCAAACCAATGGCCAGGAACAAGCTGACCAGGTGCGGTATGCCAAAAATCAGGCCACCCCACTCCAGGTTGGTATTTTTAAAGGGCAGTTCAAAGCGCTGCGGATCGCTGCTCCACAGGGCCGAAGCCCCGTGCTCAAACACAATGAGAAAACCCAGCGAACTCACCAGGGGCAGCGCATGCTCGGTGGCATCGCCAAAGCGCGCCTTCATGTAGCGGTAAGTAAAGCGCTCAATCAGCAAAGAGGCCAGCACCGCCACCCCAATGCCCACCATCACCGAGGGCAACCAGTGCCAGCCCAGGCCTAAAAAGTGTGGTCCTGCCGTCGACAGCGCCCAGGTGACCATGCCCGCCAACATAAACAGCGCCGGAATGGTGAAGTTCAAAAAGTTGAGCATGCCAATGGTGAGCGTGAAAGCCACCGCCACAAAGGCCAAGATGCCGCCGAGCAAGATGCCGTTGATGATTTGCTGAAGAAGTTGCATGGCTCTAGCCTCGCAAGATGAATGCCCGCAGGCTGGGGGATGCTGCGCCCCGACATGGGGCGCAGGAGCTTGTGCGCAAAGCGGTGCAGTTCATGCGATGTGCGACTGGTGGTTGTCCATGTACCACTCGGCAATTTCTTCGCGGGTGGTCCACCACACGTCGGGGTGGCTCTTGGCATGGGCCAAAAACTCCCTGAAGCAAGGCATGCGGTGCGGGTGGCCAGAGACATGCGGGTGCAGGCCCACGCTCATGATGCGGCCGGTCTCGGCGCCCTCGCGGTAAAGCTCGTCAAACTGGTCTTTGAGCATGCGCGCGGCGTCCCAGGTGGTCATGGCGCGGCGGTGGAAAAACGTGAAGTCGTTGACCTCAATGGTGTAGGGCACGTTGACGATGGGCCCGGTGGGCGTGTGAATCAGGTAGGGCTGCTCGTCGTTCATGTAGTCGCAAAAGAACTTCAGACCGCGCTCGGTCAGGATGTCGGGCGTGTTGGGCGTGCTGCGCAGCGACGAAGACAGCCAGCCTTTGGCCTTGCGGCCCACCACCTGCTCATAGACCTTGAGCGTGGCATCGATCAGCTCACGCTCTTTGTCCATGTCAAAGGTGTAGCGGGTCAGCAGCTCGCCTTGCTCGTAGTTGTGCGGCACGATCTCCCAGCCGCGGGCCATGGCGTGCTCGATGATCTCTGGCCGCTCCAGCATGGTCTTGGCGTTGGCGGTGCAGGAAAAGGGCACGCCCATCTCCTCGAACAGCTTGAACATGCGCCACACGCCCACCCGCTGGCCGTACTCGCGCCAGGTGAAGTTGGGAAAGTCCGCCACGTTGCCGGGCAGCGGGTCGGGCAACATGGGCGGGCCACCGGCGTAGTTGGGCTCAGTCCCCTCGCGGGTGAGGTCCCAGTACTCGCAGTTCATGGTGATGATGACGGCCAGCTTTTTCCCACCAGGCCAGCGCAGGGGTTGGCGCTTTGGCAGGGGAACCCAGGGGTAATGCATGAGATTATTCTCCTAAACTGAAAAAGCATTTGCCGCGCTTGAGGCGGCAAAGCGATGATTGAACAACTGTTTGGAGCCCGCATGAGCCCCCTGAAAATTGGCGACTTTGACGTCCACCGTGTGATCGAAACCGAAGGACCTTTCGCCCCCGTCAGCATGCTGCTGCCCGGCGTAGACATGGCCCGCATTGAGGCGCAGGCGCATTGGCTGCGCCCCCAGTTTGTGAGCGCAGACAACCTGGCGGTCATGAGCTTTCACAGCCATGTGCTTCGCACAGGGCGCCACAACGTGTTGATTGACGCCTGCGTGGGCAACGACAAAGAGCGGCCCCTGCGCGCGAGCTGGCACCGCCAGCAATTCGGCTATATGCATGCCTTGGCCCAAGCCGGCTTGCAGCCCCAAGACATTGACTTTGTCTGCTGCACCCACTTGCACGCCGACCATGTGGGCTGGAACACCCAGCTGCGAGACGGCCACTGGGTGCCCACTTTTCCCAAAGCCCGCTACGTGTTTGGAAAAACCGAATACACCCACTGGGAAGCAGCCCACCGCCAAGCCGTGGCCGAGGGCGCGGCCGTGCCCAACCACGGCTCGTTTGCCGACAGCGTGCTGCCCGTGATGGACGCCGGCCAGGCCGAACTGGTCAACGAAGACTTTGAATTTGAAGAAGGCGTGGCCTTGCAACACGCGCCCGGCCACACGCCGGGCACATGCTGCTTGCATGTGCACAGCCGGGGCCAGCGCGGCATTTTCAGCGGCGACATTTTGCACACCCCTGTGCAGCTGGTGGACACCCGCTTGAACTCGCGCTTTTGCCACGACCCCGCCCAGGCCGTGGCCACCCGCCAGCGCTTGGTGGAGACGGTGGCCGATACGTCCACGCTGCTCATGACGGGCCACTTCCCCCACAGCACAGGCGGCCGTGTGGTCAGCACGGACTCTGGCCTGGCTTGGCTGGGCGTGTCTTGAGCGCTGGGCCATCACATCAAGGTGGGTAAGGGCTGGGCCGGGCTCTGGGCTGCGGCCGCAGCCTCTTCAGGCGGCAAAGCTGTATTCCACAGCCTGGCGGTGTAACGCCGCCCGGTCAGCTCGGCCGGGGCGCGCACCAAATAAGCGATGGGCTCGCGCATGAGCGCGGGCGAGAGCAAGTTGCCGTCGGCGCCGCGCCGGTCTGGCCCAAAGCCGGGCAGCAAGCGGGTGTCGGCCGCGCCGCCGGGCAAGAGCACGTTGACGCTGACGCCCGTGCCCGCCAAATCTTTGGCCCAAATCACACTCATGGCTTCCAAGGCAGCCTTGCTCGGGCCATAGGGGCAGTAACCGGTGCGCACCATGGTGACTTGGCTGGTGGAGATGTTCACCACCCTGCCCCAGCCCTGGGCCACCATCAGCGGCACGCACGCGCGGGCCATCAAAAAAGAGCCCTGCACATTGGCTTGCAAGATGTTGGACACGCCTTGCGGGTCGGCCTGCCAAAACAGCGCAGGCCGGGTGTTGAAGTCGGGGCTGATCTCCAACATGCCGCGGCCGGCGTTGTTGATCAGCACGTCCACACTGCCAAATTCATCCACACAGCGCTGGGCCACGCGCTGGCAGTCGTCCCAATGGGCCACATCAGCCACCTCGGCCACAGCGCGCACTTGCGGCTGGCCTTGGTTCCAAGCGAGGCAAGCCTGGCTCAATTCGTCAGACGCGCGTGCACCCGTGACCAACACGCGGTGGCCGTCTGCCACCAAGGCGTCGGCCATCTCCCAGCCCAGGCCGCGTCCGCCGCCTGTGATGATGATGTTGAGCGCGCGCTCAGGCATGGGTGGGAAAAGCTTCACAGCAGCTCCAGGGGCATGAGGGGGCGGGGTGCCATGGCCTTGGGCCTGGCGGTGATGATGTGGGTTTGCACGCACAAGCGCGCCAGCAGGGGATCGCCCGCGCGCAGCGCCTCAATCAGCTCCCAGTGCTGTTCGTTGGAGCGGCGTATGCGCACTTCGCCAGGCCAGGCGTGCTGTTTGATGGTCACCAGCGGAAGCTCAATGAGCGAGCGGGTCAGCGCCTGCAAGCGTTTGGAGCCGCTGGCCTGCAACAAAATGTCGTGAAACTTGGTGTTGCTGACCTGGAACTGGGCAAAGCGCTGGGCGTCAGACTCGGCGGGCGCCGCCAGTTGGCGGTCAATCTCAGAGGCCAGCTCGGCCATGGCGTCCCAATGCTCGGGCCGACCATGCACGGCGGCCAAGGCGGTGGCGTGGCCTTCGAGCACCGCGCGCAGCTGAAAAATTTCATCGACCTCGGTGTTGCTGAATTCGGTGACAAAAGTGCCACGGTTCGCCTCAATGCGAATCAGGCCCTCGCCCGCCAGCCGCCGCAAGCAGTCCCTAATGGAGGTGCGCGACACGCCCACCCGCTGGGCCAATTCTTCTTCGAGCAAGCGCGCCCCCGGCGGAAAACCGCCGTCCAGCACAAGCTGGCGTATGGTGTCGTAGGCAAGGCTGCTGGCGCGGGTCATGGGAAATCAATATACCGGCATTGTGTACATGTGCAAGAGAAGGAAATCCCGTAGGCCCTGATTTTTTAAAGCCTCCCCCCTTCAAAGCAAATTCCCTTACCGCCCCCATAAGACAGACCCACAAGCCCTTGAAAAGCAAATAAACCTTTGTTCTTAAAGGTTTTATTGTCATTTTCAGACATCCAAACTCAGTCCGACCCGGTGCGCCCTAAAGACTCTCAGAACTGGTACTTACCCGTATTTTTTGAAAAGGCCCACCCCAGACATCGTCAAGTTGTGTACATTGAAGGCCATTTCTTTTCGGATCTCCTACCCATGATGAACACACAAGTCCTGATCTCCGGTGCCGGCCCCGTGGGCCTGGTCAGCGCCCTGGTGCTGGGCCAAGCCGGGGTTAGCGTCACCGTGCTGGAAGCGGCCGCCTCGCTGAGCATGGACCTGCGCGCCTCCACCTTTCACCCGCCCACCCTGGACATGCTGGCCCGCTACGGCCTGACAGAAAAACTCATCAGCATGGGCCTGGTGGCGCGCTACACCCAGCAACGCGACCGCCAAGAGGGCGTGGTGGCCGAGTTCGACATGAACTTGCTCCAAGCCGATGTAGACCACCCTTTTCGCCTGCAGTGCGAGCAATGGAAGCTGACGCAGCTCATCAAAGAGCAGCTCGATGCCATGCCGCATGTGAAGCTACTTTTTTCCACACAGCTCGATTCGGTGACGCAAACGGCCGACAAGGTCCACGCCTCCTTCAGCTGTGAGGGCGAAAGCCAAGCCATCACGGCCGACTACATGATTGGTGCGGACGGCTCGCGCAGCGCCACCCGCCGCTCGCAAGACATTGAGTTCGAGGGTTTTACTTACCCCGACCGGTTTTTGGTGATCTCCACCGACTTTGAATACGCCGACCACCTGCCCAAGCTGTCTTACGTGAACTACTGCTCAGACCCGCAGGAGTGGTGCGTGCTGCTGCGCGTGCCCACCCTGTGGCGTGTGTTGTTCCCCACCAAGCCCGAGGAGACGGACGAGCAGGTCATGAGCGACGAGGCCGTGCAAGCGCGCCTTCAAAACCTCTTGCCCCAGCCCCAGCCCTACAAAACCATACACCGCACGCTCTACAACGTGCACCAGCGTGTGGCCAAGACATTCAGCCGCGGCCGCGTGTTTTTGGCCGGCGACTCCGCACACATCAACAACCCCCTGGGCGGCATGGGCATGAACGGCGGCGTGCATGACGCCATGAACCTGTCGCTCAAGCTGCTGCAGGTCATTCAAGAAGGCCAAGACGCCAGCTTGCTGGACCGCTACGAGCGCCAGCGGCGCACCATTGCCATTGAATACATCAACGCCAGCACAGCGCGCAATTACCGTGAAATTGAAGAGCGCGACCCGGTGGCACGCAAGCGCACACAAGACGACTTGCGCGCCACCGCGGCAGACCCAGTGCGCGCCCGCGAGTACTTGCGCAAAACCTCCATGATCGACGCGCTTGAGCGCGCCGAGGCGATTGCTTAAAACCAAAGAGCCACCCCATGATGCACAACGGAATTTCCCAAGTCAGCGGCGCCCAACGCCGCGCCCGCTTGGCCGAGCGCTTCAAGCAAGGCTCGCTGGTGGTCGCCCCCGGCGTGTTTGAAATGATCTCGGCCAAGATGGCCGACGCCATGGGCTTTGACGCCCTCTACATGACAGGCTACGGCACCGTGGCCTCCTACCTGGGCCTGCCCGACGCGGGCCTGGCCAGCTACACCGACATGGTGGGCCGCGTGCAGCAGTTCGCCAGCATCACCACCACGCCCATGATTTGCGACGGCGACACCGGCTACGGCGGCCTGCTCAACGTCATGCACACGGTGCGCGGCTATGAAAACGCGGGCGCCTGCGCCATCCAGTTGGAAGACCAAGAATTCCCCAAAAAATGCGGCCACATGCTGGGCCGCCTCGTGGTGCCTGCCGAGCAAATGGTCGACAAAATCCGCGTGGCTGTGGAGACGCGCAGCGATCCCAACTTTCTCATCATCGCCCGCACCGACGCCCGCACCACCCACGGCCTGGATGAAGCGCTGCGCCGCGCCGAGCTGTACGCCCGCGCCGGCGCCGACCTGCTGTTTGTGGAAAGCCCAGAGTCGGTCGAAGAAATGCAGATCATTTGCAAAAACTTTGACCTGCCCCTGGTCGCCAACATGGTCGAAGGCGGCCGCACGCCCGTGCTGTCCAAGCAAGAACTGCAAGAGCTGGGCTACGGCCTGGCTATTTACCCAGCCGCTGCCTTTTTGGCCGCAGGGGCTGCGTTTGAGTCGGTTTACCAAACCATCAAAGAAACCGGCTCCTCGGTAGGCGCTCAAGCCCCGCTGTACAACTTCGGCCGCTTCTCGCAGCTCATGGGCTTTGACTGGGTGCAAAAGTTCGACGCCACCCACGCGCCCAAAGAATGAGCTTTTCACGCAGGCTGAGCTCGTATCACTGCTGCGAATGAACATGCGTCAAGCCACCTCTCCGACTAACTCCCTGCCTCCCCCTCTGGGGGAGGTCCGGGGTGGGGGCACCGCGTGGCACCAGCGTTTCCTCACGCGTGCCCCTCTCCCCAACCCTCTCCCCAAAGGGGCGAGGGAGCAAAGCCAAAGTCCCCGACTTCCTCCCTCCCCCTCTGGGAGAGGGCCGGGGTGGGGGC
>Ga0209550_10006775_pt1 | contig 10658 bp, 9 predicted proteins | sample LauGreSuBDMM15SN_2_FD_187567 | JGI IMG/M metagenome (GOLD analysis project Ga0209550, IMG submission 187567) | Freshwater lake microbial communities from Lake Michigan, USA - Su13.BD.MM15.SN (SPAdes) (version 5) | ecosystem: Environmental > Aquatic > Freshwater > Lake | place: Lake Michigan, USA... | reverse complement strand
GTTTCACTTATAACCTCCGTTTCACTTATAACCTCCGTTTCACTTATAACCTCCGTTTCACTTATAACTGTTTCACTTATAACCTCCGTTTCACTTATAACCTCCGTTTCACTTATAACCTCCGTTTCACTTATAACCTCTAATTCACTTATAACTGCTTCACTTATAACTGTTTCACATATAACCTCCGTTTCACTTATAACCTCCGTTTCACTTATAACTGTCTCGACAGCATGCGGATCTTCAAAAGTAATTAAATCAACGTTCTCTTCAACATTTATAAATTCACTATTATTTGATTCTTTATTATCTATAACACTAGGTTTTGAAAGCATGCCTAGTATATTTCCTACTGTTTTCACCCCGCTTTGGAACATCTTTTTTAAAGTCCGTTCTTTTTCTACCTTCTCATTCTCCAGACTTTCATTGTCAAATTTAATATCCGCATTCAGTTGTTCTAACATAAATTTCATTTTTTTCGTAAACCGTTCTAAAAATTTCTTGTGTAAATTATGAAAAAAGTCCACATAACTGATAAACAGATTTATCTTTTCCCTCATTACGAAAATATCGTAACTAAAAGTATTTACAAAATTATCAATATTTAAACCGATCAATTGCTTTGTTTCGTGATTTTGCAATTCGTAGTTTTTATTATTTAAATAATTGCATACCGCTTTCAATAAAAGAATTATATTTTCGTGTATTTCTTGAACATATGTGAACTCATATTGTTTGAAAGGCTCTAAATCTTTATATACAGGAAAAGTATTGCTTGTTTTAATCAATTCTAAAATTTTCTTATCCGTTACATGGTGTACAATATAATCGACTATTATTTTGTATAATTTATAATATTCACAATACATTCGGTTATTTATTGCATGAAACATTCGTTTCATATCATCATATTCAATATCTACGAGCTTGTTTTGGAAATGAAACGTGTCTAGACCAAAAATGAACAAGTTTTTCTTGTTGGTTTTAATAAAATCATTGTACATTTCTTTGAGTTTATCTATGCGTTGTTTAACGACATCCATAATGACAATGACATTTTCACGAATGTGAACCATACTCTTGAAATTGTCATTTAGCTCGTGTAATTTGTCCTCCATATTTTATATTTATATTTTATTTTAGACGAAAAATGTCTAACCTTTAAATTGTTTTTTCTGGTATTATATTTATCTGTTAAAATTATATAGATATAAAAATGCTTCAAGAAAACGGTGAAGAAAAAAAGTTCAATGAGAAGATTCAGTGGACAGAAGACCATGAGCGCATTTTAGTAGAGTGGGCAGATAAAGCCATGTGTTATCGTTGGTTACATTCAAAATCAAACGCGCTTTATTCTAGGCTAAATGCGTGGTATACGATACCTGTGATTGTCATTTCAACATTAACGGGGACTGCCAATTTCGCGCAGACGCGAGTTCCTGAGGATTTCCAAAATTACTTCGTGATGATTGTGGGTGGGTTTAATATTTTAGCGGGAATTATTAGCACGATTCAACAATTTCTTAAGATCACACAATTGAACGAATCACACCGCGTAAGCGGTATTGCGTGGGACAAGTTTTATAGAAATATTAAAACGGAGCTTTCTAAACACCCTGTCGAGAGAATTCACGTGGATCAAATGATTAAAATGTGCAAAGAAGAGTTCGATCGATTGATGGAAACGAGCCCAATTATTCCTGATAAAGTTATTGCACAATTCAAGAAGAATTTTTCGAGAATCGAAAAGGGGAATATCGAAAATCCAGAAGATTCAATGACAAATAAAATAATTACTCCTGAAATCTGCGATGTGCTTATTTCCACTGAAAATTTCCGTAATACGTGGTCGAGTATTGAAAATAAAGAGTCTACGCTGAAAGATAAAATCAAAGGCCAGCTGATCAAAGATAATGAACAGAAGAAACTCGACGAAGTACGCGAACAAATGGTTGCCGATTTTAAATTCGTATTCTACAATTTAAACAATCGTGAAGCCCTTGAAACCGAAATCATAGACAATTTAAAAGATAAAATCGAATTGTCTACTTTGGTAAAAATTATCGAAAAGATAAAATATGAAAAAAGTATAGATAACATTGTCTAAATTTACACAAAATGTTACACAAGTAAATTCTTATGACTATCAATGTATTTCTCTAATTCATCGATATCAATGTCTTCCATTAAAACGTGTGATTCCCAAAAATATCTGCAAAAGGCCCATGAAAATTCACAATTGGAATTGTACCATTCTGGATGATCTTCCAGTAATTTCGAATATAATTTTTTAGGCAATAGTGAAAGACTAGCTTTTGGCAATACGTAACATAGTTGCACCAGGGAAGAAACGGGTTTCAAATTTATACTCATGAATGTCGTGTCAAAAACTGGAATGTATTTTATTAAATCACTCAGTAAAGGGGGGTAGTTGTATTTATAAGTCCAGCGCCAATTTGGACAATCCTGACTATAATATTTAAACGTCCATTCTAATCCTTCCAAATAATTGATGCATATCTCTTTTCTTTGCGATCCAGTAGAATCACTATGAATGTGAAATAGTGAACGATAATAACGATTTTCCCACCCCTCTTTAAATGGATTAATGTATTTTTCGACTTCTCTTTCATAAGTTGGCTTCGCTTCAAATTTTTTAAATACGTTCTCAGGACTGTCTGTCGGATAATTAAAGTTTTCTTTCTTATTTCGATCATTATGCTCCTTTTTAATAAATTCTTCTTCTTGTAGCACCAATACCTGAACAAGCTTTCTAAGATTATTCCAGTTAATCTTTTTTCCATTTGTTAACGCATCATTCGTTTTTCCCAGACATCCACGATATGCGTTCAGCATTTTATCCATTCCGCCAGTTCGAATATTTAACGCTGGAAAATGGGGCAAAAAATCATTACCTAGAAAAAACGACAGAAAAATATAATCGTAAATACGATTGTTCTGTTGATCGACGTCCATTGTTTTATCATTGTTCATGTAGAATGTCGTGGTTTGTGAAAGAAGAGGAATGTCTAATAAATAATTCGCATTGGGTTCCAGCGACTTGTCTATCGACTGAATAAAATGCGGAGTTTCTCTAAACAAATAAATTTGCGGACAAATCGGCAAGTGGTTGATAGAGAGCATGATTAAATCTGCATCTAGACCATATATAACAGTTGATTCTTCTTTGTGCATATTTGCATTTTTGCGTATATAATTGAAAATCTTGTGTTCTCCCTCTCCGCATTGTTCACTCGTTGATACAATAAGTTGATCCAAGTTGTATTTTTTTGCATCGTTGAAATATTTTACAACGTACTCATTAAGTTCTTTCATAAAATGTGTTCCAGGAGTAATGGCTACTGTATTCCAGGGGTCTGGAGTATTCTTGTTATATATTTCTTTCGATATTTCATTTTGATATAACGATTTATATCTACGGGATCGCTGCTGCTCTAATTTCGCAACAGGCGCAACCCCGTCAAATGCGATAATTACCTTCTTATCTGGAGCTATTAATTGGATATAAGATTCGATTTTTAAACAGACTTGTTTTATGATAGAGATGGAAATTGCTTCCGTTAAATTTTTTACATCCATTCTGCTGTAAACGTCGTATACAACAGAATTGCAATCCAAATATAAATTATTCATTTTAACATCGTTATTCGTGTACTTTTTAATAATTTCAGGGTGGTTTTTTACTACATAAGAGAAATAACTAGGGATACCCATTCTAGGTTGGTTTTAATTAAATATATCATTTTGTTTTTAATATAATTTATAATATATATAGATGAGTAGTACCTATCCTATAAATATAAAAAATGACGTTACTGTCGTAATTGATAAAAAGATTGTTTTTTTTCAAGACGTAATACAACGGACTATTCTATATTATCAAAAAAATAAAATTTTAGACATTCTAGGGGTAAGTGATCTAAGCAATTGTATCAATACTCTCTTTGAATTAAGCGGGCATCTAACAAAATTGATACAAGAAAATTACAAAAAAGAAATCGATACTGAAGAAATTATTTCAGGATTACAACTCATTAACAACGAGTTGTCGAGTTTGTTTAAATTGTTTGGAACCGACTCGTTTGAAGATTTTTTATTCGTATGTTTTGGAAATACGTATTCTTTGCGAGATGTTAATAAAGATAAATTTGAGTTGTTGAAAAAATATTTCCACCCGACAAGTTACAAAATTTTAGCGCATAAAAAAGAAGAGGATCCTCCCATAAAAAAAACTGGTAAGATAAGTATTGTTATACCGAAGGACGGGATTATTTTAAGTGAAAAATCTCGAAACCTTGATTGCATTAATATATCAACCAATAGTAACACATTTCATTTAAAGGTCTACGGTATACAACTAATCGTCCATAATACACAGCAGAATAAAAGTTTGATTGTAATTGGTATTGTCGATGATATTATTATTGACATTTTAAATAATAAATTTGTAACAGACATAAGAAAACAGTTGCTGCAAAATATTCCTCCTGAGCAGGAGTTTACATGTGACTATTTTAATCGGTTTTTAAAAAGTTTGATATTGAAAGATTATTTACTTAAAGATTATCAGGAATTATATTCGATGTATATTGGTTATATTACCAACGTAAAATCAGTAAGGTCCAAAAATATGTCGCAAATTATGCGTGATTTTTTATCGAGTAATTTATTTTATAAACGATTACTTATTATTCAATTATTAGTTTATTTGGACAAATATGAAAATCAATATCTTGCTTACTTATTGTATGACCTCTTGTCAAACGATTTGAACGGACATATAGACACACAGGAACAGACGATATTATTCGATAGTTTTCCTTGGTCTACAAAACAATATTTTAAAGACGCGATGAAAAATACGATTCAGTATACGAATGATTTGCTTAATTTTGATAGTAATAAAATACCTATAGAGCAGCAAATATGTTTATTAAAAGTGAGCGATAATGTGAAAGAAAAAGCTATGCAGAAATTGAAAGAAATAAAGTCGAAAACAGACGACTCTGGATCAAAAGCTAGACAATATTTGGACGGGTTGGTCAAAATACCTTTTGGAGTAAATCGAAGAGAGCCGATTCTAAAAGTCATGGAAAATATAAAAGTTGGTTTTAACAATTTAGTTAAAAAGCATAATATTATAGATATTCCCTGTAAAAAGTCTTATACGAGTTTGGAAATATCTCATTTTCTTAGAAAAATAAAGGGCAAACAAATTACACCAGAATTGTTGTGGACCATTAAATCAAAATTCACAATGGGAGATAAAAACAATATGTATTCTGTTATAACAAAAATTTTATCTATTATTAAAAAATATAACATTGTAATAGATACGACAATGAAACATAGTAAAAAGGATTACATTCGATTTATTGAAACGTTTATCGAAATGCATAAAAATAATGTTGAGGTGTTGAACGAATTGGTGGAAATACCTTCACTATATGTCAATGATATTATTGAAATAGAAACAAACTATAACAAAATAAATGAATATATGACAGATATTTTTACAGTGTTAGATGAATCCGTTTATGGGCATGAAAATGCGAAAAAACAGATCGCGCGAATAGTAGGTCAATGGATAAATGGTGAACAAGATGGGTATTGTTTTGGATTTGAAGGTCCGCCTGGGGTTGGTAAAACCTCTCTAGCTAAAAAGGGGTTGTCGAATTGTTTAAAAGATGAAGACAAATCGAGTCGTCCTTTCTCGATGATACAAATGGGGGGAGATAGCAATGGCAGTTCTTTACACGGACATAATTATACTTACGTTGGTTCAACATGGGGTTCGATTGTCCAGATACTCATTGATAAAAAATGTATGAATCCTATTATATTTATAGATGAAATTGATAAAATAAGTAAAACCGAGCATGGGAAAGAAATAGTTGGTATTTTAACACACTTATTGGATCCTTCGCAAAATGATTGCTTTCAGGATAAGTATTTCAGCGGTATAGATTTAGATCTATCTAAGGCGCTGTTCATATTGTCTTACAATGACGTTGATGAGATAGATCGCGTTTTGTTAGATCGTATTCATCGTATTAAATTTTCGAATTTATCTATAGAAGACAAATTGGTTGTTTGCAGAAAACATATTTTGCCCGAAGTGTATAAAAAAATGGGACTAGAAGATATGATTCTTATCGAAGACGAGACGTTAAAAAGTCTTATTGAAGGTTATACAAACGAACCTGGAGTTCGAAAGTTGAAGGAAATCTTATTTGAAATTGTAGGAGAGGTGAATTTAGATATATTACGAAATTTTAATCATTCTTATGTTTTTCCGTTTTACATCACAATGGAAGATGTTAAAAATAAATATTTCAAAGAAAAACATAGCATAAAGCATAAACAAATATTCTGGGAGAATCGTATAGGCTTTATAAATGGATTATGGGCGAATTCAATGGGGCAAGGCGGTGTAATTCCTATTCAAGTAAAATATTATCCTGCTGATAAATTCTTGGATTTAAAATTAACTGGAATGCAAGGCGATGTTATGAAAGAAAGTATGAATGTTGCACTAACTATGGCGTGGAATTTGACCCCCGATGAAACGAAGGACCAAATTTTGAAGGACTATAAAGATAAAATGTTTGGCATACATATTCATTGTCCCGAAGGTGCAGTGCCGAAAGACGGACCAAGTGCTGGAGCTGCTATAACAACATCTATTTACAGCGTTTTTAATAATAAAAAAATTAAGAAAGAATTTGGGATAACGGGCGAAATTTCATTGGATGGATATATAACGGAGATCGGTGGCTTGGATTTGAAGATTTTAGGTGGGATAAAATCGGGAATTACATCTTTTATTTTCCCAAAAGAAAATCAGCGCGACTTGGATAAATTTCTACAAAAGTATAAAGACAATAAACTAATTGAAGGCATTGGATTTATAGGGGTAGAAAAAATAGAAGAAGTATTTGAAATTATTTTTGATAATTAAAATATATAATGTTAGAATAAGAATTATCATGAGTTTAACGGTGGTTTGTGCTAGGTATAACGAAGATGTTTATTGGCTGGCGCCGATTTTGGATAAAGTTGTTATTTACAATAAAGGACTTGATAATTTAGATTATATTCCTAGAGATAAAATTATAAATACAGAGAATATAGGTAGAGAAGGCGGGACTTACATAAAACATATTATTGATAATTATGGTAATTTGAGTGATTATATACTATTTATTCAAGGTAATCCAGTAGATCATATTTTTCCTGATAAATCATTTGAAAGTTATATGTATATTTATGATATAGTTCACGAACCCAAAGATTATCATTTTAAACATATAAGCAAAAACATGATATCTGTAGCGCGTGCTGAAGTTGTAGAATATAGCTCGGGAATTCCTGCGTTAACAATTGGACTTTTTCCTGAATTAGACATTCGTAAAATTTTAGTGTTTTTACGAACAAATTTAGATAAAGATTATAAAAATGAAATTATGAAACTGATAATAGATCTAGAAAATTTAGTAAAAGAGGATTTGTCTAAAAATATTTCAATTTATGATTTGACTAGGTATATAAGGAGATATGCATTTTTTATGGATAACTCAGAGGGAAATAAATTGAGAGATAATTTATACAAGTTATACAATTCTGGAGATTTTTGCGAAATGTTTGATAAGGTTGATTATCGTTACGGTTCTGGCGCTCAGTTTATTGTTCACAAAAAACAAATTCTACGAAGACCTCTTGAATTTTGGGTAAACATATATGAATCTTTACAAGAATTACATCCTCCAGCAGGATACGGATTAGAAAAATTGTGGCCAATTATTATGTAAATATTTCAAAATATAATAATAAATATAAATTATTATTATATGACTCTAAGTTTAGTAAACGCACTATCGTTCTTTTCACCTATCATTATATCTTGTAGTGTTTTATTTTTTTCTATTTTTTCTTTAACTGTTGGAAAGGGTTTGTTTTATATTTTTTGGCTTCTCATTGCTACAGCAATTCGTATATGTATTTTATGGATGATACCAAATAGTAATCCTAGACCACAATATAAAAATGAAATATGTTTAACAGGTAATTATCTTCCTTATGATAATATTACTTATAGTTCCTTTGTACTATCATTTACGTTTTTTTATTTCACATTACCCATGTATATTACGGGCAACGTTAATTATGTTATCGTGATATTCTTTGTCGTTTATATACTCTTTGATATATTTGTCAAGATCTCGAATTCTTGCATGGATTCTATGATGAATCTAGTTGGAGATATAGTTGGCGGTGGCGGCCTAGGTGCTTTAGTATCTGCTCTCATTTATAGTTCTCCCATGAGCAAATATCTCTTTACAAATGAGTTATTGAGTAACAATGAGACATGTTCGATGCCATCAAAACAAACATTTCGTTGTTCTGTTTATAAAAATGGCGAGCTTGTTGGTTCTACGACGAAGTAAATTTAATCCCTCAAATATTGAAACAAGATATGTGTTGCATCAACCATTTTTTAAATGATCCTAAAAATTGTTTGCGGTGGAAATTATCTGCCAACAAACGCATATTCCCGTTGCTTGTAAAATTTTTAGAGAAAATATTGAATACGACAATTACATTGTGTGAATTATAATGATCGATGTCTTCATATTTGTGTAATGTTTTACCTTTTCTTGTATTGACTGCGTTATGGAATACATATAATAAATTGATTAAACTGTTTTTGTCTTTCAATTCACTTACTTTAACTTTTGATAAAAATAGTTTTGCATGAGATGCACATTCTGGGCATGGTAATTGGTGGCAGATTTGACTTATATGTGCAAATAATTGTAACCCAATTTCTTGGAATTTGTCTTCTTTTAGTTTTGATGCAAGACAGTGAAATAACATCCAAGTAGGAGGGCCCCAATGAGATGGCGACATTTTTATAACTAAATATTATATAATAAATATAAAGACTAATCTTTATTTTACATTTATATTGAAAACATGGAAAAACATTCGATAGATGGCGAAATTGATTTTTATAAAGAATTGGAAAAATCGATTTGTGAAAATGACACTCCATTGGATGAAAATATTTGCTTAATTACTAAACATCCTCTGGATGATAAATATGTTAAATTGAATTGTTGTCATTCATTTAACTATAGTTCTATATACAAAGATTATCTGCAGCAGAAGATGAATAGTTTTAACGTTAGAGATAATAAATCTGTTTTGAAATGTCCTTATTGTAGAAAAATACAAAAGGATATGCTTCCTTATTATCCTGAGTTATCTTTGAAGTTGATCTATGGCGTAAATACAGATGATATAGTATACAAATTAATTAAGGATAGGCATAATAAATTTGTCTATGCGAACACAATTAACTATTTTAAAGGGATATGCAATTTCGTAGAAAGTAGTATAGTCGATGGAGTCGAGCATAGCTGCAGTTGTTTAAAAACGTCTGTCATTCTTCACGGTGAAACTCAAAAAACATATTGTTTTCAGCATATAAGTTTAGCTAAAAAGGCATATTTGTGTCAAGAAAAGGACAAGAAGAGAGCTTTGAAGAAACAAGAAACTGCGCTAAAAAAGGAAGAAGAGAGAAAACAAAAAGCATTGAAAAAAGAGGAGGAGAAAAAAATGAAAAAACTTGAACAAAATATGAATACAATTATTGGCGGCAATCCATTGGTTGCAAAATGTGATCAAATTTTAAAGAGTGGCAAAAATAAAGGATTACAATGTTCATGCAATATCTTTGAAAATGGAAAATGCAAAAAACATTCTGTAAAAAGTACAACTTAAAATTATAATGATACATATATTTATTATGGACCAAAATAAGGTAGATACAACAAAGGGGGAATTAATACAACATATAAAAGATTGGATTAAAATAGATAATGAAATTATGAAACTGAAACACGACATCAAGGAGAAAAATGCAGCAAAGGTGAAATTGACGGACACATTAGTAAATGTTATGAAAACCAATTCTATCGACTGTTTTGATATTAACGGTGGGGCTTTAGTGTATAAAAAAACAAAGGTGAAAAAGCCGTTAAATAAGAAGACGTTACTGAGCGCTTTGCAATTGTATTATAAAAATGATACTCAAATGGCGGAAACATTAACAACTCATTTGTTGGACAATCGAGAGGAGCAAATTAAAGAAACCATCAGGCGAAAGATGTAAACTGGAATATAACTCGCGAAAAAAAATGTACAAATATATGTACATTTTTTTTATAAATTTTAATACTACTAGTATACGAATGCCACCGTTAACGATATTTATTCAATATAATACGCACTGGTTTAGATTTAGAAGGTACAAACAATAATTTTACAAAGTAGAGAAGCATTCTCCAAAATACATAAAACGCCAGCCAAGATAACAACAATCTTATATTTGCTTCGATTTTTCGATTCGTTGCTTCCAGATTGGATTGTTGTTTTGTATAAATATCCATGGAGATTTTGTCATAGAAATAGGTAAACGCCTCTTCGCCAATCAGGGTTACTGAAGTTTGATTGGCATATTCGATGTATAAAGTGAGCTGGTTATATTGGGACATTTGATAGTTCATTTTGTTTTCAAGATTTTATTAAATTGTTACCATATCAATGAATAAAAAATGAAAATCAATTTTTTA